>Ga0209468_1000059_pt1 | contig 57702 bp, 54 predicted proteins | sample GraSoiAngelo_102_FD_185871 | JGI IMG/M metagenome (GOLD analysis project Ga0209468, IMG submission 185871) | Grasslands soil microbial communities from the Angelo Coastal Reserve, California, USA - 14_0903_02_40cm (SPAdes) (version 2) | ecosystem: Environmental > Terrestrial > Soil > Grasslands ...
CCAGTCGCATCTGGGCCCGATTCACTTCCACCACTCGCGCTTTCGGCTCTTGCTTCTCGCTCATGAACCGATGGTACGGTCATTGTCACTTTTCCACAGCACGCGCGAATTCTTCACACCCTCTGAGCCGCGAAGACGGCGAAGGATCTCGAACTACGGTAATCGTGTTTTGAGATCCTTCGCTTAGAGGCTGTGAAAAAATCCCCGTCATCCTGAGTCGGCGAAGCGCGACGAAGGATCTCAAAATACGAAGAGTCTGCAATTTAGAGATCCTTCGCCGTCTACGCGGCTCAGGATGACGGATGATTTTTCACAGCGTCTCAGGATGACGCGCGCGCCGCGCGCGTCACTTCACAACCTGCAGCGCCTTCTCCACCGCGTGCAACAGCGCCGCGGCGCCGACCGGCGCGCCGGTCGCGTTCTTCATCCACATGTCGGGCGGGAGGCTGCCGTACTTCGCCATCCGCTCGAACTCGGCGCCGACGTTGCCGGCTTTCTCCATCTGCTCTTCGATCTGGAACGCGATGAGGTGTCCGATTGGGTAGTTCGGCAGGTAGAGGAAGTTGTTGACCATGTGTGCGTAGACGCCGAGGAGCACGACGTCTTTCTTCTTGAAGATCGGCGCGTAGTACTGGTTCCAGACGTCCTTCGCGATCTGCACGGTCGCGTTCTTCAACTCCTCGGGGGCCGCGTTCGGATGGTCGTACATCCAGTGCCACATCGCCATCTCGGTCAGCGCGACGCCGGCGATTTCGTAGGTGCCCCAGAAATCGTTGAGCGTTTGCAGCGCGCGTGACTCGGCGCTCGGGCTCGCGAGTCCGAGAAGCTCGAGGTCTTTCGCCTGGAACACGAACGCCAGCGCCTCGGTGAACGCGGTGTTGGGCACGCCCTGCAGCGTGTAGTAGTCGATGGTTTTCAGCGAGAACGTCTGCTCGACGTTGTGGCCCATCTCGTGGACCGCAATGTTGTAGCCCTTGTAGTCCATCCCGTTCGCGTTGACGCGCGTGCGCAGGTGCGCGTTGTCGCCGCGGCGCTGCGCGCCGAGCGCGTGGCCGGAGCCGCGCGCGGGATCGACCTCGATGTTCTTCGCGAGATACTCCGCTTTCTCTTTCGTGAAGCCGAGCTTCACGAAGAGGTTGACCATGTCCGCCTTGTAGGCCTCGGCGGTCGGATATTTTTTGCGGGTGATCGCGTTGAGCTCGTCCTCGGTGTATTTGCTCGACGAACGGAAGCCGTTGTACCAGATGTCGAACGGCTCGAGCGGACGGCCGAGGCGCTTCTCGATCAGCTTCGCGACGCGAGGCACGAGCGGCGAGGACACGACTTCCTCGAGCATCGCCTTCACGCGCGACTCGAGCATCTGCCGCCCTTCTTCGAAGCTGCGCTGAATGTGCGTCGGCGCGGTGGGCGAGTAGGGATCGACGAGCTTCGATGCCTTGAACGTCTCGAGAATTTTCGCGTAGCGCGTGTCGGGCTCGCGCCTGTTGGTGATGGTTGCAGGCGCGGGACGTCCTTCGCCCGGATCCGCGTCCTTCACCGTCGTCGCCTTCACTTCATTCGTCGACGGATTCCAGTCGACGTTCGGATTGTCGACGACGACCTCGGGGATCGACTGATCGACGATCCGCTCCATGACCTGCTGAATCGCGCGCTGCTTCGCCAATCCCGTTTTCGTGTCGGTGTAGTCGGCCTTGATCTCGTCGCGCAGGTTCCAGTGCTCGAGCAGGCGCAGCTTCGGGGCGAAGAGGCGATTGCCTTTCGCGTCGACGAGGTGGTGCATCCAGATGTTGTACGTGGCGACGTATTGCGATGAGTCGGCGGACGCCCTCGCGATCTCCTGGTTGACGTCGGACGGCACGCGCTTCGAGAAATACAGCGCGAGCGCGGCCTCGGCCCACTGCCGCCGCGACCACTTCTCGCCTTCGGTGAGTCGTTGTTCGAGCGAAGTAATCGGGAAGTTTAACAGAACGACGAAGGCGAGCTTGTTCGCGAAGAAGTCGTCGTTGATGTGCGCGGACGGATCGTAGCCGGCCATGATCTCGTCGAAGGGAAGGACGGGACCGAGGTCGAGGTCGGATTGCCAGCGCATGTCGCGCGCGATCTCGTTCATGTGGCCGCCGATCGACTCGAGGACGAACTGCATGCGATTGAAGAGTGCGTCGAGCGCCGCCTGATCGCCGGCGAAATGCGTGCGCACGAGATCCTCGAACGCGGCCTGATCGCCGTCCTCCGCGCGCCAGAACTGCGCGACCTGTTTGATCCCGCGCTGCGCCCGCGCGCGTTGCGCTTCGCCGTATTTCGTGACGAGTTCGTTCTCGAGTTTCTGCATCGATTCGGTGGAAGTCTGAGCGAATGCCGGCGCCGTGAGCATGGCCACGAGCGCAGCGGCAGCGAAAATTCGTGACACGCTGCGGCTCCTTTCGGCCGGCATTCTACTTGGGACGCTTCTTCGTCCGATGCGTCGGCTGTGCGGTCCACGGATCGTCCGGCCATGGGTGTCTCGGATAGCGTCCACGTAGTTCTTTGCGTACCTGCTGGTAGCCGTTGTCCCAGAAGCTGCGCAGGTCGCGGGTGATCTGGACGGGGCGGCCGTTGGGGGCGAGGAGCTCGAACGTGACGGGGGTTTGCGATTTGCCGATGCGCGGGGTTTCGGCGAGGCCGAAGAGCTCTTGCAGTTTGACGAACGCGAAGATCGATCCGTCTTCGCGATATTCGAGTCTGGCGCTGCGGCCGCTCGGGAGGTCGAGGCGTTCGGGGCCGCCGATCGCGCGGCGTCGCTGAAGCTCGGGGTCGAGTTCTTTCTTCGGAGTGAGGCGCTCGACTTCAGCAGGGTCGGGCGGGACGTTGATTTCTTTGAGCAGGAGCGCGTCGTACCAGACGCGTTTCGTCGCACGCACACGGCTGCCGGTCCACTCGTGAATGACGTCTTCGTGCGTTGGTGTGAGCCATTCGCGCTCGATCGTCGATGCGACGCGAATCAACTCGCCGCTGATGTCGAGCGCGACGAGGAGCTCGCCGGTGTGCATGCCGCTTTCTTTCGCGAGCATCGCGCCGGTGCCGCTCGCCAGCAGGACTCGCAATGAACCGGGCTCGCGCCGCATGGCGACGCGATCGGGGTAGCCGGCGAGGAGCGCGCGTCGCACGTCGCCTTTTCCTTTCGCGAAGCGCGACAACTCGCGTACCGCGTGATCGAGTCGCGGCGAATCCGCGAGCGTCAGTGCATCGCCGACGCTGCGCACATCCTCGGCGAGCAGCGCAGCGACGCGCACTCCCGCTTCGCCCGCATCGTGCAGCACGCGCGCGAGTCGTGGATGCAGCGGGATGCGCTGCAGGTTGTCGTCGAGTGCGCGCAATCGTCGCAGCAACTCGATCGCGGCTTCGATGCGCTGCTCCGGCGGGCGCTCGAACCACTCGAACGTCAGCGGATCGCCGCCCCACGCGAGGATGTCGAGCACGGGCGACGCGAGATCGACACGCCGCACGTCGGGCTCGCGATGGGGGCGCAACATCATGCGTTGATCCCACAGTCGCGTCGCGCGTCCCGGCCCGGTGCGTCCCGCGCGGCCGGCGCGCTGGTCGGCGGAGTCGAGCGAGATGTGCTCCGTCACGAGATGATCGACTGCGGTCTCGGAGTCGAAGCGCAGCACTTTGTGCAGGCCGGAGTCGATCACGTCGGTGACGCCTTCGACGGTGAGGGACGTCTCGGCGACGTTCGTGGCCAGGATGATTTTTCGTTCGCTTGACGGAGCGAGCGCGCGCTCCTGCGCGTCGACGTCGAGAGAGCCATGGAGTGGCAACGCGTTCATGTCCGAGAGCAGCACGCGCGTCGTCTCGATCTCGCGTGCGCCGGGCAGAAAACAGAGGATGTGTCCCTTCGCGTCTTTCGCGACCTCGCGCACGGCCTGCGCCATCGTGAGAGTCGGCGCGTAGCGGACGTCGATCGGATACTTGCGCGACTCGATCTCGAGCACGCGCGCGTTCAAAAATCGCGCGACCGGATCCGCATCCATCGTCGCCGACATCACGACGACCGCGAGATCGCCGCGCGCATCCGCGGCCTGCTTCACCAGCGCCAGCGCGAGGTCTGCGTGGATGCTGCGCTCGTGAAACTCGTCGAGCACGACGACGGCGAAGTCGCTGAGCAGCGGATCGGATTGCAATCGCGCGGTGAGAATGCCTTCGGTCGCGACGAGCAACTGCGTGCGTGCGCCGAAGCGGCGCTCGAAGCGAATCTGCCAGCCGATCTCCTCGCCGATCGTCCAGCCGCGCTCGTCGGCGATGCGTCGCGCGAGCGCGCGCGCTGCGACGCGCCGCGGCTGCAACAGGATCGTGCGGCCGAGGCGCGTGAGCGCGGGAGGGATGCGCGTGGTCTTGCCGGCGCCGGGAGGCGCAATCACGACGGCGCGTTTTTCGGCGCGCACGAGAGCGACGAGATCGTCGACGTACGGGTCGACCGGGAGCGGTGTTTGCACTCGAGATCGCATTATGGCAAGCGACGACATCGACTACAGCGCGGAAGGCCGCACGCCTCCTCACGAGAAAGACGACCCGACGAACGAGGGATACGACGAAGCCGCCCACGGCGGCGACAGCAAGTACGGCGTTCCCGAGGGGCAAGGCGGCGTGTTCGGCACCAGCGGAGGCGGCACCTACGACGGCGGGATGCACGTCGAAGAGCGGCCGGTGATTACCACCGAGCGCGGCAAGGACGAGAACCCGGGCTCATAGGCTCACAGGCGCATGGGCGCATAGGCGCATGGGCTTATAGGCGCATGGGCTCATAGGGAGGCTCATAGGCTATGCGCCCATGAGCCTCTGCGCCCATGAGCCTCTGCGCCCATGAGCCTCTGCGCCCCATGAGCCTCTGCGCCCATGAGCCTCTGCGCCCATGAGCCTTGACAACCTCGTCCCATGAACCTATTGTACTAGTAGTCTAGTACAATGGCTCAACTATTCAGGCTCGACTCTTCCTCCGGCGTCCCCTTCTACCGGCAGATCATCGATCAGGTGCTGCTCGCCGTCGCCGACGGGCGGCTGAAGGTGGGGGCGCAGCTTCCGACGGTTCGCCAGCTCGCGGTCGACCTTTCCGTGAATCTCAACACGGTCGCAAAGGCCTATCGCGAGATGGAGATCCGGGGAATCGTGCAGACGCAGCAGGGTACGGGAACGTTCATCGCCGCGCGTGCCAGCGGCGGTCGCGCCCGCGAGAAGCGTAAGGCCGTCAGCGACCTCCTCGATCGATTCATCGCCAATGCAGAAGCGCACGGCGTTCCCATCGAGGACCTCGTCGAAGCGCTCGTGGAGCGGGCCGAAAACGCCCGAAGGAGAACAACATGATCATTCCCGTCACCGCCCGGAAGAGACGCCGCGGGCCGAAGAAAGAGGACGAAGAGCAAACGCAGACGTCGCGCTCCAGGAGCGACGCCCTGCATCTGGAAAACGATCTACGTGGCGGCGCGCGGCGCTACATCAACGGCGTGAGTCTCGCGGCGTTTGTCATCCTGATGCTCGCCGCATCCGGTGCCGGCGCCGCGAAGTTGCCGTGGGTCGCCGGCGGCTTGCTGCTCCTCGCAATTCTCGCGCTGTTCGGCATCAAGGTCGCCAACCAGTGGGAGAAGGCGGTCGTGCTGCGCTTCGGAAAATTCAGCTCGCTGCGCGGTCCGGGACTCTTCTTCATCATTCCGGTCGTCGACGAGATCTCGCATCTCATCGATCAGCGCGTGCGCGTGACGGACGTGACCGCGGAGTCCGCGCTGACGCGCGACACCGTGCCGGTCGACGTCGATGCGATCGTGTTCTGGACGGTGTGGGACGCGCAGAAATCCGTCCTCGAGGTGTCGGACTACTTCACCGCGATCGCGATGTCCGCACAGACCGCGCTTCGCGAGTCGATCGGCCGCGCGGAGTTGGCGTCGATGATCACCGAGCGCGAGCGCCTCGGCATCGAGCTGCGCCGCATCCTCGACGAGAAGACCAATCCGTGGGGCATCACCGTGCATTCTGTCGAGATTCGCGACGTGAAGATCCCGCAGGCGCTCGAAGACGCGATGAGCCGTCAGGCGCAGGCCGAGCGCGAGCGCCAGGCGCGCATCATCTTAGGCACCGCCGAAACCGAGATCGCGTCGCGCTTCGTCACCGCGGGAAAGGAGTACGAAAACCGCCCCGTCGCGCTGCATCTCCGCGCGATGAACATGCTGTACGAAGCGATCAAGGAGAAAGGCTCGATGGTGATCGTCCCGTCGAGCGCGGTCGAGACGATGGGACTCGGCGGAATGGCGGGGCTCACGTCGCTCGGCGGGAGTATGACGAAGGAGACGGCGGGCTGAAGCCCCGCCGCTCAGGCGGTGTAGCGCAGGCTTTCCAGCCTGCGCTCCGGGGGGCAGGTTAGAAAACCTGCCCCACACCAGTCCTCACCCGGTCGAGTCCAGAATCTCCTCGATCGACGTCCGCCGGCACGTGTACATCGGCGTGTCGCGCACCGTGAACCGGTGTAGCGCAGGCTTTCCAGCCTGCGCCCCGGGGGCAGGTTGGTAACCTGCCCCACACCAGTCCTCACCCGATCGAGTCCAGAATCTCCTCGATTGACGTCCGCCGGCACGTGTACATCGGCGTGTCGCGCACGGTGAATTTCGATGACTCGGTCTCGCGCAGTTCCTGCACGAGATCGAGGAACTCGTCGGCGGTGTCGGACTCGAAGGCGACGACGAAGTCCTGGTCGTCGAGGCCGAATGAATAGGTCGTGTTGATTTTTACGCGCGGGTATTTGTGGCCGATGGCGATGTGCTCGGCCATGATGCGCTGGCGCTCGGACATCGGGAGCAGGTACCAGTCGCGCGTTTTCACGAAGGGATAGACGAAGAGGAACGGCTTCTTGCCGGGGACGATGCGCAGGCGGCGTCCTTCCTGTCCTTCGTGCACGTGCTCGTCGACGTACTGCGAGTGTTTCGTCATCGCGAGGAGCGACTGCGGGATCTCGAGGTAGCGGCCGAGGATGGACCTGTTGATGTCGGCGATCATCTTCTGGAACGGATCGATGTCGAAGCCGATGCGCCAGAGCATGAAGTCGATGCCGGCCTTTAATCCGAGCGTCGAATACGGCAGCACGATCATCGGTCCTTGATAGCGCCGGACGATCTCCGCGAGCTCGCGTTTCGCGTTCGCTTTCTCGTCCGCGGGCAGTGAGCGGAACGCGCGATCGACACTGAAGAACATGAAATTCACGAACTGGCGTTGCAAAGGAGTTTGGGGCTTCGATTCCGAGCGTGTTTCCGGAGCGGTGGCGGTCGTCATGGTGGTTCGCGATTCTAACAGTTGCGCGGTTGCGCAGTTACGCGGTCGCGCCGTTGCCCATGCTGCGAAACTGAGCGACCGCGCAACTGCGTAACCAATGTACGATGCCGGCCGTGGCGCCGCGCCCTCCGGTCACGCAACATTCCGCGCAACCCGCGACGCGGAATTACCAGCAGTTGCTGACGAAGCTGCTGCGGCACGGCGCGTTTCCGCAGCTGCGCAAGATCGTCGAGAAGACGCTCCCGGCCGACGTCGCGCCGGTGCTGCCGCTGCTGCTCGAAGAGGACCGCAATCGCATCCTCTCGCTCCTCATCGAAGCGGGAAAAGCGGCGCGCGCGCTGCTCAGCCTCGATGAAAACGATTTGAACGAACTGCTCGACGCGATCGACGACTCGACGCTCGCATCGGTCTGCAGTTCGTCCGCGCCCGACGATGCCGCCGACCTGCTGGACGTGCTCGACGAAGAGCGACGCTCGCGCGTGCTCGAGATTCTCGGCGCCGCGCAAGGCGCGAAGCTCGAGTCGCTGCTCGAAGGCGAAGAAGAGACCGCGGGCTCGCTGATGAACACGGAGTTCCTCGCGCTGGACGAGGACCTCACCGTCGCCGAAGCGATCGAGGCGATCCGGCAGTACCCGCGGAAAGAATCGTTCTTCTACGTCTACTGCGTCGACAGCGAGCAGCATCTCGTCGGCGTGCTGTCGCTGCGTAGTCTGATCCTCGCGGAGCTGGGATCGAAGCTGCGCGACATCATGGTGCAGGGTGTCGTGCGGACGCAGATCGACTCGAGGCCCGAGGAAGTCGCGCAGCTCGTCTCGAAATACGACTTGCTGTCGATTCCGGTCGTCGATCATCAGAACGTGCTCGTCGGCGTCGTCACCGTCGACGACGTGCTCGACGTGATTCAGGAGCAGGCGGAAGAAGATCTCTTGCACCTGGCCGGCGTCGATATCTCCGAGCGCGTGACGACGCCCGCGCGCGAGTCGTGGCGCACGCGGTTTCCGTGGCTCGCGGTCAATCTCGTGACGGCGTTTCTCGCGGCGTCGGTCGTGCGGCTGTTCGAAGGGACGATTCAGAAGTGGACCGCGCTCGCGGCGTTCATGCCGATCGTTGCGGGGATGGGCGGGAATGCCGGAACGCAGACGCTGACGGTATTCGTGCGCGCGCTCGCCCTCCGCGAGATCGACTGGGCGACAGGCATGAAAGCGATCGGGAAGGAAATGCTCGTCGGGTTCATGAACGGCGCGGCCAACGGATTCCTGACGTTCCTCATCGTCGGCTTCTGGACGGGCGATTGGATCCTGGCGACGATCCTTTTCACCGCGATGTGCGTGAATCTCGTCATCGCCGGCGTCGCTGGCGGACTCGTCCCTCTCATCCTCGAGCGTCGCGGCTTCGATCCTGCGGTCGCGTCGTCGATTTTCGTGACGACCTGTACCGATGTGGGCGGCTTTTTCTCGTTCCTCGGCCTCGCCACGCTGGCAATTCGCTGGGTCGGGCGCTGAAGCGGCGTGACCAATCGGAGAACACGGACTGCAACGGATGAGGTGCAGTTCGCGTAAGTTTCAGCCGATCAGCGAGTTAGCTCAGTCGCACATTCTCGTGTGCAAAGCGGGGAAACCGGCCATTTTTTGCGGTCTGGCGCGGATTTCAGGGCGTTTTCCGCAGCGATTTCCACACAAACTGTGTAAACGAATGATCACGTTCCCGCACAAAGCGGGGCTCGGCGGCGGTAAGGTCCAGAATTGCTGAAGGTTCGCCGTCGCGGCTGCCTCCGTCGACGATCGCGTCGAGCCGGTCCTGCAAATTTCGTGGCAGCGAATCCGGCACGGTCGCTGCCGGCTCGCCGCTGCGATTTGCGCTCGTCGAGACGAGCGGACCGCTGCGCTCGGCGAGGTCGCGCAGCCACTCGAGTGCGGGGATGCGCACAGCGAGCGTCGACTCGCCGCGACTGGCCGGAATGGGCGCCGACAGCGGAAGGATGGCAGTGAGGGGAGCGGGCCAGATGGAGTCGAGCGACGCGAGCAATTCCGGCGAAGCGGAGATGCCCAGCTCGCGGAGCTGGTCGATCGACGACGCGAGGACGATGAACGGCTTCGTCTCGTCGCGTCCCTTGAGGTCGGCGATGCGCTCGACCGCGTCCGCATTCGTGGCGACGGCATGCAGGCCGTAGATCGTGTCGGTCGGCATCAGCACGACGCTTCCTTCGCGCAGGAGTTTCGCGATCTCGCTCAGCTGCAGCGCCGTCGGCGCGTCGTCGATGTGCCAGAGTCGTGTCATGACCCGGTTGCGCGGTTACGCAGTCTCGCGGTCGTGCGGCAGTTCAAACCGCGTGACCGCGCAACTGCGCAACCTTCGCTCCTTCCAGCAGCTCTCGCGCGTGCGCGAACGCCGACTCCGATACTTTCTCGCCGCCCAGCATGCGCGCGATCTCCGCCACGCGCTCCTCGGCATCATCGAGCCGGCGGATGCGCGCTCGCGTGTGGCCGGCGTGATCTTCTTTCCAAACATAAAAGTGCGTGGTGCCGAAGCTCGCGATCTGCGGGAGGTGCGTGACGCAGATGACTTGATTGCGCGCGGCGAGCTCCTGCAGTTTGCGTCCGACGATTTCCGCGACGCGGCCGCCGATGCCGGCGTCGATCTCGTCGAACACGAGCGTCGCGGCGGCGGAATGCGTCGATGCTTTGAACAGCGCCGCGGCGATCGCGAGCTGGATGCGCGACAGCTCGCCGCCCGACGCGATGCGCTGCATCGCCTTCGGCTCTTCGCCGCGATTCGGCGCGATGAGGACGTCGATGCGATCGATGCCGTCTGCGCCTCCGCGCTCGACGTTCTCGACGACGACGCGCACGGTCGTCCGCTCCATCGCCAGATCGTTCAACTGTTTCTGAATCGCCTGCTCGAATGCGCGCGCGGCTTTCTTGCGCGCGGCCGAGAGTTTCTCCGCGGCTTTGCGATAGACGCCGAGGCGCGCGGCTTCGGCCTGCTGGAGTTTCTCGACGTTCGCTTCGTAGTCGGCCAGGCGCTCGTATTCGTCCTGAGCGCGGCCGAGGTGATCGAGGACGGCGGTGATCGTGCCGCCGTACTTTTTGTTCAGGCGTTCGATCGTCACGAGACGGTCTTCGACCTGTTCGAGCCGCGCGGGATCGTGGCGGACGGTCTCGCTCAGACGGCCCAACGTGCGCGCGACTTCCTGCAGACGATAGAGCGCGTCCTGCAGATCGTCGCCGATCTGACGCAGGTCCGCGATGTGCTTCGACAGCGGCTGCAGCATGTGAATGGCGCGCCCGAGCTGCGCGATCGACGAGTTCTCATCGTCGTCGACGAGCTGAAACGCGCCCGACGTCGCCTCGATCATCTCGCGCGCGTGACTGAGCACCGCTTTCTCTTCGAGCAGCGCGTCTTCTTCCGCGGGATCGAGTTTCGCCGCCGAGATTTCGTCGAGCTGGTACCTGAGGAGATCCAGCTGCAAGGCGCGGTCGCGCTGTGCCCCGGTCATCTCCCGCAACTGATCCGCGGCCTGCTTCCAGTCGCGATACGCCTCACGCGTCGTCACCAGCAACTCGTCGTGATTGCCGTACTCGTCGACGAGCTCGCGATACGTTTGTCCCGCGACGCGCTGATGCGATTCCTGCTGTCCGTGAATCTCGAGCAGCGCATCCATCGCTGCGCCGAGCTCGCGGACGGAGAGCGGCGAGCCGTTGATCAAAACGCGCGAGCGTCCGCCGATCTCGCGCCGCACGATCAGCTCACCCTGCGCGTCGAAATCGATGCCGATCTCCTCCAGTTGACGCGCGGTTTTTTTCGGCACATGGAAAACGGCCTCGGCCGTCATCTTGTCCGTGCCGCCGCGGATCATGTCGCTCGATCCGCGTGCGCCGCGCAGAAACTCCAGCGAATCGATGAGCAGCGACTTGCCCGCGCCGGTCTCCCCGGTGAGCACGTTCAGTCCGCTTCCGGGCTCGATGGCGAGCTCTTCGACGATCGCCAGATTGCGAACTTTCAGGTACGTAATCACCGCGCGAAGTATAGGGCGCTTCGCGCGATGGCGGCTTCGCGCTGGCGGCTTCGCGCCGATGGCGGATGGCGGATGGCAGATGGCGGATGGCAGATGGCGGATGGCAGATGGCCCCACCGCCCGGCTCGGTTCTGCCATCCGCCATCCGCCATCCGCCATCCGCCATCCGGTATCGCCATCGGCCCAGCCATTGCTTTATCCGACCTCATGAAAACGCGGACGACAATTCTCGCGATGGTGGTGCTGTGCGCCGTCGCGTGCACGAAACAGGAAGCCAGACAGGCGCAGCAGGACGCGAAGGCGAAGGCGCGGCAGGTCGCGGACAAGGTCAGCGCCATCGTCGACGTTGCGGTCCCCTTCAACGGAACAGAGGAAGACAAGCAGGCGCGCGAGAAGCAGCGCTTCGATGAAGGGTGGCGCAGGCTCGACGTGTTTCGCAACGTGCGGCCGGCCGTCGCGGGACCTGCACAACCTGCAAAACCGAAGGTGCAGATCACGTTCGTCGCGAACGGGAAGGAGTCGTTGAAGAAGATGACTCCGGAGATGATCAACAGTGCGCCGGTCGCGATCCCGATCAAAGGCGACGTGAACGGGCCGTCGGTGTTGAAGACGCAGGTGTATCTCGACCGGCTCGACTTCGCCGTCGGCGCGATCGACGGACGATGGGGACGCAACTCGGCGATCGCGCTCTGGTGGTATCAGCGCGCGCATGGCATCAACGCTGCGGAGCCGGGTGCGGTCGACGAGCAGACGTTCCGAGCGCTCGCGGAGGCAGCGGGCGGCGTAGCGCCGCTGGTGTCGTACACGCTGACGGACGACGACGTGAAGGGACCGTTCGTGAGCGTGCCGCAGGACATGTACGAGAAGGCGAACCTCGATTGCCTCTGCTACGAGTCGAAGCTGGAGAAGCTCTCCGAGCGGTTCCACGCGACGCAGGACTTTCTCGAGCTTCTCAATCCCGACGTCGAGTTCTCATCGCTCAACGCCGGCGACAAGATCTGGGCGCCGAACGTGCGCGAGCCGGTGACGCAGGACCGTCCGGACATCGCGCGCGTCGTCGTATCGATTCGCGGCAACACGTTCAACGCGTTCGACGCGCAGGGCAATCTGATCTTCCATGCGCCGACGACCGTCGGCTCGAAGTACGACCCGTCGCCGAACGAGACGGTGTACGTGAAGGACATCATCCACGATCCGTATTTTCACTATCAGCCGACGCTGTTCAGCGAAGTGCCGGACGAAGAGCCGGAGGCGCATCTGAAGCCGGGACCGAACTCGCCGGTCGGCGTCGTCTGGATCGCGTTGAGCAAAGCGCACTTCGGAATCCACGGCACGTCGGATCCCGACTCGATCGGCTACGCCTCCTCGCACGGCTGCGTGCGACTCGCGAACTGGGACGCGCAGGAAGTGTCGCACCGCATCGCGAAGAACGTGCAGGTGGAGTTCCTCGACACGCAGAGGACGACGCAGACCGCGTCGCAATAAACCCGGTTGCGCGGTTGCCCGGTCACGCAGTGCGGCGGGCTGGTGCCCGCCGCTCTGTTTTTGCCGCGTAACCGAGCAACCGCGCAACTACTGTCAAGCAACCGCTTCGCTCAACATCGCGGGCGTCACTCCCGGGTCCTTCACGTTGCCGAGGAGCGTGAGCGAGAGCGACGACGGGTCAACGATCGTGTGCGCCACCTGCTGGATGTCGTCGAGGGTCACGTTGTCGATGTGCTGGATGATCTCGTCGGGTGTGTACTGGCGGCCGAAGTAATACTCCTGGCGCGCGATGCCGGACATGCGGCTGATCGTCGACTCGAGCGACAGCAGGATCGATCCCTTGAGATGAAGCTTCGCGGACGCGAGCTCGTCGGCCGTCGCGCCGGTCTGTTTGATCTTGCTCATCTCCGCGAGCGTGAGGTCGAGGACGCGCCGCAGATTCTTCGGTGCGCACGCGGCGTAGACGGCTTCGTATCCGCCGTGCAGATATCCGTTGTGATACGACGCGATGCTGTAGACGAGTCCTTCCTGTTCGCGGATGCGCTGGAAGAGGCGCGACGACATGCTGCCGCCGAGGATCGCGTTGAAGAGGGCGGCGGCGTAGCGCTCGTGGCCCTGTTGCGGATAGCCGCGCGATCCGAGGCAGAGGTGGACCTGCTCGAGCTCGCGCTTCTCGCGGAGGATGACGTGCTGCTTGGGAGTCGGCGCGTTCCATTCGCGGCGAAAGGGAGGGCGGGCGGCGGGCGCGAACTGGCGCTCGAGGAACGGCAGCACGTCCTCGGGCCGCACGTTTCCCGATGCCGCGAAGATCACGTTCGACGGCTGAAACGTTTCTTCGTAATGCTCGATGATCTTCGCGCGCTCGATGCGCGTGATCGTCTCCTCGGTGCCGAGGATCGGACGGCCGAGCGGATGATCGGGCCAGAACGCCGTGACGAAAATCTCGTGCACGAGATCGTCCGGCGTGTCCTCGACCATCTTGATCTCTTCGAGGATGACGCCGCGCTCCATCTCGACGTCGTCCACGTTGAAGCGCGGCTCGCGCAAGATCTCGGTCAGCAGGTCGAGTGCGGTCGGCACCTGCTCGTCGAGCACGTGCGCGTAGAACGACGTGTACTCCTTGCCGGTGAACGCGTCGACGTCACCGCCGAGGATGTCGATCACCTGCGCGATCTCGGCGGTGCTGCGCTTCTGCGTCCCTTTGAAGACGAGATGCTCGAGGAAATGCGACGCGCCGCCGTGCTCCTCCGACTCGACGGCCGATCCGCTGCGCAGGTAATAGCCGAGCGCGACGGAGCGGACGTACGGAAGCGTCTCGATCAGGACGGTGAGTCCCGAGGGGAGCGTGGTCTTGAAGAGAGGATCGGTTTTTCGCGTCACGTGGGGCGCGATTCTACTTCGCACTCGCCGCCGCGACCCTTGCCTGGATCTCCATGTCCAGATCCATCACGGTGTAGACCCACTCGCTGTAGTCGCTCGCGCCGTTGAATTCGATGTAGCTTTTTCCTTCGGCAGCGGGGCGCACACCGATGAACGGGCCGACGTAATCGCGCGGGGAGGCTTCCTTGACCAACTTGCGCGGCCCGGGGGTCGCGGTGCTCGCGCCGGTATTCGCGTAGTTGGCGATGTTCGGAGGGACGTTCGCTCCCCCTCCCTGCACCGCGCTCGGAGGCACGAGAATCCAGTCGTCTTGTTTTCCGGTGATCGGGCAGACCGGCTTGTCGATGCCGCGTATGAACCGCGGACGGCGCGCCTCGAGGATCTGATCGAGGCTCGTCGGCGTGCCGCCGTTCTTCTTGCCCCACGCTTCGATCGCGCGCGCGAACTGCTTCATCAGGAAGATCGTCTGCCGGTCGCGCTCGCGCCCCATGACGAGCGACCACTGGTCGGGCACGGTGTAGGCGATCACCAGCGCGATGATCGTGAGGATCACGAGCAGCGCGGCGAGGGTGAAGCCCTCTTGATTGGATGGCAGATGGCGGATGGCGGATGGCGGATGGCGGATGGCGGACGGCGGATGGCGGATGGCGGATGGCAGAGACTTACCGCGGGCGGGCGGGGCCATCTGCTGTCCGCCATCTGCCATCTGCTTAAAGATCCGCGTACGGAACATGATCGAGTGTCTCGCCCGGCGCTTTGCTCTTCACGTCGATGACGCCGGGCTCCAGGCTGGCGTTGGGATCGGTCTCTGCCGGAACGGCCTCGGTGCCGCCCGCTTCGCTGTTCTCGAGCGGGTTGTCCATGACCAGCTCCCAGTCGGCCTGCTTCGTGATCGGGTCGGGCGGGATCTTGCGCACGTAGTTCGGCACGAGGTCTTGGAGGCTCGCCGGATAGTGCTGTTTGTCGGCGTAGTAGTTGTCGATGCATTTGCGCAGCTGGAAGAGGTTGTCTTTCAGCGCGGCCTCGGCGGCTTTGCGCTGCGCAAACTTGACGTTGACGATCGCCACGGCGGCAAGGATGCCGATGATCGTGACGACGACGATCAGCTCGATCAACGAGAAGCCTTTTTGTGAACGCTGTTTCATCGGGGTCACCATTCGTTGTAATGCGTCTTGCCGTCGAGGGCGAGCGCGGTCGATTTGGAATGCACTTCGAACACGTTGTCGCCGTTGCTCATCGACGTGTCTGGGTCGTCGGTCGTGGAGAGCGTGTTCCATTCTTTACGGCCGGTCATCGGATCGATGAGATCGCGCTCGCGGATGAGACGGATCGTTTTTCCGTCCGACATCTTGATGCCTTCGAGCAACTCGTCGAGGTCTTTCGGATACCCCTCCGAGCCGAGGGCCTGCATCTGCGCGGGCCTCAACGTCGCGTTCGGCAGATTGGCCATGCCCATCAGATCGTGCCAGCGATCGATCGCGTCGGTGATCTTGCGCAGGCGGTCGTGCAGCTCGATCTCCTTCTGACGCCGCAGGCTGAAGCGCGCAACCGGCAGAGCGACCGCGGCGAGAATCGCGATGATCGCGCACACGGTCACCAGTTCGGCGAGCGTGAAGCCCTTTTCGGCGCCTCCGCGGCGGATGGCGGATCGCGGACGGCGGATGGCCGAGCACACGACTGGCGTGCCTTCCAATCGGCGTTTCGCCATCTGCCATCTGCCCTCTGCCATCTGTTTCATTGAACGTGCGCTTTGCCGCCCGCGACCGCGGCGACGACCTGCTCTCCGCCGCGGTTGCGGATATCGGGATTGTCGATGATCAGGAACGTCTCGCCGATCACTCCGCCGTGCACGCGAATCGAGAGAACGACTCCGCCGCTGACGAACTGCAGCGGCTTGCCGTTCGTCGGCTTCACTTTGATCGTTCCCGCTTCGCGGTCGATCGCGATCGCCGGCGCGGCCGTCGCATCGACGACGAGCGCCGGTCCGAACACGATGTCGGTGACGTCCATCGCGCGCGGATTGAAGTGGAACGTCAGCTCCGGAACGGTCAGATCGTCGAGGTCCATTCCGATGATGTTCCACAGCTTCGTCTCGCCGGGAGAGAGCGAGATGGATGACGGCTGCGGCGCGAGACGCGGAGCGAGGCGCAGCGCGGCGGTGTCAGGTTCGGAGATGCTCGTCTCGCTGAGACTCGTCGCGGCGAAGTTGTTGCTCTTCGTCGTGTCGAGCTTCACTTCCGGCTCGGGCGGCGGCTGATTCGGATTCGGTTTCGGCGCGGCCTGCGGTTGCGGCTGGCGGTCCTGAGTCGCGGGCGGCTTGTCCGGAATGATGTAGTTGCCCGGCTCGTCTCCTACGGGCTGATAACCCGCAACCGCGGCATTGAACTGTTGATCGTTGCGGTTCGCGAACGGATCACCGACCGAGCCCTGCGACTCGATGCGCGGCGAGATCCCGCGGAACGTGAGGTTCGTTCCCGTGCCGACCCACATCGGCGCCAGATCTTCCTCGGTGATGTCGGGGATGCGGATGATGTGCGGCGTCATCGTCAGCACGAGGTCGGTGCGCGTTTCTTCTTTGCGCGTCTTCGTGAACAGACGTCCGATCACGGGGATGTCGCCGAGGCCGGGCGTCTTGTCGTTGCCCTCCGTTTTGGTCGACTGAATGAGGCCGGCAAGGAAATTCGTCTCGCCGTCTTTCAGACGGATCGTCGACTCGATCGTGCGCGTCGCGAACGTCGGCTGGTCCTGTCCCGCGAACGTGACCACCGGTCCCTGGTTCGAGACTTCGACCGTGAGCTTCAGCGTGACTTCGCGGTTGTGATGCACGCGCGGCTCGATGCCGACCTTGATGCCGACGTCCTGATACTGGAACGACGTGTACGGCGCGGTGAGCGACGGGTTGGTGCTGCCGGTGCCGCCGGGGTTGTAGCCCTGGATCGTGGTGACGGGAACGGGGATGCGCTGTCCGATGTGCAGCGTCGCTTTCTCGCCTTCGGAGATGCGCAGCTCGGGATTGGCGAGCAGCTCGCTCGAGCCGATCGATTTGAGCAGCGAATAGGTGGCGGTCGGAATCGAGAACGTGACGTTGTTCTTGATGTCGTTCAAGCTGCCGACGACGCGCGCGATGTCGGAGAGCGTGCCGCCGTTGAAGTTCGCGGCCTTTCCGTCGGCGCCGACGGTGAAGGGCTGCGGTGAGCTCTTCTGAATGCCGATGGCGAGCCCCATGTCGCGCACTTTGTTGAGATCGAGCTGCACGAGCTCGACGTCGACGACGACTTCGGCTTTGGCCTTGTCGTTCGCTTCGATGATCTTTTCCGCGATGCGCACCTTGTCCGCGGTGTCGCGGATGGTGATCGCGTTGAGCGCCTTGAGCGGGAAGACGTTGCGCGCCTCGATCATCGTGCGCACGACGTTGGTGACCTGCTCGGCGTCGCCGTTCGAGAGATAGAACGTGCGGATGACGAGGTCTTCGTAGTCGCGCCGCGCCTGCGGGTTGTCGGGGACGACGATGATCGTCTTCTCGTCGAGGACTTTGTAGAAGTGATTCGCGGCCTGCATGACGCGCTCGAGCGCGGTCTGCGCGGTGACCTCGTGCAGGTCGATGGTGATGCGGTCGTCCTTCACCGCCTGATCGAACAGGATGTTGATGCCGAACGCGTTGCCGAGGGCGCGGTAGATGTCCTTGACCGGAGTGTCGTGCGAGAACGTGAGCGTGATCGGCTCGTTCGACGCGGGATTCAGCTGCGGCGGCTGGGCTTTGGAGATCGCCGACTGCGCGCGCTTCTTGATCTCGTCGATGGAGACCAGCTGGGCTGCGGCCTGCTGGATCTGCTGAATCAAGTCGAGTGCGTGCGAGAGCTCGACGACCGCGTACTGATTGGTCGGATCGAGACGAACGGTGAGCTCTAGTTCCGTCGATGCGAGCTGCGCGAGCCGGAACTGCTCGGGTCCGCGCGCCTGGCGCGCCGCGTCGCGCAGCGTCTTCCCTTTTTCGAAGTGCACGCGCGAGGCCTCGAGGCGCGCGCGCTGCACTTCCATCTGGTAGCGGCGGTTGTCGGGCGAGATCTCGAGCGCGCGCTCGTACTGCACCACCGCCTCATCCCAGTTCTTTTCCTTCTCCGCCTTCTGGCCGTTGTTGAACGCGTTGTAGCTGACGCAGGAGGAGAGCAGGAACGCGATGCTGAGAGCTGCCGTGGTTTTCTTTAGGTTCATTTCAGTTCCTGGTTCCTGGTGCTGGGTGCCGCGTGCCGGGTGCTGAGTCATTCGTCTCTTCTCAGCACCCTGCACTCTTCACTCAGCACATTTTCTTCGTTTCTTCTGACGATCGGCGTGAGCGTTAGTCACTGTCCGAGCGGAATGCGCTGGCGGACATCGGGGGGAAATCCGACGAAGCCGATCTCGGCCGATTCGATCCCGATACCGCGGAGAATGAACTTGCCTTCGATGATGTCGCCGACGCGCGCGTTCACGATCTCGCCTTCGCGCGCGAAAGTCGCGATCGGATTTTTCGGCTGGCCGAACATGCCGATGAATTTGTAGTTGAACGTCGGCGGAACGGGTGGCGGCGGCGGTGGCGGAACCTCCGGCTCCGTTTCGCACGCGGTGCCGATGCCGTCGCGGTCGACGTCCTGCTGATCAGGGTTCGCCATCGCCACGCAGTTGTCGCGAAAGTCCGGAACGCCGTCTTTGTCCTGGTCGGGCGGCGGCGCGGGGGGAGGCGGCGGGGGAGGAGGCGGCGGGGGAGGCGGCTCGTAAAACGCGAAGAGATTCCGCCGGCTCTTGTAGCTGCCGCTGTCCGCATCGAGAAGATCGAGATGCACCGGCTCGACTCCGGGCGTGCTGACCTCGCGCGCCGCCGGATGCGGCGCCGGAGCCGGCGTCAGCGCGTCGTGATGCGCCTCCGGCGCAGCGAACGTGTAGATCACGAACACGGCGATGATCACGAGAGCCGCGGCTGTCCAGGTCTTCCAGTTCATCGAATCCATCACAGCTGGGTGCCCACGAGAGGTTTCCCTTCGCGGAAGAGAGTCTTCAAACGGAGGTTCAACGTCAACACTTGTCCTTCGCGCGTCTGCAGCGCGACCTGATCGATGATCACGAACTGCCGCGAGAGCTCGAGGAGGTTGATGAGGCGGCGCACCTGCTCATACGTGCCTTCGACGCTGAACGTGATGCCGACTTCATTCGCGCCGATCTTCACGCGCTTGCGGCGCGCACCGCCGTCGGCGGCATCGGCATCGGCCGCCGCGACTTTCACGAATCCGTACGCCGCCGGCGTCATGCTGCTCGCCAGCGCGAGACGCTTCACTTCGGCGACGAGCTGCGTGAAACGCTCTTCCTGCGTCGCCCAGTTCTGGTCATAGACCTGCTGCACGTCTTTCTCGATCTGCTTGTACGCCTGGAACGTGCGCTCGGCGCTCAGGCGCGACGCGTTCGCCTGCGCGAACTCCGCTTCCTTCTGCGCGAGATCCTGCTCGCGCTCCTGAAGCCGCGTCTCGTAGCGCAGGCGATAGGTGAAGAAGTAGAACGTGTTCGCGGCGAGCAGAACGCCGAGGATGATGAGGAGGACGCGCCTTTCCCGCCAGATCATTTCGCTGCCCTCAATGCCGCGGGCGGCGTGTACGTCGCGTGCAGGTTGAAAACGTACGTGCCGCTCTGCTGGAGCTGTTCGTTGTCGGGGAAGGCGTTGCTGAACTGCGGATCGGCGTTCATCCGGTTGATCGTGGTGATCATTCCGGTCGGCCCCTTCGCTTCGAAGTTGAGCACGAGCGCGATCGTGCCGTCGGGAGAGAACGACGGCGCGACGCTGACGAGGCGCACGTCCTGCGGCATCACCGACTCCAGCTCATCGAGCAGCGTGCTCCACGAGAACGCGCGCTCGGCGAGCTTCGCGTTGACGAAGTGCGACTGCGCGTCGAGCGTGGCGAGATCGAGCGCGCGCAACTTGCGCTGCGCGATCTCCTGCAGCTCGCGCTCGCGGCGGATCTTCGCTTCGACGGTGTCGATCTTTCCGGAGGTCGAGCTGGTGTCGTTCTTATAGCGGTACCAGGTCTCGATGTTGTTGAGCATCAGGAACGCCGTCAGCAGCGACATCGTCACGACGACGGCGTAGACCGGCCGATAGTCCCGATAGGGACGCGCCGCGAGATTGAGATGGAGCGGTTTCACCCGGTGAATACTCCTGTGCAGGCGGCGAGCTCGGCGTCCCGCCCCTGGAGATCGGCGGGAGACTCTTCGACGTAATCGCGCAGTTGGAGGGTGCGCACCTGCGTGTTGAACTCGGCCGCCAGCGCCGCGGCCACGTCGGCACCGGCGTGCACTCCCGCCACGTAGCAGTTCGCGAATCCCTCGGTGCCGAGCGACTCGCGCAGGTAGCTCGCCGACAAACGCAGCTCCTGCTCGAGCGTGCGGTCGCCGGAGAGATTGCGCGAGCGGATGAATAAAGGTTGCGCGCCGCGGAACACCGCGGTCGTGAAGTCTTCTTCGCGGACGTAGACGAACAAGCGGTCGGCGGTCGTGTCGGCTTCGCGCACGGTGATCGCGTTCCAGATGTTCAGTCCGAGCGGCTCGATCAGGATCACGTCGAATCCCACGGCCGCGAAGATGCGCTCGATTGCCGAGAGCGTGGCGTCGATCGCGCTGAGCGCGAGGATCTTCGCCGCCTGTCCGGTGCGCGAGAGCACGCTGTACGAGACGCGCAGCTGGTCCGGCGGAATCGGAAGCGTGCGCTTCAAACTGAACCGCACCATCTCCAGCGCCTCGCCGTTGCCGTTCTTCGGCAGCGACGACAGATCCATGATGTTCATGCGGAACCAGGAGTCGGGCAGCAGCAGCGAGACGTTTTCCCACTTGCCGGTCTCGGCGCGCAGACGGCGCAACGCTTCCGCGAGTCCCGCTTCATTCGCCAGCTGCGGCGTCACCATCGACGGCGTGAACGTGCCGTCCGCGAGTCGATACGCCTTCGCCTGCACGATGCGCGGACCCTTTTTTCCGCGCGCGAGCCGCGCGTGAAGAAGTCCGTCGGTGTCGAGGACGATGACGTCTGGGGGGAAGGACTTGCTCATAAAAAGCAGAAAGCAGAAGGCAGAAGGCAGAAGGCAGAAGGCAGAACGAGATCACGACGCACGCGCGGCGCGCCGTTTCTCACTTCTGCCTTCTGCCTTCTGCCTTCTGCCTTCATATGTTTACTCGACAAACGTCACCTTATTGATCTCTCTCAGCGTCGTCTGCCCCTCCATCACCTTGAGAAGGGCCGACTCGCGAAGGAATGTCATTCCTTCTTCCTTCGCTGCCTTCTTGATCTCCGATGCGGGCCTGCGGTCGAGAATCATGCCTCGAATACGATCGGAGAGATCGAGAAGTTCCGAGATCGCGGAGCGTCCGTGGAAGCCGGTGCCGTTGCACTCCAGGCAACCGCCGCCTTCGAAGAACGTGCGGCCCTGGTAGTCGGCCGGATCGAGGCCGGATTCAGTGAGGAACGAGTCGGGATAATCAACTTCGCGCCTGCAGTGATCGCAGATGCGGCGCACGAGGCGCTGGGCGAGGACGCAGTTCAGCGCCGACACGAAGTTGTACAGATCGACCTTCATGTTGAGGAAGCGTCCGAGGACGTCGACGACGTTGTTCGCGTGGACGGTCGTGAACACGAGGTGGCCGGTGAGCGCCGACTGCACGGCGATCTGCGCGGTCTCTTCATCGCGGATCTCGCCGACCATGATCTTGTCGGGGTCGTGGCGCAGGATCGAGCGCAGTCCGCGCGCGAACGTCAGTCCCTTTTTCTCGTTGACCGGGATCTGCGTGATGCCGCGCAGCTGATATTCGACCGGATCTTCGATCGTGATGATCTTGTCTTCCGATGACTGGATCTCCGACAGCGCGGCGTACAGCGTGGTCGTCTTGCCGGAGCCGGTGGGACCGGTGACGAGCACCATGCCGTACGGCTCTTTGATGAACTTGCGGAAGCGCGTCAGCATCCCCAGGTCGAAGCCGAGGATGTCGAGGCGAAGGTTCTTGAACTCCTTCGACATCGACTCTTTGTCGAGAATACGGATGACCGAGTCCTCGCCGTGCGCGGTCGGAACGATCGAGACGCGGAAGTCGATGGTGCGGCCGGTGATGCGGAGCTTGAAGCGTCCGTCCTGCGGGATGCGCTTTTCGGCGATGTCCAGCTCCGACATGATCTTGATACGGGAGATGATCGTGGAGTGATGGCGCTTGTCGATCGGATCGAGGGCCTCGTAGAGCACGCCGTCGATGCGGTACTTGACGACGACTTCATTGTCGCGAGTCTCGATGTGAATGTCCGAGGCGCGGCGCTGGATGGCGTTGAACACGATCGAGTCGACGAGCTTGATGATCGGCGACGTTTCCTGCTGCGTGATCGAGTCGATCGTGACCGTCTCTTCGCCTTCTTCATCCTCGGCGATGAGCTGCATGCGGAAGCCTTCGGTGGCTTCGTCGAGGACGCGCTGCGTCGACTCCGAGCGCTGCAGCTTGTCGCGGATCGCCGCGGGCGACGCGACTTTCACTTTCAGCGGCGCGCCGAGGAGCAGCTCCAGCTCATCGAGCTTCAGCACGTCGGTCGGATCGCCGACGACGATCGCGATGTGCCCGTTCTCGCGATGCTCGGGGATGAACTGATAGCGGATCATCAGGTCCAGCGGGATGTCGCGGAACAGCTGATGATCGACCTGGAAATGCTCCAGATCGATGAAGGGAAACCCGTACTGCTCCGCCATGCGGCGGGCGCGGGTTGCCTCACCCGTAGGGTCGGCATTCTTATAGAGCGTGCGATTCGGATCGGCGACCATAAATTAAAAAGTGCTGAGTGCTGCGTGCTGGGTGCTGCGTTGCCTGCTCACCCGGATGGGGGTGGAACTCAGCACGCAGCACTCAGAACCCGGCACTCTCATCGACTACCCTTGGCCGACCGACGAGAGGCGGAACAGCGGTAGGTAGAACGCATACAGCAGCACGGCGATCACGAGCCCCATGAACACGAGGATGATCGGTTCGATGGCAGACACCATTCGCGACAGCCGGGCTTCGATTTCCTCATCGTAGAACTCGCTCACGTTGGCGAGCATTTCCGTCAGCGCGCCGGTCGACTCGCCGACTTTGATCATTTCGATGGCGAGGTCGCTGATGACCCCGGTGTTGTCGAGCGAGCGCCACAGCGGCTCGCCCTCGCGCACGTTCTGCACGATGCCGGCGATCCTCGACGCCACGAGCTGATTCGTGACCGACTGCGACGCGATCTCGATCGCCGGAACCATCGGCGTTCCGCCGGCCAGCAGCGTGCCGAGCGACTGTGTGAACTGCATGATCGCGAAGCGGTGCAGAACGCCGCCCGCGAAGGGAACGCGCAGCTTGAGGCGGTCCCACACCAGGCGGCCGGATGTTTTTACCCAGCGATTGAGCAGCACGATGCCGACGATCACGGCGAGGATGGTGACGAGGAAGTTCTTCCGCAGCAGCGTCGCGAGGTTGATCATCAGCTGCGTGAACCACGGCAGCTCCGCGCCGAACCCTTCGAAGAACTCCGCGAACTTCGGGATGACGAACGTCATCATCACGAAAATCATCACCGACGAGAGAAAGATGAGGATTACCGGATAGATCAGCGCGCCGACGACTTTGCGGCGCAACGACGAGATCATTTTCTGATAGCGCAGGAAGCGCTTCAGAACGCCTTCGAGATCACCCGAGCGCTCACCGGCGCGCAGCGACGTCGAGTAGATCGGCGGAAAGAGATTTCCGTACGCGGCGAACGCATCGGAGAGCGCGACGCCGGACATGATCTTCTCGCGGATCTCGCTGAGGATCTCGCGGAAGCGCTGGTTCTTCTGCCGCTCGAGCATGATGTCGAACGACTGCACGATCGGCAGACCCGCGCGCACGAGCGCGAGCAGCTCCTGGTTGAAGAGGAGGAAGTGGTCGGTGGAGATGCCTTTGCCGAAGCGGGGGATGAGATCGCGCGCGCGCATCGCGCCGCGCTTCCCTTCGAACACGTGCATGCCGAGGCGCTGCATTTCCGCCTGCGCCGCGCGGAGGCTCTCCGCCCGCACATGACGCTCGATGATCTCGCCCTCGGGAGTCCCGACTTTGATGATGAATTCTGGCATTTGGTCGCTGTCTCGATTAGGACGCGCCAACCCCGGAAACGTTCGGGCCGGATGCAGGCGTTATTTGCGGACGCTCGTACAACTCACGGCGCGGGAAGAGGATTCCTTTTCGACCGCGGCCGCGTTCGCCATCTTACTTGCGCACGGCGCGACGCCGCGCCTGCGGCGCGAATGCGAGCCGGAACGCGAGCGTGAGCTGACCACCGGCAATGAGCGTCACCGGACGTGCGTCGGTGAACGACGAGGCGGCTTCGTAGAACGAAGTGGAGTATCGATGCAGCGGATCGGCGGCCGCGAAACGCCAGGCGCCGGCGGGAAGGACGAACCCGAACGCGCCGTCGGCGCGCGTCGTTGCGGACGCGAGCTCCGTGCCGCCGGCATCGAACGCGAGAATCGTGATTCCGCTCAGCGCCGCGCCGCCGGAGAGATCGTGCACTTCGCCGCTGACGGCCGCGCCTCGCGCCAGCGCGAAGTTCACGGACGTCGCGTCGGCTCCTGCCGCAAGAATGACGCTTCCGAACGACGACGTCACGTAGCGGAGCGAAGAATCGAAGGCGATGACGTCGTATGCGCCCGGCGGCGCGACGAATCGATACGAGCCGTCGCTTCGCGTCATCGCGGACGCGATCAGCGTTCCCGCCGCAAACGCGCCGACCGTCGCGCCCGCGACAGGTGCCGACGTCGTCAAATCGCGCACGACACCGGAAATGCGGCCGCCGGGCGAGAGTCCGAAATCGAGAGGAGCGACGCGCTGCGACGATGCGACGGAAACGGGAGTCGCACCGGCGTACACGAGCTGTTGCGGATAGAACATCGCAGCGTATGCGAGCGCATCGTCGAACGCGCCGAGTCGATAGCTGCCCGGCGGAACGAGCAGCACATAGTGACCCGCGGCGTCGCTGGTCGTTCTCGCGCGCGTCGTGCCGCCGGCATTGAACGCCGCGACGCTGATCCCGGCCACCGGCACTCCTCGTACGCCGTCGACGATCGTTCCTTCAAAACGTCCGCCGATCGTCATCGTCGCGTCGATGGCGCTTCGGATTTCTCCCGATGCCGGCTGCAGCACCGTCGCGGTATCGAAGGACTCGGCATTCGGCCAGTACACGCTTGCGTGTACGCCCGCGGACGCGTCATCGAACGTGAGACGGTACGAGCCGCCCGGCACCGCCAGCGAATAATGACCGCTCGCGTCGCTGCGTGCCGCGGTCACGGCAATGCCGTCGCCGTCGTACGCCGTCACGCGTATGTCCGCGAGCGCGGCCTGGGTCGTCGCATCGCGAACACTCCCGACGATTTTCGCCGCGAGCGTGATCGCGAGCGGCACGGTCGTCGTTGCGTCCGCGCTCACAGGAACGGACGGCGCGGCGGCGAACGTCGCTACTCCGGGATAGAACAGCGTCGCATACGTCTGCGTATCGTCGTACGCCGCGACTTTGTAGTCGCCCGGAGGAACGACCAGCCGGTACAGACCATTGGCGTCCGTACGCGTGAATCCCCGCCGCGTGCCGGAGAGGTTGTAGGCGGCGACGGTGATGTTCGGCCGGACGATCGAGCCGGACTTCACCGTCCCCGCGAGCACTCCGCCGCGCACGAGCGTGAGATCGATCGACGTCGTCGAGCCCTGAACGTTGAGCGGCGACGAAGTCTCGAACGAATCGGCGTCGGGATAGAAGCTCGTCGCGTAAACGCCCGGGGGGTCATAGGCGAGGACGCGATACTGACCGGGATTGACGTTCAACGTGTAGCGCCCATCGGACGCCGCCATAGCAGAGACCGCGAGCGTTCCATTCGCGTCATACGCGGCGACGGTCATCGACCCCGGATGGACCGTGCCGCTGATCGTCGCAGCGACGCTCGGGATCGCAATCGCGATCGTGGCCATGGCGGCGAGGAGCGATTTCATCGATGGGAGAGACGTTCGCGCACGACGAGCGTGGCGCCGGGATCCTGCAGCATGCTCCAGTCGAGCGGTTCCTGGGTCAGCAGCGTGCTGTCGTGAGGTTGATTGAAGAAGACGACCGCGCGCACCGCGCGGTACTTGTCGCCGAGATCGCGAAACGCATCGGCGTACCACTGCCGCGCGTCGCCGCCTTCCGTGAGCGTTCCGAACTCCGTCACCATCACCGGCTTCCCGAGTTTCGCGAGCGCCGGATAGCCCTTCTCGAGGATCTGGTGAAAGGTCCACCAGCGCGACCACGACGCGACGTTCGCGTAATTGAGAACGCCGGTGCCGGTCCAGTCCACCCACTCGTCGCCCGGGTAGTAATACTCGAACCACGGCATCGAGATGTGCGGCGACCACACCCACAGCACGTTCGTGGCGTTCATCTTCTGAAAGATGAGATGCACGTGCCGCCACGCGGCGATGAAATCGTCCGGACGATTTCCGTTTTGCGGACCCCACGGATAGCGATACGGATCGTTCATCTCGTGCGCGAAGCGCAAAAACAGCGGCCGCCCGAATTTCGCGGCTTCCGCCGCCCATGCGGTCACGTAGAAGTCGTAGTCGCCGCGCGCGATGGCCGCGAGACTCGCGTATTCGCGCTCGTTCGCGGGCGGCAGATTCGGCCGCCGCGCCTCGTCGAAGTCCTTGACCCATGGCTCCCACGTCACCATCGGCACGGAGCCAAGGCGATCGATCGTTTGCGCCAATCGCGACGGAAAGTGCGCCTCGTCGGGACGGTCGCCCCACGCCTGATAAATCGAGACGATCGGAAACGAATAATGGAGACGCGATTCGGTATTCGACAGTCCGGCGAACGAGTCAGGGAAGCCGCCGTCGTAGATGCCCCACAACACGCGATCGGGACGCGCCAGCCACGCACGGTTCGCGAGCTTCGGATACGCCGCGACCACCAGCGCGCTGCGCGACGAGCGCTGCGTGCGTTGAACGGCATCGCCTTCGGCATCGGAGAGCCGTTGCGCGAACGACGTCAGACGGAGATCGATGCGGTCGTACACGCGACGCAGGATTGCGCCCGCGCCGCACTGAAAGATGAGGCCGATGAGAATCAGCCAGCCGAGGGCGAGGAAGGCGAGCTGATATCGCCGCCGCGGTCCTGCCGATTCCGATCGGAGTCTTTCCATGCCGCGTACAGTCTCCCGCTCATCAACAACGCATTGAAGAGAGCGAAAGCGCTCATGGCGACGCTCGCTTCGGTCGTCATGCGAACTTCCGCCTCCGGCATCGAAAACAGTCTGTGGGCAAACGCCCAAAGCACGACAGCCACGGAGAGGACGACGACCGACAATGGAACGGCCGCGAGCTGCCGGAAATTGCCGGTGCGCCGCTCCTTGGAGGTCGGGATGTACGGCACCGCGACGTTCCCGATCGCGAACAGCAGTCCTTTGAGATAGACGCTCCAGCAGCCGATCTTCAGCAGCATTCCGCGCCAGTGCCATCCGCGCTCGCGCACCGGATCGCAGAGCCAGCGCTGCACGAAGCGGTAAATGAGGACACCGAACAATCCGACCGGAAACGCGCGCAGGAGATAGTCCGCGAGAAACATCGTCGCCGGCTGCAAGCCGGTCAGAAGGTAGAGCAGCGGGATCAGCAGATAGATCGGCGTCGTCAATCCGACCAGGTAGTACGTTCCGACCATCAGATAGGCGATGCGCTGATGCATCGTCAGGCGGCGGAACGCGCGCGGATATTCGCGCAGCAATACTTCGTACACTCCGCGCGCCCACTTCAGCTGCTGCCGCAGATACGAATCGAGGTCTTCGGGAACGAGCCCGCGCGCCACGACCTCGGGGACATACACGGATTTCCATCCCGCCGCATGCAGTCGAATCGCGGTGACGAGATCCTCCGCGAGGCCGATGCCGTGGCCGCCGATCGACTCCAGCGCTGTCCGCCGGAACGTGCAGTTCGCGCCGATCGCCACCGCCGTTCCGGTGCCGTGCATTCCCTGCAGGATCGGTCCGTAAAACGCGAACGTCTGCTCCGCCGCCGCGCGCGCGACGAACGAACGCGGCGCGTTGTAGTACGCCTGCGCGACCTGCACGAAGCCGACGCCGGCATCATCGAAATATCCGACGACGCGATCCAGAAATTCAGGGAAGGGGACGTGATCGGGATCGAGGACGAGAATCAGTTCTTCCGTCGTGAGTCGCAGCGCGGCGTTGATTTTTCCCGCCTTCGCGCCGGGAATTCCGATCAGCTCGAGATGCACCGCATGCATCTGTGCCGCGAGCGCCGCGATGCGCGGATCGCGCGTGTCGTCGAGGAGGTACGTGGTGTGCGGATAACGTACCTCGGCCGCCGCGGCGAGAGTGCGCTCGAACATGGCGTACGGCTCGCCGGGCGAGGAGGTGATGAAGATCGCCACGGAATGCCCCGGCGTCGCGTCGCGCAACGGAGGCTGCTCGATGTGGAATGCGTTGTACCAGCCGATGACGATGCGCGAGATGCCGTACCACGTCGCGATCGAGAGAAGCGCGAAGAGAACCGGGTTTCCGACGCGCTCGCGGCGAAACCACCAGAGCGCGAAGAGGACGACGCTTTGTGCGCCGAGAAACAGCAGCACGCCGAGGAGCCAACGTTCCCATCGCGCGACCGGACGGGCGCGACGGTGACGGAAAACTTCAGAAGCGTCCAGCCAGGCCCGCGCGGATCTCATTCGCATTGTAGAAAGCGGTGCTGTCGTGCGCCGCGGTCACCGAGAATGCAACGTCCGGTGCGACGCCCATTGTGAGGCTCAGCGACGCCCGCCACGGAACGAATGTTCCGGCGTTGCGCTCGCGCGCGATTCCCGCGTCGATATGCGTCGACGCCGAAATGCGGCCGCGCGTGAGCGTGAACGCGCCGACGGCGCGCGCTTCGGCGAGTTGCTGCGGCGTGTAATACGGATCGTACCGGCCGCTGTCGATGCGAAAGCGCGACTCGCGCGTATCGCGAAACGCGGCGGATGCGCCGAGAAAGAGCGCGCGGCTCACCGGCGCGAGCACATACGCATCGGCATCCCAGCCGCTGTTTTGATCGAAGTATCGGAGGTGCTCCGCCCCGGCCGCGAACTGCAGGCCGCTGCCGTTCTCGCGTCCCCACCGCGCCGACAGCACATCGCTCCACGCATGCGTGCGCAACGCGGGCGCGGAGCGCAGCAGCGGCGACCGCTCGATTCTCAGCGTGAGCGATGAAGTCCGCAGCCGCCGTTCGGCAGTGACGGAAGGAAGCACGCGCGCGTCTCCATCGGGGAAGCGGAACTGCCGCAGGCCCGCGCGAATGCGCGTGCGAATCGCCGGAAGCGTCGTTTCTCCCGCCAGCGCGACTTCTGCCGTGCTCCGCTCGTCATCGAGCGCACGAAGCCGCGAGCCGCCGCCGCTGATCTCCCACTTCGTCAACGGATCGGAAAAGAAAAACACGCGCGCCGCCGCACCGCCGCTGCGATACGGCTGATCGTCATCGATGGCGTCCGCTCCCACGGCAAAGCCTGGCCGCGCCGCCGCGCGGATCTCGTCCGCCGCCCGCCGCGCCTCAGCATTGGACGGCTGCGTCTTCAGAACGCGCTCGAATTCGCGGAACGCGCGTCGATAATCGCCCGACCAGTAATACGACTGCGCGAGCCCCAGACGCGCCGACGCATCGCGCGGCTCCTGCCGCAGCACATCCTCGAAGGCCGCGCGAGCCTGCGCATACTTTCCCGCCCACAGAAGCGTGAACGCCGTCTGTCGCTTCGCCTGCGAGTCCGCGGCGTGGATCTGCACGCTCGCCGCGATCAGCAGCGCGAATAGGGCCTTTCGGGTCACTCCGCTCCGATCTCGTCGACGTAACACCATTTCCACTCTTCGCCCGGCTGAAACGACTGGATCACCGGGTGTTTCGAGCGATGAAAGTGCTTCGTCGCGTGCTTGTTCTTCGACGAGTCGCAGCAGCCGATGTGGCCGCAACGAAGACATCGGCGCAAGTGCACCCATTCGTCGCCTGTCTGCAGACATTCTTCGCATCCATCGGGTGTGCGGGCGGGAGCGTTGTCGGATGTTTCGAGGTGTTCGCAGATTCGCATGTCATGATTTTACGGTGCGTGTTCCGGCGATTGTCGTTCTGCTCTTCGCGGCGACCGCCGCGCACGCGCACCTGATCGTCGATTTGAAGGTGAGCGTGCGCGCGCCGGCGTTCGTGGCCGCGGGACAGCCGTTCACCTACGAAGTCGTCGTCGACGATCTTGCGAACGACGAGGCGATCGATGTCGTCGTGACGAACACGCTGCCGTCGAGTGTCGCGTATTCCGGCACGACCGCGAACGGCTGGAACTGCAGCGTGTCGAAGGGGACGATCACCTGTTCGGCGGAAGAGCTCTCGCCCGGCGAGCACGTGATCGCGATCCGCGTGACCGCGCCATCGCAGCGCGGCAGCATCGCGAACAAAGCGCACGTCGCGAGCATCGGCAGCACCGATCCCGAGTCGAAGAACGACGACGCGACGCTCGAACACATCGTGTACGAGCCGGCGCGTTGCACCGCCGCGCCCCCGTCATTGATCGAGCCCGCGGAGGGCGCGATCATCGACACGCAGCTGACGCACTTTTCATGGTCTGCTGTTCCGAACGCGACCCGTTACGTCGTGCATGCCGCGACCGAAGGAGCGCTCGCCGCGCAGATCGCGACGTCCACGTCGACGAATGCGATCGCAGCGCTCGATCGCGGTGCGGGAGTGTGGTGGGTCGAAGCCGTTTTCTCCGATTGTCCGGCCGCAGTTTCATCGCAACGAAACATCACGACGATGCGCGCGCCGGCAGTGACGATCAAAGACGTCGCGGCCGGATTCACGAAGCCGGGTGGCCTCGCGTTCGGTCCCGGCGGCGAGTTGTACGTCACCGACGAAGGCGACTCGGTCGTGCGACTCATCGGCAATGCGCCGCCGGTCACGATCGTCGGCGCGGCGGGAGACCACGGTGCGGCCAACGGACAGTTCGCGCGTCTCAATCATCCGCGCGGCATCACCGTCACACCGCTCGATGGATTCGTGTACGTCGCCGATACCGCGAATCACGAGATCCGCATCCTCTACATCGGCGGCCCGTTCGTGCCGGCGTATGCCGTTGCCGGATCGCCATCCGCCGCTGGATATCTCGACGGCGACAGCTCCAGCGCCAAAGTGAACGCGCCGGCCGGAGTCGCCGCGACGTTCCGCGGCTCGATCTATGTCGCGGACACCGGAAACGGCGTGATCCGCCTGCTGACGGCGGTGCCCGGCACGACCGGACTGTTCGGCGTGACCACGGTCGGGCAGGAGCATTTCGATTCGCCGGAAGGCATCGCCGTCGACGCGGCCGGCAATGTGTTCGTCGGCGAGCGCGGCGCCGTGCGAAAGATCGCGCCTAACGGCTCGGTGTCGATCGTGGCGAGCGGCTACACGCGGCCCGCTGCGCTTGCGCTCGACGCGCTCGGCAACTTGTACGTCGGCGATCGCAGCGACGGCACGCTTTGGAAGGTCGCGCCGAGCGGACTGGCGACGCTGTGGGCACGCGTCGGCGATCCGGCCGGCATCGCCGTCGCCGCAGACGGCAGCGTCTATGTCGCCGATGCTTCCGCGCGTGTCGTGCGACAACTCGAAGTGGTCCGCACTCCAACGCCTCCGCGTCGTCGCTCGGCACGCCACTGACGCCGAGTTTGTGGTGACCGCTGCCCTCAGCGGTCACAGCGCCGCCTGATGGCGGCGCCAGCGGCGCTTTCGCGCCGCCACGACCGCTGAGGGCAGCGGTCGCCACAGCGGTCGCCACTAGTGACAACCTTGAAAGACGTCACGCGCCGACGCGCATCGGTCCCGATGCCTGCAGGTCGTTCAATGACGCCATCGCGTGCACCATCAAATGCCACGACCCGGCATTGAACATCACGTGCCGGCGATTCGAGGCCGGATTCGCGCTCGTGCCGCCGGCCTGATTCATGAGCAGCGCTGCGGCGTCATCCTGCGCAGCAATCGGGAACGCGAGCGACAGAAGGAGGAGGAGTCGTTTCACAGCGGCAGGATCGAGGATAGCATCCGCTCGCAATGCACAGCGATCAGCAACCGTATCGCAGTCTCAAAGAAGCGATGCAGGAGTACGAGGGCGCCGATCTCTATGCCGGCGTCGTGCGTCCGTGGATGCGCGGACAGGACGCGGAGCGGCGGTGGATGGAGGATTTCTCGAAGCGCCAAGGGTCGCCGGTGCCGCGGGCGACGATCGAGGAGATCTGGCGCCTTTATGCGTTCTCGCGCATTGTCGAGATGCTGCAACTCGACTTCGCGCCGGAGGGTCGTCCGAATCCCAATCAATGGGGAACGTTTTCGATCGGTGCGGCGCAATACGCGGAATTCATGGACTTTTTCGGGTTGCACAAAGTCGATGCGCCGTTCTGTCCGTTTTTCCATGAGATCGTGACAGTGGAGACGGCGAACGATCGGACCGCTCCCATCACGCAGTCTAGCCGCGCGACTTCACGTACTGTTCGATGTACACGTGCGCGGGCACGCGGCGGATGGCCTCGCCGATGACGTCGAGCGGAATGTCGTCGAGCGTCTTGAAACGAATACACGCCTTTCCCATGTCGAGCTTCTTCTTGCCCGACTTCGCCCACGCGTCCTTGAACCATTTGACGAGCGCGGTGTCGCTGACGCCTTCAATGCAGCCGCAATACAATCCCATCAGGTAAATCGAAATGTAGTTCTTCTGCGACGCGATTGCAGCGAACGGCAATCCCACTTTGGGATTGGCGTGATATCCCGCCGGGAAGACGCGGTGCGGTACCGAATAGCTGATCGCGCCGTACTCCATCCCTTCTTCATAATCGGGATCGAGATTGTCGAGAATCACCTTGCGGACCGCCGCCACGGCATTGCGACGATCGGGCGGCAGCGACGCGAGATATTCGTCCACGGTGGCCGCTTTGCTCTGCATCGGGGCAGTATAGGCTCAATCGCCCGTCGTCCATTTCTTTCCGTCCCAGCGCAGCACGCTGATCCGTGCTGTTTGTCCATCGATGCGGAGGATCGTGGCCCTGTCGCCGTCGGTGAGCACGACCGAGCCATTCGTTGCTTGTCCTTCGCGGGAGAACGAGCAAAGCTGTGAATTTCCGAATCGCACCGGCAGCCGCAGCGCGAGCGGCTGTCCGTTCATCGGATCGACGACCGTACTCGACGGCACTCCGACGTGCACGGGCGGATATTGAAAAATCCTCGGCGGCGCAAGCGCGAAGTCGACGCCTTTGTTGATGTCATCATTGAGCACTCCGTCGCCGTCGCCGTCCTCGTACACGGTCCAGCTCCACAATGCGCCCGCCGGGCGGAAGCGAATCGCGACATTGCGGTCGTGCGTGATCGCGGTGAGCCGCACGCGCTGAAACAGCGCGCGCAGTTCCGCGGTGCCGGTGGCGAGCGCGATGTCGCGCCGCGCGCTCGTCATTGCCGACGTGCCGATCGCGGCGAACATGCCGAGAATTGAGATTACGGTGATCAATTCCACGAGAGTTTGTCCCTTTTCGTTGCGTCCCATTCGTTCCTCCGGCGCGGCGGAAGAGCGAGCGGGGTGACAAACGGCACGCCGGCCGGAAGTCGTTTGAGGAGAGTGAATTCACTGCATGGAGGGACGCGCGGGAATGTCAAAATATTTGGCCGTCTGCGGTACACTGCCCGAAGGATGGACCGCTTCCCCGCGGAGTTCGACGACCTGCTCAACCGGCGCGGACGGCGGCTGGTCGCGAATCCTCCCAAGCTCGACGCGCTGATCGCGAAACGGAGCACGCCGATCCTGCTGCTCACCGGCGTCATCGACAACGGCGTGGCCCGCGACTGTATCCGCCTCCTCGACGAGGCGCTCTATCCACACCTGCGGCGGATGCACTATCGGATTCCGCGCTCTCTGGTGACGGAGATGAAGGAGAACTACAACGAGCAATTACCGAAGACAATGCGCGTGCGGACGGCGACGTTCGCGTCACGCAAGTCGAAGGTGCTCGATGCCGCCAGAGAAATCGGACTCGCCGACATGATGATGTCGCAGAGTTTCCTGGCCTTCGCGCAGGCCGTCACCGACCCGCGGTTAGAACGCAATGGCTGGGGACAGCAGGTGATCTGCTATGAGAACGGCGATTACAGCGGCCCGCACAATGACCACCATCCGGAAAACGAGAGCGAGTGCAACGGCTTCGTCGACCTGCACGTGATGTTTTCCAATGACGCAGTCGCCGGCCAGTTACTCGTCTACGAAGACCGCGGCTTCTTGTCGGTCGCACACGACGTCTCGGCACGCGCCGCGATTGCGATTTACCGCCTGCCGTTCTGGCATTACACGACGCCGCTCCTGGCGAAGCCGGGCCGCGAGAACAGCGCGCGCCGCTGGCTGCTCCTCGGCTCGTTCGCTTATGACCCGCCGCTGAAGAAGCTCGCGTATTGAAGCGCGATGTTGGCGTCGCGGGGGTCAGCCTGCGTCGGTCTTGGCGGCGCGCGGTGGCTCGCCATGTTCGCTTAGGAATTGTCTCAGCGCGATGTTCACGGTTTCCGAATCGCGGAACACCTTCGCGATATCAGGATCCAGCAGTACGATGTTTGTGCCTTCCCGATACCGCTTATAGTATTTCCCCCGTTCGCCTCCACGAAAATCGTACTCGTCCCTCATCTCATCGGCAGGATCAGTTTCATTCGCCTTCTTCATAAACGTGTCGCTCGGTCGAGGTGGGTGGTCTTGCGTTGATGATTCTGATCCGATCATCGACATCTTCGGTGTGAGAGACAACGACGAGACGCCCTCGATCGGTCAAACCCATCGTTAGATAACGATATTCGGAAATCGAATGGTCCGGATCGGAGATGGTCACTTGCAAAGCATCATCAAAGGCCGTTGATGCTTCCTTGAAACTGATGCCATGTTTCTGTTGATTCCATTGATCCTTCTTCGGATTCCACTCGAACTGCATCCGATACCTATTCTAACTGCATTGATCTGTCCGGCCCGAGGCGCTCACTCCTTGGTCTGCGCCGTCGTCACGAAGCCTGCCGTGTCCTGCAGGCCGATGTAATACGTGTTGTACCGGACGAGATTCGTATTGGCGTGCAGGCGGATGACGGGATTGTTCGTGCTGTGACAGTTGGCATCCAGCCCGCCTTCACGGTCGAAAATGACGTCGACTCCGCTGTTGCTGTCGTAGTCGACGAAGCCGTTTTGGGTCATGTCCATGTTTTTCAGCGGACGCCACGCATTGGCCAGCGCCGTCGGGCGGTAGCTGCTCCCGACCGGCGTCCAACTGCCCGCGGCATTCATCGGATCGCCGGGATTCGTCAGCATGGAAACGAAGTAGCGGTCACCGGTGGTATCGAACGTGACGCGCCATGCTTTGCGCGTGCTCAGCGCGTTCTGCCGTGTCATGCGGAGAACGGAGGCGATCTCGCTGGCGGCACTGCGCATGCGGTATTGCGGCGTGAGCTGAAAAATCGCCGGAATGGCCACCAGCGTGATCACGCCCATGATCGCAACCACCGTCAACAACTCGGGCAGCGTATAGCCGCGCTGATGTTCTCGTCTCATCGTCTTACTCCGGAACGCTCTTCATCGAGAAGATCTTCGGCACCGTCGGCACGCTCCACGGCCAATCCGGCAAGCCGCACAAGCTGCCGTGGTCGCCGTTGTCATTGAAGATCGCAATCGTACTGTCGACCTCATTGTCGAGATTGATGCGGTTCTCGGCCAGGATGACGCCGAGCATCGCATTCTGCGACTCCGTGGAAAACTGCTCGTGGGTAGCCATGATGCCGGCCGATTCAGGATGGGTGAGGTTGGTCAGGCAGACGTTGCTCGGCGCGCAGCAGTTGGAATGCGTGTGAATGTCGCGACCCGTGACCCACAGGACGCGATTTTCCAACGCCGGGTTCCAATAGTGCGTCGACGAGTGCAGGTAGAGCGAGCCCACCGCAATGATCGACATTTTGCCGCCGAACGAGCCATGTTTGAAGAACCGTCCATCGACCAGGATGGTGGCGCCGTCATAATCGTCGTCGATCTCGAACGTCGTCTTCGCGACGCGGAACTTGTTGAACGGAATGTCGGCATTATCGACTTTCCCGGCGGCATCGGTCGCGTCGCCGTCGATGAGGTCGTTCGCCGGTGCGACAATGAACGACGGCGATGCGACGCCGCAGTTCAAGGTCGCACCGCTGGTGCAGCCGGTCGCGCTCCATTCCTTGTTCACAATGTCCCACTTGTACATGTACGGGGTGTCGCCCGCCGTCCTGGCGGGTTTTGCCGCCGGCGTCGCGCCGGCCGTGTATTCGAGATTATAGTCCTGACAAAGCGCCAGGCCGCTCAGCCCGCAGACTCGTGGGGACTTGTCGGCGGGGGTGTTGGGATCGCCGTCCGTCCACACCGCATCCAGCGGGCGCGCGGTCGCCAGAAAATATTTCGACAGACCGGCCGTCGTCACCGGTTTATAGGAAAGATCCCACGGATTGATATAGGGCGAGACGATCGGAGTCGCGCCGGTCGTGGTGTTGGAGCCCGAGGGGCTGGCCGTGGTTCCGGGAGGCGCGACGGACAGAATGGGAGGAGTTCCGGCGCTGCCGATGACGTTACCGATCGATCCGTTTCCATTGGCGAAGATCTGCTCGCAGCCGTCGCCGCAGAGGTTGACGTCGAACGTCACGGGGCCGTTGCCGAACACGGCGGGTTTTCGGGAATTGTCGCCAATGACGGCCTCCAGGGTCTCGCGCGCGACGACGACGCCGTTCTGGGTCTTGACGGCGGTGACGCGGACGGTGCAGATGCCGTATTGATAACCGGCGTCCGACGGGGCTGCATAGAAGGAGATGTCGGTGATCTTCCCGGCATTGGCGTTGTAACCGGCAGTGGACGACCAGCCGAGGAGCGGCGTGTTGATATTCTTGTCCAGCCAGCACGTCGTCGACGCAATGGGCGTCCCGTTGGGAGTCGCCGGGTTCGTGCAATCGAGTTTCAGATCGTAGACGCCGCCGCCGGTGGCATAGGTCCCGCCGAACGTCTGGCCCCAGGCATCTTTGAACGGGCCGAGAAAGAATTTGTTGTTGATTCCCGTATAGCGCGACGGCGAGATCGGTGCCGGCCTGGCGGAGCGCCAGATTCCGATCGCATTGAGCGACGTCTCCGTCGATCCCTCGTCCGTGCCGCAATAGTCGGCCGCCGGCGTCCCGCCGCCGCAATCGGAGACGTTGCTGCTGTATTTCGGCACGATGTCGCGATTGGTCGGGTCGCGGAACATTTCCTCGACCATATGCACGCCCGCCTCGGCAACCGCGCGCGCCTGCAATCCGTCGCGATACGACGTCGCCGTGCGCTCCTCGGTGGTCGTGAACGTGACCATGCTCATGCCGAGAATCGACAGCACCATGATCACGATCACGGTGATGATGAGCGCGGCGCCGCGTTGCCGCGATTTGGACTGTCTCGAACGTTTCGCGTTCATGGTGATTTCCTCGCTCATCATCAATTACACGCTCCCGGATTGTTGCTCGTTCCGCCGACCAGGTTGCAGAAGCGCTGGTTCGTGCCGGTAGCCGGACTCGTATACATCAGGCAGATGCTCGTGACCGGCGTGCTGGTGATCGCGCCGGGGCACTTGTTGTAATCCCACGTCAACGTGATCGTATAAGTCGTCGTGTTGGCGCCGACCACGCCTGCGGTTGCCGGTACGGTCACCAGGCCGGTGCTGCCGCTGCAGACGCCGCCGGAGGTCGTGCAGCCATTGATCGTGGGACTGACGTTCTTGTTCGTCGGGAAGGTGATGCTTTGCAGCGTCGCATCGGCATGCGCGCTGTCCATGGCCCAGTCGACCTTGATCTGCTTGAGCGTCAGGTCTTCCGTCGAGCTCGTATTCGGCACGGTGTAGCTCACGGTCGTGGTGATGATCTTGTTGCCGCAGCTTCCATTGGGAACGAAACTCGTTGGTCCCGTGGACGTGCTCGTGCCGAGGAGACACGACGGAGTCGGAGGCGCGTCCTTGATGTAATACACGCCGCTGTAGGTGCAGCCCGTACTGGACGTCGCCTGGACCTCGAGACGGTAAATCGTGAGGTCCTGCTGGTTGAAGTACTGGAAGCGGAACGGTGCCGTGGTGGTGGTCGTCGGTCCCGTAATGATGTTGCCGGTAACGTCTTCCTTCATCGTGAACGTCACGCTGGAGATCGTCACGCCGGCGGGCGGCGACACCTGGACGTAGTCCGGATAATCGAGCTCCCACGGATTGATTTGCGAACCGTTGCCGATGGAGGTGCCAGTAGCGGCTACGGTCGGGGTGAACGTGCAGGTCACGGTGTACCAGTCGGACGAGATCGTGCGAGCGGTGTCGCCGATGTCATTACAGTCGTAGATCGCCTCGACTTTGTAGCGATAGGATGCCGTCTGGACGCCGAAGCCGGAAGGGTTGATCGGCAGAACGTCCGGCGCAGCAATCTGGTACGTTTCGTAGTAATCACGAGTGCTGATCGAGGTCCATGTGCTGGGGCTTCCGCTGAGCGCACGCTCGAGGTACAGCCGATAGTGCGCGGTATAGGCCACCGCGCCGGTCGAGTCCTTGAGATCCGGCTGCCATTGCACCGTCAGAGTGTAATTACCACCGCCGGTCACGACACCAGCGGCGGTCGGTCCCGGTGTCGCCGGCTTTTCGGGAGTCACGCCGGCCCGGGCAAGGTAAGAAGCGGGCGTGGACCACGCCGCGGAGCCCATTGCACCGATCGAGGCCACCGCGGGCAGCGGCTCGGAGTCGAAGGCGATCGCTCTGTAGAAATAGCGGGCGCAGGGTGCCGCGGTGTAATCGGTGAGCGCATTGGTGGTCTCGCTCAATGAATTCGTGATCGGCGTGGTATTGGTCATGCTTCCGCCGACCGAGTAATTGTCGACGCGCGTGCCGCTCGAAGGGTTCGTATCGGACGGATTGAATGCCCCGGTGGCGCCGTTCGTGGCCGTCAGGATCTTGCGATAAACGTGATATTCCCGCAGATCGGGAGCCTCATGGTTCCACGGAGCCGGCGGGACGCTCGTCGCGCCGCCCGGCATGGTGGTGCAGCTGGCTTGCGTCAGCGTTCCCGTGCTCGTCCGGACGGGATCCCACGTCAACGCCAGCGTATTGTTGCCCGGAGCGGTGAACTGCAGGTTGCCGATCGCCGACGGAACGCTCTGGCCGGCTTCGTGTGTAGACGTCTTGGTGACCGACGGCGACGGCAGGCCCGAATAGGCGCCCGATTTTCCGTTCACTGTGAACGTCAGCGGCTGAATGGTCTGATCGGTCAGCGGCTGCTGGTAGCGGTACGTCGTGGCGCTCAGCGCCATGACCGTGTCATTGACGATCGGCGCCGTGCCCTGGACGTGAATTTCATAATCGGTGACGCCGGCAGTCGGAGACGCGCCCCAGGACAAATAGAACGCGCGATCGTGGCCCGAACAGACGGTGAGCGTCGGCGGCGCCTCGATCTCGAGCGGCGGAGCCGCACTGTGGCGTTTTCCTTTGAGCCCGAGGTTCGATGCAACCACGAACTCGGAGAGCGGGAACTTGCGGTACCGCTTCGTCGCCGCGCCTTCGGCGGGCGTGTAGGTATTCGGATCGGTGTAGCGGAAATCCGGCTTGTCCGTCATGGTGATGAGATTGACGTCGATTTTGCGAATGAGCGCGCGCTCGGCGCGGTCCGTATCCGCACCGCCATACGTCGTCATCGGCGTCCCGTCGGCCTTGGTGTACACGAATGACATGCGGAAGACGTTGTCGGCGACGACTTCATACACAGGGCTGCCGGCGTCACTGAACGTGACGCGGACCAATTGATACGGCGGGTTCCAGGTCTGGGTGAGGTCCTTCACGCCGGCGCGCACGCTGAGGGATTCTTCGCCGGCCGGCGTCGAGCCGCTGAGCGTCGCATCGCGTCCACCGGTGGTCGTGGTGTCGAGCCGCATATTGAGGCCGACGGTGTTGACCGTGTCGTCGCCGGGCTTGCGCAGGATGTAGCCGACGATCTCGTTGTTGCCGACCGTCACATATGGATGCGCGGTGTTCTGCAGCGCCGTTTCTCTCTGATTGTCGAAATCGCCGCGCACGAACACCGCCGACTGGTCGGCAAACTCGATCTGCTCGTCGGGGATGTTGCTGGCGCCGACGACGTTGTAGCTGGCGCCGGCGCTGCGCAGCGTGTTCATCATGCGGTCCATTGCGAATCGCGCGTTCTGCTGCTGGATGGTCGCGGAGTCGGTCGCGATGTACGCGCGGTTCGCCGTGTTGTAGAGCATCAGCGCCGCGAGAAATACGACCGAGAACACGAGGACGGCGATGAGCGCTTCGGCGAGAGTCATGCCGCGCTCGCGACGGCGACGATTCGTAATGGCGTTCTTCATGATGGTTCCTTGCATTAGACGGGAACGGTTTTCAGCTGCATGGTGGAGAGATGGACCTGGCGTGCGCGCGTGCCGAACTCCCACCAGGTGAGATCGACGTCGATGCGCACGATCGTGCAGTCGGCGAACGTCGGAGTGGCGCCGGTTTTCACCGGCGTCATCGTAACGGTCAGCGTCGCCGGACGCCCCGCGCTACCGGGCAAATCGGAGTTGACCAGGAGAGTGCGGATTGCGTTGCGCGTTGCCTCGACGGCCGTCGGCGTCGCGCCGCCTTCCGCCGCCGGACTGACGCCCGTATCGGTGTTGTCGGGCTGCGTCTTCGACCACGTGCGCACGGCCGATGTATCCGTGTCGCCGGCTCCGAAGAGGTCCTGCGGCTTCTGCTGGTTGACGCGATCGAGCGCCGATTGCGCGACCGCCGCGGCCTGCGTCATCTTCTTGCCGCCGTACGCGCGCCGCACGCCGGCGGTCACGAGTCCGAACACCGCGAGGATGATGACCGCCATCAACGCGACCGCAATCAACACCTCGGCGAGACTGAATCCTCGCGAAGAACGAGCTTGACGTCGATTCATAGGCGCGCTCCTTGTGCGAGCGAAGTGCCACGGCTGATCGCGCTTCGTTAAGTGGCTGTGGTTAGGTAGGTTAAGTGCGATGAGGCTCGATGGCGCTAAGGAACGGTGCTGATGGTATTGTTACTTTTCGTAACAGGCACGGGGTAGGACAGATAGGACATTTTAGGACATTCTAGGACGTCGTAGGACGTCATACCGATGTCCTATCCTGTCCTATAGAACTCGATCGTCACCGTCGCGCCCTCGCCCGGACTGCCGGTCAGCGTCAGCGTTCCCCCGTGATGGAGGATGATTTTTCGTGCGAGCGGGAGGCCGAGGCCGAAGCCGTGCTGCTTGCCGGACTGGAAGGGGAGGAGGAGCGTGGCCGCGCGCTCCGGTTCGACGCCGACGCCGTTGTCGCGCACGACGATCGTCGGATGTTCGGCCGACGTCACCTGTGCGTCGATCTCGCCGCCGCCGTTCGCGTGCTGCTGCCGCGCTGCGTCGACGGCATTGCGCACGATGTTTTCCAGCGCGAGATCGAGCAGCTCGCGGTCTCCGTTGATCTCGACCGGCGCGTCGGCGCGAAAGGAAAAGCGAACGTCATTCGCGTCGTTGCGAAAGCGCTCCACGACCTCGCGCACGATGTCGTCGATTCGCACGCGCTGCGCACGAATGGTGAGGGGCCGCGCGAAATTCAGCAGCGCCTCGACCGCCGCCGCGAGTTTCTTCGCCTCGGCCTCCGCGTTGCGAATGCGCGCCGCGGTTTCGTCGGATGCATCGCGTTGCGCGAGCCGCAGATAGCCGAGAATCGTGAAGAGCGAGTTGCGGAACTCGTGCGCGATGCCGGCCGACATCTGTCCGAGTCCGACCAGCGTCTCCAGATCGCGCACGCGTCCTTCCATCGCGCGGAACGAGGTGAGGTCGGTGAACAGCGCGAACATGCCGATGAACGCGTTCTCTTCGAACAGCGGAACGGTCGTCACGCCGATGAGCGTCTGCGAGCGCTCGAGCAGCACTTCGTGACGCGACAACGCCACGCGTCCTTCGAACGATTCGCGCACGAGCTTCGCGAACGACGGAGCAAACGACTCGAGTGCGATCGCTTCCGCCGGCGAAGACGAGTCGACGTCGAGCATCTCGCGGCCGGTGTCGTTGATGGCGACGACGGAGCCGTGGGAGTCGAGCGCGAGGAATCCCGAGGTGAAGCTGCGATTCAATGCGCGCGCGAGCTCGCGCACGTCGGGCGCGCGCTCCGACGCGGCGTCGCGCAGATGATCGAGCTCCTGCGCCTGCGTCTGGATGCGCTCGACCGCTTCGCGAAACGAGTGCACGAGATAGCGGGCGTCGTCGTCGCCGCGCGGGCGCTCGCCGATCAGCGGCGCGTGCGCGAGCATCTCTTCGAGCGGGCGCAGGAACTTCGGCAGGTACAGCGTGAGGATGAGCAGTCCGGCGATCGTGGCCAGCGTGATGAACGCGCCGAGGATCAGCGCGCTGCGGCGCCCGCCCATCCATCCCGCGGCGTTGAAGTAGAAGATCAGTCTCCCGTCCGGCAGCGCGCGCGTGATGATCTCCGCGGACGGCACGCTGTCGCCTGCCGCGGCGATGAGCGCGTTGCCGCGATAGAGCTCGATGCGCGTGATGTCGTTGCTGATGCGCAGCGACTGCAGCCGCGCGGTGAGATCTTCGTGCGACGACGACGCCGCGAGCGGCGCGACGTTCGTGCGCACGGCATCGGCGATCGCGCCGAGGCGGTCGATGCGCAGGATCGACATCGCCAGCGCGATCAGCGTCACGATCAGCACGCACAGCAACGCGACCAGCGCTCCCGTGAGCACGCGAACCTCGCGGCGCAGCGGCGTGGCGGACGTCACGGCCATGCAGCGAGTGTAGCGCCGCCCGGCGCGAGCCACGGCAGAACCGCGGACATCATCGCGCGGCCGAAGAACAGCATCACCAGCGCCGCGATGCCGAGAAAGACGCCGAACGGCAGCGCGGTCTGCATCCCGCCGTTCGAGCGCAGCGCGATCAGCACGCCGACGAGCGCGCCGGCGGTGGAGGCGATGATGAGGATGAACATCACCGGCTCCCATCCCATCACCGCGCCGAGCATCGCCATCATCTTCACGTCGCCGAGTCCCATCCCTTCGATCTTGCGCACGAGTTTGTACGTCATGCCGATCGCGAGCAGGATCCCCGCGCCCGCCGCCGCGCCCGCGACGGACTCCAGAAGCGTCGCCGAGAGCATGAGATCGGGAACGAGCGCGCCGACGTGCAGCGCGCCCATCGCCAGACCGATCGCGACGCCGGGAAGATCGATGACGTCCGGCAGGATCTGGATGTCGAGGTCGATGTAGATCAGCGCGATCGTCATCGACACGATCGCCGCGAGCGGAAGAAACGTGAACGAGAGTCCCGTGCGTTGAAAGATCGCGAGATAAAACAGCGCGTTCGCCAACTCGACGAGCGGATACCGCGCGGTGATCGGCTCGCGGCACGCGCGACAGCGGCCGAGGAGGATGAGCCAGCTGAGGATGGGGATGTTGTCGTAGGGACGAATGAGCGTGTTGCAATGCGGGCAGTGGCTCGGCGGCAGGACCACGGATTCGCCGAGCGGATAGCGATGGATGACCACGTTGAGAAAACTCCCGACGATCGCGCCGAGGGCGAAGGCGGCGAAGGCAAAGAGCCACGGCATTGGTAGCGGGATTGTAGAAGAAAGCAAAAAGCAGAAAGCAGAAAGCAGAAATGTGAGCTTGGAGGCGCGCGTTATCGCCGGCACTCTCGATTTCTGCTTTTTGCTTTCTGCTTTCTGCTTTTTCGGGAGGCGAATGGGGTCTGGTGGCCTCCGCGGTCTTCAAAACCGTTGTTCCGGCGCGGAAGCGTCGGAGGGTTGGTTCGATTCCGACACGCCTCCGCCAAGCGGGTGCGCACTCGCGTGATCACAGCACGTCATCCGAAGATCAGCCCAACGCGTCAATCGAGTGCCCTCGAGATCTTCGGATCGCGAATCCTGCTGATTCGAGTCCCGTGCGTCTCGCGCGGAGTCGAGCTCTCCTGATCTTTGAGATGCGCGTCTGATTTCGAGATGCGCGTCTGATCTTTTGAGATGAGCGTCTGATCTTTCGAGATGCGCGTCTGGTCTTTCGAGATGAGCGTCTGATCTTTCGAGATGAGCGTCTGATCTTTCGAGACCAGCGTCTGATTTCTTGAGACCAGCGTCTGATCTTTCGAGATGTGCGTCTGGTCTCTTGAGACGAACGTCTGATCTTTCGAGATGCGCATCTGATCTTTCGAGATGCGCGTCTGATCTCTCGAGACCAGCGTTTGATCTCTTGAGACGAACGTCTGATCTTTTGAGACGCGCGTTTGATCTCTTGAGGCAAGCTCTAGATCTTTTGAAGCGAATGTCGCTTGAAAGGGACAGCTTGCGTGTCGCGCGAAGTCGAGCCTCTGATCTTTTGAAGCCAATGTCTCTTGAAAAGGACGGCCTTCGTGTCGCGCCGCTACCACGACAGCGGTTGTGGAACGCTCGCGTAACGCGCTAACTACTTCGGCGCATCCGTCAGGAACCCCACCTTTTGCGCGCCTCCGGCGTGTGCCGCGTCCATTGCCGCCACGGCTGCATCGAACTGCAGGTTGTCCTCGGAGTTGATGAACACGACTCGCTGCGCGGGCGGGCGGGAGAGCATTTGTTTGGCGATGGAATCGCGCAGCGCCTGCGGGCTCGCCATCTTTTGCGTGTTGAGATAGAGCCCGTCTTTTCGCACCGTGATCACGAGCTGGTTTGGTTCGTTGGACGGGGGTGGGGCGGCGAGCTCCATTTTCGGGGGGACTTCGACGTCGAGTCCCATCTGCAGGATCGGTGTCGCGACCATGAAGATGATCAGCAGCACCAGCACGACGTCGACGAGCGGGGTGATGTTGATCTCCGACTTGGGTCCGGCGGCGCTGCTGCTCATGGCCATATATCAAACCTCCAAGGTTGCGCAGTCGCTCGGTTGCTCGGTTGCGCGGCAGATTCAAACCCGCCTAACTGCGAAACCGCGTAACCGCGCAACCGTGTTACATCCTCCCCTTCGCCATTTCGGTGCCGGCCTGCTGGTTCTCCGTGAGGATCGACACGCCGGTGAACTGCGCTTCGTTCGCGGCCTTCAGCACCATTCGCACCTTGCCGAAGTTGATCCGCTTGTCGGCCTTCATCATCACCTTGCGCGCGGGATCCTTCTGATACTCCGCGCGCAGGTACGTCACCAGGTCCTTGTCCGGGATCCAGTTCTGGCCGACGAACACCGTGCCGTCCTGCTTGATCGAGATGCTGAGGTCTCCCGTCTCGCCCGGTTTCTTCTCGGCGTGCGGACCCGCGGGCAGCAGCACGTCCACGCCGGCCTGCAGCATCGGCGTGACGACCATGAAGATGATGAGCAGCACGAGGCAGACGTCGACGAGCGGCGTGACGTTGATGTCGCCTTTGACTTCGTCGGGACTACCGCCACCGGCACCAAATGCCATACCGTTCTCCTATTCGATGTTTCCGTCATCCTTCGCCGCGCTTCGCCGACTCAGGATGACGATTCATAGCCGCCCTACCTTACCCGGGCACGCGCCTCGTTTTTGATGAAGTAGTCGACCAGCTGCGAGGACGAGTTGTTCATCTCGACCTGGAAGCGCTCGACCTTGTTCAGGAAGTAGTTGTACATCCAGACCGCCGGGACGGCGACGAAGAGGCCGAACGCCGTCGTCGCCAGCGCCTCGGCGATTCCGGACGACACCGCGCCGAGGCCGCCCGATCCGGAGATCGCCATTCCGCGGAACGCGTTGATGATTCCGATGACGGTTCCGAACAGTCCGATGAAGGGCGCGGTCGTGGAGATCGTCGCGAGATTGCCGAGGCCTTTTTTCATCTCCGCGGTCGTCATCAGCGTCTCGCGCTCGATGGCGCGCCGCGCCGATGCGACGAGATCGAAGTCCGGCGGAAGGTCCTGCGTCGCCTCGTACTGAAATTCCGTCAGCCCCGCGGCGAGGACGCGCGCGAGATGGCTATGGCGGAATCGCTTGTCCTTGGTAAACGTGATCGCTTCGGCGAGCTTGTGCTGCTTGAGCAGCGGCGTGACGCCGAGGGCGACCTGCAGCGATTCCTTTTTCGCTTTCTGGAAACGCCACAGCCGCTCGGCCGCGATCGTCAACGACCAGATGGAAAGGATCAGGAGAACGCTGACGACGCTTTTTCCGAGCCACGTCATCGAGTCCCACATGCCGATCAGACTGAAACTCGCACCTTCCATGTCTACTTCTCCTCTCTTTTACCGCGGTTGCTCGGTTGCGCGGTCGCGCAGGGGGCAACTCACCATCCGCGTAACCGAGTAACCGAGCGACTGCGTAACCCTTCTCACTGGAGTTGGAAGTTGATCGTGAGGTTGTAATACACCGGCACCGGTTGGCCGTTGAGCGTGCCGGGTTTGAATCTCCACTTCTTGATCGCGTCGAGCGCGGACTGTTCGAGGCCGAAGGGCAATCCCTTCAGGACGCGCGCCTCGGTTACGTTGCCGTTGCGATCGATGACTGCCTCTAGGATCACCATACCTTGAATGCGCGCGCGGCGCGCGACGTCCGTGTACAACGGGTCGACTCTTGTGACGATCACCGGTGGCTTGACGTCACCACCGACGCGCACCGGCCTGTCTCCCGTGCCGCCGATCTGCCCGCCGAGCTGTCCCCCGAGCTGTCCGCCGATCACGCCGCCGACGACTCCGCCGACCACACCGCCCACCACACCGCCCTTCACGCCTCCCACCTGTCCGCCTTCCTGCGCGCCCGATGTATCGGTCTGCGACTCGTCGACCTGCGGCACTTCTTTCGGGATCTCGGTCGGTTGGCGGAACGTGTCATGCGGCGTCTCCACCGGCTTCTCGATGTGCGGCTTCGGCGTCGACACCGAGGAGCTGGCGGGCGGCGGCGGGGGAGGAGGTGGCGGGGGTGGAGCGGAGGTGACGATGAAAGCGGCGATCGGCTTCTCGATCACTTCCGGATTTTTCTTGACGTAATACCCGGCGGCGACGATCGCGCCGATCACGCTGACGTGGATGATCGCCGAAAGAACGGCCGTCACCCATCCACCCTTTTTCTTGTCTTTCCCCGCGGACTCGATGAGGACATCGTCAAACATCGCCGTTCCTCTCAGGAATGCCAACGAGCTGTGCTGATGGTGTGCCAAGTCTCATGTGACGTTGGACCACCGGGGACGCCGGGAAGAAACCGAATCATCCTATATCAAGTGGAGCGGCGGGCTTCAGCCCGCCGTAACGATTCAGTGGAGCGGCGGCCGCTCTCGGCCGCCGGATTTTCGCGAGGGTCGGCGGCCGAAGCGGCCGCCGCTCCACTCGCAGGCTATGCCAACGTCGTCTTCAACCGAATCGCCGCCTCCATCACGTGCCGTCCCTCGGGCCACGTCTTGAGGAACGCGCGCCACATTGCTTTGGTGTCGGTCGCGATCGCCTGCTCGAAGTCCTGCGCTTCGTGACGCCACTGCCGCGCTTCTTCGATGCGTGACGACTCGGGATGATCGGCGAGGTAGCGATCCCATGCGGCGATGGTTCCGGCTTCCCACGCCGAGTTCCAGTCGGCGGGCTCGTTGGCCATCGTTGCGCTTTGTCTGCGCGCGAGCCGCTTCTTCGCATCGGCAACCCAGCGTCCGTTCGGACGTGCATCGATGTACGCGCGCAGCGATTTCGCGGTCTCGGTTTGCAGCGCTTCGTCCCACGCGCGGCGATCGCGCGCGGCATCGATCGCGTCGGTGATTTGCGCGCGGCGTTCGGCGTCGCCGATCTGCGCGAGCAGTTTTTCCGCGCGATCGACGTCGTCCGATGCGACGGCGTCGAGCGCTTCCTGCATCGCCGTCGCCTCGCGCCATTTCGACGAGAGTCGCGTGAGCTCTTCGCGCCGCGGAGACTCGGGGAAGTCGGACAAAAAAACTGCTGCGGCGTTCGCGTTCTTCGACGCGAGCACTTGTGCGAATGCGGCATCTTCGAGCGCGGTGAGTCGCTCGCGCGCGGTCGCGGCGTGCGCGCCACCGGGATGCGTCGCGAGATACAGCTGCCACGCCGCCGGCGTTCCCATCGCCTCGGCGTGCGCGAAGTCTTCCGCGTCCGCCGCCTGCCGCAGCAATCGCTGCGCGTCGCGCGCGAAGACACTGCTCGGATAGCGCCGGATGAATTCCTGCAGCTCCGCGCGTCCGCCGTTCTTTACCTGTTCGAATGCGACTGCCTCGCGTCGGTTCATCTCCGCGCGTGCGCTGCGCTTGCCGTGCGGATGACTCGCGAGGAACGCTTCCCATGCCGCCGCGGTCTTCGCTTCCGATGCACGCGCGTACGCTTCTTCTTCCGCCGCGCGCAGCTTCTCGAGTCGCGCGCGCGCCTCGTCGCTCGAATATTTGGCGAGGTACGCTTCCCACTCGTCTTCCGTCCCCGACGCGGACGCGGTCTCGAACGCGAGCCGTTCCGCCGCGCGCTGCTTCGCTTCGTCGAGCTTCGGATACGCCGGAAAGCGCGCGATGAAGTCGCGCATCGCGGTGTACGTGTCCGCGGTGATCGCCTGCGCGAACGCGTCGTCCGCGATGTGCTGTTTCAGCGAGACGAGACGGATCTCCGCTTCGAGGTGATGCCGTCCCTCGGGCCACACTTTGAGAAACTCGCGCAGTCCCGTCTCCGACTCGTGCGCGCACGCGAGCTCGAACGCCAGCGTCTCGTCGAGCAGCTTGCGCGCGCGGTCGGCACGCGCCGAGCTCGGATAGTTCGCGAGGAACGATCGCCACTCCTCGGACTGTCCGCTCTCCCACGCCTTTTGAAACGCGTGCTCTTCTTCCTCGTCGCGCTGCTTCAGTTTCGTCACGCGCGCGAACGCCTCGCGCGCCGCGTCGCCGACTCGCGATCCGCGCGGATGTCCTTCCGCGAATCGCTGCAGCGCCTCGCGATCGCCTTCCGCCTCGCGCGCTTTCACATCCTCTAATAGTGAGAGCTCGAAAAATCGCGCCTTGGCCTCGGTCGTCTCCTTCGCGTCGGGATGATTGGTGATGAAGTCGCGATACGCCTCGACCGTGTTGCCGGCCTGCGTCTTCTTCCAATCCTGTTCCGTCGACGACTCGATCTCGAGTCCCGCGAAGGTCGGCATCTCGCTCGCGAGCGTCGTCGCCTGCGTCTGATCCGGGCCGCGGCGGAGTCGCAGCACCATGTCGCGCGTCAGATGACCGGCCGGCGCGACGATGAATCGCTGCACAGCCTCGGAAAACTCGCGCGCGTCGCTGAATCGTTTACGCCGGTCTTTTTCCAGCGCCTTGAAGATGATCTCCTCGACCGCCGGCGACCAGATCGATCCCGGCCTTGCCTCGGCGAAGCGCCGCGGCTTCGCGGTGAGGTGTTTCATGATGTATCCCTGCGGCGTCTCGCTCGCGAACGGCGGAACGCCGAGGAGCATCTCGTAGAGCACGACGCCCAGGCAGTAGAGATCCGCGCGTCCGTCGAGCTGCTCCGCGTCGTCGAGCGATCCGAATTGCTCGGGCGACATGTACTTCGGATTTCCGATCAGCACGCCGGCCTGCGTTTTGTCGACCGACGCGGAGTTGGCGATGTCTTTCGCGATGCCGAGGTCGATGATCTTCGCGATCAGCCGATCGTCGGCGTCGTAGGTCAGCATCACGTTGTCCGGCGAGATGTCGCGATGCAGAAGACCGCGGCGATGAATGTGATCGAGTCCCGCGAGCACCTGCACCGCGACGTCCGCGGCGACGGCGAGCGGGAACGGGCCGTACGCACCGCCCCACTGGCGCACGGTCGTCCCGTCGATGAACTCCGTGACCATGTAACTGCCGCCGTCGCCGAGAAAGAAGTCGTGGACGACGGCGATGTTCTGATGATGGATCTGCGTCGCCAGCCGCGCCTCGCGCAGAAAACGATTGCGGATGTTCTCGTCCGACAGCAGGTTCTCGCGCATCACCTTGATGCAGCGGAACGTGTTGAGGTGGAGGTGGCGCGCCTTGAAGACTTCGCCCATTCCGCCCACTCCGATCCGGCTGAGGATCTCGTACTTGCCGTCGAGCACCATCCCCGGCCCGAGGCTGGATGACCCGAACGGACGCGCGCTGTCGCTGGGCATCGGAGAAACAGGATAACGCGGCTGCGCCTAATGCGGCTGTGCTAACCCGCCCGTGTGCCATTCGGCACCGGCGCCTCGGGCACCGCGAGCACGGGCGTCACGCCGTCGGCGTAGCCGAGATCGAACAACATCCCTTCCGACATCTCGCCGGCGAGCGGTTTCGGCTCGAGGTTCACGACGAACAGCGCCTGCTTTCCGACGAGCACGGAGAGATCGGGCCGCTCCTGTTTGAGGCCCGCGAGAATCACGCGCGTGTGATCGCCGAAGTCGACGCGCAGGCGGACGAGCTTGCGCGACTTCGGCACTTCTTCGACGCTGGCGATCGTCCCGACGCGAACGTCGATCTGTTCGAGAAGCGAATGCGGAATCAGCGGCTTGATCGGAGCAGGCATCCGGCGATTCTAGGAGTTTGCGCGGCAGAAACGACGATCTCAGGCGCGTTGCGCCGCTCGAAGCCGCATTCGTGACGTGGCGGCAAGCAGGCCGCAAGGCGGAGCAATCTACGCAGCCGCCCGTGGCGGCTAATGAAGCGGCGTACACTGATCACGATGCGAAGGCTGATGGTCGCGATCGTGTTATTGACCGCGTGCGCGCATCCGCCGCCGCGCTTCGTCCAGCCGGTGATCGAGATGGCGAGCGCTCCGCACCTCGACGACCTCCTGCCTGTCACTCAGCAGACCGGCAACCTCGGCACGCTGCCGCCGAGCAGCAAAGCGCGCGTGACGATGTTTTTCATGCGGCGTTGACGGCGGTCACTGATTCTCGGGCGGCACTTCGGCGGATGGCTCCAACGGTTCCAACGGTTCCAAAGGCTCCAGTGGCTCCATCATGTCGTCGTTGTTTGGGCTGCTGTTTTTGCGCGCCGCGCGCTTCGCGGCTTTGAGCTGCTGACGTTCGCGTTTCGCGGTTTCTCGCTGCCGTTTGGTGAACGATGGACGGGCTGTTGCCATGGGTTGCCTCCAATAGACAAAAGGGCAGGATCGCTCCTGCCCTTCAAGTTCATTCGGTTCTCGTGCTCAATCAGCGTGCGAGGACGTTCGCAGCCTGAAGGCCTTTCGGCCCCTGCACGACATCGAACTCGACGGCGGAACCTTCAGGAAGCGAGCGGAACCCGCTGCCCTGAATCGCGGAAAAGTGGACGAACAGATCGTCCCCGTTCTCGCTGGTGATGAAGCCGAAGCCTTTCGCGTCGTTGAACCACTTGACGGTGCCAGATGTTCTCATAGGTGAATCTCCTTTCCGTGCTGCCTTCGGAGATTCAAACACTTGCGCATCGTCTCGATCTGGCAAACCACTGATGGCCCGCGCAACCGTGCTTTCGGCGGGCGAATTCCCACGGCGGCTCGCGTCAGGCCGCGCGCCACAGAGGAACTGTCGTATGCCATTGCAATGGCGAGATCGCTTCGATCGGCGCAAACTCGATGTGCAGGACCCGCCGATGCTGTACATGGCGCGCCGGTGATGACGAGTGAACGAGCAAAGGCCGCATGAGCAGGATCGCTCCCTGCGGCGCATAAAGCTCGACCATGTGGTTCCCAGCGACCACATCATCGAGCGCCGAAGCGACGAGCTTTCCCGAGGTGTGACTGCCGGGAATGACTCGCAGCGGTCCGTTCTCCTCGCCGCATGGATCGAGGTGAACCCGGACAGCCAGCATCTGCGCGAGGACCTCTGCCGGCGGTTCGACGTGTAAAGAACCCGATTTCATGCTCCACGGTCCATATCCCGGAATATCCATGCGTTCTCTGACGGCGATTGCACGATCCTGGTGCCATTGCACCCGCCAATTGGTCGTCGACGTCTTGTCGAACAGCGTCGCCTTGACCGCGACTAATTCGCGGCCGATCACGGACCAAAGATAGCGGCCGAATGCCTCATGCATGAGAAGCCGGATGACCGTCGGGTGAATGATGAGATTGCGTACTCCACCGCGTCCGCCGGAAACGGCCGGCAGCGACCGTACGAGATGCTCGCATTGATGATCTGCCAACACGAGGTCCGCAAGCGCATATCCTGCTCCGTCGAGGTCGTTCACCGCGACATCGTACTCCCGATCCCGGTTAAAGATTGCCGCTGGAGAATTTAGCCGACAGGCGTGACGTTGCAAGTGATGAATGGTGGCTCCGCGCTGCCACTGCCGCGTCGGGCAGTCTGACCGACCTCTCCGTGAATTTGGGCTAAGCCGGACACGGATTTCGATCGTCTTAGCCAGCCTGAACCAACGAACGGAGGCCCCGTGACGGCAATCAAAAAAACCGCGACAAAAGCACCAAAAGCACTCAAAGCACTCAAAAAAACCGCGACCGAGGGAAAACTGCCGGTGACGGAAGGAAATGTTGCGAAGGCGGCCCTCCGCTTGCTCGCGCAACGCCTCGTGTCGACCGAGGTCGCCTATGTGCAGCGCACCCTCGGCGCAACGGCCTCACAGTCCGATATCGATGCTCAGGTCCTCGCCGTGCGGAAATTGCCGTGGGCTTCCATTGTGGTCGCGGACTAGCGATCTATCCAGGCTCATTCTTCCGCGCGCCTCGAATATTGACTGCTGCGAGAAACACTTGCAGAAGCAGAAGAGCCCAGGCGCGCATCTGCCATGCCCAAACGATCCATAGGACATTGCTGAGAAGGAAGATCCAGAAACCCCATTTACGGCGCCACTCGCTTGTCGATCCCGTAAACCAGGCAGCGATGACCGTCACCACCATCGCCGGCCATTGCAGATAGGTCAATTCCGTCACCCCGCGTGCCGGTGCTGCTTCGATGCCGGGGAATCGATGCGGCCGATCTCGTGCGAGATTGGATTGATGTGGATGAACGGTACGCGCCGGCGAATTGCGTAGTCCACGATATCCGCGGTGCCTCCTTTGCCAGCGAGACTTCCGTTGCGCGGCAAGCGGCAATGACCGTAATGTTTTCTCGCAGGACGACGAGCGGATTCTGGCCGCTCTTGTTCATTGTGGCCGAATTCGCGAGAGCGCCACTGTGGCAGCAATCGAGAATGAGAAAAATCTGGCGTGCCGGCGACTGTAATGCCAGATCCATGACTTCCTGCAACTATTGATTCCGACGATGAGCGCTCGTTTAGCCACGTCTCCATTGTATGGCGTGATTCGCCAGACAACGGCAGGCGCCGCGGAGCAGTAGGAATTGCGGCGGGCACTTTGGCCCGCCGCGCCGGGGTCGTTAAGGTTGGACGTGCAGTCGATTGATGACGCGCTGGACGCCGCTCACGCTCTTCGCAGCGGCGACCATCTTGTCGATGTCCTGCTGCGTTTTCGCGTGACCCTCCAGGGTCACGATCGCATGATTGTCGACGGTCACTTCGACCGCGAACGTTTTTTCCGGAACCGCTTCGAGGATCTTCCCGCGAACGTCCGCCTCCATCGCTTTCGCATCGACCGATGACGGCAGCACGCGGTTCATCGATCCGCACGCGATGCCGAACAACACCAGCAGCACCGCCAAAGAACTTGAGTATCTCTTCATACAGGTACCTCCCAGTACGGAGGTGAGTTCAGCAACACATATGCCCGCACCCGAACGGGCTCGGGTATGGGGAAATTGTTGTGTGCGTCTCTCTCAACCCCAGGAGATTCCAAATGAGGGAGAGGCTGTCGACGATGGATGTGTCCGATTCCACCCCGGCCATTCGTGAGTTCTATCTTGCCCAGGAGTCCGCTGTTGCCGAGCTGCGCAGGCACGTCTCGGCGTTCGTCGCGCTCGAGACCGCATCGCTTCGCGAGGAACATCGCTACCATCGCGTGCTCGCGCTCGTGCATCAGCTCTGCGCGTCGATCCTCGCGTGTGAGGAAGCAGCCCTGACGCGCGATGAGATCATCGCAATCCTCGATCCGGTGCGGCGCATTCACGCGCGCTCGCCGTTCGTCGCGCGGTTGCAGCAGTGGCCGCGCGGCTATCCCGGCGACTTCGAAACGGTCGAGTACCTTTGCAGCGGCGCGAACCGCGCGGAGGAGGGAACGCTCGAGTATTCGTGCGAGGCGTACGCGCTGAGCCGCTCGATCGCGCAGCAGCATCGCAACAAGGTGCAGCATCAGGCCGCGCGCATCCTGCGCACGATGCTCGCGAATCCGCGGCAGACGCGAATCGCGTCGCTGGCGTGCGGAAGCTGTCCCGATCTCCGCAGCATCCTCGATCAGCTGCCGTCGCTCACCGGCGAGCTCTGGCTCAACGACGGCGACCGCGCGGCGATCGAATTTTCCGGACACGCGCTGCGCTCGATTCGCGACCGCATCCACTTCCGCGCCGGTGACGTGCTTTCCGTCGCGCGGTCGCTGCCGCGCAACGCGTTCAATCTCGTCCTCGCCGGCGGCCTCTTCGACTACCTCGATGCGCGCAAGGCGACGCTGCTCCTGAAGATCGCCTACGGTCTGCTCGTCCCCGGGGGAATGTTTTTCTTCACCAACATCGGCGAAGGAAATCCGTACCGTCCGCTCATCGAATACTTCGGCGACTGGAGACTGATCGAGCGATCGGAAGAGGACGTGTACGCACTCTGCGACGCTGCCGGAATCCCGCGCAGCAACGTCTCGATGCGGCGCGAAGAAACAGGATTGGCACTGCTGATCGAGGTGGCGAAGTTGCAGTAAAGCGTACACTACGCCGAGGTTCATGCCTGTTCCCCGCTACGTCGCGACGATCGTCGCGCTCGCGCTGCTCCTGGCGTCCCTCGGAATCCTCGCGGCAAAGGCGCATCCAGCGCACGTCCTGACGCTCATCTATCCGGCCACCGGCGTCGGCTTCGCCATCCTCTGGCGCTTCGGTGTGCGGTGGTGGCCGGCGCTGCTGATCGCGCAGTTCGCGGTCAGCATGATGACGTCGAACGCGTCGATCACCGTCGCGGGGATCGCGACGATCGTCGAGCTCGGAACGTGTCTCGGCCTCTTGTATCTGATGACGCGGCAGCGCGTCGGCACCGACCTCGCGCGCATCCGCGATCTCGTGCAGTTCGTCGTCTCCGCGCTCGTCGTCACCGGCGTCGCCGGCGTGGCGATCGCGATCGCGGAATGGTTCTACGGCGAAGGCTCGATCGCGATCGTCGCGCGCGACGGAGCGTATTGGTGGGCCGGCGACGCGATCAGCATCATCGTGTTCTCGCCGTTCGTGACGACCGCGCGCAGCTGGCAGTTTCTCAAGCCGTCGCGATTTCGTCTCGTGGCCGCGCTCTCGATTCTGCTGCTCGCCCTCGGCGTCGCGATCGCCCTCGGCGGCGACGAGTCGAAGTCCGTGCTGTTTCTGCTCCTGCCGATCGTGATCTTCAACGCGCTCCTCGCGGGCGTCGCCGGCGCGGCATCCTCGGGCGCTCTGCTGACGATGACACTCGTCGGCTTCGCGATGTCGGGCGCGAGCACGTTCGACCTCATCATCCGCTTGATCTTCGTCGCCACCGCGACGATCACCGGCTACGTGCTCGCAATCGTCTGGACGGAGCGCGAACAGGCCGGACATCAACTCGAGCATCTGGCGCGTCACGACATGCTCACCGGCATTTTCAATCGCTATGAATTCGAGAATCGATTGCGCGACACGATCGCGCGCAAAGGCGTGCACGCGCTGCTCTACCTCGATCTCGATCAGTTCAAGCTCGTCAACGACACGTGCGGCCACATGGCCGGCGACAACATGCTGAAGGAAGTCGCGCAGCAGCTCGCGCTCGTCCTGCCGCACACCGCAACGCTCGGGCGCCTCGGCGGCGACGAATTCGGCTGCCTTCTTCCCGACACCGACGAGCCGGCGTCGATGAGCGTTGCCGATGACATCCATCATGCGACCGATCGCTACCGGTTTCATTTCGGAGGAAACAGTTTCGGCGTCACGGCCTCGATCGGCATCACGATCTTCGGCAACGCCGACGGCGACACCTCGGACTCGGTTCTCAGCCGCGCCGACATCGCCTGCTACCTCGCGAAGGACGACGGACGCAACACGACGCGCGTATATCGCCCGTCCGACGAGGCGATGCTCAGCTGGCACGCGGCGATTCACGAAGTGTCGCAAGTCGAGCACGCGCTCGCGAGCGGAAGGCTGTCGCTGTTCTGCCAGAAGATCGCCGCGATCGGAAAGCGCGAAGATCCGCATCTGTATGAAGTGCTGCTGCGGTTGCAGGAGGGTGGGCGGTGGCAGTCGGCGTCGGAGTTCCTGCCGCTGGTGCAGCGCTTCGGCCTCATGGAGCGCATCGATCGCTGGGTGCTGGAGAAAACGTGCGAGTTCCTCGCGACGGCAGGCGATCCCGCGCTGCGGCTCTCGGTCAACATCTCCGGCACGACGCTGAATCAACCGTCGTTCTTCGAGTTCGCGATGTCGATGCCGGAGAAACACGGCATCGACGCATCACGCCTCTGCCTCGAAGTCACCGAAGGCGTTGCGATTCAACGGCTGCAGCAAGGCGTCGAGGCGATGCACAAACTCCGCGCGCGCGGATTCGATCTCGCGCTCGACGACTTCGGCGCCGGCGTCGCAAGCTTTGGGTACCTGCACGAGCTGCCGGTGTCGATGGTGAAGCTCGACGGCCGCTTCGTGCGCGACCTGCGCAGCGATCCGGCGGCCGAGGTGATCATCGATTCGCTGGTGAGAATCGCGGAGCTGCGCGGCGTCGCGTGCATCGCGGAGTGGGTCGAGTCCGAAGAGAGCATCGAGCAACTGCGGCGACTCGGCGTCGCATACGCACAGGGCTATCACATCGGGAAACCGCATCCGCTGAGCGAGCTGGTGGTGGAGAGAAAACAACATGCGCTACGTCATGAAACAAAAGCTGTTCTCGTGGGGAGATGACTTCTACATCCGCGACGCCGAAGGACGCGAAGTCTTCTTCGTCGACGGCAAGGCGCTGTCGTTCGGCGACCAGCTCTCGTTCCAGGACCTGCAGCGCAACGAGCTCGCATTCATCAAACAGAAACTGCTCTCGTGGGGGCCGACGTACGAGATCTACCGCAACGGCGCGCTCGCCGCGGTCGTGAAGAAAGAGCTCTTCACCTTTTTCAACTGCCGCTTCTCCGTCGACGTCCCCGGGCCCGACGACCTGCAGGCGTCGGGCAACTTCACCGACCACGAATACACGATCACACGCGGCGGCCGCACGGTGGCGACGGTGTCGAAGCAATGGTTCTCATGGACCGACACGTACGGCGTCGACATCGCCGAAGGCGAAGACGATGTGTTGATCCTCGCGAGCACGGTGGTGATCGACATGGCGTGCCATTCCGATCGGAAGCGGTGAAGCCTGGAGCGCCGCTGTCCACGCCAGTGTCATCCTGAGAGGCTGTGAAGGATTCGCGATCGGCGACAGAAGCGAGTCAGAAGGAGCGAGATGATGGCGTGCGCGAGACCTCGAGCCGCGAAGAACTCAAGGGGATGGTGCGGGCCGAGACAAG
>Ga0209468_1000065_pt1 | contig 54123 bp, 44 predicted proteins | sample GraSoiAngelo_102_FD_185871 | JGI IMG/M metagenome (GOLD analysis project Ga0209468, IMG submission 185871) | Grasslands soil microbial communities from the Angelo Coastal Reserve, California, USA - 14_0903_02_40cm (SPAdes) (version 2) | ecosystem: Environmental > Terrestrial > Soil > Grasslands ...
CATGATCGGACACGGCGCGTCGAGCGGCCGCTTCTCGTCGATGGTCGAGTTTCGCGACAGTCTGCACGCGGTCGTTTCAAAATTCGGCGAGCCGCACGCGATCGTCGGCCACTCCCTCGGCGGCGCCGCATGCGCGCTCGCGGTGAGCGAGGGGTTGCACACGAATCGCCTCGTGCTCATCGCCGCGTCCGCGCATCCGTCGCGCTACCTCAACAACTTTCTCGACTGGCTCGAGTTTCCGCATCATCTCCGCGCGCGCGTCGTCTGGCATTTCGAGAAGACGCTGCGCTTCGCGTGGAAGCGATTGGATATTGAAGCCATTGGACCGCTCGTGAATGCGCCGACGCTGATCATCCACGATCGCGCGGATCGCGAGGTGCCGTACTCCGAGGGAGCGGACGCGGCGAGGCTGATTCCGGGGGCGCAGCTGGTGACGGTCGAGACCCTCGGACACCGGCGAATTCTCCGCGATGACGGAGTGGTGTCACGCATCGCCGACTTCATCGCATAATTCGCAGATGCACAGCGTCATCACCGCGACGGGAAGCCACATCCCTTCGGTCCGCGTGCCGAACGAGCATTTCCTCGGCCACGATTTCCGCGGCGCCGATCAGAAGACGATCGACAAATCGAACGCGGACATCCTCAAACAGTTCGAGTCCATCACCACGATTCGCGAGCGGCGCTACGTACCGGACGATCTCGACACGAGCGACATCGCCTTCGACGCTGCACGAAAAGCGTTGCAGTCCTCGAACATCGATCCGGAGCAGCTCGACGGCATCATCGTCGCGCACAACTTCGGCGATGTGCGCGCAGGCAGCCAGCGGCTCGATCTCGTCCCGTCGCTCGCCGCGCGCGTGAAAGCGAAGCTCGAGATTCGCAATCCGTTTTGTCCGGCGTGGGATTTGATCTTCGGTTGTCCGGGATGGCTGCAGGGAGTGATCGTCGCCGATCAGATGATTCGCGCCGGCGACGCGCATCGCGTGATGGTCATCGGCGCGGACACGCTCTCGCGCATTTCCGATCCGCACGATCGCGACAGCCTGATTTACGCGGACGGCGCGGGGGCGGTGGTCGTCGAAGGACGCGAGACGAATGACGGCGTGCTCTCGCGCGTCACGCGCTCTGACACGCTCGAGCACTCGGGGATGCTGTTCATGGGGACGTCGTACAACCCCGAGGCGTTTTTGGAGTCGCTGTTTCTCAAGATGGAAGGGCGCAAGCTGTACAAGTACGCGCTCAATCACGTCGCGGGAACGGTGAAGGAAGCGCTCGACCGCGCCGGCGTGCATTTGCGCGACGTGAAAAAGGTGCTGATCCATCAGGCCAACGGCAAGATGGACGAGGCGATCCTCGACGCGGTGTACGACCTCTATGACGCCGGCACGCCGTCGCCCGACGTGATGCCGATGACGATCTCCTGGCTCGGCAACAGCTCCGTCGCCACGATTCCGACGCTGCTCGACCTCCTCGTGCGCGGCGAACTGGAAGGACACGCGATCCACGCCGGCGACATCATCGTGTTCGCATCGGTCGGCGCGGGGATGCACATCAACGCGGTCGTGTATCGCTGGGTGTAGCGCGGGTTTTCCAACCCGCGCCCCCGGGAGGCTGGGTGTAGCGCGGGTTTTCCAACCGGCGCCCCGGGCGGCAGGCTGGAAAGCCTGCCCCACACGGAGGACGCGCTGCTCACGAAACCGGACGAGTTGCACTGAGTTTCCCCACAAAACAGGCTGTGCAGTGCGGACTAGAATCTGCAATGTGAGGTTTCCACTATGCGTCGTCTTTTTCTAATCGTCCTCCTCCTCTTCCCCATCGCTGTCTTCGCGCAATCGGACTGGGTCTCGTACAACGACTCCGGCTGCATCGGCGGCAGTACCTGCACCGATCGCCGCTTGCGCGTCGCGCTCGACGATCGTCCCGTGATCGGCGTTCGCTTCTACGCGCACGATTCCATCGGCGAGAAAGCCGAAGGTGTGTTGCGCGTGAAGATCGACGGCAACACGATCGACGGCCATGTCGACATTCCGCGCAACGGAAAGACATTCACCGTCGACGTCGATCAACTGCTCGGACGCTATCTCGTGTTCGAGCCGGTCAACAACGACGAAGTCGAGATCAGTCGCATTCAGGTGTTGTACGGCCGCGGTGTGAGCCGTCCGCGCGACAGCCGGGGCGGTGGTGGCGGCGGCGGTGGCGGACGCAGTACCGGATGGCGCCCGTATCCGAGCGCGAAGGGCTGCATCGGAGGCGAGGAATGCCGCCGCAACGGCTCGCGCATCACGATCGCGCTCGAAGACCAGCCGGTCCTCGGCGTCCGCTTCTTCGCGCAGGACAACATCGGCACACGCGCCGACGGCCGGTTGAACGTCCGCATCGACGGCAACACCGTGCAGTCCTACATCGACGTGAAGCGCGACGGACGCACGCACGAATTCGAAGTCGACAGCGTGCGTGGGACGCGGCTCGTGATCGAGACCGCGAACGACGACGAAGTCGAAGTCAAGGACGTCGAAGTGTTGTACGGTCGCGGCGGCGGACGTCGCGGTGGCGGCGGCGGCAACTGGTCGCGCGAGGCGACGAACGAAGGCGGCTGCATCGGCGGCGAAACATGCGGCGGGAAACGCGCGCGGATTCGCATCCCGATCTACGGACGCTCGGTCGCGCAGATCCGCTTCTACGCGCGCGACGACGTCGGCACGCGCGCCGGCGGCGAGCTGCGCATCCGCATCGACGAGGAAGTGATCCAAGACTATCTCGACATCAAACGCGAGGGCGGCAACTACTCGTTCGACGGACGCGGAGTCTCGGGCGACTACGTGATCATCGAGCCGGCGGAGGACGACGAAGTAGTCGTGCGCGACGTGCGCGTGACGTTCGCGCCGGATTGACACAAAGGAGAGCGGGCGTCCCGCGCCCGCCCACGGGAGGCGGGCAAGATGCCCGCTCTCCTACTGGCGAATCCGCAGCGAGAACTGCGGATCATTCGCGAACTTCTCGGCGCGCGAGTTGATGTGAAACGACTCGCGCGCTTGTTCGAACGGCAGGTTCGTGTCGATGAGGCCGAGCTTGTACGCGAGACGGTCGGAGTAGCCGGGCAGGAACACGGCCGGGTGCAGCGGGATGCGGCCGGGCATCAGCGCGTTGACGTGGCGCACGAGGTTGGTCGTGCAGGTGTTCGTCAGCGTGTTGTAGAACTCGGGATGTTGCGCGACGTCGTCCGCCCGCTTCAGCATCGACACGAACATCGCACGCATCCGCTCCGGCGTCGTCCGCATCGGATAGAGATAGACCGGATCTTTCCGAACGTTCGAGCGCAGCTTGATGAGATCGCGCTCGTCGCCGACGACGTACATGATCTCGTACTGCCGCAGCAGCCCTTTCAGCGGCGAGAACGCTTCCCCCTTTTCCTTCCGGATCTCGACCGAGATCGCGACGAAGTCGTCGTCGCCGAAGCCGAAGCTCACGAATGTGTGCGCCGCGACGGGACCGCCAAACGGCTCGACGACAAACCACGCCGACTCGAGCCTGCGCAGGTCGAACGTCTTGTCGTACCACGCCGGCGTGAAGCGATCGGCGTTCTCGTACTGAAAATTACGGATGTTGCGAATCGTGACCAGCGGCCCGTCGAACGTCGCGACGGGAAGCGTCTTCTGATCGATGGTCCAGTCGCGCACGTTCGACGGACGCACGATTGCGATCATCGCCGTGCGGATCGCCGCGAGACCGGCGACGATTCCGACGATCCAGCGCCAGCGCTTTCTCACATCATCGGTGCGCGCGGACGCTCGCGCGTCTCGAAGAGGCTCTCGATCGCCTTCGCGTCTTCGTCGTTGATGTGCACGAACTCGATGCCGACTTCGGCGTAGCCATCATCGAGCTGGCGCTCGTACACCGCGCGGCCGAGGGCCTTGATCACATGATCGCGATCGATCGCAATCAAAAGCTCGACCGCGACGCCCATGCCGACACGCTCGCTGGTCACGACGCAACATCCGCCGAGAGCCATCGTCTTGGTCATCGCGAAGCCTTCGACTCCCGTGTCGAGTTTCGTGACGAGAACGGAATGATGCGACGCGATGCGTGGAAACCGGCGAAGAGCAGCCTCGGACATGTGAACCTCGTACACCTTTGATGGAACCCTGGCGCATTATAACGGTGCTGGGTGCTGGGTGCCGGGTGCTGAGTCAAACCATACCCAGCACCCAGCACCCAGCACCCAGCACCCGGCACCCGGCACCATGTGAAACTGCAAACGAAGGCTGCGCATCCAACCTGCGAATGAAGAAGTTAGAGAAAAAGCACCCGCTCGCGATCCGCTGGTTCCACTGGATCAACTTTCCGCTCCTCGCGCTGATGATCTGGAGCGGCACGCTGATCTACTGGGCATATCCGCGTTACGCCAACCTGCCGCAGACGTGGTGGCGCGCGATGAAGATCAACAATCGCCTCGCCGAGGGGATGGCGCTGCATTTTTTCTTCATGTGGCTGTTCATGATCAACGGCGTGCTTTACGTCGCGTACACGATTTTCTCGGGCGAGTGGCGCGACCTCGTGCCGAATCGCAATTCGTTTCGCGAGGCGTGGCATGTGCTGCTGCACGACCTGCATCTCCGAAAGGAAGCGCCGCCTCCGCGAAAGTTCAACGGCGCGCAGCAGATCTCGTACACCGGCGTGATCCTGATGGGACTCGGCTCGCTGGTCAGCGGACTCGCCATCTACAAGCCGGTGCAGTTCGGGTGGCTGACGAAATTGTTCTTCGGATACCAAGGCGCGCGCTTCGTGCACTTCGCGTTGACGGTCGGCTACGTCATGTTCTTTGTCATCCACGTCGCGCAGGTGATTCGCGCAGGATGGAACAACTTTCGGGCGATGGTGATCGGGTACGAGCTCGTGATGGTTCCCGATCTGCCGGTTCCCGCGCCCGAGCCCGCGCCCGCTTCCGCGCCCGGGGTGGGGGCAAAAGAGCGCAGCGAAACAAGCTCCCCCACCCCGGGCGCGGAAGCGGGCACGGGCTCGGGAGATGAGGTCAATGATGAACAGTGACGATGTCGATCGCCAGCTGAAAAACCTCACCCGACGCGGCTTCATCACGATGGCCGCTGCCGCGGGCGCGGGTTACGCGAGCTGGAAATTTCTGCGCACGCGGCCGCACGAGAGCGGGATCGAGTGGCCGTTGCGCAACGCGTTGCAGACGAATGAAAAGCTGGCCGAGGCGTACTTCAGCAGACAGAGACTCAGTCCGAGTTTTCGTCCGTCCGATCTCACGCGTGCGCGCATCAACGGACGATTGGGATTGCAAGCGCCGGTCGATCTCGACGCGTGGCGATTGAACATCGAAGGCGCATCCTCTGCCGTCGCGCTGACGCTCGACGACATCCGCGCATTGCCGCGCCACGAACAGATCACGGAGCTGCGCTGCATCGAAGGGTGGTCGATCATCGTGAAGTGGACGGGTGCGCGGCTCGCGGATTTGATCGCGAAGTATCCGCCGCGCGAGCGGCCGCAATTCGTCGCGCTCGAGACGCCCGATCGCGGCTACTACGTCGGACTCGATCTCGACAGCGCGCTGCATCCGCAGACGCTCCTCGCGTACGAACTGAACGACGCGCCGCTCGAGCTCTTGCACGGCGCGCCGCTGCGACTCGCGATACCGGTGAAGTACGGAATCAAGAACATCAAGCGCATCGGCACAATCCGCTACACGAACATCCGGCCCGCTGACTTCTGGGCCGAGCGCGGCTATGACTGGTACGCGGGGCATTGACGGCCTCCAGGCCTCCAAGCCTCCGAGCCTCCTGGGAGCTCAACTGGGAGGCCAGGAGGCTGGGAGGCTTTTCAGGGCGCGTGTTGTGCATCGCTCACAAACCGAAAGGAGTGTGGCCCGTGTTAGAAAACTCCAAGGCTTTTTCCAGTTTTTCCGTTTACGACTTGAACCGCGCGAAAGAGTTCTACGGCAAGACGCTCGGACTCGACATTGATGAGAAATCGGAAGGGTTGTCGCTCGATCTGGAAGGGACGAACGTCTTCATCTATCCGAAACCGAACCACGTGCCGGCGACGTTCACCGTCCTCAACTTCGCCGTCGACAACGTCGAGAACACCGTCAGTGAGCTGAAGAAAAAAGGCATCACGTTCGAGACGTACAACAGCAAGGACATCCAGACGGATGACAAAGGAATCGCGCGCGGCGGCCCCGGCAAGGGTCCGACGATCGCGTGGTTCAAGGATCCGGACGGCAACTTCCTGTCGGTGATGTCAGCGAAGGAATGACAGCTTCAACCTGAAACGCTTTCCCGTGCCCGCGCCCGCTTCCGCGCCCGGGGTGGGGCGAACGAAGTCGCTACGCGAGCCCACGCCCGGGCTCGGGTGCGGGCTCGGGCTCGGGCGCGGGATCAAGGAATCCGATTTCGATGGCCTCTCGTAGTTGTGCTTCGAGAGGAGCAATTCCGTGTCCGAAGCAAACAAGGCAATGGTCTGCAGGCTCGTCAACGAGGCACAGGCGGAAGGCAAACTCGATGTGGTCGATGAGATCCTCGCCGACGATTTCATCGACCACACTCCCTTCCCCGGCGTGCCGCCCACGCGCGAGGGCGTGAAAATGCTGTTCGGCTATCTGCGCTCGGTGTTCCCCGATCTGCGCGTGACGATTCACGAACAGATCGCCGACGCGACGAAAGTCGCGACGCGCAAGACGTTCGAAGGCACGCATCGTGGCGACTTCATGGGCGTGCCGGGCACCGGGAAGACGATCACGTTCGAAGTGATCGACATCCTCACGTTCAACGGCGGCCGCGTCGCCGAGCATCGCGTCGTCTTCAACCGCCTCGGCATTCAGCAGCAGCTCACCGCGTAACTTCCAACATCATCGCGGTCCAGTCGTCGCCGCGTGGCTCCTCCGTCTCGCGCTCGATCGCGGCGAACAGCGCTTCGAGCGATGCGTGCGCCGAGGCGAGTTGCTCGAGCCGCACGTATCCGATCGGTTCGTCCTCGCCGACCGTCGCCTCGGGTAATCCGTCCGTGAGCAGCAGCAGCCGATCGCCGCGCTCGAGCTCGATCGTCATCGACTCGTAGTCGAGACTCGCGCGGATGCCGAGGGGGAGACGCGGACCGCCGACGACGAGCGGAGTCGCCGTGCCGTTGCGAATGAGATACGGATCGGGAAGACCGGCGTTCGCGAGGACGACGCGCCGCGTCGACGGATCGTAGGTCGCGCACGCGAGCGCGACAAACTCGCGCTTGCCGAGCTCCTTCGCCAACTTCTCGTTGAGACGCCGCATCGTTCCTTCGACCGACTCGACGGACGCGATCAGCGGCAGCACCGACTTCACCGACGCCATGATCAGACTCGCCGCGACGCCTTTGCCCGCGACGTCCGCAACGACGGCGACCACGCTGCCGTCCGCGCGCGCGATCAGGTCATAGAAATCGCCGGCGACGTAATGCGCGGCGAGATTGCGCGCGGTCACGCGAAATCCGTCCGACGTAAATTCCGGCGGCGGCAGCAGCCGCTCCTGGATCGCGCGAGCGAGCGTCAGCTCCTGCTGCGCCAGCTCCTGCTCGCGCACTTTGTCGCGCAGGCGCTCCTCGAGGACGATGTAGAAAAACATGCCGGCGCCGGTCAAGAGGCACACCAGCGGGATCACGATGAGCGCCGTTCCGTAGCTGCGCAGCGACGGAATCCGGCCGAAGAAGAGGAGCGTGTAGGCGCTGCGGCCGAGGATGAAGCCAAGGACGCCGCCGCCGGCCGCGAGCATGAGATGCAGCGGAAGCTGAAGGGCGGGCGACAGGCGGCCGCTCAAACCGCGGATCAGATACTCGAGCGACCAGATCGTCGCGGTCATGAACAACCCGATGAACGCGAGCTGCGCGACGCTCTGCAACGACAATTTGTCGCGGCCGGCGGTCGCGAAGATGATCATCATCACCCCGCCGATCGCGTAGCCGAAAAGCAGGAAACGGACGAAGTTCCGCAGCGTGAAGAAGTGCTCTCTGGGCATGTTCAATGGTAATGTGAAGCAGCCCTTCTCATCGGAATCCGAACTCTGATGCGCGCACGGTTACCGGTCCTTGTGCTTTGCATCGCACTCGCGTGCTCCGTCAGTACGGACGCGGCCGAGCGCGGGTTTCCGCTGATCACTGTCTATCCCCCGGAAGTGCACAAGGGCGGCCCGCAGAATTTCGACGTCGCGCAGGACGCGCGCGGCGTTCTCTATTTCGGCAATCTGCACGGCCTCATGACCTACGACGGTGCGTGGTGGCGGATGCTGAAACTGCCGGACGACCAGGTCGCGTTGGGCGTCGCCACCGATCGCCACGGCCGCATCGGCATCGGCATGGTCAACGACTTCGGCTACGTCGCGGCGGACGGCAGCGTGCACTCGCTCCTCGCGCAACTGCCGGCGGACAAACGCGAAGTCGGCGACGTGCGCTCCGTTTGTACGACGAACGATGGATTCCTGTTCGTGGCCGAGCGGAGTCTGTTGCTATGGGACGGACGCGCGACACGCGTCGCCGCGGAATTCGACGCGAACAAAGCGCCGCGCGGATGTCTGTCCGATGCGAACGGCATCTACGTGTTCGGCGCGAACGGATTGCAGCGCTTTGCGCCGCTTGCGCCGACGTTGATCGACGGGCGGGTGGATGTGGTGGTGCGGAACGGGAACGCATTCATTGCAGCTGTGCGAGATGTCGGGTTTTTCGTGATCAATGCCCCCGCCCCGGGAGCGGGAGCGGGCACGGGCGCGGGCACGGGAAAAAGCGTTCAACCCTTCTCACCCGCCGCATCCGAATGGATGAAAAAGAAAATCGTCACCGGCGGCTGTCGCCTTGCCGACGGACGCTTCGTCTTCGCAACGCGGCAGAACGGCATTGCGATCGTTGACGCGAACGGAGACATCGAGCAGTTCATCACCGATGCCGCGGGATTGCCGGATGCGGTCATCTCGCGCGCGTTCGTCGATCAGGAAGGCGCGGTGTGGCTGTCGATGGAAGGGCCGGTGGTACGCATCGACGTCGCGTCGCCGGTCTCGATTTTCGACGCGCGGCGCGGATTGAAAGGCGGCACGAGCGACGTCGCGCGGTTCCACGGAATGCTCTACGTCGCCAGCACGCACGGGCTGCACAGCATCGACGCGCACGGCAACGTGCAGCGCATCGAAGGGATCCGCGACGCGTGGCGTGTATTGCCGGTCGACGATGAGCTGCTCGTCGGCACGAGCCGCGGCATCTATCGACTCACGGACAGCGGCACGCTCGATCATTTCTACGATCGCGAAGGCGAGATCTACGACCTGCAACGCTCGCAGGTCGACTCCACACGCGTCTGGATCGCGCAGCGGCACGGCCTCGGCAGCATGCGCCGCGAGCACGGCAAGTGGATTTACGAAGACGTCGTGCCCGGCGTGCCGGAGTACGTGTCGTCGGTGATCGAGCACGGCAACGAAGTGTGGTGCGGCACGGTGTTCAACGGGTTCGTGCGCGTGCGCGATCCGAAAAGTCCAAAGCCGCAGATCAAAGAATTCGGCGCCGGTGAGACGAACGTGTACGAGGTCGGCGGACGCGTCGTCGCCGTGCGCGCGACCGGCGAGATCTTCAGTGTCGACAAAGCCGATCGCGCCGTCCGCGATCCGCTGCTCGGCCACATCCAGGCGCCGCCGCCGTTCTTCGTCGTCCTCGAAGATCAGCGCGGCGATCTCTGGATCAACTCGATTCCGCCGCGCGTGTTCCAGCGCCTGCCGGGCGGCACGTACGCGCGCGAAGGACGGCCGCTCGTCGCCGTGACGGCATCGGACATCCAGACGCTGCGCGCGCTCGACGACGGCACGGTCTGGTTCGCAGCCGACAAGGGACTTTTCCGTTACGAGCCCTCGCCGGCAGCAACGACTTCCATTCCGCAAACTAAACCGCTGATCGAGCGCGTGATCGCCGGCGAGAACGCGATTGCGAGCGGCGCGCGCCTGCATCACAAATTCGGACGCCTGCACTTCGAGTTCGCGCCGGCGTCGTATCGTCCCGGCGTCGAGTACCAGTACCGCCTCGATCCGATCGACGAGGCGTGGAGCCGCTGGACCGATCAGCCGTTCATCGACTACACCACGCTCGAAGCCAACGACTACACGTTCCGCCTCCGCGCGCGCGGTCCGTCGCTGGCGCCGAGCGCGGAGCGGCGCTGGACGTTCACCGTGCTGCCGCCGTGGTATCGCACCACGTGGGCGTACGTGCTGTGGGCCGCGCTCGCGATCGCGCTCATCGCGGCGATCACGCGTCTGCGCACGCGCGCGCTGCGGCGCCACGCCGAACAGCTGCGCACGCGCGTCGCGGAGAAAACCGCGGAGCTGCAGTCGACCGTGCAACTCCTCGAACAGGCGAACTCGCGCCTCGAGGTGCTGTCGCTCGAAGACGACCTCACCGGCATCGCCAACCGCCGCTACTTCGAGCGCGCGCTGAACGATGAATGGAACCGCGCGCGCCGGCGCGAGCAGCCCCTGGCGCTCGTCCTTCTCGATCTCGATCACTTCAAGGCGCTCAACGATCGCCGCGGACATCCCGCCGGCGACGATTGCCTCCGCCGCGTCGGCGCGTTCCTCGCCGACGCCGTGAAGCGCAGCGGCGAAGTCGTCGCGCGTTACGGCGGCGAAGAGTTCGCGATCCTTCTTCCCGGCGTCGACGCCAACGGCGCGCTGCGCATCGCCGAGATGTTGCGCGAAGGCATCGAGCGCCTCGGCAACGTGACCGCGAGCTGCGGCGTCGCCGCGCTCATCCCCGTGAACGAGACGCCCGACCAGCTCGTCGCCAGCGCCGACCGCGCGCTTTACGCCGCCAAGCACTCAGGGCGCAACTGCGTGCGCGTCGCCGACGAGAGCTCGACCGGGACTTGGCTGCGGGACGCCTCGGCATAGGACGAATAGGACAAATAGGACGAATAAGACGAATAGGACAGTCCTACGATGTCCTATACGTCCTATTCGTCCTATTCGTCCTATACCGTCCTATTCACCTTCGTCCGCGGGATAAACTAAATCCCACATCATGAGCATCCGCGAGCGCTACCGCCACCTCGTCGAGAACGCGAACGACATCATTTACCAGGCCGACGCGCGCGGACACTTCACCTACGTCAATCCCGCGGCGATGCGCATTACCGGCTACGACGAGAACGAGTTGATCGGCCGCCTCTATCTCGAGTTGATCGACCCCGACTACCGCGATGCCGCCGACGCGTTTTACCGCCATCAATTCGAAGCGCGCGAGGAGACGTCGTACTTCGAGTTCCCGATGATCACGAAGGCCGGCGTGCGGCTGTGGATCGGACAGAACGTGATGACGATCTCCGACGGCGACCGCATCGTCGCGTACGACGCGGTCGCGCGCGACATCACGCAGCGCAAGGGCATCGAGGAAGACCTGTCGCGCGCGCGCGACGCGGCGATCGAGTCGGCGCGCTCGAAGTCGGAGTTCCTCGCCAACGTCAGCCACGAGATCCGCACGCCGCTCAACGGCGTCCTCGGCATGACCGAGCTTCTCCTGCACACGCCGCTCGCGCCCGAACAGCGCGAGTACGCGGAAGCGATCCGCTCCAGCGGCGAGACGCTGCTCGCGATCGTCAACGACGTCCTCGACCTCGCGCGCATCGAGGCCGGCAAGATGACGGTCGAGATGATCGACTTCGACGTCGACGACGTCGTCGAGTCGGTGATCGAGACATTCTTCACGCGCGCGTCGGCGAAGCGCATCAAGCTGCGCTCGTTCATCGCGCCCGACGTCACGCGCCTCCTGCGCGGCGACGCGCATCGCATCCGCCAGGTGCTGCTCAACCTCGTCGGCAACGCCGTGAAGTTCACCGATCGCGGCGAAGTCGTGCTCACGATCATGCAGCCCGCGCAAACCGAGCACGGAGTCACCATCCGCTTCCTCGTCACCGACACCGGCATCGGCATTCCCGCGCACGTGCAGCGGCGACTCTTCACGCCGTTCACGCAGGCCGACGGCACGACGACGCGCAAATACGGCGGCAGCGGACTCGGACTCGCGGTCTCGAAACAACTCACCGAAGCGATGGGCGGCGAGATCGGCGTGATGAGCGTCGAGAACGAAGGCTCGACGTTCTGGTTCGAGCTGCCACTCGGCAAACAGCCCGACGCGGAACGGCAGCCGCCGCGCGCGTGGGACCTCACGAAATTCCGCGCGCTGCTCGTCGACGCGAACGAAGTGAATCGATTCATGATCGCGCGCCATCTTTCCGCGAGCGGAATCACGATCGACGAAGCGGACAGCGCCGGCAGCGCGCTGGCCGCGATGCAGGAGAATCGCTACGACCTCGTCGTCTTCGAAATGCAACTGCCCGACGACGACGGACTCGCGCTCGCGCGCTCCATCCGCGCGTTCGATCCGAAAGTCCGTTTGATTCTCCTGACGACGTTCGGCAAGCGCCGCAGCGACGTCGCGGCATTTCACGCCGCCGGCGTCGATGCGTTTCTCATGAAGCCGATCCGCCGCACGCAGCTCTGCGACACCGCGACGCGCCTTCTCCACGGCGACGAGCCGCCGATGACGGTCAAGCCGTCCGAGGAGACGGAGCGGACGAATGCGGCGCGCGTGCTCGTCGTCGAAGACAACGCCGTCAATCAGCTCGTCACGCTCGGCCAGCTACGCCGCCTCGGACACGAGTGCATCGTGGCCTCGCGCGGCGCGGAAGCGATCCAGGCGCTGCACGAAGAGAAGTTCGATCTCGTGCTGATGGATTGCCAGATGCCGGACATGGACGGCTACGAAGCGACGCGCCGCATCCGCCAGATGCGCGGCGCCGCCGCGTCGACGCCAGTCATCGCCATCACCGCGCACGCGCTGCCCGGCGAGCGCGAGAAATGTTTGATCGCCGGCATGAACGACTACCTCGCGAAGCCGGTCTCGCTCGAACAGCTCGGCGCGGTCATTCGATTGTGGGCGAGCAAAGCGTCCGTGCCGACGCAAAGCGGCGCGCCGGACGTGATGGAAGCGGACGATCCGTACGTGCTCGATCGCGAGCGCGTGTCGTCGTTCCTCGCCATCGGCCGCACGCAGCCGGGATTTCTCGAAGGACTCGTGAAAGCATTTCGCCAGGACGTGCCGTCGCGACTCGACGCATTGCGCGCCGCGGTGTCGAGTGTGGACGCGCACGAGCTCGCGCTCGCCGCGCACGCGCTGAAAAGCTCGAGCGGCAGCGTCGGCGCGAAGCGGATGCAATCGATCTGTGCCGCGCTCGAAGACAACGCCCGCACCGGCCGCATCGACGGCGCGGAAGCGTCGGTCGAACAACTCGCCGCCGAATTCACGCGCGTGATGGCCGCCTACGACGGCATCGTCCGCCGCAGCGGCGCGCATCGCGTGCCGCGCCTATAGCGCTGCGCGCTATGGCGGGCGCGCTGCGCGCGATGGCGGGGCCATCTGCGCAGCCGCCATCCGCCATCCGCCATCCGCCATCCGCCATCTATAATTCGTCCCGTCCAATGCAGCTCGGAACCTATCGACTGATCGACCGCCTCGGCACAGGCGGGATGGGCGAGGTGTGGCGCGCCGAAGACACGAAGCTCTTGCGGCAGTGCGCGATCAAGATTCTTCCCGCGAATCTCGCCGCCGATCCGGAGTGGAAAGAGCGCTTCCTGCGCGAGGCGCGCTCGATCGCATCGGTCACACATCCGAACATCGCCACGATCTACAACATCGAGCAGGACGGCGACACGCTGTTCATGGCGATGGAGCTGGTCGAGGGCGAACCGCTGACGAAGCTCATCGAGCGTGGTCCGATGATCCCGCTCGATGCGGTGCGCGTCGCGACGCACGTCGCGGATGGACTGGCGGAAGCGCATCGAAAAGGAATTGCCCATCGCGACATCAAGCCCGACAACATCATCGTGTCGACGCGCTACGTGAAAGTGCTCGACTTCGGCATCGCCAAGCAGATCGGCGGCACGACCGACGCGAACCTGACGCAGGGCAACATGGTCATCGGCACGCCGCACTACATGTCGCCCGAGCAGGCGATGGGCCGCAGCGTCGACTCGCGCACGGACATGTTCTCCCTCGGCGTGGTGCTGTACGAGATGCTGTCCGGCCGGAAGCCGTTCACCGGCAACGCGGTGACGGAGACGCTGCTCAACATCGTGATGCACGAGCCGGTCGACATCGCGAAAGCGGCCGCGGGGATCACGCCCGCGCTGGCGGACGTCGTGCGGCGCTGCATGAAGAAGCAGCCCGATCAGCGCTACGCCGACTGCGACGAGTTGCGCACCGCGCTCGTGAAATCGCTGAAGGAAGATCCGAAGCTCGCGCGGCAATCGCGCATCCCGACGATCGCCGTGCGCGAAGCGCGCCGCCTCGAGCCCGAGCCGCCGCCCCGCTCGGCCGTGTCCTCACACCCCGCCCCCCAACCAACACCCGCCCCCGCCCCGCCGGCGCGCGGCACGCGCGCTCATCGCGCGCTCGTCGCCGACGACGATCCCGCGACGCGCTACATCCTCGGCAGCATCCTGCAGCGCTACCACATCGAGTACGACGAAGCGGACAACGGCGCCGACGCGGTGAAGCTGCTGAAGAATCGCGAGTACTCGCTCATCTTCGTCGACCTGTTGATGCCGCGCGTCGACGGCTGGGGCGTGATCGACTACGTGCGCGGCCATCGCGGCAACGTCGCGCCGCGTGTGTTCGTCGTGACGGGCGTGCAGAACCAGAAGCTCAGCGCCGCGGACCAGGACGTCGTGACGGCATTGCTCTACAAGCCGCTCGACATCGCCAAGGTCGAGCAGCTCGTGCAGAAGAGCGCGTGATCACTCCTCCGCGTCCGTCTTCTCTTCCTTCGCCTTCTCCCGCGCCGCCTTGAACGCGCGCTCGATCTCCTGCCACGCGCGCTCAAAGCCGCCCTTCAGCTCCGCGCCGCCGCCCTTCTGCAGGCCGACGAGAATCTCCTTCGCCTCGATCAGCGTCTGCCGCAGCGTCCCGGTGACCTCGCTCAGATCGCCCTTCGCCGCTGCGAACGATTCCTTCGCGCGTTCTTCGAACTTCTCGACGTCGATGCCCCAGTCGCGGAGCGCGTCGGCGACAGATTTCTTTTCGTCTGACATACGTACAGTGTAGTGGAGCGGCGGTTTTGTGCGGCCGCCGGATTCTCGCGAGGGCTCGGCGGCCGAAGCGGCCGCCGCTCCACTACGGCGGTTTTGTGGCCGTCGTATCCGTCTGCACCGGCGGCGGCTCCGAGGTCGTCGTATTCGTCGTATCCGTCTTGAAAATCCCGCCTGTCAGTGTCGTGTCGGTGGTCGGCGCGGGCGGCTGCGGCGGCGGCACGTACGTCGACGTCGTATCCGTCGTCGTATAGGTCCCGGTCGTATCCGTCGTCGTGATCAGATTGCCGAACTCGTCGTACATCGGCACCACCACGTTCGGCATCGTGTGCAGCGTGCAGAGTTGCGTCGGCTCGGTGCCGCTCTTGAACGCGGAGCGCTCGATCACGTTAGGCGGGCAGTACTGCGTGCCGAGACCGCCGCTGATGTCGTCGATGTCGGCGAACGTCATGCCGGACGGAACGGCGAAGTCGGTGTTCGGCTGCCCGGCCGTCGCGGTAAGCATGTAGCGCGTCCACATCGGCACCGCGCCGTCGGCGCCGGCGAGTCCGGTCGGATCGTTGTCGTCGAAGCCGACCCACGCCGCGGTCAAGGTTAACGGGGTAAACCCGATGAACCACGCGTCGCGCTTGTCGTTCGTCGTTCCCGTTTTTCCGGCGGCGATCTTGCGGAAGCCCATGCCCCGCGCGCCGGCGGCGGTGCCGCGGTTGACGACGCCCTTCATCACGTCGGTGAGCACGTAGACGTCGCGCGCGGGAAAGACCTGCTGTCCCTGCTCGTCCTCCGCGCCGCCGACGACGCGTCCGCGATCGTCGGTCACGAAGCGGATCGCGCGCAGCGGTTTGCGCATGCCCTGCCGCGCGATCGTCGAATACGCCTCGGCCATCTCGATCGGCGGGATACCGACCGCGCCGAGGAGAATCGACGGATTGCTGTCGTCCATCTCCGAGTCGACGCCGAGGACCTTCGCGGTCTTCAAAATGTTCGCGATGCCGACGTCGAGTCCGATGCGTACCGACGCGGAGTTCAGCGACTGCTCGAGCGCCATCTTCACCGTGACGTTGCCCATGTAGCGGTCGTAATTGCGCGGAGACCAGTCCGCGGACCAGCGCCGCTTCAGCACGAATCGCGTGTCCGACACGACCGTCGCCGGCGTGATGTTTTTGCCGGAGAGACTCGGCTCGAACGCGGTCAGATAGATGAAGGGTTTGAAGAGCGAGCCGATGAGTCGCTTCGATTTCAGCGCACGATTGAACTGGCTGCGCTCGTAATTGCGGCCGCCGACGAGCGCGCGAATCTCGCCGGTCGGGACGTCGACGTGAATCAGCGCGGCTTCCAGCTCCGGCGAATGACTGCGCAAACGGCGGCTGCTCTTCTCGAGATTGCGCAGACTCTGCTCGACCGTCTGCGCGGCCGCGTCCTGCGCGCCGAGGTCGATCGCGGTGTAGATGCGCAGCCCGCGTCCCTTCACATCCTTGATGCCGTAGTCGGTCGCGAGCTCCTGCAGCACGCGGTCGACGTAGAACGGAATCGATCCGAGTCCGGTCTTTTGTCGAAACGGCTTGACCGGCAATTTCGCGGAGCGCGCTTCGTCGAACTGCTGCTGCGTGATTTTCTTTTCCTTCAGCATCAGCTGCAGCACGGTGTTGCGCCGCCTCATCGCCGCCTCGGGGTTCGCGAACGGCGAGTAGTTGTTCGGACTGCGGATCATGCCGCCGAGCAGCGCGGCCTCGGCGATCGTCACCTCCGACACCGGCTTGCCGAAATAGAACCGCGACGCTTCGCCGACGCCGAGGATGGAGATCGATCGGTTGCGTCCGAGGTAAATGTCGTTGAGATAGGCCTCGAGAATCTCGCGCTTCGAATAGCGCGCGTCGAGCACGACCGCCATGAACGCCTCGACCACCTTTCGCTTCATCGTGCGCTCGCTGGTGAGGTAGTAGTTCTTTACGAGCTGCTGCGTGAGCGTCGAGCCGCCTTCGGCGACGCCGCCTTTGCGCATGTTCTTGAACACCGCGCGCACGATGCCGAACGGATCGACGCCGGGGTGCGACCAGAACCGCACGTCCTCGGTGACGACGACCGCATCCTGCAACTGCTTCGGCACCTGTTCGAGCGTGACGGGACTGCGATTCTCGAGTCCTTCGCTGAGCAGCGACGTGAGCAGCTCCGGCTCGAGCGCGGCTTTCTCGACGCTCACCGAGTCGATCTGCGACTTCGTGATGACGACGTGCACGCGTTGCGACGGATACTCGCCGGTCGGATGGCGAAACGCGCGCGTGAAGATGTCGGCGCCGTCCGCGGTGCGCGCGTACTCGCCGGCCTGCGCGACGGGATCCACTTCGCGATATCCGAGGCGATCGAGTTTTTCGAGCAGATCATCGAGCTGCAGCGGCACGCCCGCGGTGAGCGGCATGTAGTCGGCGTAGATGCGCGTCGGCAATCGCAGGCGTCGCACTTCGAATCGTCCGACCGCCGAGCGATACGCCCAGATGCCGACGATGACGAAGAGAAGGAAGCCGATGCCGACGGCCCACGAGATCGTGCGAAAGACCGTGCGGCGCGTCGGTTTGCGAAATTGAAAACGCCGTCGCGGCGGCGGCGCGTCGGGCGGCGGCGTTTGCGCTGGAAGATCGGTCATCGTGCGCCCCTCATTAGAAGAATGTGGCGACCGCTGCCCTCAGCGGTCGCGCGGCGCGAAGCGCCGCTGGCGGCGAAGCCGGCAGTGCCGCTGAGGGCAGCGGCACCCACAAAGCTTTCGATGAGGGGCGCGTCATCACTGCGCAACCACCTGCAGATTGCGGCCGCTGGTGCGGTCGCGGCGATAGGAGTGGAAGATTGATCCGTCGCAGCGCGTGCAGAGCTCGGAGTCGGAAATGCGTGTGTCGTCGAAGCCGCGCTGCTTAAGAATCGCGCGTGTCATCGCCGGCAGGTCGACGTGCGGCTTCGCGTAGGAGCGATCGACGAACGCCTCATCGAATTGCGCCGCGACTTCCTCGCCGACTTCGAAACAGCAGACGCGGATCGACGGGCCGAGGAATGCGAATGCGCTCGACGGATCGAACGCGGATGCGCGCTCGAGCGCGTCGATCGTGCGCGACGTGATTTGCTGTGCCGCGCCACGCCAACCGGAGTGAACGTTCGCGATGATACTTCGGGCCGGATCGACCATCGTGACAGGCAGACAATCGGCAATTTTGATGCCGAGGGAGACGCCGCGGCGATCGCTCCACAGCGCGTCGCACGCAGACGCCTGCTCGCCCTCCGCCGCGCGCTCGACGTTCACGCCGTGCACTTGCGTGCACGTCGAGAGCACGCTGTCGATGCCGAACCGCTCGCGGATCAGTTGCACCAGATCGTCGCGAAGCTTTCCGTCGTAGTCGATCGACGTGCAGAACACCGGCGCATCGGGCGCGACAGCGATGCGGCCGACGCGGGAGTTCTCGATCGTCCAGGTCATAGGCTCATAGGCTCACAGGCGCATGGGCTCACAGGCGCATAGTGTCACGCTCGTGAGCCCATGCGCCTTCTCGCCTCCGAGCCTCATACAATCCGCGGATGCGCAAACTGCTTCTCGCGTGCCTTGCTCTCACCGCGTGTACTACCGCGACGACGTACGACACTGTCATTCGCAACGCGACGATCTACGACGGCAGCGGCGCGCCGCCGATTCATGGCGACGTTGCGATCAAAGCCGATCGCATTGCCGCGGTTGGAACGGTCAGCGGCCATGCAGCGAACGAGATCGACGCGCACGGCATGGCCGTCTCGCCCGGCTTCATCAACATGCTCAGTTGGGCGACGGAGTCGCTGATCGTCGACGGCCGTGCGATGGCGGACGTGAAGCAGGGCGTCACGCTGGAGATCTTCGGCGAGGGGTGGTCGATGGGACCGCTGAACGACGCGATGAAAGCGGAGATGAAGAAGCAGCAGGGCGACATCAAGTTCGACATCAACTGGACGACGCTGCGCCAATATCTCGATTCGCTCGTCGCGCGCGGCATCTCCGTCAACATCGCGTCGTTCGTCGGCGCCACCACCGTCCGCATGTACGTCCTCGGCGAAGAGGACCGCCCGCCGAACGCGCGGGAGCTGAACCAAATGCGCGCGCTCGTGCGCCAGGCGATGGAAGACGGCGCGCTCGGCGTCGGCTCGTCGCTGATTTACGCGCCGGCGTTCTACGCGAAGACGCCGGAGCTGATCGAGTTGTGCAAGGCCGCATCGCCGTACGGCGGCATGTACATCTCGCACATGCGCAGCGAAGCGAATCGACTGCAGGAAGCGGTCGACGAGCTGATCACGATCGCACGCGAGGCGCACGTGCCCGCGGAGATCTACCACCTCAAGGCCGCGGGCAGCGCGAACTGGCCGAAGATGGACGCCGTCATCCGGCAGATCGAAGCGGCGCGCGCGCAGGGACTGCGCATCACCGCCGACATGTACACCTATCCCGCCGGCGCGACGGGACTCGATGCCGCGATGCCGCCGTGGGTGCAGGAGGGCGGCTTCAACGCATGGCGCAAGCGGCTCATGGATCCGGAGACGCGCGCGCGTGTGATCCGCGAGATGCGCACGCCGACCGACGCGTGGGAAAACCTGATGGTCCTCGCCGGCTCGCCCGACCGCGTGCTGCTGATCGGATTCAAGAACGAGAAGTTGAAACCGCTGACCGGAAAAACGCTCGCGCAAGTTGCGGCGATGCGCGGCGTGTCGCCGGAAGACGCGGCGATCGATCTCGTGATCGAAGACGAGAGCCGCGTCGACACCGTGTACTTTCTGATGTCCGAGGACAACATTCGCAAGCAAATCCAACAGCCGTGGGTGAGCTTCGGATCGGATGCCGGCGCGTCGGCGCCCGAGGGCGTGTTTCTGAAGAGCAGCACCCACCCGCGCGAATTCGGCAACGTCGCGAAGCTCCTCGGCCAATACGTCCGCGACGAAAAACTGATCCCGCTCGAAGAAGCGGTGCGGCGTCTGACATCCCTCCCCGCGACCAACCTCGGCATCGCCAACCGCGGCGCGCTCCGTCGCGGCTACTTCGCGGACATCGTCGTTTTCGATCCAAACACCATCCGCGCGAATTCCACGTTCGAGAACCCGCGCCAGTACGCGACCGGAGTCGTGCACGTCTTCGTCAACGGACAGCAAATCCTTCGCGACGGCGAGCACACGAACGCGAAGCCGGGACAGGTCGTACTGCGCGACAGCGCGATGCCCCCCACCCCCGACTCGGGCGCCACCCCGGACTCGGGCGCGGGACCTCGGAACGCCGGCGTCCCGCCGGCTGGACGGCAGGCGTCCTCGCCTGCCGGGAAATCGCGATGAGAGACCTCGACCTCGGCGACGGAATCATCGTGCCCGCGGAGCTGCTGCGCGCGACCACCTCGCGCAGCGGCGGCCCCGGCGGACAGAACGTGAACAAAGTCGAGTCGCGCGTCACGATCGAAGTCGCCGTCGACACGCTCCCGCTCGATGACGAAAAGAAAACGCGCATCCGCGAGAAACTCGCCACACGCATCAACAAAGACGGCGACCTGCGCGTGACCTCGCAGTCGGCACGCTCCCAACTCGCAAACCGCGATCACGCGATCGAGCGACTGGAAGCGCTGCTGCGCGACGCGCTCAAGGAACAGAAGCCGCGCAAGAAAACGAAAGTGTCGCGCGCAGCAAAGCGGAGGCGGGTGGACGAGAAGAAGAAGATGGGAGAGAAGAAGAAGCTACGACGCGTGCGCGTCGATCTTTGAACGTCACGCGTTCTCGTACGCGCGCAAGAACTCGTCGCGATCGATGCGTGCTTGCGAAAGGATTGTGCGTAGCGTTGAACCTTTGATCCGGGCGTGATTCGGCATGGTGAGCGGTGTCGTCGTGCCGTCAACATTCAGGCGCTGCATCGAGATGTGCTCACGCTCGCGCACGATGGTGAAGCCGAGCGACTGCAGCGCGCGCACGACTCGCTGCTTCGGCGCGTCGATCGGAAACTTCGGCATTAACGCTCAACTTCGGCTTCCGCTACGAACGCTTCCAGCACGGGAGACTCGTCGTCGAGCACTTCCGCGCCGAACGTCTCGATATGAAAGTCGATCGCCGATCTCACATCAGCGAGCGCCTCGTCATAGCTGTCGCCTTCGCCCACCACCACGCCCTTCAATCCCACGGGATAGGCCACGTACCCGTCGGGATGCTTCTCCACGATGACTTTGACTTGGCGCATGGTTTTTACGACGCGTACTGTCGAACTTCCGCGATTCGTGACCGCAACTTCTCCGTGACGGCGATCCCGCGCAGCAGCGACGCGGTCTTCTCGAATTCGATGACCATCTCGTCGACGGCCAGAAAGCCGTTGCCGTTCATGATGCCGTCGAGGGCGTGGAGGAAGTGTTTCTCGATCGTCTTGTGCGCGCTGTCGCCGATGAACTCTTCCGCCACGGCGCGGATGCGCGCGGCGAGGTCGACTAACTCGCCATTTTCCGCGTCGGCGTCGCGGTTAAATTTTTTTTTTAACTGCACGAGCTCGCCGGTGATCATTCCGTAGAGGATTTTCGCGACGTCGAACGACGAGAGGTTCACCGCACGGCCGATGTCGGCGATGGAGCGGTGTCCGTCGATCTTCGTGATCAGCATCCACTCCTGCGGGTTCAGCGTCACCTGCTCGTGCCGGTTTTCGCGCGCCAGCAGCTCCGGCACATGTTCGACCGACGGGATCTTCTTCGACAGCACGCGCCATTCGTCGAGGCGGCGCGCTGCTTCCATCAGCAGGTTCGTGTTCGACTTCGTGATCGTCTGCCGGTCCGGCTCTTCGGCGGGCGAGAACTGAAACTCGCCCTGGTTCCAGATCGCCAGCGCGTAAATCGCTTCCTCGCCGATCAGATCGCCGACCAGCGCGTGCACCATCTGGCCATTTTTGAGATAGATGTAGCCACGGTCGCCATCGCGCGTGAGCGTGAACTTGCCGGTTTTGCCCGAGACGCTGACGAGTTGAATGATGTCGGGCAGCGGCAGTTCTTTGAGCGATCCCTGGAATGCCATGTTTTGGATTTTCTGCAACCGACGGCAGCCGCCGCATTTAGCGGCCGTGCGTGGATGTTTCGGAAGCGTAACCCAGCGGTCTGGAACCGTCAAGAAGTGGACAATCTCTCTTCGCCGCGCCGCTCCACCGCGCTCAAAACCCACATTCCAAATGCCAAACCCGCCGCGATGCCGGTCGCGAGCCGCAGCGGGTTCGTGCTTTCGCGAAGCCGCACCAGCTGCGTCAATCCGTCGATCGCCAGCGGCGTCACGGCGATGAACGCGATCGTCCGCATCACCCGCTCCGTCACGATCGGCAGCAGCCAGAACGCAATCAGCCCCGCGAGCAAACCCGCGTAAATCCCCACGCATCGCGCGCAGATCGGCATCGGCACGCCGAACAGATCGAGACATCGCGACGGGATGCCGTGACACATCAGGCGGAACACGAGACGCCACCGCATCGACGCGCCGTGCGCGATCGCCCACGAACAAACCATCGATGCCGAGAGGATCACGATCGGGATCGCGGAGACGACCGCCATCACGATCTTCGTGTCGCGCTTCATCCGAAAGCAGAAAGCAAAAAGCAGAAAGCAGAAATGCCCGCGAAGATCACGCTCGCCGGAATTTGTAGGATTGCGCAAAGCCGTGCGCCATGATCAGGAACGACCAGAATCCCGTGAACACGACGCCGATGCAGAGCAACACGATGCCGAACCCGGCGATGAAGCGGGCGATGAAGTAGATGACGATCGCCAGCAGGTAGTTGCCGATGTTGGCCTTGATGAAGGGCCAGATGCGCTCGCGGAATTCGAACGCGGCGCCGAAACGCTGTTCGACGATCGCGAAGAGCAGCGATGCCGGCAGGAAGAACGCGACGAGGAGCGCCACCGGCACGAGGAGACACGACAAACATCCCGTGAAGACGCCGGTGATCGCGCTGAGCGCATCGTTGTCGACGGCGTCTGACATGATCGACGGCACGACGAAGAACATCGCGAGGACGAAGAGCGGAATCACGTAGCAGAGGCCGACGGCGATGAGACGCGCGCCTTCACTGAAGAACTCGCTGAGGTCTTCCCATTCGGGGAGAGGAGTCTCGAGACCGGCAATCACGTTGCGCGTCACACGCGCGAGATAGCCGAAGATGAAGAACCAGCCGATGATGAAAAAGCCCGCGAGATAGAAGAGCCCGCCGACCAGGATCTTGGTCAGCCAGCGCGGATCTTCGAACACGTACGTGAACGGCTTGCCGAAATCGAAGCCGGGAGCCCGCGGCGTCTCCGGAGGAGGAGGCGGTGGCGGCGGCGGGGGCAACAGTTCAGCAGGCGCTGCGGGAACTTCACTCATGGTGAAAGTGTACGGATTCCGCAACAGGAAGTTCCACGCGCGGAACTTGGAAGAAAGGCGTCGCGTCTAAACTTGTACTCGGCGCTTGCAAGAACAGATCGATCTAGTTGTCGTCACGGAAGAAAAGCCGCAATCGCGCGGCATCAGCATCGCCATCGGCGTGTCGCTGGTGCTGCACGTGTTGCTGCTGATTCTGTTCGTGCGCGCGTATCGTCCGCGGCCGCCGGTCGCGTCCGACACTCCGATGGCGCGCTACGTCGAGCTGATCAGCCAGAACCCGCGGGAGAAGAAATTCACCGAGGCGCCGGGACCGAAGCTCGAACAGTCGCCGATTTCGGCCGCGCCGCTCTCGGACGCGAATCGCAGGGCGAGCATGCCGAATCCGACCGGCATGCAGCCGACGAAGCGTCCCGGTGAAGGCGGCGCAATCTACAACCCGCCGTCGAATCCCGCGCCGCGGGGACCGAGGCAGCCGCAAGCCGCGCCGCAACAGCAGCAACAGGTCGCCGGCGCGCCGTCGCAGTCGCAGCAGCCGCAACAGACCGTCGATCCGGATCGTTTGATTTATCGCGAGCGGACGTCGAAGTCCGCGTCGTCGTCCGGCAACAGCGTCGATTGGAATTCCGCATTGCGCGAAGTGAAAGTCGCCTCTCTCGGCGGCGGCGACAATCTCGACCTGGGACAACTGCAAGGCGGCGAAAAAGGATTCGCCGAACAGGGACCGATCTCGTTCGAGACCTCGTGGTTCGATTGGGGCCCGTACGCACAGTCGATGGTCAGCCGCATCCGCGTCAACTGGTACTCGGTCATGCCGGAGATCCTCCGCACCGGACTCAAAGGACAGGTCACGATCCGCTTCACGATTCACCGCGACGGCCACATCACGGACGTCGAGATGCTCAAGTCCTCCAGCGTCGATCCGTACGATTACGCCGCGAGAAAAGCCATCGAGCTTTCGTCCCCGCTCAAACCGCTGCCGGAAAATTTCCCTTACCCGAGCGAGCGCGTGACGTGTGCGTTTTTTTACAATATGGCCATCCCGGAGTAGTCTCCCGGTCGTGCGCGACGTTGTCGTTCCCCGCTCCATCACCGCGCTCGCGCTGCTCGTAGTCACCATCGCGATCATCGCGATCACGGTCTGGATGTCCGGCCGCAGCTACGAGAATTTCGATCCGATTCCGTTCAGCGACTTGCGCCATCTCGCGCGGCGACTGGCCGCGCGTCCGATCTCGACGCAGCTCCTCGCCGTGATCGTGATGCCGGTGATCGCGAACGTGCTGCTGTTCGTTCCATGGGGCATGCTCGCGTTCATCGCGCTGTATCACGTCGACCGCCCGACGTTGCAGACGTACGTCCTCACGATCCTCCTCGGCTTCTCGTTCTCGCTCGCCATCGAAGCATGGCAGTACTTTCTTCCGTCGCGAGTGGCCGACGTCAACGACGTCATCTGGAACACCGCCGGCACGGTCGCCGGCGCGTTATTGGGGCACGCACGGCTGCGGGTGCGGTTCGAGTTCGATTGAGCGGTTGCGCAGTTACGCGGTCGCGCGGTCGCGCAGCTCTCGGTGCCCCCGCGCAACCGCGTGACCGAGCAACCGCGCAACCCCGGTACAATCCCCCCATGCTTCCCGAGCTCAGGACGATCGAGCCGCAGCTCAAGCAGATCCTTTACGGCTGCGTCGAGCACGTGCAGGCCACGAAGGCCGCGCTGTATCTCTCGACCTCGCACGATCTCAACGAGAAGCGCTACGAGCTCGTCACGCACTATCAGTACAACCCCGCCGACCGCAAGGTCGTGAATGCGAACGACGATCTCGTCGATCGTCTCGCGGTGAAGCGGATGCCGTTCTTCATCAACGGCCTCAGCACCGATCAGCGGCTCGCGGAGATTCTCTTCAGCCAGGGCAACGACCGCATTCTCGCCGCGCCGCTCTTCTCGCGCGGACGGATGATCGGCTTCATCGACATGCGCGACAAAGCGGGGAAGAAACCGTTCGCGCCGCAGGACGTCGATGCCGCGCGCAAGATCGCCGACGAAATGCTGGGCGTGCTCGCCTCGCACAAACTGTTCGGCATCGGACCGGTGACGCTCGTCGACGAGCCGACGCCGCGGCGCGGCACGCTCAGCGGAGCGCAGCCGCTGCCGAACATCGTCACGCCCTCTCCTTCTCCGTCGGCTCCCGCGGTCACGCCCGGGCAGGTCTTCAGTCCCGAGGCGACACGCGTGGTCGAAGCGGCGCGGCAGTATTTGATGCGACGGCAGCACGCAGCGGCGACGCAGACGGGAAAGCGTTTGCTCGGCGAGAGCGACATCGAAGTCGTGAAATTGCTGCTGCCGTCCGCGCTCGCGATTCCGGGCGCGGCGGTCGTGAGCCTCACCGCGGTCGGACAGCTCAACAATCCGCAGGCCGTTGTCGCCCTGGCAACGGTTGCCGACGATGCGCTGGACATGCTGCTGCAACACGTGCAGGCGTGGCTGCAGCGCGCGAATCAGCCGCACATGACCGTGCGTCCGCAGATCGCATATCCGTTCGGCGCGCAGGCCGTCGACGTCTCCGCGGCCGGCATCAGCACGATCATCAGCGCGCCGCTGAATCCGCAGTCGATCGACGGACTCGTGCTCACTGTCGCATTCGAGCGCACTCCCGAAGCGAATGCGCAGCGCGCGCTGCAAGTGTTCCTCAAGCAGGTCGAGCCGGCCGTCGAGTCGGTGCTGGCCTCGAGCTCCGGACGCGGCGATCGCTTCGCGCTCGCCGAACAACTGCTCGAGCCCGACTTCAAAAAATATCCCGAGCTCGCCGCGCACGTGCGCGAGGTGGCGATGATGGCGCAGCGCTTCGCGCGCACTCTCGAACTGCCGCCGACGCAGGTCGAGACCGTGCGCATCGCCGCGCTCGTGCACGACGTCGGCATGCGCCTCCTCGACTACGACCGCCTCTACCGCAAAGCGAACATGAGCGCCGAGGAGAAGCGAGGGATTGCGGAACACCCGCTGGTGGGCGCCGCGCTCGTCGAGCCGCTCCTCGGCAGCGAAGTCGCGCAGGCCGTCCTCCGCCATCACGAACGCTTCGACGGCAAGGGCTACCCGAGCCGCCAGAGCGGACAACAGATCCCGATCGCGGCGCGCATCATTTCCATCGTCGACGGCTGGATCACGATGACGTCGCGCGACTCGTATCAGCCCGCGATGTCACGCGAGCAGGCGGTGACGAAGTTGCGGGAAGGCGCGGGCACGCAGTGGGACGCCGCGTTAGTTGACAGGTTCCTGCGCGCGCTGCCGGAATTGCTCGCGTAACAGTCCTTTGGACTGCGGCGGCTGCGCCGCCGCTTTTTTACACGTATACAAAAGCGGCAGCGTAGCTGCCGCAGTCCAAAGAAACCCTCCCCCGCCCCTTCACGTACAATCGCGCGGACGTCTTCGTCCAATTTAAGGAGAAAACCATGCAAAAACGCTCTCTCTTCACCCTCGCGGTAGCGCTGCTCGTGTCGCTGTCCGCGTTTGCCGCAGACCTCACCGTCGACGAGATCATCGCCAAGAACTTCGACGCCATGGGCGGCAAGGACAAGCTGGCGGCCATGAAGTCCGTCCGCTTCACCGGCAAGATGTCGATGGGCCCGATGGAAGCCCCGATCTCGATGACGAAAAAGCGTCCCGAGATGATGCGCCTCGACTTCACGATCCAGGGCATGACCGGCACGCAGGCCTTCGACGGCACGAACGGCTGGGTGGTGATGCCGTTCCTCGGCAAGAAAGACCCCGAGGCCATGAACGCGGATCAGTTGAAAGAAGCGAAGGAAGAAGCGGACTTCGACGGACCGACCTGGAACTACAAGGACAAGGGCAACAAGGTCGAGCTCCTCGGCAAGGCCGACATCGAAGGCACGCCCGCGTACAAGCTGAAGATCACGACCAAGGCCGGCACCGAGTCGACCGTGTACATCGACGCCGACTCATTCCTCGAAGTGAAGTCCGAGTCGAAGCGCACCGTGCAAGGCCAGGAAGTCGAGAGCGAGACGACCCTCGGCAACTATCAGGAGTTCGGCGGCATCATGTTCCCGACCTCGATGGAGATGAAAGCCAAGGGCGCGCCGGGAGCACAAACCATCACGATCGAAAAAGTCGAGATCAACCCCGCCGTCGCCGACGACACGTTCAAGATGCCGGCGGCCAAGAAGGCGGAAGAGAAGCCGGCGGCGAAGCAGTAACTCGCGGTTACGCGGTTGCGCGGTCACTCGGTTGCGCGGTAGTCCTCTCGCCGCGCAACTGCGCGACCGCGCAACCTTTTTGTTCAACACAAAGGAGCGCCAAACCTTGCGAAAAGGCTTCGCAATCTTCACCCTTCTGACAACACTGCCCCTCCTCGCCGCCGATGACGCGCCGAAGCTCGACTCGTCGACGCTCGGCGGACTTCGCGCGCGCTCGATCGGGCCGGCGGTGATGGGCGGACGCATCGCCGCGATCGACGGCACCGCCGACTCGCCGTCGACGATCTACATCGGCGCGGCGGGCGGCGGCGTCTGGAAGTCGACCGACAACGGCACGTCGTTCAAGCCGGTGTTCGATGAGAACACGCAGTCGATCGGCGCGATCGCCATCGACAAAGCGAATCCGCAGACGGTGTGGGTCGGCACGGGCGAGTCATGGATGCGCAACAGCGTGTCCGTCGGCACGGGCGTGTACAAGACGACCGACGGCGGCGCGACGTGGAACAACGCCGGCCTCGCCGACTCCGAGCACATCGCGCGCATCGCCGTCGATCCGAAGAAATCCGACACCGTGTTCGTCTGCGCGACGGGCCACGCCTGGAACGCGAACGAAGAGCGCGGCGTCTTCCGCACGACCGACGGCGGCAAGACCTGGAAGAAAGTCCTCTACGTCGATGCCAACACCGGCTGCTCGGACGTCAGCATCGATCCCGGCGATCCCTCCATTCTTTATGCAGGCATGTGGGACTTCCGCCGCCAGCCGGACTTCTTCCGTTCCGGCGGTCCGGGGAGCGGCCTCTATCGCAGCAAGGACGGCGGCGAAACGTGGCAGCGTCTGACGCAGGGCCTGCCGGCCGGACAACTCGGCCGCATCGCCATCGGCGTTGCGCCGTCGCGTCCGTCGACGGTCTACGCGCTCGTCGAGGCGAAGAAGACCGCGCTCTATCGCTCCGACGACGTCGGCGAGCACTGGCGCGAGACCAACGACTCGTTCAACGTGCAGGTGCGTCCGTTCTACTTCGCCAACGTCGTCGTCGATCCGAAGGACTACAACCGCGTCTACAAGCCGGGCTTCATGCTGACGTTCAGCGACGACGGCGGAAAGTCGTTCTCCGGCTCGATCATGGGCGGCAGCAACGTCCATCCCGATTATCACGCGCTCTGGATCAACCCGCGCGACCCGAACATGATGCTCTGCGGCACCGACGGCGGCGTGTATCAGTCGTTCGACAAGGCGCAGCGCTGGCGCTATCTCAACGTGCTGCCGGTCGCGCAGTTCTACCACGTCAACTACGACATGGACGTGCCGTACAACGTGTACGGCGGACTGCAGGACAACGGCACGTGGATGGGACCGTCGCAGTATCCGGGCGGCATCAGCAATCACCAGTGGCGCACCATCGGCGGCGGCGACGGATTCGCCGTCACGACCGATTCGAACGACGAGGACTACGTTTACGTCGAGTCGCAGGGCGGCCGCATCGTGCGCTTCACGCGCTCGACCGGCGAGTCGAAAGAGGTGTATCCGTTCGCGAAGCAGGACGAGTCGAAGCTGCGCTTCAACTGGAACACGCCGATCTACGCGAGCCCCACGCAAAAGGGCACGATCTACCTCGGCGCGCAGTATCTGATGCGCTCGCGCGATCGCGGCGAGTCGTGGGAGCGGATCTCTCCCGACCTCACGACGAATGATCAGAACCGGCAGAAGCAGCTGCAGTCCGGCGGCTTGTCGATCGACAACTCCAGCGCCGAAAACTACACGACCATCATCACGATCTCGGAGTCGGTGAAGAACCCGAACGTCATCTGGGTCGGCACCGACGACGGCAACGTGCAGGTCACGCGCGACGGCGGCAAGTCGTGGACGAACGTCTCCGCGAACGCGACCGGCGTCCCCGCGCACACGTGGGTCTCGCGCGTCGACGCATCGCACGTCGACGACAACACCGCGTACGTCACGTTCGACGGCCATCGCACCGGCGACATGAAGACGTACGTCTATCGCACCCGCGACGGCGGCAAGACGTTCGAGGCGCTGTCGACGGCCGACGTGAAGGGGTACGCGCAGGTGATTCGCGAAGATCTCGTGAATCCCGATCTTCTCTTCCTCGGCACGGAGGCCGGTCTCTACATCTCCGTCGACGGCGGCAAGAGCTTCGCGCAGTTCAAGGAAAACTTCCCGCCCGTGCCGGTGTACGACGTGCAGATTCACAAGCGCGACGCCGACGCCATCATCGCCACGCACGGACGCGGTCTCTACATCATCGACGACATCACGCCGCTGCGCGGCCTCACCGCCGATGCGCTGGCGAAGGACGTCGTGATGCTGCCATCGCGGCCGTCGAAGCTCGCGATTCCGGCGTTCGGCGGCGCGAGCGAAGGCGATGATTTGTTCGTCGCCGGCGCGACCGACGACGTTGCTTCGATTTCGTACTACCTGAAAAAGCGCCACGTCGTCGGCGACTCGAAAGTCGAGATCTACGACGCCGACGGCAAGCTGCTTTCCACGATTCCGGCCGGCAAGCGCCGCGGCATCAACCGCGTCGACTGGCAGATGCGCCTCAAGGCGCCGAAGATGCCGGCCGGCAACTCGGTCGTCCTCTCCGGAGGCGCCTTCAACGGTCCGCGCGCGCCGGCCGGTAAGTACACGGTGAAGCTGATCAAAGGGAAAGAGACGTACACGACGACGCTCGAGCTCGTGCCCGACTCGCGCGCGACGTACACCGCCGAAGATCGCACGCTGCAGCAGAAAACCGCGCGCCGCTTGTACGACATGCTCGCCGACTTCACGTTCCTCACCGAGCGCGTGCGCGTGCTGCGCGATCAGGCGAACGCGCGCGCCGAGAAGTTGAGCGGCGCGGACAAGAAGCACCTCACCGACTACGCGGCGAAGCTCGACTCGACGTACAAGACGCTCGTCGCCACCGGCGAAGGCGGATGGCTGTCGGGTGAAGAGCAGCTGCGCGAGCGCATCGGCGCGCTCTACGGCGCGGTCAACAGCTTCGACGGACGCCCGACCGCATCGCAGATCGCGGAAGCGGACGTCGTGGCGAAAGAGCTCGAGAAAAAAGCGGCGTGGTTCACCGACGCGACGAAAGAGCTCGCGCAGATCAACCGCACGCTCGTGGCGCGCAAGCTCGAAGAGCTGACCGTGCTCTCGCGCGAAGAGTGGGAAAAGAAAGACGGCGGCGTGATCGGCGCGACGACGAAGAACGAGTTCCGCGAGTGGATCACGAAGTTGCGATGGTAGGGTTCTAGTGGAGCGGCGGCCGCCCTCGGCCGCCGGGATTGGAAACGTTCGGCGATCGGGACGTAACGTTTCGGCGGCCGAGGGCGGCCGCCGCTCCACTGCTTCACTCCTATATGCCCACTCTCCGCGAAAACCTCCGCGCCCTTCCCCGCCCGGTCTGGATCCTCTTCGGCGGGACGTTCATCAATCGCTTCGGTACGTTCGTGATGCCGTTCCTCGCGATCTACCTCACGCGCCGCGGCTACGGTGACGGGCGCGTAGATCATCTCGCCTATCGTCCAGATGACGACGGTCACATGAGAATCCACATTCCCATGTTATCGGCCGCGATAGCGCTCGGGCGCGGCGCTGTGGGTCGGATGCGCCGTGGCGGGTAGCTCAGCGCACGACCTTCTTGATTTTCGGCTATCCGAGGTAGGGATTTGTGTCGCCGTGTCACTCCTACCAGTGAGGGTGTCCTCTCAGCCGCTGCATGACCGTCATGACCATTTCTGCCCGCTGGCTGTCGGCAAGGGCTTGCTTCGCCAAGCATGCCTCTGCGCCGCCGCTCATCTGCTATGCGCAACGGCTGGCCCCGAGAGAGCCGATCCGTGGCTCAAGCGGCAGCCCGACCTTGCTTGGCCCAACCACCTGCACGCGGACCCATTGGTGTTGGGCACGCTCGAAGTCGGTCTTTGATGGCGTACCCGTGGCTCATCCAGGGCGCCGCACTCATCATTCAGATGCAGTCATGGGACTATTTAACAAGTGAGCAATCTCAAAGAGGACATTGAGGAGTTAGTACGATTTAAACGTCTTCGTGATGACGTAGCCGACTTGCGCTCGAAAGGCGTTTGCGCACTGCAGAAGCACGAGGGCAACCAGCGCTGGATCAACCTCGGCAGCCTTCTTGAAGCCGCACTCCTTGCGCGTGTACAACGTAGCGACGATGCCTCCCATGATGCAAGCTTCAAGACCTTCACGAAACGTGTAAACAACTTTCAGCTGCTTCAGCTGTTCCCTGATCCGAACAAGGATGAAATCAATCGTCCGATCGATAAGCGCATTCCGGTGGTCGTGTCCGCGCTATCCCTTGAGGTGCTGTCGAGCCGGTCGCAGACAGCCCTGTCTCGAGAGTCGATGATCTTCTACTACCGCATCCTCTACGAACTCAGCGCCGTCAATCCTCCCGACTGGACGCTTGGCGCAGCTAGGTCCGGCCCTGATGGAGGCGTATCAGCATTCGTCACGAACGAGTGTGTGCGCGCCGTTCTCGTATTCTCCGAGGCATTCACTCACGCCGTTGACTACTTCGAGCACACACGAAGACTCTGCGAGCAATTCGATGTACTGCAGGGAATGATCGAGACTTGCGACGCGCGAGCCTCAGATCACCCGATTCGACAATGGATTGACAAGGCGGTTCAACGAATCTGGCTCGACTGGTTCATTTCGACCGCGCGGGCGCGGCAACGTAGCGCATTCCGCGTTGATCGGCCGGTTTCCCCAAACGCAACGGTCGCGGACGTCGAACGGTATATAAGAAATCTCCCCGAAGAGATCACCAAGTCATTCGAGCAAGCACGGGACGAAATCGACCTCGCGCGGAAGACCATCGCCGAACTTGATGGTGAGCCCCCCGTATTTCCAGAAGAGTATTCCCGTTTCTCGGACCGACGTCGTGATCATGAAGTTGTCGCGCATAAGTTTGCGGAGGGAGTAATTGACAGAGCCTTCACGGAAGCGGACGAGGCACTGAAGGCTTGCACATCAGCCGGACTTGTAACTATCTCGAGGCGGGGAAACACCCGGTCGACCAACACTTCGTTTCCGTCCATGGCCAAGCTCGGCGCTTTGCTCGTGCAGTTAGCAACACGGTTCAGGCGCGTGGTGCGCGAGATCCATAAGGTCCTCGAACCCACACGACATTATGTCGAGTCCGTGCTCGATCGAGAACTTGCCGCGTCCAAGCAATTCGACGCTGGCGATCTTGTGTTCGCGGCGGCGTCCTTCGGGTTCATCACAAGTTGGACTCAGGGACGCAAACGACTAGCAGACGCATGCGGGCTTCTTAGCGAAGCCGTGCCCATAACAGGAATGTTGTCAACACGCCACACGATCCATTCGACGCGTCGCGGCTATAAGCTCTTCCCAACCGGATGCGAGATTACACGCAGCCTCGCCGCGCTCTTTGAACACACTGATTATCCCTTCGATCCGTCGACCGCACAAGCGCTTGTCGACAGCATCCGCGACAAGATCATCGTTTTCGATGACCCAGCGATCGCAGGATGGAACTTCGATGGCTCCGCTGAGCAAGAACGTCCATCTGTGTGGGTAACGGCAGTGACAGTGCTCGCGTTGGAGCGTCTCATGAGGATGCTTGACCGGCGCATTAACCACATCGTTCTCTCCCACTTTCAGGTCGTTCAGCCCAACGCCTCACGGAGTAGCTTGACGCTGAATGATCTCGTCTATCCGGATTACGGCTTTAGTGCCTACTACGGCTCGGACGCTGCCGCCGTCCCTCTTGGCGTTCGCCTCGAGCAGATGCGCGCGAATCTCATCCGGAGCCCGCTGCCGGGACTGGCCAGGCGCGAGAGTGATCCGAAGCGTGTTGTGTCGGCCGTTCTCTATGGCCCACCAGGAACGGGAAAGACGACATTGGCAGAGGCACTGGCGACGACCAGCAGAATGCCACTCGTTATGCTCTCTCCGTTCGATCTTCGGACGGACTCCGGGCAGACCGTGGAGGGACGGAGTCGCCTTGTATTCGAGGCACTCTCGATGTTAACGAACGCAGTCATTCTGTTCGACGAGTTTGAGACGGCGCTGCCTCGGCGCGATATCGGTGCGATGCCAACGGCGGAGGCAGCAGATCATCCAAGCGAAATATTGGCTCCCGTCGATAGCGTCCTCCAAGGCCTACTCCCGCATTTCGCAAAGCTCCACGAAGTAGCGCGCCGACAGGCGCTCGTATACTTCATGGCAACGAATGACCTGAGATCTGTGGATGAAGCCGCGATCCGGCGGGGGCGCTTTGACATCTGGTTGCCTGTGTACAAGCCGGACCCCTTGTCCCGTGCGGGTACGCTACTCTACCGGTTAGAGCGCATTCGCAAGCGCCTCATTGCACGGCCGGCCAAGCTGACCGCGAGCGAAGCGATTCGCGTGCTGCAGGTTGTTGCAAGTACCAAGGATGCCACAGCGAGCACGCTTGCTGATGCGGACCTGCGGTTGCCCGCGTGGGCAACAGACCCGTCACGGCCAGTGCCGCCTGATGGCGATATTCAGAGCGCGTCGTTCCGTCACGTTCTGAAAGGTGCTGAGGCATCGTTCGAGCGACCACTTACGCCGTGGGTGCTCAAACCGGCAGAGAATTCGTGGCTAAAGAGTCATCGATCCAGTTCCGCAGATCGCTCGTGGAAGGATGAAATGCGGGAACGCTCGTGGCTCGCTTCCGCAGAGCGAGAGCTGGTTGTAAGCCTCAATCGTGCTCTTGAGGACCGACCGGACGCGGCGTCAAGGATATTCAAAGCTGCGCTCAAACCTGTTGAGCACGGATCGTGACGACGCTCGAGCTTTGGACCGCCGCAGTTGCGCATGACAGGATCCGCGGCGCCGCCGGTTCCTGCATTCTTAAGCCGGGGTTTCCGCAGCATGGAGTCCAATGATCGTAGTCTCGTTCAGTGGGACTTCCGGGGGGGACGTCGAGCGGGTCGCGCAGGCGATCGAGATCGTCGCCGGTCGGCGTGAACAACAGCCCATCGTGGTCGTCTCGGCGCTTGACGGTGTGACCAGTGACCTCGTTGCAGCGAGCGAAGCGGCTCAAGGTCAAGATCCGGATCGCGTCGCGTCCATCATCGGCGCTGTGCGTCAGCGTCACGAGGATGTTGCACGAAGGCTAGTATTCAATAAATCGGATTTCATTGATGCTTTTTTGCGTCAGCTCGACCAACAGATCGACGAAATCAAGACGATTCTAAGCGGTATCGCGCTCCTCGGCGAGATCACACCTCGAGGACGCGACAAGGTGATATCCATCGGCGAGAAACTTTCTTCGGTTCTTCTTGCCTACTCGATGAGGATACGAACGCTGCCGGCTCAGCCCGTCAGCTCGGAGGAACTGATCTGGACCGACGATCGCTTCGGAGGAGCGGAACCGTTGATGGATCTCACGCGCGACGCGGTCCGTCGCGTCCTCCTGCCACTCCTCGCACGTGACCGCATTCCGGTAATGGGGGGCTCCATCGGCCGCACTCGCCAAGGCGCGACGACTACCCTCGGACGTTACGGTGCTGATTACAGCGCGGCGGTCGTTGGCGCGGCGCTCGGCGCGGATGAAGTTCAGATCTGGACCGACGTCGATTGTCTGATGACGTGCGACCCGCGTTTGGTTTCAGGCGCGCGGATCATCGAACGGCTGTCATTCGCCGAGGCGGCGGAACTCGCCGGGTTCGGAGCGAAACTTCATCCCCGAACGCTAGAGCCGGCCGTGATCGCTGGAATTCCGGTGCGGGTACTCAACACGCACAACCCATCATCGCGCGGAACGTTAATCACGCGCGAAGGCGACCCATCTGGTTCGGGACCGAGATCGATCGCTCGAAAGACAGGGATTACCATCGTTCACGTGGCGTCGAACAAGATGCTCGGCGTGCACGGATTCCTGGCCAAACTCTTCGGCGTGTTTGATCAACTCGCGATCTCTGTCGATGTGATCACGACGTCGGAGATCTCAGTGACGGTGACGATCGACGATCGACACAACGTCGAAGAGCTTGAGAACCGACTGAACGATCTCGGGAAGGTCGAACTCCTTGAAAACCAATCCATCGTGGCCGTGGTAGGAACGAATCTCAAGCGCGAGTCAATAATAGGCGCACGTGTCTTCGAGGCATTGCGCGGCATGCGCTTTCAGATGGTCTCGCTCAGCAGCTCGGGACTCAATTTGAGCATCGTCGTCCCAGATGCGCATTCGGAGCGTGCTGTGCAGGCACTTCATGCGGCATTTTTCGAGGACGCGGCGAACGTATGAGATTCAAGCCCTCATCAGTCTTCGGCGAGTCCGCAGTCGGAGAGAGGATTTTATGCAAGTTGTCGGGAGACGCCGGGATGAGATCAATGAGATTCTCCTCCTTCCATGCCCTGGTATTATTGCTACTGACCGTCGAACCAATGTTCGAAATGGCTCCGTTTACGTGAGGCCCGAGAACTATTCGAAATGCGCAAGAGGTGCTATCTTCCGGCCTGCCAAGCAGTTCTGAGGAGTCGAATTTATGGCTACACCTCCAATTGTCGAATTGCGGAATGTGAGACTGCGAAAGCTTGAACAGCTTCGCGAGCTGGGCTTCGACCCGTATCCCCCGAAGTCGCGTCGATCCAACTACATCCAAGACACGCTTGCGCGCTTCGACGAGCTGACCGGCACCGTCGTAACGGTCGCGGGGCGCCTGATGTCGCTCCGCGCGCACGGAGCACTGAGCTTCGCGCACCTACAGGACATGACGGGGAAAATCCAGTTATACCTGCGGCGCGACGAGATGAGAGAAGCATCGTCGAGCACGGGAAACATCGGGTATCAGAACCTTGGTTTACTCGACGTCGGCGATTTCATCGAAGCGACTGGCGTGGTCATGGTGACGCAGAAGGGCGAGCGTTCAATTGGGGTCCAGACCGTAAGAGTTCTGGCCAAGTCGCTCCGTCCCCTTCCGGAAAAGCGAGCGGGGGTGCGAGATCGGGAAGCCATCCTCCGAAGGCGATATCTCGACACGACCGCAACCCCCGATCACAAGGATCCATTCGAGAAGGTGTCGCTGATGTTGTTCGCGATCCGAGAGTTCCTAGCGGCACGCGGCTTTCTCGAGTTTAATACGCCTGTCCTCCAGCCGCAGTACGGTGGTGGCTCCGCTAAACCGTTCAAGACTCACGTGAACGCTCTCCGAACGAATGTCTTCCTCGCGATCTCTCACGAACTGTACCTAAAGCGACTGATTGCGGCGGGGTTTGATCGCGTCTTCACGATCGGACGCTATTTCAGGAACGAGGGCATGGACAGTACACACCACCCCGAGTTCTCTATGGTCGAGACCATGTCCGCGTACGAGAATTATGAGTTCAATATGACGCTCGTCGAAGACATGTTTAAGCACGTGGCCGTGAATGTGTTCCATCGTACGTGCTTCAACGTCTGCGGCCACCAAGTCGACCTCGCTATTCCATGGAGGCGAACTATGATGGTTGACGCCGTCAAAGAAGTGACCGGCGTCGATTTCGGGCAAGCGCTCTCGATTTCGGAGGCGAATGGACTTCTATCGGGCTTGGGCATCACCGAATCCGCTGAGTCCGTGGGTCACGCCTTGGTCCGTGCATTTGAGGAACGCGTCCAGCCTACCCTAATCCAACCGACTCTCGTGTATGGTCATCCGGTCGAAATTTCGCCGCTCGCTAAGGCGATGCCCGAGGACAGCCGCTACGCCGAGCGCTTTGAAATCTTCATCGGCGGATTGGAGTGCGGGGATAACTGGTCCGAGCAGAATGACCCACTCACGCTACTGAGACGATGGACCGAGGCTAAGTCCCTGCGACCCGATGAGGGTCAGCCGCTCGACTACGACTTTCTCGAGGTTCTCGAGCACGGAATGCCTCCGACGACCGGTATCGGACCGGGCATTGAGCGGATGGCAATGATTTTTAACGAGACGCAGAACATCGACGACGTCATTTTCTTCCCCCTCATGCGACCGTCGATGTCGGATGCGAATCAAGCGATTTATGGCGCTGAGGCGTACAGCGGATCAACGCTGGGGGAACTTGCGCTGCCCATGGAGGCGTTAGGACCATTGATCTCCGAGGGTGTGTTGGAACCCGAAGGGACTAACGTTTCCGTGGAGCTAAACTTGAAGATATGGCGCGCGCGAACAGAAGGAGGACTCTGGCGCGCGTACGGCTTCGCTCGCCTGATCGGTTTTCTAGCAGGAAAGGATATTCTCATCACGGGCTACCAGATTGCGTCGCAGGCCGAGTTGTCCGCTGAAACCGAGGCCCGCAAGTACGCCGACCATATGCATCTTATTGTTCAAAACGACCTGCAACGGCTCTGTTCGAGCACACGCTTTATAGTAGCCCAACAGGTTATGCTCGACGAGCCTTGACCCGTTACCCAACCCGATCTCTGGAGAAATCGTCTAGGATTACAAAACATGCATGAGGTTCCGAGCTGGATCAACGCAATGTCCATCGCGGTAGCTGCCATGCTCGGTCTAAACACCGCATTACTCGCATGGCTTCTCTATTTCTCCTCGCGGAGACGCCGTCGCGAGGAATGGCTCCGTCACCTCATTGAGCTTCACAGTTTGTTTTGGAAAGGCGAAGACTTCAGCCGCGTCCGGTCGTGGCTAGCGTGCCCGGAGTCCCATGCCACATTGCGCCCTATTCTCAGAAAGCGTCGCGCAGTATACGACGATGAATCTAACGCCGAACCGGTAACTGACGACGATTACGCCCTGATCAGCTCGATCGTTTCCTAAACCTTCTGATGAGAATCGTGGTCCTGAATCCTGAGTTCAATGGCCAGCGGCAGCTATGGCGCCGCCTATTCGACGACTATTGGCTTCGGGCGCTTCGCTCTCCTGGCCGCGAAGACGTGGATTGGTACGCTCGCACCTTTTATCGTGAGCTGTATGAGGAGATGTCGGTGTCGATCAACGGCGCGACTCCGCCCTCTGAAACGCGTGTGATTGAGGTAATCGCGGATTCGTTCCAGCCGCCCTCTTGAAGGATAGCACCCCGGGCTCACGGTCTCAGGGTCGATCAGCAAGCTTTCGCTCAAGCCGCAATCCGCCAATCCTTTTCGTCTTCCACGCGTCGGAGGCGGTATAGCGTCAGCTGCGGGCTCGCCACGCCGGTCTTCCATAGGTGGTATCAATGCTAAACCTCGCCGAGAATCTCTGCCGTCGAGGTCTGCCTTTGCATCACGAGGCGAGCCTCTGTCCCACCAAAATACGATTCTTCTCTGCCCAATTCCGAGAAACCGAGCTTTCGGTAAAGAGCAATGGCAGGAATATTGTCAGGTTCAACACTCAGGCGAATACATGACAGGCCACTTGATTCTAGAGCACGAATTAGTGCAAGGGTTAGGTCGCGGCCCACTTTATGTTTGCGAAATTGTGGGTGCACGACGACATTGAGAATCCAACCGATCGAACCGCGCGGGGTTGCCGCGCCGAGAGCATGACCAACGATCCTACCATCGTCGTTCCTGCCGTCGTCAATCTCCGCAGCGAAAAAGAACTCCCCCAAGGCGTCCACGGCCTGCCTAAAAAAGAAGAGAGGATAGCTTAAATGCCTAGTGCCATCTTCATCGGTGAACCCGGCGGTCTCAACGGCGTACAGAGCCGGCACGTCTTGTGTGATTGCGGGACGAATAAGAGTACGAACGTACATAACCAACACTATCTCCTCAAGAGCGCATGGCGTGGCAATTGTGGCTGTCGTAAAGGGCATCCTTCAGAAGGCCACCAGAGCGCAAATAGCCGAGAATAGAACCATCTGAATGACCACAGCAACCTTCCAAGTCACTTACTGATGGGCCTGGCCGTTAAAGGGAAACTTTCCAGATCCAGCAGCTTATGGTGTTCGAGACAGGTTGCGAGGAGTCGGTTGAGGTTAAGGCCAAACCCAGCCATTGGCGGGCAGCCATAGCGAAGCGCGTCAACTAACTCTTGCTGGACATGCTGACCCGGACCCCAATGAGATTCCACATTTTGCCTCTCGAACGCGTCAAGCTGCCTCCTCCAGTCATTCTCTTCTTGTACTATTTCGCAAAGGCGCAGACCGTCGAGAAAAAGGTATCCCCGGCTGGCTAGCTGCGAGTCCTCGTTGTACGCCCGTGCGAGTGGAGAAAGGGATTTCGGGAGATAATTCAGGAACAGTGCGCATCTCTTGGATGCCGACGTGGCAAACTCCATAGCCGCCTTCACCGCGAGACGATCCCGCAGGTTCTCACCTGGTCCTACCCCTCTTGCTGACGCCTCCGCCGACGCCTCACTCTCGCTAAGCAGCTCCACCTCACGACCCAATATCGTCGTGGTCGCCTCGCTCACAGTGACGTGCTGCCAGTCCATACTCAGCACATTGCAGGCGGCATTGCTAGCCAGCCCCAGCTCACCCAGACGCATTGCCATCGACGACAGAACCTGCTTTACGTAACGACACACATCTGCTTGCGTTGAGTATGCAGCAATTGCCTCGACCAATGTGAACTCCAACAATTCTGGTGATTCATTACGAAACACCCTCCCAGCTTCAAACACCCGCTCAACGCCTGCAACGACGAGTTGCTTCAGCCGTACCTCGCACGTGCCTCGCAAGTACAGCTGCCTCCCGAGCCTAGTACTATAGGTTTCGAGTGGTCGTGCGCTACCGGCTGCCGGTTGCTTCAACAAAAGTCCTGACTCCACCTCCACAAACCTCAGCTCACGGAGCATTCGTCGAAGACTATGAAGCGTCTCGCTTCTCGCCAGAATATTGCTCCGCAAGTTTTCATTCATCAGCGGCAAGACTCGCGCGGCCGTTGTCAGTTGCTCATTACTAGCACCGTGCCACTTGTCAGGAGGAGGGCGGTCGGGAAGGGAAAGGACTCGCGGCGGTGCTTCGGAAAACACCGACCTCTGCCCGGTCTCCGTGGTTCCCACCACGCCAACGACCTCGAGGATGGCGCCTGTCGGAGGGATCCGTGCCTCCTGGAGTTCGCCCGATCTCCTAACAACAACCTGGATACTTCCGCTGGTGTCGGACAGATCGATAAAGACCACCTGTCGCATTCGACGAATGCGAACGGCCCGTCCTGATACCAATACCTTCTGGCCGAGTTCCGACTCCGTCACATCAGCAGCAAGCGTTCTGGACGGGATCGCCACTGCGTCACCCTCGGAACCGCTTTCGTGGCCGCTCCGTAAGAGATGGACCACGGTATATACAAAGCGCTCACTCGCGGATACGGAATCGAGCACCCTTACGATCGTGGTCCGCTCAATCACGGATTCGCCATTCACTGTGCGGGGTTTGTCGCTGTAGTGGGCACGTGCCACCAGTTCGTCCCCTGCGAGTAGGGGCTGCCGCCAGACGACAGACAACCGACTCCCGCACAACAGATCTCGGAACTCCGGACGGCTGATCAGCTCGCGATTCACGCACAGCAAGATATACAGGCCCGATGCCGAACCCTTAGGGAGCACGATATTCGCGAGATCATCGCGCAGATGTTCCTTGAGAGGGTCGAATCGCGCGGCAAAGGCCTTGGCCTGCGTCTTATCAACGGTAATTCTATCTAGCTCGATCTCCGCCCCCATATCAGCCCTCCGAGATCATGGCGCCCGGCTCGATAGCGCGAAAACCCCAACTCGTCGAAGCCCGCATCTGCCATCAAGGACAGCCACTCGCGGCGCTCCAGAAATCCTCCTATGTTCCACCAACCATCGAACAATCCATAGAACATGTTGAGCGCCCAAGGACAACCTTCCACCGTCGTAGTGCGAGCACCCTCGGCGAGCAAGACAGATCCTCCGGTCTTTAATGATTGGTAGATGAAGCGCAAGGTTGCGGCTTTGTGCGCTGCACAATGCAAGCCGTTGACTGCGAATATGACGTCGAACTGACCGAGGTCGGTCGGACAATCGAAGTCGAGACGTGCTTTCGCACCTCGAAGCGGAAGACGCTCGAGCAACGCCACGTGTTTGTCGGTTCTCAGATACTCGCCGGTTACGTGTGGCGCAACCAAGCGCGAGGCATTACCAATACCCGCCGCCAACTCCAGAACTCGTCCTGAAAGTAGACTCCGCTCTTTCAGGAGCGTGGCCGCCAACTCTGCGTATACGCCCATGGGCCAGCCACACATCAGTTCTTCCCAGAAGCCTGGCATGCCTCTCATGAGGTCCTCTCCGGAGCGCCGTTCGGCCACGACGTCGGACCAGGAATCAGCCAAGACCCCGAGTGCTTTTTCGGCACTTCCAGTATCACCGGGTCCAGCATCAACGTCACCTGCGCAGAGACGTTCAAACTCTATCAGGCGCTGCGCCTCCTGCAGAATGTACTCGGCTGCTGAAGTGTTGCGGACATGCTTCGTAGTCTCAGCGGAACTGACCCTCCGTGCGACCCGCATTGCAGCATCAAGTAACGACCCGTAGCGACTCTGCGATTCAGTTCTGCCCCTAAGACCAAATCCAACCTGCAACCGCTTCACCTTGTGTGATTCCGTACGTGGCAGTGGACCGGAGACGACTACCGCCGGTGCAAGAGAATCCGCTTGGGCACAAAGTAACTCCTGAGCGTTAAGGACGTTATCGACCCAGACGCCGATATCTTCTCCTAAGCGATGATCCCGTACTCCGAACACTACGGTGTGTTTCACTCCCCGGGCACTGTACGCGGTTTCGACGGTGTGGGGCGAAAGTGACTCGCCACCGCGGTTGATCTGCTCCTTTCGTCGCCCTGAGAGCACGAGAAGACCTCGTCGGACTGTTGCGAGATCACCAGTTCTTAACCATCCATTTTGAAGGACGCTGTGAGTCGTCTCTGGATCCCTCCAATAACAGCGCATGAGATTTGGGCCCGATACGTAGAGCTCGCCGTCAATAATCTTCGCGTCGGTCCCCGGAAGGGGTTGGCCTATGGGCGGGTGAGCGTCTATGTATTCACTTCGGAACTGTGCATCGCTCATGAGAGGGCAAAGACAGCTGAAATTGACGGCTTCTGTTAAGCCATAACCTTGCACAAGGCGCGGACCATATAGATCGAAAAACGCTGCAGCGAGCTCGGACGACAGCGGTGCGGCAGCGGTAATCACGTAGTCTAAGGATCGCGGCCACTTGGGCGCTGCCGCGATTAAGTCATGAATCATCGCCGGCACCATTGAGACAGTACGAACGCCGTACTCGTCGAGCTCTCGCTCGAAGAACCGCGGCTCAAAGCGGTCAAACAGCACGAGCGTACTGCCCGAGAGCTGCGTGCCAATCAAAGACATCATTAGCGCATTGCAGTGGAACAACGGAAGGAAGGTACCGTGCGGCCCATCGGTGAACCGATGCGCGGTGGCAACCGTGCGGGCGTTGTGCTCGACAGCCTCGCGACCCAAGACAACGCCCTTCGGGCCACCGGTCGAGCCGGACGTGTACATGAGGAATCGGTCGTCGGACGACACCAGATCATCCAACGCGCCACGCGCGTCCGACTCCCGGACTCTCGCCACGCCAGATCTGTCGACAATCCACGACGCGCCACTGTGCTTGGACACGAACGCAAGGTAAGCCGCATCTACTCGTGGCGAAACAGGGACGGCGACTACTCCGGACTTGTACAACTCCCACAGGGTCGCGGCTGCAGCGAGGCCATTTGGAAGACGGACTATCGCCCGTTCGCGCTCCGTGATCTGACGAAGGGCGGAAAGGCTGCGTTTGTCGTTGAATCCTCTTGGCGACTTGATCATCGTCCGGGAACTGGGCACGCGTCAAAACATTCGAAAAACCCTACTTTGTCCGAATCTCCTGCAGGCGAGCCGCTGAAACCCCATCGATCATCGTCCGATTTACCATCGGATGGTCGTCGTCAATAGGTCCCGTATCGCTGTCGGGGTGATATGCAATCACATCCATCGTCTCCGTGTCGGTGAAAAAGCTGTGATGACCGCCGGCGGGGATTACGAATGCAATCCCGGCCAGCAGCGGAAACTCGACATCCTCACCGCTCCCATCACTCTCAGACGGACAGATACACCGGCCGGACCCGGCAGCGATCACGCCCGCTCTCAGCGACGGGTGCGTGTGCCTCGTCTGCTGAATGCCGATTGGAAAATGGAGATGATTTAGGCACGCGTCTCCTCGTATTACGGGCGGCACAAGAAGTGTATCCGTGCAGCCATCAATATACTTAAGGCGACCCTCCTTCTCGATAGGCCCTCCGATGGAGAACAGACCCTGATATCGAAGCCTGCATACCGCGAAGCCCACGCCGCCCTGGATCGATCCAGCGTACGGAAGCGAGAAGTACATGCCTGGACGAAGCGAGAACTCGAGATCCACCGGACCCAATACGCGAAGCGTCGCTCGGCCCTCGGCGGCAAAGCCGAACATTGTGCCCAACCCGTCAAACTCCAAGACCTCTGTGCCTCTCCAGCCGAGTACACTGCTAGGCCAAGCTGGGTCGTTATCCTCAAACAGCAGACCTGTCCGAATTTGCAACGCCTGGAAATGAGACGACTTCATCGCGTTGACTCCCCAAAGTAGGTCGTTCTTACAATGTCACCGTCCAGGAACGCCCGTGCATCGATTTCAGTCTGAAACACCACGCCCGCTACAGAGCCCTGCATCAACCAGAAACCTATCTGGACCAGGCTTGCCGCCGTAGTTCGCGCGATCGCCGACATTTTCCTGCAGAGAACCGTGCTCGGCCGCACCTCAACCAAGCGGTCAAGGCGTTCGCGTCCAACGCCTGAGGATCCCTCGACGGAGACATAAATCACAACTCGATCCTCATGAACCACCGGCACGTCAGATGCGAGTCGACGATCCAGGCTTTCTGGGGTTGGATTATCCTTGAGCAGTCGTTCAACCCACTCATAGTGTCCCGGATATCTCAACGTTTTGTAATCCAAGGAGCTAATAGCTCCCTTAAACCTCTCCGGCAAGTTTGCCGCACCACCGGAGGTGAGTGCCTCCTCAAAGGTCTCGCCAGCTAGAACCACGAGTTCCCTTCGCGTGAGGGATTCCTCGTCGCTGATTAGACCTTCTCGCAAGCATTCTGAACGTTTGAGGTATTCGGTCGCTACCCCGATCGAACTCCACGTGATGCCATAAAAGTGTGGAGCCTGAGCGCACATGGGCAACGCACCGACTCGCATGCGGACATCGTCCGGCTTGATCCCCTTTTCCTTAGCGCGCTGGATTAGCTGACAAGCCAGCACGTTGACAAAGCCAGGAGCAAGCCCAGTCTGTAAGACGAGCCCTGTTTTCGCTTTTGCGAATCTCTCGACGATCTCTCGTGTTTCGTCAACGTATTCTGTTAGGTTCGCGTAATGGCAGCCCGAGTTGACGGCGGCCTGTGCGATTCGCGGCGCTTCGCCTCCAGGTAGGCAGTCAAGAACTACTGAGACTGCATCGAAGCACTCAAGTCCAGAGAGATCGCCGCTCGGCGGTAGTTCGAACGCCTTCGCGACGATGTCATCTGCCCGTTTATTAGCGTCATCGACAGCGCGTTTCGCTTTATCAAGATCCTGGTCACCGCAGTAGAGTCTATATTTGCGCCCGTTTCTGTAGGCTGTTAGGAGCAGAAGCGCTGCGCTTCCGATGTTGCCGGCCCCTACGACTAGAAAACCATCCTTCGACAAAGTATGCCTCCTGACCTCTAATGTGTCGTCGGCGATCTCACCGCCCGAGTCCACCGGCACACTCGGCATCAAATGGCGACCGCGCGCAAAGGTTGCTTCTTCCAGTTCCCAAACTTCGCAACCCCTCGCACTTGCTCAACTGAGCAATCGAATATCGTTTGCGGATCGAGGCCGCATGAGCGTCGTTGTCGCGAGAGGACGGACCTCCACAGATAGGAGTGACGCGGGACGAGATTTCCCTACCCTGGCGTAGCCGGATGTAGCCGGGTGTAGCCGGGACCAAGAAGGTGTGCCGGTGAGCTACACTTGCGCTATCCCGGCAACAAACACGAAGGCGCTTTTCGTAAATCATTGACTCGGCTATGGCCATCTAACTTGCTCAGGCAAGAACACACCATGCACTCGCTTCGGCGAGAACATCACGTGCCTTCGTCAAGCGCGTTCTGGCCTCGCGAAATGGGGAAAAGCTCGCCGTCATTTCCTGGACGCAGCGCTTCGCTCCGCAGCCGCTCATCTCCCTCGGCTATCTCCTCACCGGCATCGGCTTCGCGCTCACTGGCCTCGCGCGCACCCTGCCCGCGCTCATCGGCACCGTCGTTATCTGGACGATCGGCGAGATGGTCTACGCGCCCGTCACCGGCGCCTTCGTTACCAGCCTCGCGCCCGAGCGCTACCGGGGGCGATACATGGGGATGTGGATCCTCATGTGGTCGATGGGGATGCTGCTGGGGCCGTATCTCGGCACGCTTCTGTACGCCTACAACCACGCCGCTCTGTGGGTCGGCTGTGCCGTTGCCGGGGCTGCCGGGGCGGGCTTGTCGATCATCCGGCCGAAGCGGGTTTCTTCCGTTATTTCTTTAAACTCCTGAAAACAAACATCCTGCTGAGTCGGGCACGCTACTTGCCTACCGCGATCTGACGATAGTGGCACTACCACAATCGCAGCAAACACCACGTTGGGGTCGCGATTAAAAACAACCTAGGCAGGAGGAAGCTTTGATGTCACCGCGCGTCCCGTTCAGGTCCGTATTCGTCCTATTCGCGCTATTCGCCCTCACTCTCACACTCCACGCTCAGACGATCTATTACCTCAACGGAGATCCCGCCGATCAGGCCAACAAGGTTACGTCGACGCCCGGCACTCCTACGTTCTCGACGACGGCACCCGCCGGCGCGGTTCCGGTCACGCAGTTGACCACGCCGTTCGCGAACGCGGATGTCGTCGCCAATCCGCTCGCCGCATTCTGGTCGGGCGCGTACAGCGGCAACGTCACGGGCGTTCTCGATCTCAAGTGGTACTGGAGCACGCCGAATCCGGCGGCGCTCGCGATCGGAACGGACCTCGAGGTCACGGTCTTCGCCGATCCTGATTACACCGCGGACGATCTCGCGCAGGCAGGCAAGATCATCGGCCGCGCGATCGTTCCACTCTCCGGCATCTCCGCGACGCCGACGCTGATTGAGAATTTGATTCCGGTCAACGGCATCGTGCACAACACGCTGCTCATCCAGGTCGTGCCGGAATTCGTCGACACCGGTGAAGGCATCTTCGTCCAATACGGCTCGCCGGCCACGCCTTCGTCGTTCACGATTCATGAAGCGCCGCCGCGCATTCAATTCCCCGCGGCGACGCAGGCATCCGGCTATCCGCCGCGATACAAAACCTTCAACCCCACTCCCGATCAGCTCGCGGCCGGCATCGGCAACGATGCGGGCGAGCCCTCGATCGGCTCGAACTGGTTCACCGGCAAGGTGTGGTTCGTTGCGCTCCTGCAGTCGCTGCGTGTGACGTTCGACGACGCCTGCGCGACGACGCCGCTGGCGACGTTCGAAAACAAATCGTCGCCGATCACGTCGACGGAGAGCTTCGACCCGATTCTCTACACTGACCACTTCACCGGCCGCACGATTACCTCACAGCTCTTGTTCGGCACGACGACGAGCGCATCGGCGTACACCGACGACGACGGCGAGACCTGGCTCCCGAGCCAGGGCGCCGGCATCGCGTCGGGCATCGATCACCAGACCCTGGGCGGCGGACCGTTCCACGCGCCGAGGCCCGCGGCGGCGCAGTGGCCGACCGCGACGTACTACTGCGCGCAGGATCTCGTGCTCGCGGGCTGCGCGCTCAGTCTCGACGGAGGCCGCACGTACGGACCCGCGGTTCCGACCTACACGAGCGAGTGCGGCGGTCTGCACGGACACATCAAAGTCGGTCCTGACGGCACCGCGTACCTCCCGAACAAAGGATGCGGCGGACAACAGGCCGTCGTCGTCTCCGAAAACAACGGCATGAGCTGGGACATCCGCAAAGTGCCGAACAGCCTCGGCGCGAACAGCGATCCTTCCGTCGCGATCGCGAAAGATGACCGCGTCTACTTCGCGTTCATCGACAACGACAACTTCCCCGTCGTCGCGGTCTCCGACGATCACGCACACACCTGGTACAACATCAAAGACGTCGGCAAGCTCGCCAACATCAACAACGCCGTCTTCGCGGCCGCGGTCGCGGGCGACAAGAATCGCGCCGCCGTCGCCTACCTCGGCACCACGACGCCCGGCGATCTGCAGGCGCGCGAGTTCCCCGGCGTCTGGCACCTCTACATCTCGAGCACCTACGACGGCGGCAACACCTGGCACACCGTCAACGCGACGCCGAACGATCCCGTGCAGCGCGGACCGATCTGGCTGAAGGGCGGCGGCGAAGTCTCGCGCAACCTCCTCGACTTCATGGATGCCACGATCGATCGCGAAGGACGCGTGCTCGTCGGCTTCGCGGACGGCTGCCTCGGCGACTGCGTCGGCGCACCCGACTCCGCGCGCGGCAACACCTACGAAGACGTCACCGCGATCGTTCGCCAGACCGGCGGACGTCGCATGTTCTCCGAATTCGATCCGGCCGATCTCTCCGCGCCCGGCGCGCCGACGCTCACCGTCACGCGCAACGGCTCGCTTTCCCGTTTGACGTGGTCGCAGGCGAACAACGGCGGCTACGGGGCGACGACTTACTCGGTGTATCGCAAACAGCAGTCGGACACGGATGAGAAGCTGCTTGCCAACGTCGGCAACGCCACGAGCTGGACCGATGCAACGGCCGACGAGAACAAGAGCTACATCTATCGCGTCAGCGCGTCGAACGGCGCCGGAAGCTCCTGCGCCACGAACGCGGTCACGGCCGCGCCGCGCGGCAACTCCTGCACGACCGGCGTGAAGGTCCTCAGCGATCCGAACGGCGATCAGAACGGCGCACCCGCCAATGCGGCACTCGACATTCAGTCGGTCTCGATCGCCGAGCCGTATTACTCGAACGGCGCGCAGAAAGTCTCCTTCATTCTCAAAGTGAACAGCCTCGCGGCGCTGCCGCCGAATGCGCAGTGGCGCGTGATCTGGAACTTCCCCACCACGGTCGGCGGCAGTTACTACGCCGACATGCGCACCAGCGAGACCGGCGCCGTCAGCTTCGAATACGGCGAGATTCTCGTCACCGGCCTGGTCATCACTTCGGTCGGACAGCCGTCGAAGCTCGGCGACGCCGATCCGGAGAGCAACTACAACGCGGACGGCACGATCCGCATCGTCCTCTCGACCGACAAGATCGGCGACGCCGTGCCCGGTGATCTCATCGGCGGTCTCATCGCGCGTACGTACCTCGCCACCGGCAGCCAGGTGACGACGTTCCGCGCCGCAATCGACGCTGCCGGCGGCTCGCAGACGTACAGGCTCGTCGGCAACGGCTACTGCGCGCCGCCGGTCGTGACGTGCTACGAAGACGACGACGCGTCGATCGGCTACTCGATCGGATGGCAGGGCGTCGACAATTCCAACGCCAGCGCCGGTCACTTCCACATGGGCGGCGTCGGCGATCCGCAAGTCGTCGGACAGGACGTGATGGAGATGTCGATCCACGTTCCCGCTGGACAGTACGGCGCCATCACGTATCACTACGCCACGAGCCGCAAGGGCGGCACCGCGGAAATCTTCATCGACGGCGTTTCGCAGGGCACGATCGATTACCTCGGCTTCGTCGGCGACACCGCCGCCGATGCGCAGTTCGGACCGAGCAAGCGCTTCGCCGGACTCCAGCCGGGCGATCACGTGTTCGAGATTCGTCCCGCCGGCAACGGCGCGGTCTACGTCGACCGCCTCTGCCTCGAGAGCTCGACGTCGAACGGAGGACAGCAGTCCGAGTTCCAAACGTCGACATCAACGCGCAGCAACGCGTTGCTGCCGGGCGTCGAGTTGGTGCTGCCTGTGACGCTCAACACGAAAGCGAAAGCGCTCTCGGTGATCCTGGAAGCGACCGGCGGCACCGGCAAGATCATTCTCGTCAATCCTCTCGGCACACAAATCGCGACGGCGACGACCAACGCGAAAGGCTTCGCATCGATCGCCAAGCAGATCGGCGGTCCGGGCGTGTATCTCGTCAAGACCGTCAACCTCAGCGCCGTACCGATCAAGGTATGGACCTCCGCAACCCAAACGATTACACGGTGACGCGATCATGAAATGGCAGGTTTCATCGATTCTCACTCTCACATTCACCGTCTTCGCCGCCGCCACCGCGGCGGCGAAGACTCCGACCGCCTGCGAGCTTCTCAGCGCGAATGACGTGAAGGGCGTGCAGGGAAAAGCGTTCGAAGAAACGAAGCTGACGACGAGCAGTCAGGAAAACATGACGATGTCGCAGTGCTTCTATCGCTTGCCGTCGTTCGCCGATTCGATCAGCCTCACCGTGCTTCGTCCCGCATCGCCTTCGATGGACGCGGAAGAGCTGTGGGAAACGCTCGTCGATCAGGAAGGCAAAGAAGACGAAGGAGAAGCAGAGAAGCGCGCGGAGAATCACGCGCGCAAGATCTCCGGAATCGGCGAAGAAGCGTTCTGGTCCGGCAATCAGATGGCCGGCGCGCTCTACGTGCTGAAAGGCAAAGCCGTGCTGCGCATCAGCGTCGGCGGCGCCGGAACGGAGAAAACGAAAATCGAAAAGTCGCGGCAGCTCGCCGCGATCGCGCTGCAGGGGATGAAGTAAACGTTCCTGTGGAGCGGCGCCCGCTTCGGGCGCCGGCATCTCGCGACAAACCGGCGGCCGAAGCGGCCGCCGCTCCACAGGCCGGATTCCTACAACACTCCGAGCGGTCTCGTTTCATAGCGCGGAAACACGCTCGCCAGCGACGGCACGGCGAGGTGCTTCGTGAGCACTTCGCCGAAGACGTCGCGGAAGTCGGTCGTCATCACTAGATCGCGCCCTTCGTACAAATCCTTCAGCCCCGGCCAGCGGCCGTGCACTTTCCCGCCGCGCACATTGCCGCCGAGAAGCAGCATCGCCGTGGCGTGGCCATGATCGGTGCCGCGGTTGCCGTTCTCGCGAACCGTGCGGCCGAACTCCGACATCGTGACGAGCACGACGTCGCTCATCCGTGAGCTGAGGTCTTTTGCGAACGCGGCGATCGCCTCGGAGAAATTGCGCAAGTTGTTCGCGAGCTGTCCCTGCGCGCCGCCCTCGCCCGCGTGCGTGTCCCATCCGCTGACGTCCGCGAACGCGACTTCGAGTCCGACGTCGGACTTGATCAGCTGCGCGATCTGCTTGAGCGACGTCGCCAGCGGAGTGCGCGGATATTCGACGTCGTTCGTTCCGCGCAACGCGCGCAGCGTCTTCACCGCCTCGAACGCCTCGGGGTACGTCGACGCGAACAGATTCGCCGACTGCGAATTCGCGAATGCGTTGATGTCGCTCGTCACGATCGTCTGCGATCCCGCGACGATGCGCGGCGGCGCGGATGCGAGCGCGACCGCGCGCACGGCCGCGTCGCTCTTCTTCGTCGCCATCGCGCGCGCGAGGAAGCCGGTCTCCGTCGACTTCACGCCGGGCGTTCCCGACTCCATGAAATCCTGCGCGTCGAAATGCGAGCGCGTGTTGTCGGGACTGCCGGCCGCGTGGACGATCGCCAGCGAGCGATCTTTCCAGAACGGCATCAGCGACTGCAGCGACGGATGCGCGCCGAAGAAGCCGTCGAGATCGAGGACGTCGCTCCTCGGAATCGCGATCGACGGGCGCGCCGAGTAGTACGCGCTCTCGCCGTACGGCACGATCATGTTGAGACCGTCGACGGCGCCGCGCTGAAAGATTGCGACGAGCGTTTTCTTCCCGCGCGTCGTCGCGGCCGCCGCCATCTTCGCGAAGATCTTCGGCGTCAGCGCGGAGCCGGCGAGCGCGATGCCGGATGCTTTGAGAAAGAGTCTTCGGTTCATAGGTCCTCGGTTACGCGGTCACGCGGTTGCGCGGTTGCGCGGTTGCGCGGTTGCGGTCAGGGAAGACCGCGCGACCGCGTAACCGAGCGACTGCGCAACCGAATGAATCACTGTTTTTGAAACTCCGGTGCGCCGAGGGTTTTCGCGAGCGCGTCGGAATTGCTCGCGCTCACGCGCACGCCCGGCATCTTGTTGGCGGCGAGCGCGGTGACGAAGTTGAGCCGCGCGACCAGCGCGCCGTCGCTCGACCACGCGTCCGACTTGTCGGAGTAGCCGGTCGGCGGCTGCGCGAAATACAGCGGCTCGCCGATCTTGCGCAGCTCGCGCGCGATCGGCAGCGGATTTTCGATCGTCGCGCCGGCCGCGCGGATCGCGGAGATCGTGTACTCGAACGGCGACTTCATCTTCGCGAGATACGTCTTCTCGTCCCAGAACTCGCGGCTGTCGATCACCGCCTTCACCGTCTCGCGCAGATCGCCGTTCGTCGCGAGGAAGCGCTTCGCGACGCGGTCGACGAGGGCGGCCGGCGGCGTGTCGGAAACGAGGCGCTGGCAGAGCTTCGTCGCGATGAACTTCGCCGTCGACGGATGATGCGCGAGGATGCGGATCATCGCCTCCCCTTCCTCGATGCCGCCGCCGGAGCGGAAGCGATGGCCGAGGACGACTTTCGTGCCGCTGTCGTGCAGGCGGCGGCGATAGACGAAGTGCCCTTCACGATCGATCGACCATCCCGTGAAGACGCGCGCGAGCTCGGTCACGTCGTTCTGCGTGTAGCCGCCGTCGACGCCGAGCGTGTGCAGCTCCATGATCTCGCGCGCGTAGTTCTCGTTGATCGCATCGCGGCGGCTGCGCGCGTTGTCGAGATAGAACAGCATCGCCGGCGACTTCGCCGTCGCCATCAGCAGGTCTTCGAAGTGTCCCCACACGCGCGGGCGGATCGTGTCGCGCTCATACGTCGCCACGAAGAAACGGTCGAGCCCCTTCTGCGCGAACACGTTGAAGTGATTCATCCAGAAATCGACCATCACTTCGTTCAGCTGCCGCTCCGACTCGGCCGCGCGCACGATGCGTTGCGCGGAGAGCTCGCCGAGGAGACGCTGCGGACGCTGACCCGCGGGGATCAGCTTGCGCATCTCCTTCGCTTCTTCCGCGACGTCGCCTTTCGCCTTGTCCTTGCGCTGCCGGCGCGCCTCGTAGAACGGCTTCACGAACGTCTGCGCGATCTCGTCGCTCGACATCGACAGCGTTTCGTATTGCGCGAGCTTCGCGTTTACGGCTGCGTCCGCGATGCGCTCCGGATGAAGCTGCTCGTCGATCCAGCGATCGACGCCGACGCGCATCACGCGCTCGACGTCGCCGGGGCGCGCGCCGAATGCGAGTCGCCGAAGCGCGTGCTCGGCACGCGCACGCTCGAGCTCGTTCGAATGTTGTGGTGCTGCCGCGATCAAAAGGACGGCAGTGATCAGGATCACGCGTTTCATGCCCGTTGGACGGACATGAAACGCGAGTCGTTTACGAACCGCCGCTTACAACGGAGGCGCGTAGCCCTGCATCGAGACCCAGCCGCTGTCGAGATGCACCCAGATCGTCCTCAGCACCGGCGCCTGGCTCGAGACCAGCCCGAAGAAATAAGTGCTCTCGCCTCCGCCGACGTAGCTGCCGGAATAGACACCGCTGCTCGCGTAGAAATACGTGTAACCGCTGGAGAGAAACGCGCTCGTGACGGTTTTCGTGCACGGAGAGCAACCGCCGCTGGTGATGTTGAACACGTGATCGGTGGCGACGCTGTCGGAATTGAAGTCGTACTGGATCGGCGTGCCCCAGTTGTAGATCGCGAGGTAGTCCGCGTACGGCGTGTAGGTCAGCCCGGCGACCTGAGTCATGTTGATCCGGTACTCGTAGACCCAGTTGCCGTCCTGCGACTGAAAAATGCGCGACTGCAGCCGGCCGTTGCCGCTGCCGCCGCTGACGGCGAACTCGGCCACATAGTCGGTGACGGTGACGCTGCAGGTGGGGCTGAAGATGCACTGCACCGTCCAGGAGGTGTTGACGACGTTGTAGGCAAACGCCGGTGCCGCCATGGCCAGGGCGGCGATCGAGAACAGAGCGATACGGAGAGAGATACGCAACATTCTTTTCCTTCCTTCCACTAGTTTTCTGACTGCCTGCGGAAGTAAAGAAGGTGGGTCGGAAGGACGGCACGCGCCGTGACCGGCGTTACATTTTTGTCGGCACGCGCGGCACGCGTACTCCTTCGCCTGCCACTCCCTTTGGACTGCGGCGGCATCGCCGCCGCTTTGTAACACGGTACGCGGAAAAGCGAATCGAAGACCGCATCCCATACCGAAGCACACCATCGATGACGCGATCGCAGGTGACGTCGGCACATCATCGTTCGCGGCGGACCGGTGATGACTGATGCCGCGCCGAAGCCGATCCGCTTTACGGCCGGCGGGCCGGCGCGGGGCCGTGTCGGCTCTGGCTCGAGTTCTATGAAAGCGATTGTCAAGGACGGTTCTCTTCCTCACTGATTGCTTTTCGGTCTTTTCCTTTGCAATCAGCTCCTTCCGACCCGAAGAGGACGATCGCGGATGCTTCTGGGTGGG
>Ga0209468_1000071_pt1 | contig 51912 bp, 66 predicted proteins | sample GraSoiAngelo_102_FD_185871 | JGI IMG/M metagenome (GOLD analysis project Ga0209468, IMG submission 185871) | Grasslands soil microbial communities from the Angelo Coastal Reserve, California, USA - 14_0903_02_40cm (SPAdes) (version 2) | ecosystem: Environmental > Terrestrial > Soil > Grasslands ...
CGGATGCGTCTGTGTACCTGAACTCGACCGCTCCGCCGCTCGTAAAGGCCGTGGCCGTTCTCACCATCTTGAAGGTAATGTTGTCAACGATGATGGCCTTGCCTGAGCCTGGGGCGGCCACCAAAGAAACGGGCGTAGTGCCCATCGCGATGATTTGCGCCGCCGTGAGGCTTACGGTGGTCGTTTGCTTGATGACGCCGTTCTGGGTGAGCGTACCCGTCAGCGTTTGGGCGTTCGTGACTACTAGTGGGCCTGTCACGGTCGCCGACTGGCCAGAGAGCGGCGTGATGGAGATCGCACCGGTGCTAAGAATGTCAACCAAGCCCCCGTGCTTCTTGATGCGCTGAGCAACTACAGCACAGGCGCAAACAACGATCAGCAGCGAGGCAATAGCAATGAGTTTTCTTTTCATCGAACTACTCCTCATCTTTCGATGCCTTGCCCTTGGTCGCCTTGCCCTTGGCTTTCCAGTCACCCTCGATTGAGCCGGAGGCCTCAAGGCGCTTCTGCATCTCCGGTGTCATTACTTCGGCGAGCTCGTCCGGATCGGTGATCGTCTTGTCGCCAATGACGACGCCGTGAATGATTTTTCTGTTGTCTGCCATATCAATCCTCCGTGTATTCAGTCAGGGCGTCTTAAACGCCCGCGTCGATAACGAACACCTTTTGCTCGTCAGGGACCGGCATAGCGTTAAGCTGGGCCTCGATCGTCAGTTCACGTCCACCGTTTGACTCCTCGTGGTACACGGTGACGCCGTTCACGTCGATCCCGGCTTCGGGTACCTGGTTCGAAAGTTCCATTGCGCGACGAACCGGAGCAAATGCAGTGAAGCCAACCATCCCGCCGGCGGGCACGAGCGCAACTTTCTGCGCCGGCCAGACCTTTGTGCGGGTAACAGCCGTTCCGCCATCATCGAACACGTCGAGCGAGTTCTCGTTAACGATGATCGAAAACCCGAATCCAAGCTGGTCCTGAATCTGCTGAACAAGCTGAGTCGCGTTCGACGCAACGCCCATCGGCAGATCGGGAGCATCGGCCAGGATCGCGTTAAACGTAGCCTTGCGCATGACTGCCGCTTCAACCGGGCCAACATAATCGATCCCTGCAGTAACCCACGCCAGGAAGTCGTCAAAGGCATTGCGCGCAGCATCGTTCCATGCCGTTCCCGCGGTCGTCAGGCGAGAGTTGGAGAACCCGAAAGACGCCTGGTAATACGCGCCCTGTTGCGGGTTGTACTGCCGAATGTAGCCGTTCGCCCAGGCGGAGGCGGCGTCCAGTTCCAGGCGGCGGTAGTCAGCCAGTACGAGCGTATCCGTACGGTCAGGGATGGACGATCCAATCACGTTTTGAATGATTTGATCGTTGCCGCGCGCGCCCTCTGCGAGTTTCTGAAGCTCGCGCTCCTCGATCTTGTCGTATGCCTCGATCGGCACGATCGACATGTCCCGTTGAGCTGGCGTGAGCATCGGGATGTATCGGCCCCGGGCGTTCCACTCACGTCGATCGGCTGCCGGGCGCCGGTCCAGGGACGTGATGTCACGGAGATCGACTGACGGCACGTTGCGCCGCGGGAAAAACGCATCCCACGAGAGACGGCCTTGATCGTTCGGAGAGATGGTTTGTGCTCTGACGGTGAGAGCAACCGGCGAAAGTGCTTGGTCTGCTTGTATCCAGGAAAAGGTACTCATTGTCGGTTACTCCTTTAGGTGCGAATCAAAACGAGTTTGGAACCTGCCAAATCGAAGCCCGCGAGCTCGTCCGCGGTCAGCGCGCGCTCGAGGTTGTCTTCGATGATGTCTTGAGAAACCTGTCCCACGGTTCCCACCGCGACAAACAAATCTCCCGTTTCAGTTCCCAGCGTGGTGTTGGTTGGCGGCACAGTTGTGAGATTCAGCTGGGCGGCCTCGACCGTCACGCCAAATACGAATTGACCGCTGCCCACCAGGACGCCGGTTTGTCGCAACGGCACGCCAGGCTTGAGATTTCCGTACTGATCGACCTCTTTGGTTGTCAGGCCGGAAATATCGACCTTAACGTGTGCGGTGTGGCCAATCGGCCCAACGAACGGATTACCGTGCGATGCTCCCCCGGCTACGCTGTTAATTATTAGTGGCATGTTTGATTCTCCCTTACGCTGCTTTGCTGCCGATGACTTGAAGTCCGGCGCGTTGGTTCAACGGTATGCTGGTTTCCTTTGCGGCTTCAGTTCGCTTCTTGCCATCTTCACGGATACCGTCATAAAAGTTTCCCGCGGGCTTCCCGTTGTCCCGTCGTTGTTCCGGCACTCTTGTACCAGTCGGCTGAGTTTTAAGTGCGGAGAGGAACGGTGCGACGTCGGGCGAAGCTTCAATAAACTCTTTGGCGTCCTTCTCGGTGATAGTCCCGGCTGCATCTTTAACCTTGACGATCACGGTTTTCTTGCCGTCCTTCTCGCGAATCTCAAACTCCGGAAGATTCGGTAATCGAACGAAGGCGTCCGCGTTGTCGTAGCCAAGCTCTTTGGCAACGAGTCGCAGGTTGTCTTCACGTTTGCGCTGTTCGGTCTCCGCCTTCAGCGTTTTGTGCTCACTGAGTTTCGCGACGATCTCGGTTGGCGTGCCGTGCTCCTTCACCTGGTCAAGAATTTCAGCCTCAGCCTTGGGAACCGCAACATGCCCACGTGGAAGTCCATTGGCTTTCGCGCTCTGCACGTCTGCCTTGGCCGATTCCACTTCAGCTTGCAAGCCGCTGACTTTGGATTCCGCGGTCTGCTTTTCGCTGAGAAGGGTGCGATTGTTTACCAATACAGGATGATCGTCGGACAGGTCAGGAACGTATTTCCCGCCCACAAGTTTGTACTCTCCGCGCAGTGCCTCCGGCACGTCTTCGAGCTTGTCGTAGATTTTCAACATTAGCCTCTGGCCTCCGTCGTTCCTCGATCTTCGAGGGTTGGTTGGTTGACTTGCGATGCAACGAGCGCAAGCGGTTTGGTTTCGCCGCGCTCCGCGGCGCGTTCGCGCGCAGTGTCCCAATCTACCGTCTCGATGAGATCGGGCGGACGCGCGCTCAGATAGACAGGCTGAAGTGGATCGTTGAATGTGTTCACGGCCAGATAGATGTAGCCCTGCTCACAGATCAACTTCTTTTCGGCCTCAGTCATTTCCCACCGCGTGAGCACCTTGCCATCCAGGCATTTGAATGCTGGAAGCGGTTGGTATTCCGGTTGATCCGCGGCATAAAGCACCTCGTCAACATCGGTTCCGGGAATAACTGGACTGACTGGCTTCATCGCTCAGAGTGAAACACGGGATTATTTTTTACGTTTTCGCGTTGCGCGGTCTCAGGCGAATGCGCTCACGCGCTGCGAGGCTCTGAACCGCAGTTTCAGTGCGGGCAAGCTTCAACGCGACAATCCTCAGCGGTGTATCGTGACGGACCAGTTCACGTAACAGAACACGATCCGCTGGCGTCCACGGCTTCCTTGAATTGCGAAGATACTTGCTCATTTCATTTGCGCGTAGATGCGGCTCGCCAAGTCCTCTGTCGCTGCTTCGACACGCTCCGTCAATTCACTCAGTAGCGTCTCGCGAAACTTTGGGGCGTCATCTTCAGGAACGAGCACCTTGATTCTGTCGCGCGCGTAATCGCTAATCACAGCCAGCGAGATATGAATAAGCTCATGGAGGGCATCTTCTAGCGGGTTTGTTTGGTTCAGAAAACAGGGGTAAAAGGTCAACCTTGCCCATCGGTATGGGTATTGGACATAGCAGGTCGCGGTTTCGTTGTTCTTCCCCGATTCAACGGCATAGCCCACGAACACGCGATCACACCACTGAGGGACGATCCAAGCCCACGCCTCAAGATTGTTTCGGAGCACCGGAAGAATGGCAGCCGGGATTTCTTTGTCATAAATGAATTTGCTCATAAGACCGGATCAACACGCCGCTTTCGCGCCTTATCGCCATCTGGCAATAACTCCCAGGCATTAACGGTTTCGCAATTTCGAGTGCCATCAGTCCACCAAACCACCTCGTAGCAAACCGTTTCACGGATGAAAATCTCCGTAACTCGGGCGGACGTGGCACCTCCATCCAGCAGGACGTTACTGCCAACCGCGTACACTTCGATCGATTCACTCATCCAATTAACGGTGGCTGCTCACCTGTCTGCGAGGGATCTTTCGGCGGAATCGGCGGCGCATTCTTCGCTCGCTCCGCGCTCTCTTTCTGGATTCGTTCAAGCTCCGCGTCCGTGTCTTCAATACCATTGCGCGACATGGCGGTTTCTTCGCTCATCAAACCTGCCTTAACGTCTGAGCGGTTCTCTGTGCGGTCATTGCTGGTTACCGGGCCAAGGTCAATGATTGCGTTGAATTCGCAGCGCAGCCCCATGAACTTCTTTGTTTGACCGCAGAGCTGCGCGCCGATCCTCACACCGGTCTCCAGCATCCAGCGGCCGGAATCATCAACCACTTCCTTTGAAAGCATCAGACTGGTTTTGAATTCTCCCCGCGATTCTTCACGGCTCTTACCCGACGGTGTGGCGTCGCCCGAGATCAAAACGTGCAACTGCTGGGACGCACCGAGGATTGCTTCACGCAACTCTGAGCGGGTATCAACGAAGGTCTTGACTTCGACAGGTTGACGGAATGTCACATTAGGGCTCGCCCGGCCGATAATTTCCCCGGCATCATTCCGGATTAACAGACCCGCCAGAAACATGCTGGCACCTGGACCGGTCTCATACTCCGCGTCAACGATTTCCTCGTGAGAGCCGGCAGTCGAGTTATCGGCAACTCGAATAACTTTCTTTGGTCGTTCCGCGTTCGCAACTGTGCGCTCGAGGTTTCCGGCAAGGTTCACGTTGCGCATCATCGACGTGAGGTCGAGATTCAATGCTCTCTGGCTTGAGCGGATCTGTTCTGTAACCAAAACATCTCGGCGAAACTCGTACATCAGCAAACGTCCGCCCAGATCCCACACAGAATCTTGCGGTTCTTCCTTGTCAACAATGGTCCGTAGAATGGTTAAACCGTTGTCGATGAACGTTAGTTCACACGCCGATCGTTCTTCGTTACCAACCTTCTTCTTGTAGACGTAAACCCCGAACTCTTCCTCTGTGTCACTGTCTACGAAAATCCCAGCTTTGTCCGATGTCAGAATTTCCAGGCGCGGGATCATCATGCCGGATGCCAGGTCCTTGGCGGATATCTCGCCCTGCTCGTTTCTGGCGGCCGGCGGGAAGAAGAACCGGATAACAACCTTATCCTCGAGTAGTGAGCCTGCCAGGGCTTCTTTCAGCGTGTTCCGTGGTCTGCGCTGGTCCCACCAAAGCGTTGCGGCATCATCGGCTTCCTGCGCTGTGTTGTCAGTACTTTGCCCAGGGGCTGTCGATTTCGCCGGAGATACAAGGCTGAATAGTCTTGTGAAGAGTTTCCGCCGGCGCGTCATGTTTTGCGATGGAGTGTCGGACGGAAGAAAGCCCCACAACGGCTCACGTCCCAAGACTCCGGCAACGTGGCGGTCGACCACTTCCTTAATTACGTTTTCAGAAACAAACCCAGCCTTGATTTCGGCCAAGGTTTCGGCATAGAAACGCAGGCCTTTGGGTGGCAGCTGGCCCATGTACCCTGCAGAGTCCTGGTAGTGATCGCCTTCGTAGAACTTGCGATTTACCTCAGACTCGGACGGACGTCGACCTGTGAAAAGCTCGGCGGCTTTGTCAGGAGTGGTTATTTCGGAAAGAAGGATCGGATTTGCCACGGCTTGAGAGTAGCCGCAACGTGACGCTTATTTTTGTTAGTAGCTGCGACTGCCCCACGTTTGGTTTTCTGATTCTGAGTAGCGGTTTTGTCTTCCAAGCCCGTCGACATAGGCAGCCGCGTATCTCATCGCATCCATTCCGTGGTTGTTGTCATCCATCGGAACTTCTTTCAGCACTTTCCCGTCCTTGCCCTTTGGCCACACGTAAGCTTCGATTTCCTCTTCTGCGCACGTGGGCTTGTGAAGGCTCGCCAGCTCTTCATCGCGATCAATAAGACCGCTACGCAGGAAAACTAGCCGGGGCCGCTTGTCTGGCTGAATCTTCAGCCGCTGCTGTACATTGTTAATTCCCAGTGAAATATCATTGAACGCTTCGACCACGGACAGCTTCGCGGTTCTGAACTGTTGGATATATCCAGGCTCAGAAGGGTCGCAAACAAACACAACTCCCGGATAATCCTTCTTCACTGTTTGGGCTTGCTCGATCCACCAATCGATCGTTTTCTTTGTTCGGTAGATTTCTCGGATCCGTCCCATTCTCTTGTCGCCGTCGACTCCCCACACCTGAATGACGCCCGGATTCGTAAAGCCCCAATCAACTCCGGCGACGTGCCGCAAAACTGACCCAAAGGCATCAACAATGTGCACAGCGCGATCGAACGTGTCATAAACCGAACCTTCGGCGGCGGCCCACAAGCCTTTGCGCAGTCGGAGATACCGGACACCGGTTAGCCGATCGAGCGCCTCCAGACTGCGCTCTCCTTGGGGCGTGATCTCTTTTGTTTTCGGATCGAAGAGAGTGGGATTGTCTTCGTGCCGGCTTTCCAGCAGGAGCAAATTACCGTCATTGGCAGTGCCCTTAATCCAGTGACTAAAGCTACCCGGGTTGCAGTCTCCTACGACCTGAGCGTAAGGCATGTTTCCCGCGCGCCCCGTCGCGCGCGTTGTCAGAGTCTCCCATTCGTCAAGCGTTAGCTCTTCCGCTTGGTTGACGTAAATCACGTCGCGCTCAGAAGACAAGACCTTGGCCGGGTTATCCATGCCGCCAACCCACAGCCGCGACCCGTTGGGATAGTCAAACCACTCTGGCTTTTCACCGCCGCGCTTTGTGACCCCATCGCCCTGGCTCAATACCTTCTTCTCGAAAGTTTGTAGGACAGAGCCCGGCATTGAACGGTAGGTCTTGCGAATGATCGCCCCCTGCATCCCTGGATACTTCCAAGCGAGGGAATCAAGAAGATGCAGGCAGGCCATTGTTTTCCCGGTCTCAGCCGGACCGGAAAGGATTACTTGCGGAGCTTTGGATTTGAATAGTTCAGCGGCGGCGCCGTAGGCGCTAAACCTGCGCTTCACCTGAACAACCGGCTCAGGGTCGACCTTTGACCGGTTCGCCTTTAGTCGCTCAACCCTGTCAGCCAGGGGCCACAGATGAATCAGCCTCGCCGAGGGCGGCAAGTTTTGTGAGGTCGAGTTTGATGCCGTCTGTTTCACTTTGAGCAAACTTCAACCAGTCCAGAAGGTCCTTTTCTGTTTCGGGCACGTCGCCGTTAGTTTTGGCTCTGACAACGCGCATGGCCAGCCTCAGGCGTTCGGCCCGGCTGGATACTCCAACCATCAGGGACAGGCGATCCACTTCAGCCGAGAATTCGGGTTCACAGAGCCAATTACAAATCGACCGTCGACTAACTCCAGTTTCGTCGGCAACCTGTTGCTGTGTTTGGCCTTCAGCAAGCGCGAGGGCGGCGCGCGTCCTTTCCTTGGTCCACGCGAATTGTGAAGTTTCAGCGCACTTTTTCTTCCTACCTCTCACTTCCCGGTCCTTTTGCATTTGGCTCCGCATTGCATGGGGTTAGTCTGAGTGTATGTGGGTCACTTCAACCGCTCTTCCCGCCTATCTGCTGCCGCGCATCCGACCGCAGAAGGTTATTCTCTTCCGTAAGCCGCCGGTTCTTTTCTTGAAGATCAAAGATGAGTCGCTGCGCTTGAATCATTTGCCCTGTCCGCTGAATCGTTTCTTCTTCCCAACTAAAGTCTGCCCTGATTCGGATCTCATGCGCCTCTGCAAGCTCCTTAGATGCTCGTGCGCGTGTCTCGTGAATATCCGCCGCAGGCTTTCCTCGATTGACTAACACTTCAATCAGCTTCGCAACCACCCCACCCATGAGGGCGCTTGCAACAATCGTTACCAAAGAAGTCCAGCTTACGCCCTGACGAATCAGCTCTGGTGAGGGAGTTTGCATTGCTCATCGGTTTACTGCGTTAAGTTGCGCATCAACGCTCGCGCAAGCATTCAGCAATGGTTCAATCTGAACCTTGGAAATCACTTCGCCGGGAGTGCAAAGACTTCGCTTGAACGGGCACAGCACTGGCCCTTTGTTCACCTTGAAAAACTCAGACAAGTAGTCACCGGGGAAGTCCTGATCGACATACCGCGCTGTCGCCTCTGGAAGTAATCCGTTCATCGGCAGATCGTATGTCACCTCAAACTGAGAATGTGGATTCTCCCGGCGCAAACGTTCAACGGTTTTCTCTGCTAATTCCCGGTCGCTAAATCCACCACAGTACTCAATCCAAAACCGATCCTTCTCGTTGTAGTGGATGACCGTTGGAAGTTGCAGCCTGGCACACGCAAACCTGTTCGCCTTCATCAACAACCAGAAGATCGGCCGCTTCCACATTGGAAAGCCTGACATCCTCCGTTTGTATTCAGAGACAAAGTGAAACACGCCAGCAGACGCCAACGGCGCCCGACGTGCTTCAAGTTGCTGTGCTGCCACTGCCGACATTAGCTGCCGCCTTCGTTCTCGCCCTGATCGTCCGGCGGGTTTCCCCCGCTGCCCTGGGGGATTCCTCCTTCGCCTTCATCGGCAGTCGTTACCGGGCCACCTGCCGGCCGGCTTGGCGGCGCGTCTTCAGATTTGTGCGGATTCGGCTGCTTTGGATCTTTCTCTTTGTCGCTCATTTGATTTGACCTTTTCCTTCGAGCTTTGGTCTACTTCCTGCGCCGTGCATCGGTTGGCCTGAGCAGTTTGCCGATGTGCGACGGTTGCGGGGCGACTTTCGAGCCGTCCCGCGCCACGTTCCTAACGCCTTCTCAAATCCCTGATGTCTTCACGGATCCCTCGTATCCCATCAGTAGTAGAATCCATGAATAATTTCATTTCCTTGCGCGTCATTGATTGCTCTTTCAACTCTTTAACTTGCGACTCCAAGATTAGAACTCGCTGCTCTCTGGACCCGTCTTTGTACTGAATCACGCCCCAGGCCCCGCCGATTCCAAGTATCAAGGAAAGCAGCGGCACAATTACCATGATGCGCTTGATTGAATTTTCACTTGTTTCCGCGGCCACATTGTTTCACGCCTAAAATTGAAAGGTTAAGATTCTCAGCAAAGCCCGCCGCTTGATGTTCTTTTTCAACGCTGCAATCTCCCGGTCACGATCTCCTAACCGCGCTCGGCACTCGTCCAGTAACTGATTCAAGCGCGATGCCGCCGCTGTTCGCGTCTCCTTGTCAGCTTCGCTTTCTTTTTTTAAGGCCGCAAACCGAGAATCACTCCGAGCCTTAGACTCGGCAGATTCCCGGCGCAATGCCTCACTCTCCTGCTTCGCTGCGCGTAACTCAGATGCCAACTTCTCTTGTGAACTCTTTAGCTCGTCCGGTTGCTGAGCAAAGACGGTAAAGCAGATCAATCCGATGATCGACAACCAAACACACGAACTCAGAAAGCCGATCAATAGCCAATTCTGATTCTTCGTGCCCATGTTGTGGTAGTAATTCGCCTTCATCGCGTCACATCTGGCCCTGGCGTAAAGCATCGCTCACAGAAATGGCTGGATCCGCGATTGAACCAAGCGCAATACCAGCATTGCCAGTCTCGGAATCTCATCATTGCATCTTGGGTTGAGGCGGTATCATCGGCTGCTGACCCAGTTCTTTGCCCTCGACGTTCGTGACCGTCCCACTACTATCAACAGTCTTGGCTTGCGTCCCGGCGCCCGTAACGTTGGCATCCTTGGCGTTCAAGAAGCCCACAGCACCCGCAATCAAGCTCAGGTTCAGCATGATCATCTGGGCGTTATCAACGACCGCCAAGAAGTTTCTCGCCTTCCACGCCACCTCAACGTTTGCCGCCAAACCTGCGATCGCGATGATGGCTGCTGCGGTTGTTCTGTAATTGATTCCCAGTATCTTATTGAGCATAAGATTCCTCCCTTATATTTCGTTCGGATAGAGAGTCTTGTAAGTCGCCGGGCCAACGGTCCCGTCGGCCTTCAACTTGTGGAATGCCTGCCACTCTCGGACGGCGAATAGTGTGTGATTACCAAACTTGCCATCAGGCTTGACGCCCAGCTTCACTTGCAGCTCGGATACGTCCGGCCCTTCGTCACCGAATTTCAGCACCCGGCGAGCGGGTCTAGGTGCTGGCGCAGGAACTTCGCCGCCCAGACTCCACGGTGCCGTGTCGTCATACTTATGCGCGTCTGCGACAACGGAAATGTGGACATGATGCTCGTGAGCGTTGGGGCCTGTGTATTTACTCCAGCCTTGGGGTCGCTTTCCGGGAGCGGGAAACCAAATTCTGTGATTGAAAATAATGTACTTGATCCGCGAATCGTGCGAATCAATCAGTGCCTGGGACAGGGCATCCCCACCCACCCCGTGAGCCGGATCGTTGGTTACATCAATGGCTGTCACCACCCCAGCGCTGTTGGGATTGTGGTCGCTCGCGCGGGAAGCGTGGGCCGCGTCGCCGATCGAACCATCGGACTCACGGTTTCGATCAGGATGCGCGGCGTTTATTTGTGACCGCAGGGTTTCGAGCGATTTAGCGAGTCGCCAATTCATATGGGCGTCATCGTACCGTTGACAGAGGTTTTAAGTTGGCGAAAACAAGAAAGCCGCCCCAATTAGAGCGGCCTTCCCTGCTTTGACTGATTTTGCCCACACCGACTGCAATCCTACAGCCGAGTGCCCGACCGACAGCGCGCCAACGGGCTCACAGTGAATTGATCCACCGCTCGCGTAGGGCTCAGCCTCCCTCGTGCCGTAGTTACGGTTTCGTCAAAAGTGTTCTGCGCGATAGAGAGATCGCGGGGCTCTTGGGTAAAGTTTTGGATCACGTCGTAGCCGGTCATCGCCGGAACGTTCGCCACGATGGGCGTAACGCTCTCGACTGCAGCCTTAGACGTGAATGCCTTCTTAGCCGGTGCCGCTCTCGCGACAATGACAGCAATGCTGACCACGAAGGCGATGGTCATCAGCACGCTAACGATTCGTCTCATATGCTTCTCCTTTGCAAAGTGAATCAGTTGGTAAACTCTGAAATCGAAGTCAGGGCAGAGAATAACCGAGCCAGATCATTTAAGAAGTCATGCGTCCCAAGGTTTCTGAACGCGCCTTCCAGGTTGACCGTTTTGACCAACTTGTTGACCTAAACAGCCAACATCTTGACCAAAACGATCAACTTCGGATTATCTTTCAATCTTCGGCTGGTAGCTGTCAGCGTACGAAAGATCCCGCGGACGATATACCGCGTTCGTGGTACCGCTCGCGATTTCACCTTTGTACTGTTTGTCCTCAATGATCTTTCTCTCTTTCAACAGAATGGCGATCATTGAGTTAACCTCGGCCATCGTGAACCGGCCCCGCTCGCACATTGCTGGCTTCGTGAAACACCCGGACTGGATCAAAGCGAACAGTCGTGCGCTCTTTTTCTCAGACCCGGAAGTTGCTTGCTGAAGTTCCCAATCCAACTCTTCAACATATTTGTTGACGTATTCAGTCTTCAGGTAAGAACTCTTTAGACGGCTCTCAAGCTCGCAAAGCATGGTTTGCATCAACACGATATCGGCAATCAAGACCTCGGGATCCTCGGCTGTGTGAAGTTCATCGTCGATAAATTCTTCCGTCTCGACAGCTTCGTTCTGTTCTTCATCCTGAGGTTCATCAGGGACAAGGGCGAGGCGGCGCTTTGCTACACGGCTGCTGGGTTTCTTCGCCTGGAGCTTGACGTACCGCTCGAGCTCGCGCGTGGACATCTCCCGGTCATTCGCAATCCGGATCACGTTGAGCGGGTCCGTCGACTGCGCGGCAACGTAGTGATGCCAGAATGACAAGTAAGCCATGCGGCCGCCATTCTTGAAGGCGCGGTATGTGTCTGCCAGGCCACGGACGTATCGGCCGGACTTCTTTACTTCATAGGCGAACGTCTCGATCGTCCGTTCCCCGTGCTTCGAAACGAGCGAGGCAGCGATCGCAGCCTGCGCCCATTGAAGCTGACTCTTTGGGCCCTCGATATCATTCCAACCACTGACGTGCGCTTCGAAGGTAGCGCCGTTGAATTCCGGTAACCCATCTGACGAAACACCAAAGTCTGTCAGTTGAGGAACATCGGTTTGATAATCAATTTTGCGAACAGCAGATGACCGTTTCATGATTTGATCTCCTTGACTTCTGGAATTCTGGCGTACCCGCGCCAGAGGTGGATAAGCTTTTTGACGTTACGAGGTGCGGGCAGTGACTGTAAGGCGTGTGATTGTTTTGCGTCAGGCCAGCGATTAGAGCAGAGGTAAATTAGAACGATGTCAGTTCGGCCAATTCCAACAATGTGGAAAGGGCCCAGCGCGGCCCCGCTACTTTCGTAGCCGGCCGCCACTAATAGTTCAAGCGACTTTCTTTCAAGTCTTCTTAGAGAAACTGACAACGGCACTCCTGTTAATCGGCGCGGCAACGCCGGGAAATCAGACGTTGGGCTTCACGGTCGCTGCTTCCGCCATTCTTCAAACACCGTGAGATTTCGTTCCATCACCGGGGCGAAGGTATTCATAGCCTCCAATTGCTCTTCCGCTGTGATTCTAAATGCGCATAACGGACAGATAAGATCACGCGTAGGATTCACTGACACGCGCATTGCGGGGCTATCAAAAAGACGGTGACAATTCGGGCACTCGCCATCGTGCATCGCTCGAACAATCCGATGAATTGCCCTAGCAGTTTCAAAGTCCACGTCCAGTGCCAACTCTTGAGCTTTGGCTGTCATAGTTTCCCTTTCCGTCGCTGCTTGTCGTTATCTGCGCGGCCCTTCACAGCCTCTCTTATCGAGGTGCTTTCGCTTCGGCTCCAGACCGCGCAAATCTCTCGACCATCTACCTTCGGATCAACCCTTTCGCTTCTGAACTCTTAATCGTCTCCCACGGAGGCGGAGCGTCAACAATTTGTGGAGGCTCGGCCGCCGGTAGTCCACCGCCATGACGAACGCGGCGGCCGTACTCAGCAATCAGCAGAGCATCTGCAATCGCATGAGTGATTTTCAGCTTCGGAAATAGCTGTTGAGCTTTGGCTTTTGAGACGTTCTTATCGCCCTTCGTCATGCACCCCATTAGCTTTTGCCACTTCTGAGGCGTGACGTCTTCAAAGGGAATCCCAACAGTCGATAAGCAGCCGCGGAGAAAACCATACGACTGGCCGAATTTGAAACTGGAGGAAACCCCTTGCTTCGGCATGCTGTGCACTCTCTCAATGAAAGCGTGGACCTCCTCGCCGGAGTCGAGATAGCACTTCCAAAACAAATCCGAGATGTCGCGCTCTGTTAGCGAATCAAACTTGAATGCCGACGGTTCGGCGCCATCGACGGGTAAGATTGCAAGCCCGCCGCTCATGCCTGGATCGATACCGAGAATAATCATTGGAACACCTCCCCAAGTCTGTAGGGATCCTGACCCGCAATGAAACTCAGGCTCAGAAGATTCTTAATCGCTTTGGGAAATGCGCTGGAGGTGAGCGAGCGGTTCGTCTCTCTGGCGATGTCTTCAGAGCCGAGTTCGCCGGCGCGCGCAATGGCTGCGAGCATTCCGCTCTCGTACGCGGGAAGTTTCTGAATCCAGTACTGCAGCGCGGCATCTCCGCTCGAGGGCGCCGGAACATAATCGCCTCCGAGATAGTCGCGGCCCGCGTCGCTGATAACCAATCCACCCGAACCATCCTCAGCCACTCCGGCTTCAACCAAGCGATTAGCCTTCTTGGGGTAGTTGCTGCTCTTGATTGAGAATCCAGAGAGCGCAAACAGTTGGGAACGTGTCGTTGGTACCGGTGACCGGTCGGCCAGCTTCCGAAGAAGGGTCAATTCAAACTTATCCAAGGCGCCGTTGCCGTTTGAGTGGGCGACGGTCGCGCGAATCGGTTGCGGGGCTATCGGGCGCGCCGGGACCGGCCGGGGCGTGACGGGTGCCACTGACGCCACCTTCTGAAATTCCTGAGCGTTGAGTTCTTTCCCCTCTGCGATCGCGGCGCGGATATCACCAACCACCTTTGCCCCGACCTCGAACTTGTCAACGATGGATTGAAGCCGGTTGATAGCCTGAACGGCCATGATTCGCTTTTCGACCACCTTTGTTTCGGTTCGCGTCGCACCTTTCGCTGCTTCCAGTTTGGCTTCGAGCTCGGCAATGCGCTTCGTATCCTGCTCGCGCGGGACCGCGCCGCTCTTTGCTTGACGTAACTCGCGCCTGAGCTTCGCGATTTCAGCTTTCGCTTCATTCAAAGTGCGGATCTCAGCTTCCGCTTCCTGTTGAATGTCTTTTAGTTTGTCCGCTATTTGAATGACAACGTGACTGGCCTTGGGAGGGGTCAGGCTGTGACGGTCTCCAGGCTTCGGAAATGACGTCTCCGCGTTCGCAACATGAAAGAGTTCGACGCCTTTGAAATCCACGTCAGGACCATAGGCAAAGAAGTTTTGCTTTTCGATATCTCGAAGTGTCAGCGCATCGCCGGGCTTCATTCCGAGATTTTTGGCCGCGCGGGTTTGGTCGACATCAAGAACAGTTCGACCGATGAAGATATTATTGGCATCAGCCGCGTTCTTGTGAAGCTTTGAAAGTCGCGTGGTTGCCAGCAGGCCGCCGAATCCTCGCTTACGGCCCCGGGTCATTAGGTCGATAACGGCCAGGGTTGCTTCTGACTCGCCCATCCCTTTTTCGGGCGCAAACAGATGAGCTTCATCAATGGCAATCAAAGTGGGATGCCACAGCTTGCGCGGCAGTTCCATCAATGATTCGAGGAAGGCCTTTACCCAATCCTGTTGCGGCCCGGCTTTGAGGGATGAGAGATCAATAACCGCGGACGCTCCCAGTTCAATGAGCTTGCGGGCGAGTAGGCCCGCGGAACGAACATCGGCCGCAAGTTCACCTTGCTCGCCTACGAGAACAAGATCCACCTTTTCGCGGAGAGTGTAATATTCGCCTTCCTTGTCAATGATGATTGTGGGAATGGTTGCCGCGACTTGTTCGGCAATCACCCTCAACAGTCCAGTCTTGCCACCCCCACTGTTAGCCTGGATCAACGCACGGCTGTAAATCAGAGACTGCGCGTCCAGCAGAACGGGGATCTCCCGTTCACCTTCCAGACGCGTTCCGATTCGTATTTGCTTCATCAAGTCTATACTCCGGTTGCTTCAGTAACCTCGTAACCATGAAAGGTCAGTCAGTTGACGCTGGCTGACCTTTCGCCATTTCACCATTGTGCATTCGTTGCGCATGGCACTTTCGACTAACGGCTTTTATCGCTCTCTAATCTCATGGAGAGTCGCTGATTTCCTGCCCTATTCCGGCTAAACCGCCCTGCTGTGTAGCGTCCTATTCTCGTCTCATCTATCATTCTATTGCGTTTCATTGAGCAATTGCGACCGTTTTGGGCACCCCAAGTGCATACCGGACGCTTGAACTATTTTTTACCGCCCGCGGCACTCTGATTGCCAAACATTTCTTCCCTTCTCTGCGCGGCCCCTTCTCGCATCGATTCCAGCACGTGCCCGTAGTTGTCCAGAGTGAACGCAACGCTCGCGTGACCCATGTCTGAGCTAACAGTTTTCAGGTCGATTCCGGCCAACAGTGAGAGCGTACAGAATGAGTGCCGCAGATCGTAGACTCGCATGTTTGGCAACTCAGCGGCGCGTAATAGCTTCTTGAAGTTGACCGCGATCGCATTGGTCAGAAGCGGCCCGCCCCCGGCGTTAGCGAAAACAAGATCGTGTTGCTCGTATGCTGACCCTGCGGCCATTCTTTCCTCAAGCTGGCGTCTGCGATGCTCGGACAGCTTTGTGACCAAAGATGCGGGCATGGCAACTTCACGCTTCGATCTACCTGTCTTTGGTGGCCCAAACACCCAACCCTGAACGCCCCGTGCGATCACCACCTGACGCACCCTGACTCTCGCACCGGGTAAATCTAACGCCGACCAACAAAGCCCCTGCGCTTCCCCGGGTCGCAGCCCTGTCATCAGCAGAAGGTTGAACAGGACTCCCCAGCGGTCGGGCTTACAGTACGAAAGGAAGATGCGGGCCTGCTCTTGGGTGAACGTTTTCATTTCGTTCTTTTCCCACTTGGGCGCCACGGTGCCAGCCATCGGACTGAACGCGATCAATCGGAGACTCACGGCGTCTTTCAGCGCCATGCGGAAGATGTTTCTCGCGTCCGAAACCGAATGCGCGGAGATTTTTTCCAAAAGTTGGCGTTGCCAGTTTTGAATGTCCAAAGGTTCAAGGCTTCGCAATCGACGCAACCCAAACATCGGCCGAATGTATAGACGACAAGTGTTTGTGTAGGCGTGGAGCGTGTGATAGCCAACCCGCGTTTTCTTGTCCTCAAGCCAGCGATCCAGGTATGCGTCCACAATCAACTCCAATGAATCTGCCGGCCGTCCCGATTCCTTTTCATGAATACGATCGCGTCGCCATTTGATCGCGTCAGCTTGAAGCAAGAATGACTTCGAGGGATAGATTCGCTTCCCTGCTTTGTCGAGTCCTGCAAAATATCTTGCCTGCCAGCGTCCGCTCGAAAGTCTTTTTATGCCGTGCATCGTCTTCCCTCCGCGCGACAGAATAGACTTTGAATGTATTGACTTCAATGATTTCATGCTGCGACGTCTAACCGAGCAATACCGCCGGCGTCTTCAAACCGCAAAACTTCCTCAATCGCGAAGACGCGCTTCCGTTCCGAAAGTTGAATTGCGCGCAGCTGCCCACTCTGGACCAGACGAGTGATCGCGGACGTATCTGTGTGCCAGCGCTCCGCCAAATCTTCCGGCGTAAGTCGCTTTACCTGGCCGTTAATCGCCGCCACTTCTTCGCGAACGATTTCACGGATTCGCTGAACTAAGAGTTCGTCAAAGCTCATGAGTCTTAATTCTGCCTTTGGCTTGGCGAGAACAGTTTGACTGAATTCTCACGAAGCATCTGAAACTCTTCCTCCGACATGTGCATTACGCCCAGACGGTTAATTTCGGTGGCTAAGTCCTCAATCTTGATCTGAATACCCGGAGCGCCGCACGATAGTCGATAGAGCACCAACAAGACTCGAATCGCTTTCTGTTCGCGCGTCAGTGCTTGAATCATGCAACCCTCGCTTCCCTGCTGTAATCCTCTGGCCACTGCCAGCCAGGCATCACGTCGGTAATGAACACTCTGTTTTGGCTTCGCTCAACGACCCGGCCGCCCTTGGTCCAGACTGTCGCGGGCAAAGATGCTTGACCACGAAGAAAGTCCGCACCCAGATCAACAAGCTTCCACTGACCACGGCCGACTTGAACGACAACTGAGAAGTAGCGCAGCTTCTGAAAGTTATTGAACTCCGCTCCGGCCGTCAGACCAATTTCACTGATTCGAATCGGCCCGCCGCCAGCTTGATGAAGTTTCCACAAAGCCGAGACGAGGCCTTTGCACATTCTGTGTGGGAATGTTCTGGTGAGACGCTGGCCACAGTGAGAACAGACGCCATCTTTGCTCCGGGAAAGGGGCTGAACGTTCGTCAGTAGCGATGGCTGTGTTGCGCTCATTAAAGCTGTTTGCAGAGTTCTTCGATTGCGTCTTGCTCTTCCATGTACCGCTTGCACTCAGCGATGTCTTGATCGGGCTTTAGGCGAAAGACGTTGACTCGCATCCATTCCCAGTTCGGCCAGCCGTAGTGCATCCACACCGAACGTAGCTCCCAAACTATCAACGCTCGAAACGCTCGCCACGGACCTTTGTAACAGGCTTCGATGTAGAGCCATGACGTCATCACAATCAGAAAATCCGGACACTGCGGAAGCTCACAATTACCCTTCAGGCGAGCCCGGCGACGTGCCCGGGCTTTGTCCCAGTTGAAGTCCTTGAAGCGTCCGAAGTTCATGCTGCCTTGGCTCTTTCTAACTTCCTGCGAACGATATGATCTCGAGTGTCTTTCGCCCTGGCGTTTTCCACTCGTGCCGGACGGTGGCCTAAGTGCCAACCTCCGCAGAATTCACATGGGTACGCATCAAGCAAATCGCCACCTTGTCTTACGATTTCTTTCGCCCGTTGGCGGGCTAATTGGGCAGAGGGAAACCGGAGCTTGCGCTCACACTTCTTTCTCCGGAGATGTCGCTTGCTGCTCATGATGCGTTTGGATATTCGTTCCACTCTCGGCCATCGAGCTCGCGGCCGGCGGCTTTCTTACCGACGCGCTTTGATACTGGACTTTCGTCACCTTGATCCGGCCATAAGTGCCACCGCGGATCGGTAGATAGTCGAACGCGGGATGAGGCGTCGCGTGACACGGGAAACCACTCTCCCCACTGTTTGAAGAAAAACGGAACGCCCGCCGCAACGCATTGATCACGAATTGAGCGAACCCAGTCAGGGTGCATCGGACGCGCCCCGGGGCCCGACTCACCACCGACTACAACCCAACCTAACGTCGGATGCGAATCAATCCAGGGTGCGTGGGTCTGCGCGCACACGTTCAGCCACGAACGGTCGAATACGATCGGGCCCAGCAGCGGCTCGACACTCAGCCACCGAACCGCCCCTGGTGTTTTCATTAGTAGCGGGATCCGCTCGTCAGCGGTCTTTTGGTCTTCGACTGAGACGCCCAGCCAGACGTTTGGAAGAGGTTCATCGAAGTCAAAGCAGATTCGCGCGGTTTCCAGAATTGAAAGCATTCTCGCTGGCCGCTTTGTCAACACCTGGAAAGTGTGCTGCTTGGCGAGGGCCATGACTCCGAAGACCTGGCCGATGTCGATTTCATCAAGCGACTCATGAAACAGATCGCTCATCGAATTAACAAAAATCCGACGCGGCCGTTTCCACCGCAGAGGGTCTTCCAGATGCTCTTCAACCAGGCGAACCTTCCCGGTCCAATGCGCTCCAGACGAATTCCGATAAGCGAGCCCCTCATAAGCCTGGCCCTCACCACTGAACCGCGCCGCCACCTGCATCGCGTAGCAGTTGCGACACCCCTCAGAGACAACAGAACACCCGCGCACTGGATTCCAGGTCGCGTCCGTCCATTCGATCTTTGACTTGTCGCCCATCACATCACCTTCGCAAGTTTCAGAATCCCAACCACCGCCCCAACGATGAAGCCGCCAACAAATAGTCCCCAGCGTCCCATCAATCGACATGAAGGACAGAACCATTCGCCGCGGCTCATTGGGTTGAGCTCGTCGTTGCAGAGTTTGTTGAGACAACGTTTCATAGTTTTCTAAACTCCACGACCCAGACCCAGGGATTTGAATTCCAGTCACAGCCTTTTCGCTTGCCGTTGATCTTATCCCAGCCGTTCACCCACCAATTGCGGCGATTAGCGATGGCAAATTCAACAGACTGATTGCTAAGCTGCCCAACAATTGGCCCTGACGGGCAACCTTCAGCAACGACGTCCTTCGTGCTTATCTCCTGCAACCGCTCCACTCTGACGTTGGTTATTTCGAGGATGATGCGAGACAGGTTGCGCGGCATGAAGATTGACGGTCGCCACTTCAAATCTTCGGCGGGGTTGTCGTCATGACTCAGGCCTGTCGGATGGTCAGCGCGGAAGAATGCGCGATCTGCCAGTGCGCCGGTGCCAGGGTCTTTGGTTCTCAGGTCATCAAGGTGCGCAAACGTCTCGCGCACCCAAAGACGATCACCGCCCGCGCCATAAGGACATGCACGAATGATCGGTGGTATGGAGATCGGGAAATTGCCGTGACACACGCCTTTGAAAAACCAGTTCCCGCAAGAGCCGTGACTACGCTGTAAGGATGTCCGTTCTTCCAGCGTTTCATATTTCCGATTGAAAGCTTCAAAGTAAGGCTGAGGTTTGATAACCCGCCGAGTCTGAGTCTTGCGCCCTTCCAGAATTGCGCGAACCATCGGGCCACTGAAAAGGATCGGCCGCTCGCGAACATCGGTTGATTGTTTGGTTGCTGCTTTCATTTCGATTGATGGGCGTCTCTCCGCCCTGTCACGTTGCACCTGTGCCACCCAAGTTCTCTGTTGCGGTTAACAACTACTTCCGCGAGTGGCCATCCGGCGTCATCGGTTTGTATCGCTTCCCCTGACAAGACCGGCCTGCCAGTTCAGCCGACTTTTAGCCGAGCTTTTTTCGCCTCCGTCAGCGACGGGTAACCTAAGCCTAAAAAGGTCAGAGGGCCGTGCAATAAATCTCAATCACGCTCTTGCCGCCGGCGCGCGCCCGCGCTTCTTTGCAACTTGATCTTTGATTGAACCCAGGTTGGCCACCGGAGCTTTCTGGGTTTCGTCTTTGGCGTTGTCTTTGCCGTTGCCCTCGGTCTTCAAGGCTTCAGCCTTCCCGTTGCCACCCTTCAAGACCTTGGCTTTCTTGTCGGCTGTGGTTTCGGCGGGCGCTTCCTCGACCTCAAACAGCGGATACTGTTTCGCAGCTTTGAAGAATGCGCTCAGGTCATCGCTCCACGCGCCGTAGCGTTTGGCAATCAACGTCATTTCCTTCACGTCGTAATCACCAATCGACGGCTTGCCGGATTCAAGGTCATAATCCAGCCGGCAGAACTGTTGATCAACCCACGCCTTGCGCTGTTCGGGTTTCAGAAGATTCCAGGCGTGCTTACTCACGACCAACACAACGAGCGGCATGGGCCCGTTGAAGTCGGTCTCTTCGTCACCAGAGGCGAGGAACGCGTTCAGCCCGCTGACGATCTTAATGTCGCCGAGGATGGGTTTGCCCTTGCGCATCTGGGCGACGGCCATCCCGGTCTTTTCGTCCTTCTTTTCCTGAAATATGTAGAGGATTTCCTTGCTCGAGAACTCGTCTTTGTGGTGCTCGCGAATTACTGCGTTCGCGACTTTTTCAACGTCGGGCGCTTTGCTGTATTGCATTAGAGACTCCTTCCGAATTTGCGGCTGTGTGTGAACAGTCCGGAGACGTTGCGACATTGAAGCCGCCTTCGGTTTCGTAGTGGCAACAGTTATTAACGAAGTCGATTACTTCAGTGAGCGTGAGACAGATGCGAGCCATTTTGTACATCAGTTCCGGCTCCGCATTCGCCAACAGAATCGCTGTTGGCTTACCGGCGCCAATGGCATATCCAGCTTCAAGGTGAGCCGAGCGCCCGCATGGCATCACGAGCACGCAAACATCGCATCGTTCGAGCGCGTCCATGTCCTTCCGGTAACCCATTCGAGCAATCGGATGATCGAGCGCATCACGGAACTCCGACGGCGTCCACTGTTTCCAGTCGCCATCAACTTCCGTCCAATGGAAGCCGTTGTCACCGGGCGTGGGTTGCTTGAAGTCGTAAACCTCATGACCTATTGCACGAAGAGCGGCAATCACATGCGGCTGGAAATCGTTCCGCCATGAACTTGCTACGTAGATCTTCATTTACTCTCCTTGAACCAGCGGGCGAGCGCCGCACTGGTAATGTCTTTGATTTCTTCGAGGGTAGCCATTCGCGGTTCGGCTGAAACCCAGTCGGTTCCGGCTAGCCAAAACACTCGGGCGTGTTCAGTGTCTTCACGGAAAGTGCGAGTAACGATGGTTACCGTTCCGTCTTCAGGAATTGATTGATGCACCTCGTCATGCCGTTGCCGATAGACTTGACCGGCTTCGTAGCTTTCGCATCTGCCCTTGCGGAGACGGATCGGTGTTGGTTGAGTTTTGACGCACCCGCCTGGCCCACATTCAAGAATCGCATAAAGGAACTCTTGTTCACTTTCAGGGTCGAGCGTGTAGCGATACTGGTTAACCCAGCCCGCGACGATGAGAGATTCAAAACTCCACGGATGATCGTGCATCGTGGAAACGTTCGGTACCGCGTAGCGCGAATCCCAAACGTGAAGTCGGACTTCAGTGCTGAGATACAGGCGCAGCATCCCGAGGCCTTGAAGGCTCCACTTATACGCCGTGGCATTTTCGAGAATTGTCTGGACGAGTTGCTTCGTGATCTTCATGGAAGCGGACCCTCCCCGTTGCTTTGAATTCCAACTCCAAATTGTTCACCGTACCGCCGCGGCGGGCTCGGAACTATGCACTCGTCATCACAGCCGGACTTCTCTTCACCGGGAAAGTTGATAATGATTGAATTCTGCAGACTCCCAACAACCTTGCCGTGCTTGCTGAACACTTCGATGAATGTGTTTGTTTGATCAATCCGGCCCGGGATGTAGGTAACGCATGAAGAGTGAGTCATGCCGCTTGTAGGCTTCTCAGTTACCGGATGGACATAAGCGACTCGCCGATTGAAGAAGCACGTTGGAAAATCGAGGAGCGAATTCGCGCACTTCAGTTGAGTAATCTGAGTTGTCTCAATGCTGAACGCCAGGAATATCGCATGACCAAATTCGGGGTTGTGTTGGCGCTCCCGAAGTAACCGATTCCAGAATGCCTTGGTGCGCGATTCGCCGGCGTCGGTCTTTCCGCCTGGCGGGTTCAGCCAAATCGATCGCGGCTTCGGATGGTTTAGCGAGATGCGCCACTGTGCGGTCAGACCGTTGCGAGCTTCGTCAATCCAAGCCTGCGCCTGAACATAGTTGTTTGCTTGCTCGGAGCTCGCAGGATCCAAATCGATTCGACCGAGAACCTTAGTCGCCGCTTCGATGATCCACGGAGGCGTGATCCAGTTCGGAGTATTGCTTGAGTGTCTATTGTTCACGCTATCTTTTTGCTCCCGATCGGCTTGGCTCTAACGACACCAATGTTTCCGCAGAATTCAGACTTCATTGTCGGTTTCCGTGCGTACCCGCCATCGTTTGCCGGAATGCGCAGCGTCAACAAATCGTCAACGCAGGAATCGCAAAGGCCATCGATCAAATCCTCAGAGTCGAATACGGGCTTTTGGCATTGAGTGCACATCAGGCAGTTTCCTCTTTCAAAAGCGGTTCAGTTCTTTCGACGGACGCTCCACACTTTTGACAATTCAGTTCTTCATGCCACAAACGATCCACCTCGCCCGCCAGGTCAGCTTTGATTTCCTCAAGACGCGCTATTCTTTCGTCGCGCCACTTCACTTCGGCGCGCAGAAATTCAAGTTCTTCATGTGTCGTTCTCACGCTGCGAAGCTCCTCTCCCGCCAATCGACTTCGCGAAACTCCATCACTCGACCGTTGAAAATTAACGGCACGCTACCGCCTGCATCTTCATCGCGTTGATAGTCGATGTAGATCGTTGCCGGTCGCGCGCCTGCCTCACCCTTCCCAAGCTCAGTCCACAAAACCAACCCAACATCAACAGCCTTTGCGGCTTCGCGTGATTCCGCAGATTGATGGAAGTAGGGCGCCACGCGATCATCCGGTCGCCGGGTCACAGTTGGCTTTTCGTAGGATTCAGACGTTGGGTGACTTAGCGCCAATGTCGCGATGTTGAATTCTTGCGAGATGTTTTTGAACCCGCGCCAGATCCCCGCTACTTCATCGGCTCGGCTCCCACCCTTGCGAGTCCTGGCGGTGAACTGATTCGTGTAATCTGCAATCACTAAGTCGATGTTTTCCAGCCGGACCATCTCCCGGGTTTTGGTTCTGACTTGTTCAATGTCGGACGTGAAGTCGTCGATGAATATCCCTAAATTTTCAAGGTTGTGAGTCGCTGCAGTCAGTGACCGGATTCTGTTTTCATCCAGCCCGAACCGAATCTGACTAACCGGCACGTCGGTGTAAGGCGCAAGCATCCGGTAGAAGTATTTCAAGTCGCTCATCTCGCGAGTGAAAACCAAAACTCGGTGACCGTTCTTGGCAGCATGAACGGTTAGCTGTTTAGCAGCTGCGCTCTTGCCATGCTTCTGCACGCCAATCAGTCCCCACAGCTCGGTGCGATTCAACCCACCCCGGCACGCGTTGTTTAGTCGCTCCCACGGAGTAGCGATCGCGCCTGAGTCCGATGAGTTCAGTTTCGAAAGATGCTCGCGACTCTTGATCGCAATCTGCTTCATCGAAGCAACGCCGCGGCCGTCACTTTTTCGTGAGTCACGCAAGGCAAAAATTGATTGCTCGGCGTTTTCAAGAATCACGTCATGATCGTCTTCTTCTTCGAACGCGTCCGAGGTGATCTTGTTTGCGGTTTTGATTAACTGGCGGAGCAAAGATTTCCCTCGAACAACCCTTGCAAACTTCGCGATTGAGGTGACGTGCGGCATTCCATTTGTGAGACTCGTCAGGAACATTGGTCCACCGATAGAACCCAGCTCGTTATCGCGCCGCAGTTCCTCCATCAAGAGCACGGGATCAATCTCTACGCCGACTCGATAAAGTGAAAGCATCGCCATGAAAACCCGACGGTGAGCCGGAACGTAGAAGTCTGCGCCGGTTTCGATATCCAACATTTGAACTGCCTGGTCGATAAGAGAATTGTCGAGAATGATCGCAGCGAGAATCGCGCGCTCAGTATCCGGCGACGAAGGCATTGCTCGGTCAAGAATTTGATCGTATTCGCTCATTTTGCTGATGCCATGAAAGACGGATTTTGATGACCATTAGATCTTCCTTCGTAAATCCCAATGAACCTTTCGAGCTTTGTCCCGTCTCGACAAATCAACTCGAGATCATCAAAGACCTGGTGCCGATCGTTTTCACCCATGTTGTGTGGTGACAGCTTGCAACCGCGGATGGCTTTTACAATCTGGTCGACGGTGTAACCCTCCTTGAGTCTGCCTAACACCGCTCGTTCTCGTTTAGCCGTAAATATGGCCTGAGGATGTTCCAGATGCTGAGCCCAGAAATTGAAAACTTGCTTTGCGGTCGCGCCACGCGACAAAGGTTGATCCGAAGATGAAGATGAAGATGAAGATGAAGGGGTTGATTTTTGGTTAACCCCAGTGGTTGGAGTTTGCTTATCCCCAGTGGTTGGATTTAGGTTAAGCAAAACCGGATTTCCACCCCTTTTCCCCGCCTCCGTGCGTACTTTCCGTACACTTTCGTCTCGGACCATTCGCCGACTGATCAAGGCCCCGGTTTCTTCGTCCCGGCTCGCCACCCCATACCTCAACAAGGTGGTTAGGGTCTTGGTTAGAATTTGGTTATCCAAACCGAGGATGCGAGCCAGGGCCTCATCAGGCATCGGTTGCCCGTTCAGGAGTAGCTTTCCGCGCTCAGGAGACTCGTGCATAAGACAAAGAATTTCGAACCAAACACCCCGATCAAAATAGTCAAGCGATTGAACGCCTGGATCTTTCCGCCAGTCCGCTGGATAGAACTGGATGGCCGGCAATTTCATACTGATAACTCGGCCTCCGGGATTGAATCTTCGAACGTGGTTTGCGTATTCATTCGAGTTACGTTTTCAACTTGCTCAGGGCCCGTCACGCGGCTGCAAACTTTTTGCCGGATGCTCCTCATAGCTCCTCAGCCATGCACTGAGAAATTAAGCAGTCTCACTCTGCCCCATCCGGCAAATTTCAAAAGAACTTTTCAATGCGGGCCAGCTTCCCCACACTGGCCCGCTTCTCTGACGCAGCGCGCCCCTGCCCCCCAAAGGCTAACGCCACGCGTCAGAACTCAAGTCCGTGCACTGAGGCTCGTCAGCGACTTCTCTAAGACGGCGACAAGCGGACTGGAGCCTTGTCTCAGTGCAACCAGCTGCTGAACCTTGATATCCACCTCAGCCAGGAAATCGATTACCTGTGACTCTATGTTGGCAATGCGTAGTTCGTCTCGGAAGATGCGACGAACGAACAGCTTCAAATCCTCAGGCATGAGCGGATCGTAACTGGCGAAGTCCCACCACGATCGGCCCGTGCAGGCCATTCCAAATTCGCATTGCAAGATGTAATCGGGATCGATGACGCCAGAGATCAACATTTCGATATGCGCTGGCGTGTCGCATGCCTTCAGTTCCAAACCGCCGTCTTCACCAATCAGTCCGTCAGGCGATGCGCCGGCATTGGGAATACTCGGGTGTTCGATAAAGCCGACTTCATTAACTGTGTTATCGGAATAGAACTCGTAGGCTCTGCGAGCTTCCGGCTCAACCTCAAGGCGCCGCTCTAAGCTCAGGACCGTGCGTTGAGCCATCGGCTTCCCGGTTATCCGCTCAGCTACCAACTTCGCCAGGTAATGCTTGCGGTCCGCTCCCCAGCCTTTCTGAGTGCGGCGCATCAAGTCACCGATTCGCGAAGCCGTAACCCGGCCAGCACGAAGTGCAAACCACTCGGCCGAACCTTGAATTATTTGTTCCATAGCTTCACGCACTCTGCGGATCGATGATCCAGCCCAATACGACATTGATGTCTTTGCGATTGATTTGCTCGACCTTGGTTAGGCCAAACCGCTTTCTGAAGTCACCAATAGACAGCGCGGCATGTTCCATCTTGGCGGTAATCGTTTTTACGGTAGACGCCTCAATAGCCTCTGCCGGCGGAGCGAGCTCTAACGGTGTGCGCCCGGCCTTTTTCGCAGCCATCTCTTTCCCGTGTTTTGTGAAGGCCGTAACCGCGCTGTCGTAAAGTGAAGCGGGAAGGTTTTCGATCTTGTCGATCTGGTAATACTTCAAGAGTTTGGGGATGCTGGATTTGGTCTCTTTCGCGAGATCTGTCAGAGCTAAAACCTGCTCCTCGGTAATGGGTGTCTTCGGCGCATTGCCATCGTTATCCTCCTCGGTGATGGCGAGGTTGAAGATCATCCCAGCGAGATAACGCTTCCCGTAGGAAATGCCATTGCCCGTGGCGTGAGTCTTTGTCATGACGTCGCCACCCTTCGCACCCTTTCCGTCAGTTGGCATATCCAGATAGGGGTACTCAACGTGGCCGTCGCGATGCGCCACTCTACAAACAAGACGGATATTTTCAGGCGGAGCGCCCTCACCCTGCCTAAAACTGAGCGAAAATCCGTGCTTCGTGTAAACCGGTCGGATCACCTTGTCTACAGCGTCATATTTCGCATATTTGCTGTGGGTTTGCGGATTGTTAGATTTGGCGATTATTTGACCCATTTCGCTTTGGGCTGCTGACATCGCGCTGGAATAAGCAGCTTCAGCTTCAGCTTTTTGGCGCTTCCAATAGACTTCTTCAACTTTGTCAATCAGGGCCAGCCGTTCAGTCAGCGTTAGGCCTTCAACTTTCATCGCCTCCGCGATCAACGGATTCGGCTCCGCCACAATCTTTCGCCCTTCGGGCTCAAGCAGCGGCGCGGTCTTCTCTCTTATTTCCATTTCGGTTTGCATAGTCTTTTTCCTTTTGTTCAAAGTACATTTCAGAGGGCAGGACTACGATTCCTGCGAATTCAGCGAGAAACTTGGCAGCGCGATCCAGATATTGCGCAAATTCTGCGGTGTCCATGTCGTGGGTGTCCGGCGCGACTTCCATGACTTCGCCGGTCGACTTGTTGATGATTTCCTTGAGACCAAGGACGTGCTTTTTCAACATCTCGTGGGCCTGTTCGGCGGTGATCCACGGCTCTCCGGTGTTCTCTCTCAGCCACTCAAGCCAGCCAGGAATGAAGGCTGCCCAGTAATATCCGTTAGCATTCAAAGAGCGCTTCTTCTTTCGAGGGCGCATCTCGAATTCCCATAGGCCACTCATCGTCCCAATCTTCTGCATGAGCCTGCGCTTGTTGTGCAGACTGTCCATGTTCAAAACTAGAGGCGGCTCTTTGATTTTCATGCCAGCCTCCCAACCGTTTTTCTCAGAACAGTCCAGAGATAGCAGCGCGCCCGTTCACGCAACGTCCCTGGCCGCGCAAACTTAGTGCTCAAACGAACCTGTATGGAGCTCGCGTAATACTTCATGCCGTGACTTCCGCCGGCCGAAAACTGGCCAGCAACTTTTGCAAGGCCTCGATTGCCTCAATAATTTCCCTTCGCTGTTCCGGCAAAGGCCTACCTTCCAAACGAGATCTCACGATGTCGGCAAATTCAGTAGCCGCACACCCTAAAAGGCCGTCCGAGCAATAGGCTTGAACCTCATCAGCCAACATCGGCTCAGCCACTGAACCCATGAAGATCCAAATCTGCCGCGCTGACTGCTTATTTACTTGAGAGATTTCGTTCAGGAAATGGAGGGCTTTAAAGACCGGACATGGAGTATCTAAGTTGGGGTTAATTGCCTGTGATACCGCCGAAAATCCCACCCCTCGAAGTTGGGCCAGCTTTGCCCGATCCCCATGCTTCAGCGAATCGCTGACAACTACTTTGACTTCGTGCAGACTTGGTATCACGGTTTACTAAACTCTTGCGGTTAATAACAGTTGACTGATTTGGCAGGTAAGACCATATTGCGGGCCTTCCTTGGTTCGGGCACTTCGGCTGAGGGAGAGCGTCAACGACGCTGGGAGTGAGGCGGCAACCCCACTCCCGAACATCCCCCTTTCAGGCCGCTTTCGCGGTCTCTTCTGATTCTTTGGCTTTGCGTACCAAGTCGATAATCACTTCGGGCACGCTGCGAAATCCGCCGCCCTTAGCTTTTTCGACTAGCCATCGATCCAGAGAAACCGGGATGCGCACTCCCCTGTTATTCGTCGTCGGTTTTTTCTTTTCGTTCGCCATTGCGTGCGAACGATAGCAGGTGCTAGCGACTGCTGTCAAGCAGATTTATTGCGCACCATTCAAGGAGGTGTTTATGATCCGTTCCTCAATGCCCCCCAAAGACAACAAAGGATTTTTCATTCGACCGCCGCGCGAGCTCGTAAACCGGCTGGAAAAACTGGCCTTAGAGTTCAAAAAGCCCAGTGCCAATCAAGTTGCGGTCGAGGTAATTACTGAATACCTGGATTCGTGGGTTGAGATTGAGGAAGCCCGGCGCGGCGCTCTTTCTGCCCAGCAAGAGCGGTTTGAGCGCATCAAATCAGAAGTAATGCGCCAGCCTCTGCATGAAGCAAAAACGGAAGCCGATGACAAGCCAATAGTAAGGAGGAAAACGCGATGAATAATACTGCCCCCAAGCTGTATTCTTATGTTTACGCAGGATCGCCGGCCCCGCTCGGCGATGACAATGAATTGTTCGACTTAGCTACACACCTGATTAAAAACCCCCGAGATACCATGTTTGTGAAGGTCTGCGGGGATAGCATGATTGAAGCAAAAGTCTTCGATGGTGACATTTTGATCGTGGATCGGAAGGCCGAGCCATACCCTGACAGCATCGTTGTTGCCCAAACCGAAGATGGGTACACAGTAAAGAGGTTTGAGCGCCAGAGCGGACGGCTGCGCCTCGTCCCGGCCAACTCTGACCACGGCCCCGTAGAGATAACCGAGAATACCCGCATTTGTGGCGTCGCGACCTTCGCGATACATCGCCTTTAGTTTCTAATTCAAACCGTTTCTAGGCCCGTTTCCGTCACCGGAGCGGGCCTTTATTTTTGCCTGCCTACGTCTCCCGAAAATAATTCTTACCGACCCTATTGACAAGCTCGCTAGCAGGTGCTAGCATTTGCTTGCATGGGAATCGCCAACAAGAACGCAGACGAGATACTTACCGAATTCGCGGCAGGTGACCGCGACGGGCAAGGCCGTGCACATGCGGCGGTAACCCGCGCGTTGGCTAAAGGTGATCTGGTTCGACAATCGTGCGAGCGGTGCGGCAATGAAAAGACTGATGCCCACCACCCCGATTATTCCAAGCCTCTTGAAGTTATATGGCTTTGCCGATCTTGTCACAAAAAAGAGCATGCACGGCGCAAGCGAGAAGAGCCGCGTGGTCATTATGTGCGGATCAATAACAACTGAGAATTAAAGGACACATGTATATGAACAGCGCAACACAAACCACCAACCCCGAAACCTACCGCTTTAACGGCACCGACGGATGGGACGGCGAATACACGATCCAGCAGTTGCAACAGTTAGGCGTATTCGACCAAGACGAAGACGCTCCGGAAATCACGCCCGAACGGCTGAGCGCTTTGAGCATTGGCGAGTCGCTGAGTGCGGGCGGTGGTGCGAGTCCACTGATTACGGTCACGCGCAATCCCGTGGCCACCGTCTATATCAATCCGACAACGCGCGAAGTCATGAACTGGTATGACGCCGGGCTCTGCTCGTGGTGCGGTCACAAGTGCGGCTCGGGATCCTGCAGGGCGCGCCGCTGTGATTGCTGTACCTCGACGTGGCTGGCCGATACGGAAGCTGACTATGACGAGTTCGATTCAGGCGGTCAGGCGACGGTAGCGCCACCCATGGAGGATTGCCCGCCCTGCGTTAAGTGGTTGGCGACCGCGCATCTTGAGAATCCGGCAGCGAGCTTTGCGCCCGGCGACTGGATGGAGGTGGCCGCGTAATGCCGGGATGGAACATGCCAGCGGGTTGCACGGAAAACGATCCGTACTTTAACGACGAGAGCGAGCCGAGCGACGTTGAGGCTCACGAGCTTGAGTGCGGCTGCGTTGAATACAGCGATGGCGACAAGGCCATGTGCGCTGAGCATGACGCGGCATGGCAAGCACGGCAGGGGTTCCCTTATCGAAACACCCAACGCAAGGAGGCAGCGTGAAAGACGAATCCCTACGTGATGTTCTATTAGCCTTCGCAGCTCTCATGCTTCTGATATTCGTTTACGGTTTGGCCGCCGCGTTGGCCCAGTGAAAACGAAATGATCAATCTTTCAGAAATCCAGGAACCTTCGGCGCACGTTCGCACCCGTGCCTTGAACATGCTCGTTCAGAGACGCGGCTTGAATGAGTGGCGTGTCTCACCCAAAGAAGGCAAGCGCAACAGCAAATTAGTTCGCTTCTCAAAGCGCGGTCAATGGGTTGTTACTTGTGAAGGCTTCCACGACGGCACGCCCTGCGAAGCTAATCACTTCGGGATTCTTTGCTCGCACGTCTGGGCCGTAGCGAGACGGATTCAAATCAACGAGACACGAAGACGCAACAAACAAACGCACGAGCGCCCGCTCGCTGCTTAAAGGAGAATCATGATCCAAATACGGAACCGATGGACCGGAGAGGTCATCCATACTGACGAACAAGCCGAGACGTTACGCGACGCCGTCATAAGAGCAATTGCAAATAGAGCGAACCTGGGCGCCGCGGACCTGCGCGACGCGAACCTGAGCGCCGCGAACCTGCGCGACGCGGACCTGCGCGACGCGGACCTGCGCGACGCGAACCTGCGCGACGCGAACCTGAGCGACGCGGACCTGCGCGACGCGAACCTGCGCGACGCGGACCTGCGCGACGCGGACCTGCGCGACGCGAACCTGAGCGCCGCGAACCTGCGCGACGCGGACCTGCGCGACGCGAACCTGCGCGACGCGAACCTGAGCGACGCGGACCTGCGCGACGCGAACCTGCGCGACGCGGACCTGCGCGACGCGAACCTGCGCGACGCGGACCTGCGCGACGCGAACCTGCGCGACGCGAACCTGCGCGACGCGAACCTGAGCGCCGCGAACCTGCGCGACGCCATAGGTGTTGACCTGACTGGGGCTGACACCGGCAATTTGTCAGAGGCCGAATACTTGCGAATACGAGACGAGTTCCGAGCCCGTCACCCGGAAGTACCGATCGTGCCTCAGCTTGACGCCACAATTTGCGACATCGTTGACGGGGGGAAAGGCTCACTGGATATGGGCGGTTGGCACCAATGTCAAACGTCGCATTGTCGCGCCGGCTGGGCTATTCATCTCGCTGGCGAGGCGGGATATGCACTTGAGGCCCGCTTTGGCCCGGAGCGTGCCGGCGGAATGATTTATAGAGCCTCGACCGGACGTTGGCCGAACTTCTTTGCCGATACTGAGACCGCACTCAAAGACATCTGCGCGTGGGGTGAAAAAGAGAAGGCACAAATCGCCGCTCAGGCGTAATCCAGGTGATCAAGACGGCCCCAAAACCACCTCGGCAAAAGTCGGTACGAGATATCGAGGAAGATCTCGATCGCATCACGAGCCTTATTGTTCGCGCGCGCAATCCCTACTGTGTTTTATGTGCCTCAATTCTCAAGTTGGAATGCGGTCACTTCTTCCCGCGATTCTTCCGGCCGGTCCGCTGGGAGTTTCTCAACCTGGCCACTCTCTGCCATCGCTGCAATCAGATCCATGAGTTCAATCCAAAGCCTTATCGAAATTGGTTGCTTGAACAGTTAGGTCAAGCCGAGTTCGATGATCTCGAGCGCATGGCCCACTCAAGCAGAGTATTTCGGTATTCGGAATTAGTCGATCTCCTGGCTGAACGGAAACAGGTTTATGAAATGGAGCGACGGGCAGCGTAATGGATCTATGTGTTGATAACTTTGCGGGCGGCGGTGGCGCCAGCTTGGGAATAGAAAAGGCGCTGATGCGTCCTGTGGATGTTGCGATTAACCATAACTGGAAGGCGATCGCTATGCACCAGGCTAACCACCCTCGTACCAAACACATGACTGAAGACGTTTGGCACGTGGATCCAATGTCGCTGCTTCGCGGCCGCCGCATGGGAGTAGGATGGTTCTCGCCTGACTGCACATTCTATTCTAAGGCTCGCGGCGGCGCGCCGTTTCGAGATCCAAACCTAGCCCGGCGGGTGCGCGGCCTCGCGGCGGTAGTGATCCGATACGCCAAACTGCCGAAGTCTATTCGTCCTCGGTTGATCATCCTGGAAAACGTTGAGGAGTTTAGGGACTGGGGTCCACTACTCGCAGACGGTAAGCCTGATCCAGCGCGCAAAGGCCAGTCGTTTAGACGATGGTGGAGTCAATTGCGGAATCTTGGTTATAACATGGAGATGCGCGAGTTGCGCGCGTCACCCTACGGGACTCCAACCTGGCGTAAGCGATTATTTATCATCATGCGCTGCGACGGCGAACCGATTGTCTGGCCTGTTGGGGAGTTTGGTCCGGCAATGGAGCAACCTTACCGCACCGCTGCAGATTGTGTGGATTGGGACCTGCCGATCCCTTCAATCTTCATGACGAAAGAGCAAGCGAAGATATGGGGGAAGATCCACAACTGCCGACCGCCCAAGCGTCCATTGGTTGATGCTACGTTGCGACGTCTGGCCCGGGGGACCATGCGGTATGTGGTCAACAATCCTCGGCCCTTTATCGTTCCCGTCACCCATCAGGGTTCGGACCGTATTCATGATATCGATGAGCCTTTCCGTACGATTACCGGTGCGCACCGTGGCGAACTTGCCCTGGCTATGCCCTTTATCACCGAACACGCAAATTCAAGTTGGCAGCGCAACTTCCCAGCTAACGAACCGATGCGAACCCAGTGCGCTGAGGTCAAGGGAGGACACTTCGCTTTGGTGTCAGCTTTTCTGGCGCGTCATTATGGAGGTCATGAGAACGACGGTTCCGATATGCGCGATCCTTTCCATACGATCACGAGTCAGGATCACCATGCTTTGGTGGCTGCCCATGTGCAGCGAGACTTTGGCAACAGCATCGGCCAACAAATAGATCTACCGCTGGGAGCGATCACGAGCAATGGAGGAGGCAAGGCCGCGGTGATTGCGTCTCACATCATTAAACTAAAAGGGACTTGCCGCGATGGCCAGCCAATGGATGAGCCTCTAGACACGATTCAAGCTGGCGGACTTCATTACGGCCGGGTGCATGCCTTTCTAACGAAATACTACGGCACCGAACAAGATCCACGGCTTGAATTGCCCCTCGGGACCGTTACCACGAAGGACCGATTTGGATTGGTAACTGCCTACGGGGAGCGGTATGCCCTGTACGATCTTGGGATGAGGATGTTTACCCCGCGTGAGTTGTTCCGGGCCCAGGGCTTCGATGAAGACTACATAATCGACCCGCTTGTTGAAACTCAACGAGGCTCGGGGGTTTTCAAGCCAATGACAGCAACCGACCAGATCCGAATGTGCGGCAATAGTGTTTGCCCTCCGGTCGCCGAAGCTCTAGTTGCAGCAAACTACCGAGAAGGCAGAATTGAGATCGCCGCGTGAGCGTCGCCAGGCTCTAAAGACCCGCCACACGGCTTGTCCCGTTGATAAAAATTCTGCATTGACTCAGGGGTTACGATCAAGGCATGGCAAACGATCAACCTGAACCCAACGACCAGCCAACCCAACCAGTCTACGCACCAATTGACCGGGAAGAATTGAGAGAGTTAATCAAGCGGTATGACGTAGGGCTACCAGCGAGAGAACCTAAGTGGGAATCCTTTTGGCCGTGCTGACTATTGGATTGCAACGCCGTATTACAATTATAGTAGCCGGAAAGGGCCAAAAGAGAATGGATCAAACCGAGAATTCCAACAATAAGAATTCCGATCAAGAAAACGAGGCGGCCCTTAGAGAGTTTTTCTGGGTTAGCCTTTACGTCGGGTGTGCTGTTGTTTTCTTTGGGCTTGTCGTCGGGACGTTGGTAATTGCCGGCAACTGGCTTGATCGCAGAATCTCCGATCCTGTTCAATTTGTCACAGTAAATCTCTTGAACGTTCTGATCTTTGTCGCCATCGTTGCGCAGGTGCTTATCTACCGAAAACAATGGAAGATCATGGAGCGTCAATGGAGCGAGACGAAGAAACAGTCCGAGACCGCTCTCAAGCAATTTGAAACGACTGATCGACCGTGGCTTTCCTTCCACGTCGCTCCGAGCAAGTCTCTGACCTTTACTGATAACGGATTGGAGATGCAGTTTAAGGTTGCAGCAAAGAATATTGGCCGATCCGTAGCAATAAACGCCACGATCAACGCAAAGCCCATAATTCCTCAACTGGGCGCAGGGTATGATGTTTTTGGTGAAGTAAAGAGGGAGCAAGAGCGAGTCTGTAGCAATGTTGACTCGAAATTCCTGTCTTATATTATCTTTCCCGGTGATGACTACACTATTTACCAAGGTGCTTGCCTGAGCCAGGAACAAGTTGAACGCGGCCGATTGCTGGAAACTCCTATTTTTGCAATCTATCTTGTCGGGTGTGTGGACTACCAATTTGTCGGACACGAGCGGCATCATCAAACTCGGTTTATCTATGAAGTCCGGAGCGGTATAGGACTTAACATCGGTAAGGATGTTCCATTGCCGGAGTTGGCATTGCGTAAACACTTTTTTGGCGGCGATTACGCTGATTAGGATTTTGAGTGATAAAACGACTAACGAAATCCAAATTAGGCCACTACCCAACGCCGCTTTTCCTTGACTTTCCGTTGGTTCGCTGTCATAAGGATGCCCAGCCCGGCCTTGCAGGAATCGCAATGGTCATCCAGGTAGCCCGGGTAGTAGGAGCGAATGCCCCCTCACCGTCCAAGAGATCATAATTCTGCTCTCGAAACAATTGCGTGAGTTCTTTAGCATTTCGGGAGACCTCGCAGATAATGACAGGTCGCTTTGCAAATAAGGACTTGCAGCAACTCAATGCTTCCAACTCCGCTCCTTCTATGTCGATTTTTAGAACGTCCGGCAAAGGGAAAATCTCGCCGAGATGGTCCAAAGTCGTTGTGCGCACACGGCAGATGCTCGCAGTGCCGCCAGCTGGAATCTGCCCATAACCTTCCAAAAAATTAGCCGAACGTGATCGGGTTGCGATATGGAAGTTTCGAACACCTGAGGAACCCGCGACGGCTGAATCGACAAGCACGATCTTAGCTAGGCCCTTACGAGAATCAGCTATGGACCGCGTGAGAAGTTTTAGATTGCCCAAATCCGGCTCAACGGCTACCACCAACCCTGCAGGCCCCGCTCGATAGGCCGCTGCAAAAGTGAATAATCCGACATTAGCGCCTATATCCCATACGACTGCGCCAGTCTGGACAAAGCGTCTCGCCGACTCCAGCAGTGGAGGGTCTATCAGTCTCATTGGCTTGAATAAGTATCTTAACCCGCCAGCCTGAGTGGTGACATAAAGTTTTGATCCTCCAAGATTAGATGGGAGACGCCGATTGAAACCAAGAGAACCCGTGAGTCTTTCTACGAGGGCGCGCAACATTTTTGCCAGAGTATTTGGTTCGAGATTACTAAGTCAATCCGCATCTTAAAGAGCGCCACAATTTGACATAGCCCCGTTTATCAATTTAATTGGTAGCGCTACCTCTCATGAACGCGGCCTTACATTATCGTCACCGGTATTACTCGCCAGCGTACGCCGCGCGCGTCGACATTGACGGCACGCCTCTGTTAGACGACCTGGCCCGCCGCTATCTGCCAAGTGGTGCCTGCGTCCTGGATGTCGGCGCCGGAGCTGGTGGCCGCAAACATCCCTGTCGCGAGCCTGGCATCAGACTGGTTGGGATTGACCCGTCACCGCTGGTAACAAGCAACCCTGATTTGGATTGCTGCGTATGTCACCCGGCTGAAGAAATGCCGTTTGAGTCCGGCAGCTTCGACCTGGTATTTTCCGACTTCACATTGGAACACCTTCCCAATCCCGAAGCTGTAATCAGCGAGATCCATCGGGTCTTAAAGCCAGGCGGGCACTTGGTATTCCGGACCGTGAATGCCTACCATTATGTCGCCATGATCGCTCGATTCACCCCTGCCGGGCTGCGCGATCGCTTCTTAGAATTGGCGACTCGTTCGGAGGCTTTCCCAACTTTCTATCGACTGAACACACGGAAGAAAATCAAGCGCCTGCTGCAGCACAACGGATTTAAGCTTGAGAGCGCAATTATGGTGGAAGGGCCACCGGACTACCTGGCTTTTTCACCGGTACTTTATTCGTTGGGCTTGATGTATGAGCGCATAGCCAATTCGAGCCGCTATTTCGACTTCATGAAATCGAACCTCATTATGGCGGCCGCCAAAGACGTAGACGCGCCAGCCTTAGGTGAGCCTGACGTACGTGAGAGTGGTCCTGCCGTCTGCGTTTGAATAGAAACTATCAGAGGAATATGTTCCCAAAGATGACCGCCACCCTTGCAACTCAATAGTTTTCGTGCCAGCCACGGTTATCAGACAAGACCCGCTCACCTGCCCATCAAATTCATTGTGAGAATCAGTGAATAGGATCAAGAGTTCGCTTCCCGACACCGCTGCGGAATCTGTGTTGTTGTAGAGTCTCGACCTGAGGAAAGCATAGCCTGCGCTCACTTGCACTTGGTAGTGGATTTGAACCAGCACTAAATAAGTTCCTGCTGTGAGGGAAAGCGTCAGCCCGGTCGCCTCGAAAGTATCATTGGTTGACGGGGTAAAGGTTGAAGGGAGCGCAGACGAACCACTCGTGTTGGGAATGATGGTCTCAAGCTTATCCCTGATCGCGTTCTTGGTTGGAACACTTGTATTACCGTTCCATGTTGTTGAGTCGTATGCGTCATCAGGAACCTTCACATTTCCTGAGTACGGATCGAGAACGATGTCGCCCGAGGAATTGGTTTTAACAAGCGAAGTCTGATTTGTTTCATTGCTCAGCGCATAAGCGGACGTGTAAATCTGCATCCCATACTTGGAGTAATCAACGTGAAGACTGCTGCCGATCTTGACGTTCGTGTCTGAGAGCAATCGATCTCGCCCGACTACTGTAATCTGTGGATTTGCATAGCTCGCATAACTACTGGTCGCGGTGAAGTTGATCCAACCCAAAGCTGATGGCCCGTTGTTACCGATCAAAGTCAATTGGATCGCGTTGTAGGAATAGAGCGCGAAGATGTCAGCGTTGCCAGCCTGCAAAACACAATGTTCAATCGTCAGTTCAGTGTATCCCCCGATGTTTGGGCCGCTGTAAATGATGAAGGGCACGAGAGCACTAGCGGTCGCATCGCTGATTAGCTGCCGGAGGTTGGCTTGCCTGAACCCATTACCACTTAACGGATGTCGAGCGTCCAGCGTGAAGAAAACCCTGTACTCACCCGCGCCGGCCAGCGACGTGATGCCCTCAAAACCATTATTGAAGTCGCCCGCCCATCGAAGATTGCCAGAGTTCGCTGAACTGGAATCGCCGGAAGTAAAGAACCCGCAATCTCTGAATAGAAGATCCCCGGTCTGATTCCCATGAACATCGGCGCCCCAGGCTAAGCCACCAAACTGACAATTCTCGAAGTACAGTTCGGAGGTTATGTGACTGCTTGTGCTCGCACCATCAATAGGAATCTGAAACCCGATACTTCCAGCAGCGTTGGCTGAGAAGCTGGACCGCTTCCAGACTGATTGAAATCCTCCACCACCAAAGAAGTCACACGAGACGAGGGCGTACTTAACTCTCGAATTCGGATCGGCAAAGTCCAGATTCTCCCATGTGATTGCAGACCCGCAAGCGAGAATTCCAATCACCCCCGTTTGAGTTCCGGTGTATTGAATCCTCACTACAGACGTGAAGTTGATCATGTCCGCGGCCGCCCCTGAAATCCGAACGCCTGTTACGACCGTTCCGCTCGAGTTCTTTAATCGAAGAATGAGAGGTACTTGAGTGTCAACCGTACCGACAACAGAAACGATGCCGCCTCCCGCCTCCATTGAGGCGTCATAGGCTTGCTGAAATCCCGAGACGACAGAATGAGCCGTCCCGGCAGATGGAGCGGCCCCGCCTGAGTTGTAAGCGAAGATAAACCCGTTGACGTGGCTTAGGGGAACGGTGTCCTGTAAGTGCATCGATCCAGCCGATGCCGTGGTCCCAAGATAGCGACGGACCGCTACAGCACCCGACGGAGGCTCGACAGCCTGACGGAACTTGATGTAATCCCCGGCGCTGACTGCGATGCCCGATGAAATCGCACTTAGGGCGCTCTCGGTCCCATCCCCGCAGAGATAAGCATAAGCACCGTAATAGGTAGTCGCCGCGATAATTCCGGTCGATGTCACCGTTGGGGCAGTGACCGGCGGGCTAACCGTCAGACCGTTGAACGTTGTAGTCGTTGCGGCCCCGGCCGGAGGCGCGGCCCCTGCGGCGTTCCAGATAACACCACTCCCACCAAAAGGGCCATCATTGTCACCAAAGGCAAATTGACCGGGAATGTTCGGGGAAGGAATCCCATCGGCTTTGTGATAGGTCGCTCCACCATCGTTGGACATGTAGACGTTGCAGGCAACTGCCCACTTGGAATTATTCCCGAGTGAAGCAAAGACCTTGACCCCTAGTCCCTGCGTTGTCGTTCCGGTGAAAGTCGTTGCAGGAGATAACCCTGTCTCGCCATTCCAAGTCAGATAGGTGTAAGCAACTTTATAAGAAGCAGCGGCAAGACCAGCGCCAAACGCTGCAGCTTTCGTGAGTGTTGGCGCGCTTGTTGGTGCTGGTACTGTAACGGTTAGATCGTCGTAGCCATGCGGGAAAAAGGTGTTTCCAAGCCCCAGATCTGCGGGCTTCCACGTTTTATGCGTGTCGTCCCAAACGTGTACTTGTCCGTCTCGAATTAGCGCAGTCATTATCCCGTCACCGTTGATGGCAAACTCTCAATGCCAGTGTCTGCTATTTGGGTTATGTCGAAGCGAACCGTTGCCGGGTTAGTCCCTCCAAAATCCGTTTTTGCCATGTCGTCCGTGTAGACGAACTGTCGCGGATAATACGGTTTGACGCGCACCTTTAGCGCCCCTTGCGCTCCCGGTAACGATTCCGAAAAGGACATACTCAGCTTGACTGGATAATCAATCGGGTTCTGAAAAGTACGCATCCAGAGCGCGTCATTCACGTAATACTCGGCATGTCCGTTCTTTAGTTGAATCTTGAGTCGAGATCCGGCCAAAAGTCGTCGTTTTAGTCCGGTGGCCCCTTCGGCGTCAATAAACTGAGGCGAGCCAGAAGACGTTGAGTCTTCCACGTAGACGCCAGTTATAGGCCCCGGCGTCACCGGGCTAATCGCCAAGAAGAAAAACGGGCGGCTATCAACCTCCCACAAAATGTCCATATCACCCGCGAAGGCTTGAGACACATAGAGCAAAACATCAGTTGGCTGCACTGTGGTGTAAATTGACCCGTCAGGGTCGCGGGAAATCAGACTTTGATTACCTGCCCCAGTGTTGTAAGTCCACTTTGCTGGAACGTAGTCTTGGATTTGCTCAATCGTTGCTGTTCGCTTTAGTGCCGCCGTAGAAGAATCCCGAACTCGCAGGATGTACTTCTCAGGCAAGAACGCATCAACAACTCCCGGCTCCCAAGTGATCACCCTGTCATTACTGATTTTGGTTAAAACGAGAGACGTTGGCGGCTCTGGTCTGATTAAGATGGAATCTTCTGCTTGCCCTGACGAGAGACTTCTTCCAAACACTGATTGCGTGATGACTTTGATCCAATACGTTCCTGCCGACGTGGCCCTAATCTCGCAATGCCCATGATTGTTTGAGTCAGGGTAGACGGTATCAACCATCTTATATTCCGAGTCGTCAGGTTCAACCGCCGGCAAGACGAAGGATGGACCTTTCAAAAACACATGGGCCAACTGAGCACCCGCAAAGCTCGCGAAATCGAAGTCAACGGCAATGCCAGTAAGATAGTTTTCCGTCTGGGTCAGCGTTAGATTTGACGCGACCGGTGGAGGCTCACTCAGATACTTCAGAGTCGTCGCGACAACCACAGGCTTGCGCCCAATCTGACCCTCCAGCAGAGAAGATGAATACACCTTGCCCGTCAGTGAAACATCGAACTCGCCGCTAAGAGTTTTTGCAGTAACAAAAATCGGTTGATTGACCAGATAGTTTTCAATCAGCCCGGTTCCTTCATCGAAGCGATAGTCATTCACGGCCACCACGTCACCAATTTCGAGGACTATGGCCGCTTCATCTGACATCCACTTGGCGCCAGCTCCGCCGTCGCGTTCTTCGGCAAGAGTCGCATGACACAAACGCGACGCTTGAGAGAAGTTGTCTACGCCCGAAAGGTTGATCTCTTTCTTGTTGACTTGTTTAATGGCCCGCTGGTGCGCGCGGTCATTAACTGTGACCTTAGTCCGTTTGAATCCATTGGCTGCGTCGACGTACTCGCCGCTCGTCTGGTTGATCTTTGAAGCTGAGGGAATCCACTTAAACGATCCTTCTCGCATATTGAATGCGTTGAAAACTTCAGCGACCCGGATCGTTTCGCCCCCGGTCTGGTTTAACGTAGACGGGAAGTCCTGATCGTAATCCGCAACGTCGTCAATCGTGAACGATCCGCCTGCGTTCGTCTCAAGAAAGCGAACGTGATCGTCGTTCACTGCCGGCGAGAAATACCAGTTGACCTCTGCGGCGCCCGTCGGCAGAGCTCCAAGACTGGCCACCGATACTTTCTGGCCGGCGGCGATCGTAACCTTCTTGAGCGGGCTCATTAACGTTTCGGAACCGGATCCGTCAACCAATGAATAACCTAAGTAGTAATTGCCAGGAGCGAGCGTCCCGCTTCCCGTCGCACTTGCGGTTGGTTCGGTGACGGGCGAGTCAACTTGAGATTCGTGATCGTTTACGAGTGCAGAAGCAAAGATGAGCTTTCCAACAGTCGAGTAAATGTGAACAACGTTGTCCTCGTTCCAGACCGCCCGCACGTATTGATTAAGATCGGGATCGGCATTGATGAGAGCCGCCAACATTCCAGCTACGGACTCGTTAATGTCGTTCGCCAGGACCGTATAAGCGATCGGAATGTCCCAAACCGTGACGACTAAATCACCACTGGCTCCTGAAACGGTTACGGTTCCCGACGAAGGCACAGACGTAGAACCTCCCGCGAGCGTGGCGCCACTGCGAGTAAGGCCCGTTCCTGAGACTGCCAGGGTGATTGCGTTACCAGTAGCGGGGTGATATTCAGCAGAAGTGACGGCTCGATACTCGGACGTCACCAAACCGGGATTGATTAGCAGGTATCCTCGCAGAGATGCCCGCCACGGCTCCACGTTAGCCACCAAAACGAACGTAGCGCCCATCGAGGCGTCAGATATCAGGTAAGTGGAATCGGAGGCTCTCTTGGCTCGAATATCCTGCCGTCCGGCCGTATCTGTCACTCGATAGAGCCTTCCGGCCGGAAGAACGACATTATTGAGAAAATCGATCGCGTTGCTCGTATCAGTCAGGGGAAGGTTCAGGGTCCAGGCTTTGCGGACTACGGGTTGGGCCGGCAGAACGTTGCCATCCATCCCGTCAGTGACGATAGCGATAATGCTGAAACTCAATCCTGCGGCTGGCGTCCCATCAGGCTGGAATCCGGCCATTCCGACCCACCATCGACCTGATACGGGATTATCAACGATGACTGTTTGAGGGCTGGCAGTGTAGGCGAAGTCGTCATAGCTCGTAAGAGTAGGTTTCGAGCCCGCTCTGACGTAGGTTGTGCCATCGCCACTCCCGGTCGCGACCACCTGCAGTTCTGTCGCACCCGTTGGGACGTCAATCCAGTAATATTTCCATGCGCTCGTAGCGACTGTCTGGCCAGCCAAGAGAACGCTATCCGTAAGTTGATGATCGCCGCCTCCTGGGTTTTCACCCCCAAACGAAACGGCAAACGCATCATCGCGATTAGTGGTTAGCGGATCGGGTTCGCCTGAATCGAGTAAATGTCTGAAGTATCGAGAATCAATCAGTCCGGTAGAACTGAGGCGCGTGAGATTTCCGTTGATTAACGCACTAAGATCATGATCTCTGAGCGCGAGAAATTCACCGTTTGATTTGTCGATTATTGGTCGCTGTCTTTCGGCGTGAACTGCCGGGAGATTATCGTCACGCACCAGCTCAGGTTCGAGGCCGAAGAAGTCAGGCGACGTGAGGACAAAACGCGCTGCATAAACCGGAGAATCAGAGAATCCGACTTGATTGAAAATGCCATCCTCATCAGGCAGATCCATTTCAACCAGTACCACGCCGATCAATGTAGCGACTTGATCCATTTGCGGATTCGCAAAAGGTTGAGACTCAGATTCAGGGCCACCAATAGCAAACCCCACATAGGCTTTACGTGATCCGTACCAGGTGTTTTCAGGATAAGTGTTTTCTATCGTGTCCGGAGTCGCATTAGTACCCGTGCCTCCCGGATCTCCCAGGTGCACGTGAGTTTGTTTGTGTGCTTCGTCTGCCCACCAGCCATAGAAAATATAGTTGGAGTCGGGCAGTTGAAAGTTCGTGATCGAGGTGACTTTGTGTCCAACGAAAAGCCAGATACCAATGATGAAAAACCCAGAGTCAAACCAAAACACCGGTAGCCCTTGGAGCTGCGCGCGACCGGAAGCGATTAAAGGAACTACCGCGCCATCTGTCTCTGACACAGAACTCCACTGGTTAAATTTGATTCGATCTTTCTTTCTCGGTAAAAAGCCAAAGCGATTCGATTGAACCGGGTCGTTGTACTTAACGAGAGACTGGTGCGCGTTGAAGGGAAAGCCTTCGTTCAGAATGTCGTTTGGCGATCGTCCATCTGGATCTTCAGCGGTTATCGTGCCGCGTGGGATCTCGCAATCAAGAGTGGCTAATTCTTCTTGAGCTGTGAGTTGGCCTTGTTCTCGATCCAGTTCTGAATTGTCAGGAGCTTGAAGCCTCAAAACCCACTGGCGAGAATCTTCCAGGGCCACGGAGTGATCCCAGTTGACGTAACGAATAACCAACCGCAGGCCATCAACAATTTGAGTGGCGCAAAATTGCGAGAGAAAGCGGTCCGCATTCTCGATCGTTAGAGTAATCGAATTGAATTGACCTGAAATGAACTCGGAAAGTTCACCGTGAGTAAAAATACGCGCGCTGTAGAAATTTCCCAGCCAGGTGCAATCATGTTTGGCCCACAAAGCAATCGCATCCGCGGGATCGAATAGTCCGTCGACGTCTGGATAATAATTGGATTCGTATACCTCGAAGAGAAGCGAACGGTTGCGCGAGATATCGTCGCTGGCAGACCGCGCCGGAACTAAGGCGAGGGCAAGGTTGGCCGTCAGTTCTAACATTATGCCAGCCCTTCCTTGACGAGAGTGATGACCCGTTCCTGAGCGTTGATTCCATTGATCTCGGCATGTGCCGGCTTCTCGTAGTTTTCATAGTGAACCCCGGTATACAGCGTTCCTGAGTCGTCTTCACCGGTACGCCATTGTCGAAACTCAAATCCAAGTAGTCCATCCTTAGCTTCTGCGAAATGATCATCAAGTTGCTTGGCTTGAACTCGAGTTAGTCCTTTGTAGTGCAATACCCAAGTGCGAATCCGAGCAGTTGAATCGGCGCCACGCGTGGCCCCGACCATCATCGGCTTAACTACAACACCCGGATATTTATCTGTTAGCCGCTGAAGGAAATTGACTATCGGGCCGGAGACATCTCCGCCGTAGGAAGCTGCATATCTGGAATCAGTTGGGAATCGAGAGACTGCCACCGGCTGAGGATAGCCGCGGTCAGAGGTTTATTTTCTTGGGGCGTTGACACTATTCTTACCCGGTCTTAGACTCCCGCGCATGAAATCCAAAATGACGCTTATCGCCCTGGCGCTGGTTTGCGCCTCCACGCTTTCGGCAAAACCACAGTCGAACACTGACGTTCAAAGCAAAATCAAAACTTTCCGCAACGCCAAACGATACCGCTACGAGTATGATCGGTTCAAAGATCGTACCCACGTTCGGTGTCTTGGTTTTGCTGTCAAAGTCAGAAATACCGGAAGCGGAATTCAACGTGTAATTGTTAGCACTGACCTGTTCTTTGCCGGTAAAGATCCTCACAGCTCTGAAGCCCACTTCTATTTGACTTTTGAGGCTTACGGTGCCAACTGGCAATTGTTAAAGAATAAAAATTTACTGGCGATTGTTGACGGGACTCGCAAAGACTTCGGACAAGGTTTGCATGATAGTGAAATTACCAGCGGTTTATACACTGGCAGCGTTGGCGTCGATGAGCGACTAACGTTCCAATTTAGTGCGGAAGATCTCCAGAGTCTGGCGCGCGCGAAAACGGTTGAGTTCCAGATTTCGGACCTAGATTTGAGTTTAGAAGACGAACATCAACAAGCTTGGCGCGACCTGCTGGGCTTGGTTAAGTGACTTCAGTCCTGGCGTTTGATTTCTTTCACGATAGCTTCCCGAACCCGCCCACCCGAGCCAGCATCAGTTACCACAATATTAGTGACGTGATCTTTCAGTAATGGCGTGTTGAATTCATGCTTGATCGTGAGATGGATTGGGGCCGAACGTTGCGAACCAAGTTCTATTGATCCACTTTGGTTTGATGCTCCCCCTCCGGCGGAACTCGATCGGCCGGCAGACGATCCGCCGCTGCTTCCGCCTCCCGTGGCCTGATTAAACGAATTACCCGCGACGGCACGCCCAGTCACGGCGGCAACCCCGGCTAGGCTTCCGTAAATTGCGGCTGCCGTGAAGTGTTCCGCCGCCGAAGGGCCAGCGTTTGGAACTCCGAAGTACGCGAGCGCAAGCGCCGCAAAACCTTCGGCAAGCTCAAAGATTGCTTTGACTGCGGCCTGCTGAGCGATGCTCGCTAAAATCTGGGCAGTTACTTGACGGACACTTGCGCCGGCCTTTCCGTACAGCACCCAGGCATAGGCGGCTTGACCAACCGCCTCACCCAACCCCGAAAAAGCAGTTGTCAGGGCCCCTACGCCAGCCAGTGCGGCGCTCTGTTGCGCCCCTGAGAGATTCTCATTGATAGCCCCAAACAGTTGGTCGATCGAGCTTGCAGTTCTCTTGGGAACTTTCCCCGCGTCGCCTTCGACATCGCCGAATGTATTCTCGAAGCGCTTTCTGCGAGCTTCTTCAAGTTCCCGCCAACTGACTGATTCCTTTTTGAGTGCATCGCGAATCTTCCGCGAAGCCTCGACCGCGGCGCCGGCCCGTTCACCTTCCAGCCGGATCAGCTCATCTGCGATCTCTTTTTGCCTTTCCAGCGTAACCCCGAAGGCCTTCTGTTCGTCTTCGAGAGCTGTTTTACGCCGCGCGAAGGACGCCTGTACCACTTCTGCGATCTGCTTTTCAGCGTCCGACTCAAGAAGGCCAGTACTGCGAATTCGATCTTTGATCGACTCAATGACTCGCTGGTCAGCTTCTTCCTGTATTTGTACGTGCCGTTGATTAGCGGCCAGTTGAGCCGCGGCGATCTGCTTGTCGCGCTCATCCTCCAGTCTGGAAGTTTCCTGATCGTTCTTTGCTGTCGCAGCCTGTGTTTCTAAGGTCAGTTCTTTATCTCTAATGTTGAACTGGCGTTTAGTAATCAGCTTTTTAGCGAGAGCGCGTTCGATCGCAGACTGTTCGCCGTTGATCTTGTCGATGGTTGCGTTGAGTTCCTGATCCGCCAGGTCTATTGCGCGTTTGGTGAATTCCTCGATCGTTCGGGCTTGCCGCCGAAAAGCTCGTTCGTTTTCGGCAATGTCGGCGTCGAGTTGTTGCCTGATCTCGCGTCCGGCTAGTTCCGCTTCTTTCAACGATTCTTTTAGCTCTGTGCTTGCCTTGCCGCCGCCTCCCCCACCTCTCGTCTTTTGTCGCGTAATTCCCGCGCCAGCTGACAAATCCCCCCCGCTTTGACGCGGAGGCAGATTTACTGACGCATCAACGTCTGCACCAACGTGAACGACTTGCTTAGGCGGGACGATAAACTGCCACGCATCGCGGAGGGCGATAAGGGTTTCTTCAAGGAGCCGCAAGTTACCAATCAGAAGCACGAGGTCTGCTTTGACGAAGCTCTGAATTACAGACCCGAATAATTGAATTGCGTCCTGGTTCTCTTTGAGGACTCGGGAAACATCTTTGAAGGCAGAAAGGATCGCGGGAATAGCGTCTTTAGAGATCGTCGCAGTAACGGCCCGAAGCTGGAACTGCACGAGCGCCATCTGATCGTTAAACTCATCCGCGGCCTTGGCATCTTCCGTGCTAACGATCAATCCCATCTCACGGAATTTCTTAATCGCTACATCAAGGTTGCCGTTCGTCTCTTTTATGATCGCGAGAATCGACTTGCCGCCGCGTCCGAACAGTTCCAACGCTGTTGCGGTCTGGTGAAAGCCTTCAGGCATCTTTGCCAGCGCAGTGAACGCCTGTCGGAATGCCTCCTCAGTATTGTTGGTTTCAATGCCCAGCTCTTTCATCAGCAGGGCTTGTTTGCTGGTCGAGTCCTCTGAGGCTTCGAGATTCTTTTGGAAGATGCCTAGTGAAGCGGTAAGCCCCTCAAGACTGCCCCCGGTAGTTTTGGCAACCACCTCGAGCGCGGAGAGTGTTTCAACGCTGACGCCTGTTTGCTGCGACAGGTCGAATAGTGCACCTTGCCACTCGGCAGTGCTTTGAGCCAGGTCAAAGAATTCTTTGTTCAGTAAAACGAACCCAGCAGTAAGCGCAGCAGCGGCTACAACCGCAATACCAATTGGTCCAGCCAGGGCGACGATTGACGTACCGGCACCTTCAGCCGCAGTTTCGGCCCCCTTTAAGCCGTCTGCCGCTTCGCCTGCCAGCGAACCAAGTGAACCAATCCGCCCAGCAACGCCGCCTAAAGGCCCCTGAAGCGTGGCGGACGAGGCCCGCAACACCTGCATGATGTCGGTGATCTTCTGTAGATTCTCTTTGACCGGCCCAACGCCTTTGGCGAGGTCCGCGGCAGCCTTCTCAGTCTGTTTCCATTCCGCAATGAGGGCGGCGGACCGTTGGCGTTGAAGAGAAGAAACCGCCGCCAGCTGTTGCCGCATGGACAGCTCAGACTTATTTGCGTTCTGAGTGGATTGAACGGTCTGGGCAACTTCCCGGCGCACGTCTGCTAACGCCGCCTTTGCGATCGCGGGGTCAATAGAGACTTTCCAAGTCAGTTCTTGCGCTGACAATTATTCTCCTTCAGCGCCGCTCACTCGAAAACTATTCAGTTGTTAGTTGGGTTTTGCTTCAGGGATCAGCCCGCCAACTTCATCGGACTTGCCCCGAAACCGAGGCGGCGCGTTTGCGCCAGAAGAATGCGAGCTCAAGGCTTCTGCTTCACGCTGCTTGAGTTCACAATCAAAGAACAAAAGTCGCTGACTACAAAGCCTGTCGAAATCGAGCGCGACGCCTCGATCAAGAATTCCAAACAGTTCGCTAGGACGCTTTCCGAACTGCTTTCCGATTAGAGCGAGTTCCAGGACCTCTCGCGAGTTTCTTACGAAAGCGGGAGAGGTCATCCAATGGAATGGCCCCGCCTCCCTTCAAATCAACACCCGTTGCCAGGCCGGTGGCGTACTTGAATAGAAGCCAGTTCGCATCGGCGTCGTCCAGCCGCCGGGGATCCAGAACCAGATCCTTCGGATCGAACTTTTCAGGGTCAAACTCGGAATCGAGTTCAGTCAGACCTTTGATTGCCGCGGCTTTCCATTCGTCGGTGAATTCAATCTGATCGGCAGGCTGATTCGAGAACAACGGGATCACGGATGCGCTTTGAATAATCGCTGACAGCCTGGCGGTTTCCCTCTGGCCGTCTGCCAATTCTTCGGCGGACATCTTGCCGGCCAAATCAAGAGCATCATCAAGGCCCGGCGTGCCGCTTTCCTTCCAGCCCTCGACTGCGATTTTTGTCAGACCTGAAGGCATCGAAGCGGCCAACACCGAAGACCACACCGCCGAGACAGGGCGCAGATAGAACTTCTCCCCGGTCACGGGATTCAGCACCCATCGCGGCTCGCTCTTGAGAAGCCGTTCGGCTTTGCGTTGTTCGTAGTTAGACGCTGACCAGCTCATATTAGGTGATTGTCTTCCACCAGATGCCAACGCGATCCGTGGCCGGACGCGAAGCGATCGACATGCCGACAAACTTGAAGGGCGAAGCCGCCATCTTCTTGCGGCCGATATCCATCGCGAACCCTTCATCGTTGTAGGCTTTGTAAAGTTCGATGCCCACGATCTTGGTCGTATCAGAGTAAAGCGGCGCAATCAGAATCACCGTGAAGGTGGTTAAGGCCTGCCCGTCACCGAGGGTAATCTGTTCATATCCGGAACCGGCCGTGCGAGTTCCTGTGGCAATCAGCTTAGCCAGGATCGTTGACTCGATCGTCTGGATCATGCTGCCTTCGATCGTCGCCTCGACAACGTTGATCGAAGAAATGATCGGGGCTGCTTGTTCGTCGGAATGGTATTGCTCGATCGTTGGCTTATAGATGAACTTCGAACCTTCGAGCGTCATGCCGATGTGGACGGCGCCGACTGAAGCAGTAGCGTCCGGAGTCAAGGCACCGTCAGCAGCCGAGGCGATTACGGGACGCGATCCAGTTGCGGGAAGTTCGCCAGCCAGCCACACGTCGCCGGGGCCAAGCTGAACCATTGCGGTGTTGTAATCACGAGCCAGACCAGCCATGTGTTGTTACTCCTTCGCGGCGAGAATGTCCGCGACCTGAGCCGCGTATTTTTGGTAGTCGTCATATTTCTTCTGACCAGCCTCAGCACCGAACTGATCCCGCAAATCTTCCAGCGTGCGCGACAGGTTGCCAATGCCCAGAGGTGGCCGGAAGTTCGTTGCTTCAAATTGAGGATTGAAGAAGACAGAGCCGCCGCCGATCCCGGCGATAGCCAGGTATTTCTTTTCGCCCAACTCCTTACCAAACTCCGCCTGAAGGCCTGCGAGCGTGACGGACATTCGGACTTTGCTCTCAGGGTGGACTCCTTCAAAGAGCCGAGTTTCATTATCCACGCCGGCCGTGGTCTCAGCTTCTTTGCCCGAGAATGGTTTATCAATTCCCATCACGACAGCGGAACTCTTAGCAGTTTTGGATTCAGAGGTTTGCTCAGCCATGCGATTCTCCCTTTTCGACGTAACCTTAAAACAGTTGCCGTCTTTACGTTTCACCGCTCGTTATATTTCAAAGTCAGTTCCAGTTTGACGTTTCGGCCCCACGTTCCACTCACAGCGTCCTTGCCCATGATGAAGTACTGCCAACTCAATTCCGGAATCATTCCAAAGACGTAGTTTGGCGAGATCCCGGTCGTGTAGTCAGAGATTGGTGCAGACTTGAGGACCGCTCTCAACGCTCGAACGTATTTCAGGAGTTTACGAAGGCAATTTGTTGGATCGGCATCCTCAACCGCCAGGTAAAGGCTAATCCTGAGAGAGAGGCTTTCGAAATGGTCCGACTGCTCGCCACCGCCGGCGTCCGGCTCGATGGCCAGTGCCGGTAAAGATCCACGGAAGTTTGCGAAGTCTCCCAAGGTAAGCGTTAAGTCCGGGAGTCCCGTAAAAGTAACGACCTCGTTGCCGTCAACTGCCGGAATGGCGACCCTCAGACCGGGCGCGAACGTAACGTCTGAATCGGTCCCAACTAAGGTTGTTGCACTCTGAACCGTATAGACCTGAGTGTCCCCGGCAATCGTGAAGGAATCGCCTTCTGTTGGCTTTACGGTGAAGCCGTCCATATGGAGCACAGTCGTCCCGACAGGGCGCGCTATGGAATCGTCAAGCCGCGGGCTTCCGGTCGCTGGCGGGTAAAATAGATCCAACGCGGGCTTAAAGTCCCGATCAAGGACAGCGAGAACGTTGTCTAAAGCAACACTCTCCAAGGCCTCTTGATAACGTGTCGAAAAAGTCATTGCAGTTGAAACCCGAGGTCAATCAATCGTTCATTCTTTGACGTAACTGCGATCATCATTAACTTGTCTTCGCGCGCGTCCGTGATGTTGATCACGTGGAAACGTTCCTGATGAAACACTCCGTAATAAACGTCTGAGCCATACTCACCGCTCAGAGGTGAAATTCGAGTGATGTTCCCGGGCTGGTCCTTGGCAAACGACAGATAGAACGCGTCAGTCCTTCGAAGCTTTGTCTTGCCGGGAAACTCTTTAGCCTTGCGCGCTGCATACTCCGGAGTCAGGTCCGGTGAACCGGGAAACTCAGCGTCAAAGTCACTGTGAATGATTACCGTCGACTCAGGCGCGAGCTTTTCAAGTTCCTTCGTCCAGTCCGAAAACTCTGCCTGCGCCCGCTCGAGGGCCTGCAGTAATCCGTTGGCGCCACTCTCTTGTAATTGAAGGACGAACATTACGCCCCTCCGGGAATCGCCGTTGCCAGGGCAATGCGTTGCGCCTTCTCCCAGCCAAGCTCTTTCATTTGTTCGGCTGAAATCGCGGCTACGTCGATGTTCTTTCCGAGCAAAAGAAAGTTGACGTCGTTCACGCCGCGATGGTTCATGAATGCCGCCAGGGATTGCCTGATGGCCTGCGCGGCCTGCTGGGACACCTCGTCCATTGCGGTGCGAATGATTACCGTATCGCCCGGGTTGATAGTCAGGCACTCAAGCCCGCGCAAGAGAATGTCCACCTCCTCAGGCTCCGCCGGTTGGTTGCCACCATTGATTCGTTGGAATTTACGAAGTGCGTTGCTCATACATTCGCCGGACTCCTAAAGCCGATCGTCAGTTTCGCAAGGACAAATAACCAGACCGCACTGGAACTCTTTTCCCTTACAGGCTGTTCAAACACCATCGCCGACTCATTGCCGCGCGCGTGAACTGTGATCTTCTGCTTCGGATGGATTCCTGCCGTCGTTGCATTCCAGCCAAACTTCAACCGATGAGTGGCGGTGTAGGTCACGCCGCCGGAGACGATTGTGTTACCACCTGGCGCGGCTTCGGCAATTTGGACGGGAATGTTGGTAGCCACAGGAGTTGTCCCTTCTGTTTTTCCTGAGTGGCCGTCACTGACGAGGCTCAGTTCAACGATGTCGCAGAGGTCCTCAAGCGCCTTCGGTGCAGCTTTAGCGTTTACCTTCGTCCTGGCTTTGTCGATTGCGTTCCCGGCTTTGCTCATCAGAACACCCCGCGAACTGGAATCGAGACGGAGCCCTGCTGAATCTCAGAGGAGTAGAGAGGCAGCCCAAGGGCCTTCCGGACCCGCTCGCGAATCGCATTTAGCAGAGGAACGGCGTCCAGGTTGGTTTCGCCGGTCAGCTTAAAGTCGACATCGTTCCGGTTGTCATTCCAGGTCGCGATGTCGGCAATGATCGAGGTTTCTTGTTCGGTGATTAGACTGCCAACGAGGGAATCAATCGTGGCGTAGGTTTCGCGCGTGATTTCCGCGACCGTGACTTTTTGAGTTGCGGTGAGCGCCATTGGGTCATTAGATCGCCACGTGGTAGTCAATGGTTATGACGGCCGTTCCTGTGCCGGTAGCGAACGGAGCCGTGGCGCAAGTGATCACAATCGGCGCGTTGGCCACCGGCGTGATCGACGCTTCAATTCCTCGCACATTCGCAAAGGCAGTGCCGGCGCCTCCGGTCGTTATCAAGGCTGCGGCTACGTCTGCTGTGACCTTCG
>Ga0209468_1000072_pt1 | contig 51290 bp, 47 predicted proteins | sample GraSoiAngelo_102_FD_185871 | JGI IMG/M metagenome (GOLD analysis project Ga0209468, IMG submission 185871) | Grasslands soil microbial communities from the Angelo Coastal Reserve, California, USA - 14_0903_02_40cm (SPAdes) (version 2) | ecosystem: Environmental > Terrestrial > Soil > Grasslands ...
CCGCGTCGGCAAGCCGGACGATCCGAACGAATGGGGTTTCTTCACGCCCGCGACGGTCAACGCGGGCTACAGCCCGACGCGCAACGACATCACGTTCCCGGCCGGCATCCTGCAGCCGCCGTTCTACGACCCGAACGCGGACGAGGCGTACAACTACGGCGGCATCGGCACGGTCATCGGCCACGAGATGACGCACGGCTTCGACGATCAGGGCGCGAAGTTCGACGCGGCCGGAAATCTGCGCAACTGGTGGTCCGACGAAGACCTGAAAAATTTTCAGGCGCGCGCGGAATGCATCGCCAATCAATACGGCGACTACGTCGTCGAGGAAAATCTCAAGCTGCAGGGGAATCTCGTCACCGGCGAAGCGATCGCAGATCTCGGCGGCGCGACGCTGGCGCTGCGTGCGTACCAGAAATCACTCGCCGGCAAACCGCGCCGCGTCATCGACGGTTTCACTCCCGAGCAGCGCTTCTTCCTCGGCTTCGCGCAAGTGTGGGGCGAGAACATGGCGGCCGAGGAGGGGAGGCGGCGCGCGCTGACCGACCCGCACGCGCCGGGTCCCGCGCGCGTGAATTTGACAGTACAGAACATGCCGCAGTTTCAGGACGCGTGGAATTGTCCGCAGGGCTCGAAGGAAACACGCGAAGCGGCGAAACGCTGCGGGATTTGGTGAATCTTGTACCCTTAGGTTGTGGTGACCGCTGCCTCAGCGGTCACAGCGCCGCCGGATGGCGGCGCGAGCGGCGCTTCGCGCCGCCGCGACCGCTGGGGCAGCGGTCGCCACATATCAGCTGCGTACATATCCCTCCGCCGCCATGCGCTTTCCGGACGCGCTGTAATCGCCCAAATCGCCGACGCCCGAGGCGTCGACCCACGTCGTATAAAAATTGAAGAGCGCGCAGACTGTGATCGCGTCGTAAATCGCTTCGTCGCTCCAGCCCGCGGCGCGGACGGCGTCGATGTCGGCGCGCGTGATTTCCCACGCGCGTCGTGCGGCTTTCTCGATCAAGATCAGCAATTCCGCGAATTTCGCGTCGATCGGTGCGCTTCGATAATCGTCCAATACCGATTGGACGAGTTGCGTGTCGCCGAGGAGCTCGGCCGCGACCGCGGCGTGCGAGCCGGTTCAGAAGAGACAGTTGCGCTGGCGCGAGGTGAACGCCGCAATGAGCTCGCGCTGGCCGGGCGAGAGAGGAGATGGACCGCGCATCACTTCCTGCGTCCACATCGCGAGAAACTTCGTCCGATCCGGCTTGAAATTGAAGAGATGCAGGATTTCCGAGACCGGAATTCCGGCGGCCGCCATCGACTCCGCGGCGGCCCCCCACGGACTCTGATTGTGCTGATGTTCGACGTCGTGCAGATGCATGAATCCATGATAATGCGCGGGCCATGACGCGCTATCCGCTCGAGCCGGACGCCGATGAAATGCGGAGCCTCGTCGATGAGGCGATGTCGCGCATCATTCCGCACATCGAGTCGCTCCCGTCGCAGCCGGCGAGCAACGTCGAAGGCGCAACCGAGTACGCGCGCACGCTGATCGAGCCGCTGCCGCAACGCGGCGAGTCATACGAAACGCTGCTCGATTTTCTTTTCAACGACGCGATCCCGCGCTCGTTCACGGCCGCGGGACCAGGCTACGTCGCGTACGTGCCGGGCGGCGGACTCTTTCACTCCGCGGTCGCCGATCTCATTGCGGATGCGGTCAATCGCTACGTCGGCGTCTGCGCCGCGGCGCCAGCGCTCGTACAACTCGAGGCGAACGTCGTGCGCTGGTTCTGCGAGATCGTCGGATATCCGCGCACTGCGGGCGGCGTGCTGACGAGCGGCGGATCGCTCGCGGCGTTCACCGCGGTCGTCACCGCGCGGAAGGCGCTGCTGCCCGACGATTTTCTGAAGGGCACGTTGTACTGCTCGAACCAGGTCCACCATTCGTTTCAGAAAGCGGCGAACCTCGCGGGATTTCCGTACGCGAACGTGCGCGAGCTGCCGGTCGATGACCAATTCCGCATTCGCATCGACGCGCTCGAAGACGCGATCGCGCGCGATCGCGCCGATGGATGGACGCCGTTCCTCGTCGCGGGCAGCGCGGGCACGACCGGCACCGGTGCGGTCGACGACCTCGAAGCGCTCGGGCGCGTCGCGCAACAGAACAAAATGTGGTTTCACGTCGACGGCGCGTACGGCGCGCTGTTCATGCTCACCGAGCGCGGACGTGCCGCGATGCGCGGCATCGAGCAGGCCGACTCGATGATCCTCGATCCGCACAAGACACTGTTCCTTCCGTTCGGCACCGGCGCGGTGCTCGTGAAAGACGCGAACACGTTGCGCCGCGCGCATTCGCTGCACGCCGACTATCTGCCGGCGATGCAAAACGCCGACGAGCTGGTCGACTTCTGCGAAGTCTCGCCCGAGCTGTCGCGCGACTTTCGCGGACTGCGCGTCTGGCTGCCGCTGAAACTGTTCGGCATCGAGCCGTTCCGCGAGCAGCTCGACGAGAAGCTCGATCTCATTCAGTACACCGTCGACGAGCTGCGCAAGATCGACGGCATCGAGATCGTCGCCGAGCCGCAGTTGACGATCACGGCATTTGGAGTGGTGCGCGCCTCCGGCGCGCCTTCCGCCGCCGGAGATCCGCACCACTCCAACGATCTCACGCGCGAGCTGATGCGCCGCATCAACGCGAAGAAGCACGTGCTGCTCACTCCCACGACGCTGCCGGACGGACGGTTCGTCATCCGCATCGCGATCGTCTCGCATCGCACGCATCGCGATCGGATCGACCTGATGCTCGACGACATCCGCGAGTCGGTGCGGGAGCTGTCATGAAGCGGATGGCGGATGGCGGATGGCAGACGGCAAAACCGAACGCCATCCGCCGTCTGCCATCTGCCATCTGGTTCCTCACGCCGCTCGTGGCATTGCTCGCGCTGATCTACTTCCGTCCGCTCACGCTCTTCTTCGCCGCGCGCCGCGTCTATCTCGCACTCATCGGCATGAAGAGCGAATTCGTGCAGGTCGGATCGCATCGCATTCACTACTGGGTGGGAGGGGAGGGGCCGCCGCTCGTGCTCGTGCACGGCGTCGCGATGCGCGCCGAAGATTGGGCGCCGCTCTTGCGCACGCTCGCGAAAACGCATCGCGTTTACGCGCCCGATCTCCTCGGCTACGGCGACTCCGATCAGCCCCGCGGCTCCGACTACTCGGTCGCCACGCAGTCCGACATTGTGCGCGGCTTCATCGATGCGATGCATCTGCAGCAGCCCGACGTCGCCGGCATCTCGATGGGCGGATGGATCGCGATGAAATTCGCGTCCGAGCATCCCGAGCGCGTGAAGCGACTCGTGCTTTTATCGAGCGCCGGCCTCGCATACGAGTCGACGCTGACGGAGAGCTCGTTCTCCGCGACGACGATCGCAGAACAGCGCGCGAGCTTTGCGCTGCAAAGCGACCTGGCGCCGCGCCTGCCGGACTTCATCCTGCGCGACGTGATTCGTCATTCGAAAACGAAAGCGTGGATCGTGCGCGCGTCGATGCGCTCCATGCTCACGCGCGCCGACCTTCCGCTCGACGGCAAGCTGCAGCGCGTCCACATGCCCGTGCTCATCGTTGCCGGCACGAAAGACCGCATCGTCCCGTTCGACGTCGCGAAGCGGCTCCATCGCGAGTTGCCGCAGTCGCAACTCGTCCCGCTCACCGGCTGCGGCCACCTCGGCGCGTTCGAATGCCGCCGCGAGACCATCCGCGCGGTAACCGCGTTTCTACGTTAGCGCTGCTTGATGATGTGGCGACCGCTGCCCTCAGCGGTCGCGGTGCCGCTGAGGGCAGCGTCACCCACAAACGTCACGCGAGTCCCGATGGCAGCCGCGGCGACGACAGCAATTCCGCGAACACATCCCACCGTTTCTCCGCATCACCGCCGCAGCGGCGCTCGACGTAGCGGCGGACGAGATCCTTGCCGAGGTTGTAGTTGATGACGTAGGCGCGATATTGGTCGAAGAATTTGACGCGCTGTCGCGCGCGCGCCGGTGCCATCAGCGCGTACGTCGTCAGCCATTCGGCCGCGGCTTCGGCATCGATGTCGCCGTCGAGATAACGCCGCGCCGCTTCGTTGCCCGCATAGCCGGTGCGCGCGATCAGCTCGTGCACGCGGTAATACTGCTCCGCGCGCGCGGGATCGAGTCCCGCGATCGGGAACAGCGTCTCCTTCTCCATCGTCACACGCTCGTCCGCGGGAAACGCGACGTCGATCCCGTAGTTCGCCGTCCCCTCGGCAATGAGCGACTGCGCGCTGAACAGCGCGTACACCGAAAACTCCGGCCAGCCGCGGTCGCGCACGAGCGTCTTCTCCAGCAGCGCGTTGTAGACGTGATGGCCGGGATAGCCTTCATGGCAGGCGAGATCGATCGCGCGATCGATGAAGATCGGCAGGTCGGTGTTCACCTGGATGAGACTCGTGAAGCCGCCCTTGTACCAGTTGTAGCCGCTCCATGCTTTGTTGTTCACGTACTCGACCGTGAAACTCTCGCCGATCGGCAGCGCGATGTGATCGGCGGTCGTCGCGTGGCAGACATCGATCGCCGTGCGAAATACGTCGTCGAGCCTTTCGCGCGGAATCACGAACTGCATGCGGAACGCTTCGACGCGATCGATGAGCGGACCGTCGCCGGGCAGCTCGTCTGCAATCGACGCGTTGAGCCGCCGGAAGTACTCCTCGGAATGCGAAGGAGCGACGGCCTGATACAACTCGCGCGACTCGTCGTCGAACTTAAGCCGCCGTCCCTCGAGCATCTCCGCGCGCGCGATCAGCGCGCGGGTTTGCCCGCGAAGATACTCGAGCCGCAGCGACTCGAGCGGATCATCCGGCTGCTCGATCGCCGCGAGCTGATCGCGCAGCGCGAGCGCCGCTTCGTGAATGAAATCGAGCGTCGGACGCGTCTCCCGCACCTGCTCGCGCCACTCCGGCGGGCCGTAATACGCGTCGACGTAATCGGTGTCGTGCTCGCCCATCGCGAGCACCAGCTTCACGTAACGGATGGCGGCGTCGTTCATGCGCGCCGCATCGTATTACCGATCGGCGAAGATCTTCTTCTCGCCGATCGTGATCGTGATGCCGTTGTCGTTGGCGATCTTGCGCAGCGCCTGGTCCCACGGCATGTCCACCACCTGAATCGTGACCTGCTTGCCTTTCACCGCGGCGCCGACCGAAACGTCGTAGCCGGTGAGCTCGCCGAAGACGTTGATCACGTTCTCGATGTCCGCGTCTTTCAGATCGAGCGAGATCGGCTCGTATTTGGACTTGCTCGCGGGCGCCGGCTTCGGCGTGAAGGTGAATGCGTTCATCTGGATGCGTGCGCCGTTTTCCGTCGCGACGAGAACGATTTCACCGCTGCCGTCGCTGTTGCCGCGCGCGCGCAGTTGAATGTCGCGCGCGCCGTCCTTCGCCTCGATCGTCTTCCATTCGCCGGCGGCGACGTCGAAGTCGGCCTTCGAGATCGATCGCCCGCTTTCCTTCTCGGTGATGTCGACGTGGAAGGTGGCGACGTTGTCATGCACCGACATGCCGTACACCGGCCAATAGATCATCTTCAGCTTCTCCGCCGATGCAACGCCGGCGAGCAGAACGAGCGCGAACGCGAAGGCTTTTCGATGAGTCATGTCTCTATGATAGACCAATGAACGCGCGTGATCTTCTGCTCGCGAACCTCGATGCGGCGTACGACAAGCGCGGCTGGCACGGCACGACGCTGCGCGGCGCGCTTCGCGGCCTGACGCCGGCCGACGTGTACTGGCGTCCGCCGAAGTCGCGTCACAACATCTGGGAGGAGGTCGCGCACGCTGCATATTGGAAGTACGCGGTGCGGCAGCGGCTCACGCGAGGCAAGCGCGGATCGTTTTCGATCAAGGGCAGCAACTGGTTCGAGTCACCGCCGCGCGGCGGCGAGCAGGCCTGGCGCGACGTCGTCGAGCTGCTCGACATCGAACATCATCGAATGCGCGACGTCATCGAGTCCCTCGACGACGCCGCGCTCGATGATCCGAAAAAGGCGCGGATGATCTACGGCATTGCCGCGCACGACGCCTATCACACCGGACAGATCCAGTTGATCAAGCGATTGCGGCGCGGGTGAGACTCACTACTTCGCGAACGTGCAGTCCTCTTCGCCGTACTTCATCCATTTGCCGTCCATCATCATCTCGCCGGTGTGATGGAGGCCTTTGGCGGTCTTGGTGAAGGTGTCGCGCGCCTGGACGGTCTGCGATCCGAGGTGCCACGGACCTTCGAAGACGATCGAGTCGCCGGACCAGCCATCGGAGTGGCCGCCGGAGTAGCCGCCCATGTTGTCCACGCCGCCGAGAACGAACTTCTTCATCTCGGGGTCGTAGCCGAAGAAGCCGCGGACGCCGGCCGGCATCGAATTCTTGGCCGTCTTCGTCTCGATGTAGCTGAAGCGCACCCACATGCCGTCGAGCGTCCAGTCGCCCATGACGCTGGCCGACGTCGGATGCTCGGGCGACATCTCATTGGCGAACGCCGTGCCGCTGCACTTGTAGTTCTTCGCGAACGGAGCGAGTTGTTTGAGGTTGGGATTCGGATCCATCGCCAGCGCGCTGCCGGCGACGACGAGACACACGAGAGACACGAAGATCAAGACCTTGCGCATGATGCTTTCCTCCCAGCTGATTTGCTCTCAACTACGGACAGCCGCCGCGTTCGGATTGGCAATAAGTCGCGCCCTCCCGGCGTTGAGCGATCCCGGTGGTTGACAGGAGAGGCACCGCTCCGTATGTTGACGACCCTTTTTGTTCGTTGAACACGCGGGCCCGTAGCTCAGTGGTAGAGCAGCTGGCTTTTAACCAGTTGGTCGTAGGTTCGATCCCTACCGGGCTCACCACGTGCCGCACCGCTTCGCGTCGCCAGACGCGCCCACGTCCCCATCGTCTAGAGGCCTAGGACATCGCCCTTTCACGGCGACAACACGGGTTCGAATCCCGTTGGGGACGCCACTTTAAATGCCGCAGATTCAATTGCTTAGAATGTCGTGAATCTGGCGCGTGTGCATTACGTGTGATTCGACCTCAACTTGGAGGTTGAATGCTCACGTTGTTCCGCCGCCACGTTTCGAACTGCCGGCATCCTTCCCGCCGGTATCGCCGCTGCTCCTGCCCGATCCACGTCGAAGAAGTCTCGGCGGCGAGACGATCCGCCTCTCGCTCGACCTCACGCCATCGGAAGCCGCGACGATCAAGATTCGCGGGTGGAAGCGGTTGGGAGGATTGGCCGCGATGAACCGAAGCTCGTCACGCTCGCCGCCGTCGATCTCTACGTGAAGGACGCCACCACCCGCGGCGTGCGTGCGAGCAGGGTGCCTTTCCCCGGACGACTCCTCGAAGGCGATCACGTTTCGTGGCGCGAACGGGAAGGACTCCGCCTGCTCCACCAAATCACGCTCAAGCACATCATCGCATACCGAGCGTCGTGGAACCGGCTGCCGCGATGAGCCACCGAAGGCATCTTGGTCTTATACTGCTCATAGAGAAGGAGCTTCCCATGTAACCGCCGTCGTCTCCGTTCTTCGCTACGGAGGCTTGCGGATCCGCGACGCTGCAGGTCTGGAGAGGGGCCCGGCTCACAAGCGCGAGCCGCGATGAGCCCTGATTCGCGCTATTTCTTCCCGAACGCATCGGCTCGCTCGAAAGTGCCGTCTCAAGCTGGAAAACGAACGCTCTACCGGATTTTGAGCTGGCGCAGGTTGAGGGGCCAACGCATATCGATTTCGCGACATGTTCGCCGTCGATCTCTTGCTTTATGATGTGCCGCTCGAAAGTATTTCGCAGCTACTCGGACATCGATCAAGAGGACGGAGATAATTACGCCCCCAGAATGAAAGCCGGCAAGATCGATTACAGCAGATAGTTCGAGGTACATGGGACTACCGCGGACAGCTCCAGCCCGATCTGAAAACGCCTAATCTCTCAAATGAGGATGCCAGTTCCAACAGCAGCTATCAAGACGTGAGCAATAGCTAAACGCGCTACGCTTGCCGTATTTGACGCGTAAATCGATCAGCGCTATCTTTAAACGAGCGGCGGCTTCGTCGATAGATGGAGTTTCATACGCGAAATTCCTGACCGCTGAAAGGGATATTGTGAAAACGATTTTCGTCAAGTTTATCTTGGGCGAGAGCGCCTTCTGGTTTACGTTCGGGGAAACGTTCGTGAGGCTCATACTCGTTACAATCACGAATCTTTTGCTGATAACTTCGCACGCTCCATATCGGACGCCATCCTTCAACATTGTCGGTTGGATTCTTCCACGGTGTGGTAGCCGGACTCAATCAGTCACAGCAAGCGGTGGCCTTGAAGGCCGCCGTTACTTACTTTTTGCGGCTTTCTAACGATTCCGCACGCCGAACGCGAATTGCAGATGGCACAACCTCGACTTCTATATAGCGTCGTATGGGAAGACGCGTTCGTTGCCTGTGAAGCTCTTCGATCCACGGCGCTGCAGGGAAAGTTACTTTGCATAGCTTCGGCCGGTGACATCGCGCTGTCACTACTAACCTTAGATACGGATCAAGTTCTCGCCGTCGATTGTAATGCTGCACAGATCGCCGCTACAGAACTTCGCGCATGCGCGATCGCCCACTTGTCGAATATCGATGTCCGTGAATTCTTGGGAGCCTCGGGGGGCAATGAATCTTCCAGGCTGGATACATATGCCACTCTCCGCTCATCCTTATCTCCATTTTCGCGCAGCTTCTGGGATTACAGGCGACACGCGGTTAAAAAGGGTATTATTCATGGAGGCCGGTTCGAAAGGTATCTACGACGCTTTCGACGCTGGCTCTTGCCTTTACTAACTCGGCCGACGGCGATTTCTTCCCTCATCGCAGCGCCGTCACAATCTGCACGAGAAGCCGTGTTTGCTAGTCTATGGAACACTACCCGTTGGCGCGTTGCCTGCCGGCTATTTTTTGGCGCGATCGCCCAGAATCGGTTCCGCTTTCCGAACGCTCTCCGAGCCGCTGCTGTGGATATTGACTCCGAAGTTGAACGCCGCACTCGTCATGTTCTTACAACTCGTACTATTGCTAACAACCCTTATCTAAGTTATCTCCTTTTAGGATATTACCCTGCGGATGCGCTCCCGCTCTATCTACGGGATCATACGCTCCACATCATTCGCGCTCGGCTAAGCCGTCTTCATCTCCATCATTGTACGATCGCTGACATTAGCGATGCCGGAATCAGCGGTATGTATTTGTCCGACATCTTTGAGCCGCTGACACAGGTGGAGTTTGAGCGCGACTATGCGATTTTGTTAGATCGTCTTCGACCCGGCGGCCGCCTCGTTTATTGGTGCAATTATGCGATCAGGCAGCCCCCGCCTCTGGGAATCGTAGTCGAAAGTTCCGAGGTCGCGCGATTAATGGTTGCTGATCAGATCGGGTCGTATCCAGAGCTTCACATCGAATCGAAGGCTATTCCGAGAGCGATGCCCCTTCGCCTGCGATGAGCCTATCGATGCGGCCTTGCCGCCCGTCCAGCAGCAGCATAAGGCCAATCACTATCATTGTCCCCATTACCGCGTACGCGAGAGCATAACGTAAGCCCATATTGAAAGGAAGGAGCATCACGCCGCTCCAGCAAAGGGGACCAATAATTGACGCGCAGCGTTCAAAAACAGAATAAAGACCGTAGCCCTTGCCAAGCGTAGTTCTCTCCGCCAAGTCAAACAAGTATGCGCGTGATGTGCTCCAAAGAACACCAAAAAGAATGCCGCAGCACACGATGGTGCTCCAAATTAATAGACCAATCTGCGTCGCTACTGCCAGTGCAGCGAATGCGCCAAGCCACAATATAAGCGTCACCACAATAATCTTGCGGAGCGGCTGCGGACGTAGCCAGCCGACTGCGGCGCTCGAGAGCGAACCGCAGGTTAGTGCGATCGCAAATGCGACGGCAGTCTGGCTGTCGGAAAAGCCGATGCGTTCCCTGAGATATATCGGAAGGAACAATTGCACTGTTAATAGCGCGTCCGAGTACAACATAAACGCCAGAAGGTAGCGTGTTAAGCGCGGGGCTTTCCTGGCGAAGAGCCAATTCTCATGGAAATACCTCTTGATCGACCATTTGCTTTCATCGTCATGAGTTATGGCAACGGCATCCGTTCCCCTCCCAAGAGTGATGAACACAACTACGAAGAGCACAAGAAACACCACACCCATCACGGCCAATAAATTTAGCCGTCCGTCGGCGCTCTCCCCCAGCCAGTGGCGCAATAAATAAGCGCCGAGCAGCGCGCCAATTACGGAACCGAAGCTACCTGCGGCCTCTCCAAAACCCGTGTATTTCGTGACGTCCTTAAGGTCATGCACGCCGCGAATGTGCGGCAGGAGCCAATTGTACGGAACGAGACTCAACTGATACACAAAGTTGATCAGGCCAAAGACCATCAACGTTCCGCCGATGCGAAGCCATTGTGCTTCACGGTGGCCTAGGCCGGTAATCGCTAATGCGAGCATCCCGAGTGCGAACGAGCCATACACGAGGAAAGAAAAGCCATTTCGCTTTCGATCAATCGCGGCACCAATCAGCGGCGCGATCACCAGTAGCGCGAAAGCCGATAGAGAATAGGTCAACCCATACCAGAACGAACCCTGCCCTTGGTCAATACTGATCCATTTGGAAAAATACAAACTACCATTTATGATAAGCAGCGAATTAATGAAGTCATAGGCTATCCATGCGCGAATAGCTCCGCGTGCTGGGTCGCTCGTATTCATGGTGTCGCTAACCATGCTGTGCCACCTCGTTGTTCAAACGCTGATCCAATGACAATTCCTCTTGCTCCGGCGGCAAACGCCGAAGCACATTGTTGCTGCGTCTTGATTCCGCCGCCAACGAGGACTGGCAATCCGTCTCCACCTTCGACCGCGGCCCGGATTTCCTCCACGCTGGCGCTTACAATAGCGTCGCTGCCAGCCTCTAGGTAAATGGCGTCTACGCCCAAAAGACGTCCGACAAGAGACATCGTACGAACGATCTCGGGTTTACCGCGCGGAATGGGAAGCACCTGCGTGAAGAAAGCCGCTGACGTTGATCGACCGCCATCAAGTTGCAAATACGCGACTCTTACGCACGGCATGCCATATCGCTCAATCGTTGCAGCGGCCGCGATAACATGGTCAGTAATAAACCGTGTGTTGCCGCTTCCGATCGCCAACGGCACGACAAGAAAGTCGGCAAGGGGCGACAGTACGGTATCGACAGGGCCAGCAGTTAGAAAAGTGCCGACGCATTTAAGCGTTCTCTTGCAAGTTTTCATCACCTCGTCGAAATTGGTGCCGTGAATGTAAGTGCCGCCTACGATCAGGGTATTGACAGGAGTCGTCGCATTTGCGGCTAGGGCGTGTTCCAAGATGAGTGGATCCCAATGATCGGGATCGACCAAAAAATGAATGCCGTTCGGTGCCAATAAGGCGAGTCTCCCACACGCTGTATTCACCATGGCTACATCGCCAGAAAGAGCGCCGGCACGCTGGAATAGGCGGCTAGCTTCAGCAGTCGCGAATCCAGGCTCGCATTGTTTCTGCCGGCGGAGTTAAAAATGATTAGCAGGAGTGGCATTCCGCTCACGCAAAAGCTGAACGAGCGGCTAAGGCCGCACTCCATAACAGTTGCCGACAATCCGGCGACGATAAGAAAAGCGAAGAGCAATTTCCCAAATCGAGGGTAGCGACGGAGAACGGGTTCTGGACGGAATTGCTTATCACCCTCATAGTCCAGAATATCCTTCTTGAGTTCACGGGCGAGTGTGACGGCAAAAAGAAAAACGGCGATGAACACAAGTGGCCAGCGTCGCTCAGGTGAGGCAGACAACGGAACTACCGCGATGAGGGTTGCCGTCAGGATGTTCGCTGCGGCGGCACTCCGATAGCGGACGAACGAGGAATAGAACAATCCGCCGCTAAGGCCCAAAAGCGGCCACAACGACACGTCCGGCCGCAAAGCGAGGCAGAGCAGCAAGTCTGTCATTATTATTACCAGTCCTGCGCAGATCGCCGCTCGCCGGCTGATATCGCCATGCAAGAGAGGTCGACTCGGGCAGTTTATAGCGTCGACATGAACATCGACAAGGTCATTAAATAGGTAGGAAGCGCTCGCGGCCAGGAACCAGGCGCTCGCCGAAATTATTATGAATTGCAGTGAGCCCGTAGCGGCATAGCGTGATGCCGCGAGATACAATAAGGCTATAGCGAGCGCATTCGGGAGTCTAATCAAGCGCGCGAGAGCCAGTACGAAGTCATACGTGGTACGCCACATAAATGATAACTATACGTCGTCCGACCATGCTGTTTCAATAGTTTTCGTGTAGTCGTCCGGGCTGGAAGTCTGTCCAAATAGACGTCGATGCACGACGGGCGTGAGAACAGTTGTGACTATAGCGGATGTTGCGACGACAATCGCATATGTCGAGCTGCTCCATTTTTCACCATATGTCCATGCAACGAAAGTCAGCCCGATTAAAATGCCAAGGTAAATCAATAATCGCTTCGCGAAATGAGTTAAGTGATTGATGGCTTGTACAGTCGCGTTGCCTTTGTGGCGAAGTGTCGAGCGCATCTGTTTCAGTTTTGCGACGTTAAGCAGTATGAGTAGAATCAGAAAGACAGGAGTAACTGCGGGCTCCTTTGCCGCGCAGACAGCTACCAGAGCGAGGGTCACTGTTATCAGCAAAGTGGTCATCTCTTGCCAAGACGTCTCGGCTTTTTGACTGTGGAACTGAAGCGGAATGTAATATGTGCTGTATTGCCTCCAAACGGTGAATACGAGATAACCGGCGAGGATTGACCAAGTTACGTCGGCCAAGCGGTCGCTGTTACTTGCAGTAACACTGAATGCCTCCAGAATTAAGGTGTAGATGCTTCCAAAAGCGATGGCGAAACACGTGTTGATGAAGACAAGCGAACTTTGCGTAAGATCGAATCGACGAACCGAGGCACGATAGCGGCATTCTGCCGCGGAGTCCATCTCGCCCATTTCGTGAGTCTTTACCGTCCCTTCTTGTTCTAGGAGTGATGCTGACGAGAAATTCCCTACCCCGGCGTAGCCGGAACCAAGAAGAAAGCGTGAAGGCGCGAGTGGCGATATCGTCGCCAGATGGCGAAGCTGATCGAACGTCACCGTGACCGGTTCGAGGGAGTGTTGTCGTGCTTCGATCGGGTGTTGATTCAGGGAATGTTGCCGAGCGTGGGTTACGCCAAAGTCATGTCGATCACGCTCGACAGCCGGGGCATCAAGCTGTTCGACTACGTGACCGAGTTTGCTCAGCCGTTCCGAGAGTCGATTCGCGCCCAAGCCGAATGTGTGTCGGCAGATGCTGGGATCGAGGTCGAGTACATCAAGAAGCCGAAGGGCCTTCGGAAGGAAGATCGCAGCCGAGAGATCGTCGTCAGGCGAGGCGACTATCCGGGACTGGCGCATCTGTTTTCGGTCATGGAGTTCTGCTTGTCGTATCGGCCATGGCACAACAAGCAGACCGGGTCCCCGCGCCCTCCGCATATAATTTCCTTCGTATGCCGAAACATTCGGCGGACGTAGAAACGATGGCGCATGAGCTGATGGGGCACTTCGATGAGCTCGTGCGGGAGTTCCTTATCAACGAAGAGAGCGGGAGCTACCCTGCGAACGAGAGGAGTCTGCTCCGCTTTCTCCGCGATCATGGTCCGGCGGTCATGTCCGATCTCTCGGGGCACTTGCGTCTGGCGCTGTCGAGCACGACCGGGATCGTGGATCGGCTGGTGGAGCGGAAGGTGGTCAGGCGCGTGCGCCCCGAGGAGGATCGGCGGACGGTACGAGTCATGCTGACGAAACGGGGGAGGCGGGCCCTGGAGGGGCTCGCTGCTGACCGTGTGCGTCTGGGGCGGGCCATGCTCGGCCGGCTCGAGCCGCACCGGCGCAAAACGCTCCTCGCTCTCTTCCGGCAGATGGCCGGCGGCGCGAAGTGACGGTACGATTACTTCGCTTACCGAAATATTCGTAGTTTCGAATGGATTTGCCGTTTTCAGCCAGATGTCGAAGGTTTTTAGATTTCTCCTTCCAGTTCTTCTCGCGGTGCCGCTCGCGGCGGAGCCGTTGCGGCTCAGTCTTCAGGACGCGGTGTCGATGGCGTTGCGCGAGGGGACGATCGCGCGGCTCGCGGAGTCGCAGGCGGAGCGTGCCGAGATCGCCCGGCGTGAGGCGCTGTCCGGTCTTCTGCCGCAGAGTGACGCGCGGCTGCAGCGCTACAGCGAGTCGATCAATCTCGCCACGTTCGGCTTCGAGCTTCCCGGCCAGCCGCCGGTGATCGGGCCGTTCAATGTCTACGACGCACAGCTCACCGCGTCGATGCAGCTGTTCAACCTCGCGGCGCTCCGCTATTACCAGGCCTCGCGTGCGGGCGTCGAGGCGAGCAAGTGGCGTCTGCAGCAGGCGCAGAACGATGTCACGGTGAGTGTCGCGCGGCTTTACGTCACGGTGCAGCGTGCCGACGCGCAGGTTGTCTCCCGCGACGCGAGCGTGAAGCTTTTCGAACAGCTCGCGCGCGTCGCGAAAGATGAATTCGACGCCGGCACGGGCACGCGGCTCGACGTCGCGCAGGCGAATGTCCAGCTCGCACGCGCACGCGAGGCGCTCCTTCGCGCGCAGAACGATCGCGAGTCGGCGCGCATCGCGCTCCTGGGTGCAATCGGCGCCGATCAATCCTCCGACGTCGTCCTTGCGCCGCTCACCACGCCGGAGACGACGCTGGCGATCGACGCCGCGCTCGCAACCGCGCGCGAGCAGCGTCCGGAATTGAAGGGAGCGCAGGCCGCGGAGAAAGCGGCCGAGCTCACGCTTCGCTCGGCGAGCGCGCGCCGCATTCCGCACGTCGAGCTGAATTTCCTCGGCGACTACGCGGGCAACACGACGGACGAGATGCATTCCAGCCGCCGCATCGGCGGCGCCATCGCCGTGCCGCTTTTTCGCGGCGACATCCCCGCCAACATCGCACGCGCGCGGCTCGAGCTCGAAGACGTTCGCACGCGCGCTGCGGGAGCGAATCGCGACGTCGAGCAGCAGGTGCGCACGGCGATCCTGAGCCTGCGGAACGCGCAGGCGCGCGTCGCCGTGGCGACCGAGACGGCGAACGTCGCGCAGGAAGCGTTGACGATCGCGCGCGAGCGGCGTACGGCGGGATACGGATCGCCGGTGGAAGTCGATCGCGCCGAGGATGCGTACCGGCAGGCGCAGGAGGACTTGATTGCGGCGCGCGCGGACGCGGCGCTCGCAGCGGTGCAGGTGCAATACGCCACCGGCACCATCGGATCGAAGGAGTCGCCGTGACGGCAGCGCCGCCAGTCAACAAGTGGCTGGTCACGATCTCGGTGACGTTCGGCACGCTCATGGGAGCGATCGACGTCTCGATCGTCAACGTCGCCGTTCCTCATCTCGCCGGTGCCCTCGGCGCGACGATCGAGCAGATCACGTGGGTCACGACCGGCTTCGTCATGGCGACCGTGCTGGTGATGCCGCTCACCGGATTTCTCGCGCGCATGTTCGGGCAGAAGCGCGTCTATCTGGCGTCGCTCGTCCTCTTCATCGCCGGCTCCGCGCTCTGCGGCTTCGCGCGCTCGCTGCCGGTCCTGGTGATCTTCCGCGTGGTGCAGGGACTCGGCGCCGGCGCACTGCAGCCGACCGAGCAGGCGATCCTTCGCCAGACGTTTCCACCGGCCGAACAGGGCATGGCGATGGCGGTCTTCGGCATGGCGGTCGTCCTCGGGCCGGCGTTCGGTCCGACGCTCGGCGGCTACATCGTCGACAACTACAACTGGCCGTGGATCTTCTTCATCAACGTGCCGGTTGGCCTGATCTCGCTGGTGATGGTGACGCGTTTCGTCCATGAGCCGGAAGACATCCGCGCGTCGAATCACGCGATGGCCGAGCAGCAGAAGAAGAACATGGACTGGATCGGCATCGTGCTGATGTGCGCCGGGATCGCGACGCTGCAGTACGTGCTCGAAGAGGGGAACCGCAACGACTGGTTCCACTCGCTCGAAATCGTCACGCTGACGTTCATCTCCGTCGTGGCGATCGCGGCGCTGATCATCCGCGAGCTCTCCGCGCCGATGCCCGCCGCCGACTTCTCGCTCTTCCGCGACGTCGTCTTCCTCTCCGGCACGCTCGTCGGCGCGGTGATGTTCGCGATGCTGATGGCGGTGACGTTCCTCCTGCCGCTGTACATGCAGATCCTGCTCGGCTACTCCGCGACGCAGGCGGGCCTGGCGATGATGCCGCGCTCCCTGACGATGATCGTGGTGATGCCGATCGTCGGGAGGATCTACAACAAGGTCTCGCCGCGTCTCGTGATCGCATTCGGCATCTGCCTCTTCGCGGTCACGGCCTGGATGATGGGTCATTACACGCTCCAGACGACCACGCGCGATGTCGTCAACGTGTTGATCATCCAGGGAGTGGCATTCAGCTGCCTGTTCATTCCGCTGACGACGCTCGCGCTCTCGAGCATCCCGCGCCACCGTCTCTCCGACGCGACGGGACTCAACTCGCTGCTGCGCCAGGTCGGAGGGTCGGTCGGGCTGGCAGTGTTCGCGACGATGCTCTCGCGCTTCGCCACGCGCGCGCACGGCACGCTGATCCAGCACGTCGACAGCGCGAACGCCGCGGCGGCCGCGCGCATCCATGCGATCAGCGGAGCGATTGCGTCGCGAAACGGTAACCCCTCCGGCGCGAACACTATGGCGCTGCAGATCATCGACGGGATCGTGCGGCGGCAGGCGATGGTGCTGTCATTCGAGAAGCTCTTCTACCTCGCGGGAATCAGTTTTCTATGCGTTCTTCCGCTCGTGCTGCTGCTCCGCGCGGCGCCGGGCGGCGAGAAGATCGAAGTGCACGTAGAGATGTAGGGAGACCTGGATGGATTTGAATGACAAGAAGCCGGTGCTCGCGCCTTCGCGCGCGAAGCGGATGTACCTGATCCTCGCCGCGGTCGTGGTGGTGATTCTCATCGCCTGGGGTGCGTTCGCGCTGATGACGAGCGGCAAGGAGACGACGGACGACGCGCAGGTCGCCGCCGACATCGTGCCGGTCGCCGCGCGCGTGCCGGGACAGATGATCGCCGTGCACGTGAAGGAGAATCAGTTCGTCCGCGCCGGCACGCTGATCGCGGAAATCGATCCGCGCGAGCTGGAAGTAAAGCTCGCGCAGGCGGAAGGAGAACTGGAGACGGCGAAGGCCTCGGCGACGGAGGCGGAAGCGAAGACGAGCATCTCGCGCGCCACCGCGACGGGAGGATTGACGGCAGCGCAAGCGGCGGTGGAGAGCTCGCGCGAAAGCGTCGGCACCCAGTCGAGCGCGATCAATGAGGCGCGCGCGGTCGTGCAACGCGCGGAAGCGAATGCGCAGAAAGCCGCCGCCGACTGGGAACGCGCCCGCGGCCTCGGCGAGAAAGGCGACATCTCGCGAGCGCAGGTCGATAGCGCGCGCGCCGCGACTGATGCGGCGCAGGCGGATCTCGCGGCGGCGCGTGCGCGACTGCAGAGCGCGATCAACGCGCAGCAACTCGCTCAGGCGAACGTGCGACAGGCGCAGGGACGATTGACGCAAAGCGCCCCGGTGGAAGCGCAGGTGCAGGCGGCGCAGGCGTCCGCGAGTCTCGCACGTGCGAAGGTGCGCACCGCACAGGCCGCGCTCGATGCCGCGCGCCTCGCGCTTTCGTACACGCGCATCGCCGCGCCCGCCGACGGAATCGCGTCGAAGCTCTCCGTGCACGTCGGCTCGCTGATCGCGGCCGGACAGCCGATCGTGCAACTGGTTCCGCGTCAGACGTACATCGTCGCGAATTTCAAAGAGACGCAAGTCCGCTCGATGCGCCCCGGCCAGCACGTGCACATCAGCGTCGACGCCCTCGGCGGCGAAGACTTCGAAGGAAAGGTCGAGTCCCTCTCCGGCGGAACCGGCGCGAGCTTCTCGATGTTGCCGCCCGACAACGCCAGCGGCAACTTCGTGAAAGTCGTGCAGCGAATCCCCGTGCGCATTTCGTGGAACGGCCCGGCCGCCGACCGCGTCCCCGCCGGATCGAGCGCCGAAGTGACGGTGCGGACGAAGTAAGAGAGGGCGGATGGCGGATGGCGGATGGCGTAGGATTCTGCCATCTGCCATCCGCCATCTGCCATCTATTTCGATCTTGTTTGTGCACCAACTTTCCCCCCGCCCGCCCGTATCCTAGTTAGATGACCTCTTCGGGCTCGTTGCCGGGCGGTACTCGCCTCGAGCGATACGAGATCGTGTCCCTCCTCGCTGCCGGGGGCATGGGCGAGGTCTATGTCGCGCGCGACACGCACCTCGGGCGCGCGGTCGCGCTCAAGGTTCTTCCTCGCGAGCTCACCGCGGACGCGAACCGCGTGGCGAGGTTTGTGCGGGAGGCCGAGGCGTCGTCGGCGCTGAATCATCCTGCGATCGTGACGGTTTATGACGCGGGCGTCGCGAGCGGCGTGCAGTATCTGGCGATGGAGCTGATCGACGGCGAGTCGCTGTCCGAATGGATGCGCACGCGGCGCGATGCGCGGCGGAAGCTCGAGGTGATGGCGCAGGTCGCGGAGGGACTCGCGGCCGCGCATGCGAACGGGATCGTGCATCGCGATCTCAAGCCCGCGAACATCATGGTCGGCCGCGGCCGATGGGCGAAGGTCGTCGACTTCGGCGTGGCCAAGCTCACCGAGCGTCTGAACGGGAAGTCCGGCGGCGGCGAGACTGCGCCGGCCGCGGTGATCGGCACGGCCGCGTACATGGCGCCGGAGCAGATCGAAGGACGCGCCGTCGATCATCGCGCGGACGTCTATTCCTTCGGCGTCGTGCTGCACGAGCTGCTCACAGGGCGTCGTCCGATGGACGACATCGCGCGCCGCACGCCGCCGATGGATGAATTGCCGCGCGACGTGCAGCGCATTCTGCGCCGCTGTCTGGCGCATGATCCGGAGAGCCGCTATCAGTCGATGAAGGATCTCGCGCTCGACCTCGGCGAGGCATCGCTCGACGAAACCACTCCGCGCAAGCCGCGCTACTTCGTCTGGGCCGCGGCGATCGCGGCCCTCGTCGCCATCGTGTTCGCGTTCCGCGCAAACAAGAATGCGGAGGCGACCCCCGTGCCGCCGCAGCGCGATGAAACGCTGATGACGCGCGTGACGAACAGCGGCAGGATCATGACCGCTGCGATCTCGCCGGACGGCAAGTATCTCGTGCACGCGGTGCGCGAAGGGGATCAACAGGCGCTGTGGGTCAGGCAGATCGCGACCGGCACGCTGACGCGCATCGCGCCGCCCGAGCCGCGCTACTACTTCCGTCTCAGCGTCTCGCCGGACGGCAACTACGTCTATTACATCTCCGTGACGCGCGCGGAGCCGAATGTCGCCGATCTCTTCCAGGTATCGCTCCTCGGCGGAACGCCGCGCCGCATTGCCAGCGACGTCGAGTTCACGTACGGACTCTCGCACGACGGCACGCGCGTCGCCTTCCGGCGCTTCAACGCGTTCGACCGCGAGCATCGGCTGACCGTCGCGGACGTCGACAGCGGCGAAGAAGAGGTCGTGCTGCGCCGCGCATATCCGTACTACTGCGACCTGCCGGCGTGGTCGCCGGACGGAAAAACGATCGCGTTCATCGGCGGAGAGAGCGGAAAGAATCCCGGCATCTACACGCTCGATCTCAAGACCCGCAACATCATGCGGATGCCGTCGCCGGAGTGGCCGGGCTTCGTCAACATGACCTGGATGCCGGACGACAGCGGCCTGCTCCTGACGGTCTACGACCGCGAGTCGCCGCCGCAGATCTGGCTGCTCGCGCGCGGTGGTGTGGCGCGCAAGATCACGTCGGACATCAACGCCTACACCGGCATCAGCGTCACCGCGGATGCGTCGACGATCGGCGCGGTGCGCGACGAGAGCGACTCGAACATCTGGACGCTCGATCTCGGCGAAGCCGCGCGTCCCGGCACGGCCGCGCTGCGTCCGGTGACGACGGGACTCGGCAACTACTACGGAACGGGCGGAGTGCGCTGGCTGAGCGACTCCGAGGTGATGTACACGGCGATTACGTCCAAGATGCCGACGTTCTTCGCCGCGCCGCTGAACGGCAGCGGATCTCCGCGGCGCGTCGTGCACAGCATCACCGCGTGGAACCCCGCCGTCTCGCCCGATGGAAGGCGCGTGGCATTCGTCTCCGACAAATCGGGCCGGCAGGAGATTTGGATCAGCGACGTCGATGGGCAGAATGCGCGGCAAGTCACGAACGTCGAACGCGCCGGCTCGCCGTCCTTCACTCCCGACGGAAAGTCGATCGTCTTCCTCTCCCTCGGCCAGACTCAGTTCGCGTGGCGCATCGGAGTGGACGGCGGCCCACCGGAGCAGATCACGCGCACGCCCACGAGCCGCGTCAGCATGTCGCCGGATGGACGCTGGCTGTTGTGCCGCTTGCGCTCCACGGAATCGAAAACGCCGCTGTGGCGCACCGCGCTCGTCCCGCTCGACGGCGCCGCGCCGCGCTTCTTCGGCGTGCCCGCGTACGGCGGCGAGCCAGTCTTGCAGTGGCATCCCGGCGGGAAGGCCTTTTCCTATCTCGACGCGAAGGACGGCATTGCCAACATCTGGCTGCAGGACATCGACGGCGGCCCGCCGCGCCAGGTGACGTTCTTCGAGAGCGGCGAGATTTTCTCGTTCGACTGGTCGCGGGATGGGCGAAAGCTGGTGCTCTCGCGCGGAGAACCGACCAGCGACGCCGTGATCATCAGGAACTTTCGTTAGTCTGCATTTCTCACACCTTCGTCATCTTGAGCCGCGTAGACGGCGAAAGATCTCAATCTACGTAACTTGAGATCCTTCGCCGCGCTTCGCCGGCTCAGGATGACGTTTGACACTTGCTCCACGCCTTTTCAGATGCTGTGAGAAATGCAGGTTAGGAGAGCGGGCGTCCCCGCCCGCCCCCGGGGAGGCGGGCAAGATTCCCGCTCTCCTCGGCATCCTAGAGCGCGGTCTTCGTCGTGGCGAGCTGCTGCACGCGGCGCAGGCGAATGGGATTGCGTCCGATCATGATCTCATCGGTGTCGTGCACCTCGACGACCTTCGTGACCGGCGTCGTGCCGATGAACGTGCCGTTCTTGCTGCCGAGGTCCTCGAGCGTGAGGACGTCGCCCTCGACGAGGAGGCGCGCATGTTGACGCGAGACGTCGGGCGCGTTGATGACGATCTCGCAGACGGAGTCGCGGCCGATCGTGTTCGCTCCTTCGTGCAGCGGAATCTGCTCGTTGCCGGCGACGATCACGAACGCGCTGGGATCCGCGGTCATCGTGCGCGCGGCCGCGAATGCGTAGCCGAAGCGATGCACGGTGCGGACGATTTCGCGATCGTCGTCGCCGATCGCCGCGCGGATTTCAGAAACGAGATTGTGCAGGTTGCCTTGCTCGACGTACGTGTCGGGCCAGAGGCGTCCGTAGAGCGCATCCTTCGAGACCGCGGCGGGACTCGCTTCGATCAGCAGCTCGAGCAACGCGAACGCCTTCGGCGAGAGCGGCACCGGCTCACCGCCGCGCGAGAGCGTGCGCGTTGCGGAATCGAAGACACAGGAGCCGAAGCGCACGCGCATGCCTGATTGTAGGCCGCGCGGACACTGAGAACTTTCTGAGAAAACGCACAGGACGCGGACGCATTGCCCGGCCGATCCTCGCCGCATGGGTGCGTTCCTGTTGGTCCTGCTCCTCAGTTTCGGATGCGGAGATCTTTGCCGCGACCAGGCCGTCGCGCATTATGCGTGGCTCTTCGCTGACGCGGGATACGGCCACCTCCCTCGCGAGCGCGCAGGGTTCCTGATTCGCGAGAAGGACGGCACGCTCACGTTCGCACCGTGGAAGGTCAGCGACTTCGCCAGCGCTCACTATCGCGGCGGCGTTCCGGCGAACACGATCGCATTGGTGCACACGCATCCCGACTTCGCCTCACCGTGGCCGTCTGCACGCGATGCAAGCGTGGCGAGACGGCTGGCGTTGCCGGTGATCGTGGTGTCGAAAGATGCAGTGACCGTTGCAATGTCCGACGGAACGCGCCGCGAATTGTTCGGCCGCGGCTGGCGGCGTCTGAGATGAACGTTGCGTGTCCTGTGTTGAGAACGTGAGACCTCATCGAACGTCATCCCACCGTTCTCACGCATGGCGAAGCCGCGCGAAGCGGCCGTAGGCCACGAACGCGCAGAGGACGCCCGCGACGAACGGGAAGAGAGCGCCGAGACCGCTGCTGAACGTGAGTGCCGTCGCGCCGCTCATGATGAGCACGAGTCCCGTCGCGGCGAGCGGCGTGAGGCGCGGCTGAATGCGCGTCAGTCCGGGCAGGATGAGGCCGAGGGCGCCGGCGATCTCCGCGACGCCGATGAAGCGGATGAAGCCGGCGGAGAACGGCGACTGCGCCGTCAGCTGAGCGGCCGGGATGATGAACTTCATGGCGCCGGCGAAGAGGAAGAGCGCGGCGAGAAGGATCTGAATCGTCCAGAGCAGCATGTTGGTTTTCTTCGAGTTACGCATTGTCGTCAATCTCCTTTTGTAGAGACGTCGAACGAGCCGACCCGAAATCGACATGCCGCTGATTTTTTTTGGGAGGCTGGTGGCTCGTCAATAATCCTGAAGCGTTGGTTTATGTGGTGACCGCTGCCCTCAGCGGTCACTGCGCCGCCGATGGCGGCGCCAGCGGCGCGCTTCGCGCCGCTGCGACCGCTGAGGGCAGCGGTCGCCACATAGTGGACCCCGGAGTCAGAACGGCTTCTCCAGCGACTCCGATTGCGGCGTGAACAGTTTCGCGCCGTCCGCGGTGATCACCATGTCATCCTCGAGGCGGACGCCGAATTCACCGCGGATGTAGATGCCGGGCTCGTTGCTGAAGGTCATTCCCGGCTGCGCTCGCAGGTCGCGGATCCAGCCGAACATGTTGTTCTTTACCAGGTACGGCCACTCGTGGCCTTCCATGCCGATGCCGTGTCCGAGGCGATGCGTGAAGAACTTGAAGCCGGGGCCGTAGCCGGCGTCGGTGATGACCTTGCGTGCGGCGGCGTCGATCGACTCCAGCGGCGCGTCCGGTTTGGCGGCGGCCAGCGCCGCGTTCTGTGCGTGGCGGACGATGCCGAAGACGCGGTTCATCTTCTCCGTCGCTTTGCCGAGGACGAACGTGCGCGTGATGTCGGACTGATATTCCTCCACCGTGCAGCCGTCGTCGACCATGATGATCGTTCCTTCGCCGATCGTCTGCGGCGTGATCGACCCGTGCGGCAGCGCGGTGTACGGGCCGGTCTGCACGCTCGCCTCGCCGGGAAATCCGACGCGGCGATACGCCAGTGCGATCAACTCGGACACATCGCGCTGCGTCATGCCCGGCTTCAAGGCCTGGTACACCGCGCGATAGACGTTCCACGTCGCGGTGTTGGCGAGCTGCATCAGCTCGAGCTCGTGCCCGTCCTTGATCATCCGGCAGCCGGCGGTGATCGGGGTCCCGAGCACGATGCGCGCGTTTGACGCGGCGCGGGCGATCCCTTCGCTCCAGACGAACTTCGCGGTTTCTTCGATGCCAACCGTCGCCGTCGACAGCTTGCGATCGGCGAGGCCGCGCGCCACCAGCGCGTACGGACTCTCGTCTTCCTGCCACGTTCGGATGTCGGCGTGGCCGCCGCCGAACGGACCCCGCGCGATTTGTTCCATCGCGCGCTCTTCCTCGAAGGCGGGGCAGACGAAGAACGGCTCACCTTTGACCGGGATCACACACGCGAACAGGCGCTCGCCGCCCGACCAGCGGAGGCTCGTGAAGTAGGTGAGCGAGGCGCTGCCGGTGAGCACCAGCGCGCCGAAGTTTTTTTCGGACATGATGCGCCGCGCCTTCTCGATGCGGGCGTGCCGCTCGTCGTTCGTGATCGGCTTTGCCTGATCGCGCATCGACGTGAGCGCGGCGATCGACGGCGCCAGCGCAGTCTCCTTCTCTTGCGCGGAGAGCGACGGCACGCGCGAAGCGGCGCCGAGGATGGCCGAGGTGCGTAGGAATTTGCGTCGGTTCATGCCAGTGGGGATTCTAGTCGCCACGGGCGACTGCGTGGATTGCTCCGCCTTGCGGCATGCTTGTCGCCACGTCACGAATGCGGCTTCGAGCGGCGCAACGCGCCTGAGATCGTCGTTTCTGCTGCGCAAGCACCTAGTCGCCCTCTCACTTCACCCCCGCCCGCACCTCCTGCAAATGAACCGCGCGAATCGCCGTCGTGCCGGGTGTAAGCGTGGGGTTTGTGAACGAGAGCATCCCGAGTCCCAGCGCAGCGCGCGCGGGTGTCAAGGCGTCGCGCAGTTCCTGAATGTGAATGGCCTTGACCGGCACCCCCGCCGAGGCGGCGTCGGTGAAGGAGACGTTGCCGAGGGCGGCGACGGCGCGGAGAGCGTTGACGGCTTGGCGTAATTCGGCGAGGTGGACGGCTTTCATCGGCGTCACGCCGGACATGAGCGGGTCGTCGGTGAAGAGCATTGCGATGGCGGGGTCGGGTGCGCTGAATGGAGATGGACGCGAGGCGGCGTCGAGCGCGCGCACTTTGTAGACGTACGCGCTGCCGCCGGCGACGGTGTTGTCGTTGAATGTCGTCGCCGCGGTCGTGATGAGAGTCGCGTATGAATTCGACGCCGAACTGCGCTGGATCTCGTACTGCGTTGCGCCGGCGACGGCGTTCCACGAGAGACTGATCTGCGACGTCGATGTGGCGGTCGCGAAGAATCCGGTCGGAGTCGCCGGGCCGACGATGACGCCGCGCGATCCGGTGATGGTTGGCTGCAACGTGTCGGTTGCGGTGACGACGTGATTGCCGGCGGACGGAAACGTGAACGCGTTCGTGAAGGTGTGCGTGCCGGCATCCGCGGGAGTGAACGTGTAGTCGGCGGGGAGCACGGTCGAGGCGTTGGTGGCGGTGAAGTGAATCGTGCCGGTGTAGCTCGTGGCGACGTTGTCGTTGGGATCGTAGGCGGTGACGGTTGCTGTCGCCGGCTCGTTCGCGCCGGCGCCGGCGGGAAACGTGATCACCAGCGAGACGGACGGCTTCCAGCCGCGCTCGATCACCTCGAAGTCGCTGACCTTCAGCGCGCTGAACGCGGGATTGAGCACGTCATTGTTCCAGCGCGTGTCGTACGTGCCGCTGACGTACATGTCCGTCCCGTTGTCCGCGACGATCAGTCCGTACTTTTTCATCGCTCGGAAAATCTTCTGCACGTCCGCGGGAAAGCCGGAGATGTTCGTCGTCGACTTCAATCGCAGTCGAAGGCCCATCGGCGGCGCGCCGGAAGTCGAACCTGCCTCGTGCGAAGCGGGATACACGTAGCCGTTCGTCGAGCGTACGGTGAAGCGAAAGGCGTGACGGATCTCGTCCGGTCCCGCGACTTCGTCGTAGCGCACGAGGCCCGGCAGAATCGCGAGTCCCGCGGCGTCGGCGGACGTCCAGGTGTCGGGCCGCCGGTTGTTCGTCTTCATGTCGAAGAACGCGCCCGATGCCGCTTCCCACCCCGTGCCGTTGTACCAGACGTTGTACAACTCGTAGAGTGTGTTGTTGGTCTTGTCGACCATGAGGACGTGCCGGTCCTCGTCGCCGCGCTGATCGACGGTGCCGGGTTGTCCGCCTTCGACCCAGCCGTTCTGCGTGATGCATTCCGGCGGCACGGGATAGAACGGAAATGACGTGGCGGTCGTGTGATCGACGCCGTCGCTCTGATCGGAAAAGTCGACGAACGTGACGGTGAGCTTCGGCTGATTGCCGTCGACGACGATGAAGGGAAAGCCGTAGACGTTGCCGCCGCCCGCGTCGCCGCCGAAGTCGGGATGCATTCCTTTGGTCTTGCCGATGTAGGTGAGAAACCCGTCGGCGTTCGAGTCGGTCGGCGCGTTGCTGACGTCCGTGTTCCACCAGTTGTTCGGCGGGAACAGCGGCAGCGGCAGCGGAATCGCGCCGCCCTGCACCGGCGGGTCGGCGGCGAGCGGCATCGAGAACAACATCAGGAGGAGCGTGGCGACGGCACGGCGGGACATCGCCGCGATTGTTTCAGCGCCGGCGAAAAGCGATCGTGCGATCCGTCACAATCCTCCGCCCGGCCCTCCTTCCGCCCTTCCCCCGAATCTTGACACTCTCTCCTCGCGCGACGACCATACCCGCCGTCCGTGCTCACCGCAATTCGCAGGATCGCACTCGGCATCGCCGTCGTGGCCGTTGCGTCGGCCATCCTGCTGCTGTCCGATCTGCAGCATCGCGAGCGCGCCGCGCGCCGCGCGCTGACGAAGAAGAAGACGTGGAAGATCTACTTCGTGCAATACAACGACGTCATCGACGTCAAGGATGCGGAGCGCGGCGTGCTCGACGGACTGCGCGAGTCGGGCCTCGAGGATGGACGCGACTACGAGGTGCAGATCCTCAACGCGCAGGGGGACATGGCAACGGTGTCGGCGCTGATCGACTCCGCGATCACCGGCGGCGCGGACATGCTGATCACGTTCTCGACGCCGACGCTGCAGGCGGCGTTGCGCCGCGCGCAAAACGTTCCCGTCGTCTACAACTACGTCGCATCGGGATTGAAGGCCGGCGCGGGAAAGAGCAACACCGATCACGCGCCGAACGTCACCGGCGTCAGTCTCCTGCCGGCGAACGACGAAGCGCTCACGCTCATCAAGACGCACTTCCCCAACATTCGCAAACTCGGCACTCTGTACTGCCCCGCGGAAACGAACATGGTCAACGCGAAGATCGCGCTCGATGAAGCAGCGAAGCGCTTAGGCTTCGAAGTCGTTTACGTTCCCGCGGAGACGGCGACGGATGTGCCGGACGCCTCGGCCGCACTGATGTCGCGCGACATCGACGCGGTGCTGCAGATTCCCGGAAATCTCACGGCGTCGGCATTCGGCAGCATCGGCGAGGCCGCGCGCCGCGCGCATCTGCCGGTGTTCGCGTTTCAGAAATCGCAGGCCATCGGCGGCGCGATGGTCGTCGTCGCGCGCGACTACAATGACAGCGGCCGGCACGCCGCGCATCTCGCCGCGCGGATCATGCGCGGCGAGAATCCGAAGAAGATTCCGCTCGAGGATTTCGCGAAGACGAGTCTCATCGTGAATCTCGACGCCGCGCGCGCCCTCGACATCACGCTTCCGCCCGCGCTCGTCCAGTCGGCGAAGGACGTCATCGGAGACGCGAATGGAAATCGTTAAAGAGCGCTCCGGCAGCGTCGTGCACCTCCGGCTCTTCGGCCGTCTGGACAATCACTGGTCGCAGTCGCTCGATGAGACGCTGCACGAGGTCGCGCGCGAAGGCGCGCGCCACGTGAAGCTCGATTTTTCCGGCGTGACCTATCTCAGCTCGGCCGGCGCCGCCATTCTCCTGAAGCACTATCGCGACGCCACCGCCCTCCACGGCTCTCTCGAGATCTCCGCGGCCTCGGAGCGCGCGCGCAGCACGCTCCGGCTCATGGGCTTCGTGGAGCTGCTCATCGCCGGCGCGAGCACGGACGCGTCGCGGCGCAAGACGCTGTCGATTCCGCTGCCGGTCGAATCGGAGCGCGCGACGTACGAGAGCCGCGTGCTCGACGGACGCAAGTCCGAGTTGTCGCTGACCGGCAATCCGGATCTGCACGGACCCTCGTCTCCGCTCTCGGTCTATCGCGACGTGTTCTCCCTCGGCGTCGGCGCGCTCGGCGCGAATCACGAGGAGTGCCGCGACTTGTTCGGCGAATTCGTCGCGGCGGCCGGCGGCGCGGCGTACATGCCGACCGACGGCACGGCGACGCCCGACTACATGCTCAGCGCCGTCGGACTCGTTCCGACCGTGCAGGCGTTGTACGCGATCACGTTCAAAGGCTCGCCCGGGTTTCAGCTGCGCTTCGAGTCGAACACTCCGGATGCCGGCGTTCCGCTGAGCGACATCGTGCGCGCGTGCGCTTCGCTCGCGGAGACGCCGACCGTCGGCCTCGTGATGGCCGCGGACATCACCGGCCTCGTTTGCGCGCGCCTGCGGCGCTCGCCGGCGCGCGACAACGCCGTGCAGTTCGATTTCCCCGCGGTGCGCGATTGGCTGTCGTTCACGCCCGAGCGCGAGTTCGCGCGCTTCAGCGGTCTGGTCGTCGGAGTCGCATCGGCATCGCCGTCCGCATCGCTCGCTCCGTTTCTGCGGCCGATCGGCGACGACTATCACGGACACTTCCACACGGTCGTCACCGCGTTCCGTTCGCTGCCACGCGGAAAGCTGCCGGTCGGCGACATCATTTCCGCATGGCTGCAACCGCGCAGCGTCGTCTCGGTCGTGCACCTCCTGCGCGACCCGAGGCCGATCGAAGGCGCGGGCGAGAGCGAGTTCCAGCGCGGCGCATGCTGGATTTTTCCGATTGCGGGAGGCAACGCATGACGCTCTTGCTCTCCGCCTGGACGATCGGCTTGATCCTCGCGCTCCTCGCCCTCGGCGTCTACATCAGCTATCGCGTGTTCAAGTTCGCCGACATCACCGCCGACGGCTCGATCACATTCGGCGCGGCGGTGGCGGCGTCGATGCTCACGCGCGGCGTGAATCCCGTGACGGCGAGCGTCGCGGCCTTTCTCGCCGGCTGCGTCGCCGGACTCTGCACCGGCATCCTGCACACGCGCTTCAAGATCAATCAACTGCTCTCCGGCATCCTCGTGATGACGGCGCTCTACTCGATCAATCTGCACGTGATGGGATCGAGCAACGTGCCGCTGCTCTCCGTCACGACGATCACGACTTACGCGCAGAGTCTCGGCCGCTGGCTGACCGGCCACGACTCGGCCACGCTCCTCGGATGGCCGGTGAGCGCGCGCGACGTCGGCTCGCTGATTCTCGTCTTCGCGATCGTCCTCGTCATCACGCTCATCGCCTGGCTCTTCTTCAACACGAACCTCGGCAGCGCGATGCGCGCGTCGGGCGACAACGAGCAAATGATCCGCGCCCTCGGCGTCAGCGTCGAGAACATGATCGTCCTCGGCCTCTGCATCGCCAACGGACTCGTCGCCTTCGCCGGCGCGCTGCTCGCGCAATATCAGGGATTCGCCGACGTGCAGATGGGCATCGGCATGATCGTGTGGGGACTGGCGAGCGTGATCATCGGCCGCGCGCTGATCGGAACCGACAGCGTCGGTGCCGCGCTGATCGGGACGATCATCGGCTCGGTGCTTTTCCGATTGATCATCGCACTCGCGCTGCGATGGGGACTGAATCCGAACGATCTCAAGCTCGTGACCGCGATCTTCGTCTTCGGCGCGCTGGTGCTGCCGATGCTGATGCAGAAAGTGAAACGGCATGCTGCAGCTTCGTGAGTTGCAGAAAACATTCTTCGCCGGCACGCCGAACCAAGTGCGTGCGCTGCGCGGCGTGTCGCTGCAGATCGAGGACGGATCGTTCGTCATCGTCATCGGCACGAACGGCTCGGGGAAGTCGACGCTCTTGAACGCCGTCGCCGGCAGCTTCTTGGTCGATCGCGGCGCGATCACGATCGCGAGCAAAGACGTCACGCGCTGGCCCGAGCACCGGCGCGCGTCGATGATCGGACGCGTCTTTCAGAATCCATTCAGCGGCACCGCGCCGACGATGACCGTCGCGGAGAATCTCGCGCTCGCCGCGCGCCGCGGCACGAAGCGCGGACTCGGACGCCTGCTTCCCGCGCGCATGCAGAAAACGCTGCGCGATCGCGTCGCGACGTTGAACATGGGACTCGAGACGCGCATGCACAATCCGATCGGCACGCTCTCCGGCGGACAGCGGCAGGCGCTCACGTTGTTGATGGCAACCTGGCGCCGCCCCGATCTGTTGCTGCTCGACGAGCACACCGCCGCTCTCGATCCGAAGAGCGCCGACCAGATCGTGCGACTCACCGAGCGCATCGTTTCGGAGCACAAGCTGACGACGCTGATGGTCACGCACTCGATGCAACAGGCCGCGACCCTCGGCGACCGCATCGTGATGATGAACCAGGGCAGCGTCCACGCCGACTACGCCGGCGCGCACCGCCGCCACATCCGCGCCGAAGACCTCATCCGCCGCTTCGACGAGATCCGCCGCGACGAACGGCTCGACCTCTCCGCCGCCGAGCTGCTGCGCGACGCGTACGTGTAAGCGCCCCGTTCGTTATGGTTCCTCTTTTGCGAACAGAGCGGTCGGTGTTCAAACGTTCCGGGGAGGCTAACTTGGTGAAGAAAATAGAGTTGTTGTCACGTATCGGGGTGGCATTGGCAGTGACAACGTTGGTGGGAGCGTCCGTTTTTGCGGAATCTCGTCCCTCAAATGAGACGCGCGGGCATCGCCGCGAGGGCGGACGCATCGAGCGGGAATCGTCCGGCGAGCGCTCGAGCGCGTGGCACCGTGACAATTCGTCAAACGGTTCGCGTCAGAGCGAAGCCAACAGCGAGCGCCGCTCGCAGCGGGGCGAGTGGGATCGCGGCGGCTCGCGCACCGAGGTGCGCGGCGAGCGCGATCGTTCCTCGCGCGAGAGCGACGGTTCGTATCGCAACAGCGACCGCTCCACCGTGCGATCGGAGCGCAACAACAATGACCGGTCGAACAGAGAGTGGCGCGATCGCAACGGCTCCAATCGCGGCAGCTACGACCGGAACGACCGCTCTCGCGGTAACGACCGCTCTCGCGGTAACGACCGTTCGCGCGGTAATGACCGCTCGCGCGGTTACGATCGCTCCGGCTCCTATGACCGCAACCGCTCCTATGGCCATTCGTCGTCCTATGGCTATCGCGAGCCGTACTACTCGCATGGACGGATCTCGCAAGTTCTGCGCTATGGCGGCGGCTATCGCATCTGGATCGTCGGCGCGTCGTATCCGTTCTACATTCCGCTGGCGTACTACCGTCACGACCGGTTCCGCGTCGGCCTGTCGATCAACCTCGGCGGTTACTACAATCCCGGCGGCTACTACGACTATTACGACGGGCGCAGCGGCTACAACGACGGCCGCAGCGACGGAGCGATCCGCGGAGTCATCGAGAGCGTCGACTATCGCGACGACTCGTTCGTCGTCCGCAATGAGGCGACCGGCAGTTTCGTGACCGTCCTCTCGCGCGATCGCCGTTTCGATGACGTGCGGGCCGGCGACTACGTCGAGCTCACCGGCGAGTGGACCCGCTCCGGCGTGTTCACCGCGTGGGACGTCAACTTCCTCGACGACGGATATCGCCGCTGAATCGCAGTCAGCTCGTGCGGCGGCTCGAAAGGGCCGCCGCCGACTCACTGCTTCTTCCGCAACTCCTCCAATCGCGCGCGTTCGTCCGCGAGTTCCGGATGATGCGGCGACTGCGCGGCCAACCGCTCGAGCGCGAGCGCTGCCTCGTTCCACTTCTGCTGCTCTTCGTTGCGATAGAGGACGGAGAACCACGCCATGTCGGGAACGGAAACGCGATAGCCGTACTCGCGCGACAGCGTCTCGTAATGCGCGTCCACCTCGCGCACGGTCGCCGCGTCGATCGCGTAGTCCGCGAACAACAACTTCAGCGCTTCGTACATCCCGCGATAGGGGAGGCTGCCGTGCGATTCGTCGGGCAGGACGAGATTCGTGAACGGAAAATCTCCGCGCCGTCTTTGCGACTCGCCGCTGCGGATCATCACGAAGTGACGGATGTCTTTTCGCGCGTTGAGCTCCTTCAGCACCGCGCCGTCGTTCCACCACAGTGAAGGGTCGAGCGCGATCCAGCCGAAGAACGCATCGGGCTTCCGGGTCATCGCCCACACCGTGAACAGCGCGGTGAGCGAGTGGCCGGCGAGAACGCGCATCGGGCGCGTGCGGTAGCGCTGCTCGATCCGCGGCGCGAGCTCGGTCGTGAGGAACTGCAGAAACTTCGGTGCGCCGTCGTTCGGCGTGAAGTCGCGCGTGCGATTCGTATTCGGAATCGCGACCACGATCAGCTCGGGAATCGTTCCGTAGACACCGAGGAAGGATGTGGCGGCGGCGGCGATCCGATGATTGGTGCCGCCGTCGAGCATGTACAGCACGGGATACGCGGCCGTCTTCGACTGCGCGTACGCGTCCGGCAGGTGGACGATTGCCGTCCGTGTCTCGTTCAGCACGCGTGAACGAATCTGCATCGTTTCCTGCGCGAGGAGCGGCAGCGGAAAGAGGGCCACGACGAGAAGAACGCGGATCGTGCGCATGCGCTGCATGCTATGGCGGCAACGGTGCGAGGGAAGAAACCTTTCATTAACCTTCCGCCTCTACTCTTCGCACTGTGAAGATCGGGCAGTACGAGTTGCTCTCGCAGTTGGGCGCGGGCGGGATGGGGCAGGTGTGGCGCGCGATGGATCCGCGGCTCGCGCGCGAGGTCGCGATCAAGATTCTGCCCGAGGCGCTGGCCGCGGACTCGGAATTTCGCGCGCGCTTTCTGCGCGAGGCGCGCGTCGCCGCGCGCCTCAACCATCCGCACATCGCGACGATCTACTCCGTGGAGGAGCAGGACGACGCGATGTTTCTGGTGATGGAGGTCGTGGACGGAGCTCCGCTGACGAACGCCATCGCCGCGGGGCCGATGGGGGAGGCGCGGGCCATCGAGATCGTGCGGCAGGTCGCATCGGCGATCCAGGAGGCGCACGCCGCCGGCATCGTGCATCGCGACATCAAGCCGGACAACATCATGCTCTCGTCGCGCGGCGTGAAGGTCCTCGACTTCGGCATCGCGCGCGACCTCGCGCCGCATGCGGAACCGCGGATGACCCAGGCGGGAATGATTCTCGGAACGCCCGCCTACATGTCGCCGGAGCAGGCACAGGGCCGCGCCATTGCCGCCTCGAGCGACATCTTTTCCCTCGGCGTGGTTTTCTACGAGATGCTTGCGGGCCGCCAGCCGTTCGGCGGCGATACGGCGATCGCCGTCATGGTGCAGCTGATGTCGATTGCGCATCCGCCGCTCCGCGGCGTCACGCCGGCGCTGTCCGCAATCGTCGATCGATGTCTGGAGAAGCAGCCGGCCGCGCGTTTTCAAAGCGCGCGCGAGCTGGACGCGGCATTGGCGATTGTGTACGCCACGGCGGCTGCGCGCGCGACGGTCGTCTTGCCGCCGGCGCAGGGGAGGGCGCTCGTCGCCGACGACGATCCGACGTCGCGTCTCCTGTTTCGCGCGGCGCTCGAAGAGCTCGGGTATCAGGTCGACGAAGCGGTGGACGGCGCGGAAGCGGTGCGCCATCTCAAGACCCGGCACTACGCGGCGATGATTACCGATCTCCTCATGCCGCGGCTGGACGGATGGGAAGTGCTCGACTTCGTGCGAACCGCCCACAAGCATCGGCCTGAGCACGTGTTCGTCGCCACGACGATCCGCAATCTGCGGCTGAGCGAAGCGGACCAGGGAGTCGTCGACGGAATCGTCTCGAAGCCGATCCGCATCGAAGAGTTGCGCGAATTTCTCGATTCCGCCACCGCCACATCCTGATTTCCCGATGCACGGAACGGAGGAAGGGCCGATAATCGCCCCGTGGAACCCGTCGATGCGCGGCCACGCATTCTCGTGCTCGACGACGACAGCATGTCACGGCGCCTTCTCGAAGCGTCGCTGACGGCCGAAGGAATGGTGGTCGAAACGTTCGGAACGTTCGCTCACGCGAGTGCGGCCGCGCTGCGCCAACCCTACGACCTCTATCTCCTGGACATCGTCCTGCCGGACGGCGACGGACTCGATCTCTGCAAGCAGATACGCCAGCGCTCGCAGAGTCCGATCATCGTGCTGACGGTGAAGGGCGATCTGCAGGACGTGGTGAAAGGACTGGAGCTCGGCGCCGACGACTACATCGTCAAGCCGTTCCGGATGCCGGAAGTGGTCGCGCGCGTCCGCGCGCAGCTGCGCCGCACGCAGGAGCGGAGCGCCGCGCGCGAGACCGCGATCCGCGTCGGCGACGTCGTCATCGACCGCGACCTGCGCGACGCCTCCGTTCGCGGTGTGGCGGCGGGACTGAGCCCGCGCGAATTCGAGATCCTCGACTTTCTCGCGCAGAGCGCCGGCCGCAGCGTCTCGCGCGACGTGTTGATCGACCACGTCTGGAGCGAACGCGACGATCTCTCCGAAAAGATCCTCGCCGTCTACGTGCGCCGCCTCCGCATCAAGATCGAGCGCGATCCCGACAACCCGGAGTACCTGCACACGGTGCGCGGGTACGGCTACCGGTTGGGGAAGTGAGAAGCAGTGGAGCGGTGGCTGCCCTCGGCCGCCGAGTCATCAGCGTCCGGCGGCCAAGGCGGCCGCCGCTCCACCGTCGTACGATTCCCGCAGCGCGGTCAGCGCTTCGTCAGCTGCGGTAAGCTAGGCGGCGGTGGCAAAACCGAGTGTCTACCTTGAGACGACGATCATCAGCTACTTGGTCGGGTGGCTGAATCGCAACGACCTCCAGGTTGCCGCTCATCAAGAGATTACGCGTCGCTGGTGGTCAAATCGTCGCAGTGAATTCGAACTCTTTGCTTCTACGGTGGTATTCGACGAAGCGTCAGAAGGCGATCCGGCGTTAGCTGCGGAACGCCTCCAGTTCTTGCAAGAAGTGCAGCTCTTGCGAGTACCCAAGGAAGCGCATGCCTTGAAAGCAGTACTACTTCGACGAACGCAGATTCCATCCAAGGCCGAGAACGATGCTCTCCATATCGCGATCGCAGCTGTACACGGGATCGAAATCCTTGCTACCTGGAACTGCAAACACATCGCGAATGGACTGATCCTGCCGACGGTTTACGATGTCTGTCGTTTGGGTGGCTATGAACCGCCTCTCGTGTGTACACCGTATGAACTGCTCGGAGAGAGCAATGAAAATGAACTTTAGAGACCCCATCGTCGCCGAAGTACATGAATTGCGGGCACGACTCCTCGAAAGGTATGGTGGTTCTGAAGGGTACGCCGAGCATCTCCGCGAGCTCGAAATACAGCTAAAAGACCGTTTGGTGGAGAGAGAACCGCGCCCTCCGGTAAAGACGCTTAAATCCAGCCTCAAAGCGTCGTAGTTCAGTCTAACGGCCGCGTGCTCAGAGCGTGTAGAGATTGTGAGTCGAGACCGGGGAGAGCGGCCGTCCCGGCGCGTATCTCCGGGACGGCTGATGGGCAAGATGCCCGTCAGCTGCGGGCGGGACGCCCGCACTCCTCCGATTCCAGCAGCGCGGTCAGCTCCGGGTACTCCGACTCCAGCGTCGCGAACAGCGGCCGCGTCGATTCGACTTCGCCGCTGCGGCCGTGTCTCTCGATCGCGTCGCAGAGGGCGACGAGGCGCAGCGCGCCGATGTTCGCGCAGCCGCTCTTGAACGCGTGCGCGGCGCGCCAGGCCGCGACCGGATCGCGCACGGCGATCGCATCGCGCAGCGTGTCTATCCGCGCCGGCGCTTCCTCGAGGAAGATCGCGATCAGCTCGCGGACGAAGCCGGGATTCGACGGGCTCATCGCGCCGACCGCGGCGAGAACGGAGGAGTCGAGAATCACCGGCTCAGGCTCGGGAAGCGGCTCGCGCGATTCGATGCCCGCGAGCGCCTCGGCGAGCTGCGCGAGTCCGAACGGCTTGGTCAGATAGTCGTCCATCCCGGCGAGCAGACATCGTTCGCGGTCGCCGGACATGGCGCTCGCCGTCATCGCCACGATCGGAAGGTTCTTGCACTGCTTCCGTCCGCGGATGACTTTCGTCGCCTCGTAGCCGTCCATCTCCGGCATCTGGCAGTCCATCAGCACCGCGTCGTACTCGATCTCGTCGAGCGCGGCGAGGGCTTCGAATCCGTTGCCGACCGCCACCGCGTTGTGCCCGAGCTCGGCGAGCTGCGCGAGGACGACCCGCTGGTTCACGCGATTGTCCTCGGCGACGAGGATACGCATCCGCCGCGTGAGCGGCCGCTCCGGCGCTTCGATGTGCGGCAGCGCGCTCGTCGACGGAACGCCGAGGAGGCTGATGAGACAGTTCAGAAGATGCGAGTGGCGGACGGGCTTCATCAGCACGCGCGCAAAGCCGGCGGCATGATACGTCTCGAGGTCTTCGCGCCGCCGCCCGCACGACGTGACGAGAATCAGCGGCAATCCGAATCCTTCGGCGCGCGCGTGGTACGCGAACGCGGATCCATCGACGTTCAAATCGACGATTGCGACCGCGAACTCGTCGTTCTCATCGCGCGCGCGGCGAAGCAGCGACAGCGCTTCGTCCATCGTTTGCGCGACGTCCGCGCATAGGCCCGCCGCTTCGACCTGATGCCGGAACACGCGGCGATGGATCGCGTGCCCGTCGACGATCAGCACGCGCGCCGCGGCGTCGAATGACGAAATCGCCGGCTGCGGCTCGTGCTTCTCGAGCTCCGCGGTGAACCAGAACGTCGAGCCCTTGCCGGGGTCGCTCTCGACGCCAATCTCGCCGTTCATCATCTCCACGAGCTGCCGGCAGATCGCGAGCCCGAGTCCCGTTCCGCCGAAGCGGCGCGTCGTCGATCCGTCGGCCTGCACGAAGGGCATGAACAGCCGCTCGATGAGATCGGACTCGATTCCGATGCCGCTGTCGGTGACGGCGAAGCGAAGGATCGCCGTCGACTCGGATTCGCTCTCGACCGTCGCGCTCATGAGAATCTCGCCGGCATCGGTGAACTTGACGGCGTTGCCGATCAGGTTCGTGAGGATCTGCCGCAGGCGTCCCGCGTCGCCGCGCAGTCTCCTCGGCACATCGTTCTCCACGATCGCCGCGATCTCGACGTTCTTCGCGCGCGCCTGCGATGCGAAGAGCTCGACCGATCCGTCGATGACGTCGGCCAGATCGAATTCGTTGCGCTCGAACGACAGCTTGCCGGCTTCGATCTTCGAGAAATCGAGGATGTCGTTGATGATCGTGAGCAGCGAGTCGGCGCTCATCTGCACCGTCAGCGCGATCTCGCGCTGCTCCGGCGTCAGGTCCGTCTCCAGCATCAGTCCGACCATTCCGATCACGCCGTTCATCGGCGTCCGGATCTCGTGGCTCATCGTCGCGAGGAATTGCGATTTGAGACGCGCCGACTCCAGCGCCGCGTCGCGCGTCAGCGCCAGCTCGCTCTCCAGCTGCTTGCGCTCCGTGACGTCGCGGGCGACGCCCTGATAGCCGATGACGACGCCGTTCTCGACGACCGGCTGCACTTTCTGCTCGAGCCAGATCTCGCGTCCGTCGGCGGTCGTGAGAGGGAACTCGAGATATGTATTCGGCAGCCGATCGCCGTGCTGCCGTTCGTAGAACTCGCGCGCGATGCCGCGCATGTCGGGCCGCACGAGGTGGAGATACGACATGCCGACGAGCTCGTGGATCTGGTAGCCGGTGAGGCGCGTGGCGGTCGAGTTCATGAACGTGAAGCGGCCGCGCGCATCGCAGCGATAGATGACGTCGTCCGCGTTCTCGATCAGCTGCCCGAGCTGTTCCTGGCTCGTGCGGTACCGCTCCTCGCTGGCCTGCAATTCCTGATGCGCCGCGAGACGCTGCGAGATGTCACGAACGATTGCGACGGTGAGCTGGCGATGATCGTCCGGCACCGGCTGGACCGCGAGCTCGACGGCGATCTCGCTTCCGTCCGCGCGGCGCGCGATCGTCTGCATCGTGCGTCCGTCCGTCGGCGCACTGCGAATCGACGGCAAGATCGTTTCGACATTGCGGCCGACGATCGACGACGGCGGAATGCCGAACAGCCGCTCCGCCGCGGGATTGAACGCCTCCAGCGTGCCGTCGGCGGGAAACGCGATCACCGCGTCGGCGATGTGCTCGACGATCGAGCGGAGCCGCGACTCGCTTTCGCGAAGCACGCTGGTGATGTTCGCGGCAATCCGCAGCGCGCGCCTGCGCGTCGTGTTCAACGCGACGACGACCGCGGAGAAGAGCAGCGTCACCAGGACGCCGGCAAGGAGTGCGATCTCCATCTCGCGCCGCACGACGCGCGCGTCGGGCGACCCTTCGATCCGTGAGGTCCAGCTGCGTCCCGGCAGTGCGATTCTTCGCTTCGACTGGAACGGCAACGCTCCCGGCGACGCGTTGTTCGCATAAAAACGCGTTGTGCCGTCGGACAGCGTCAGGCGCATTCCCACGTTCAGCGGCAGCTGGTCCATGAGATCGGGCGCGCGGACCAGCGCATAGACCCAGCCGATGTGCGCGGCACGCCGCGCGGCGATGCCGTCAGGCACACGGCCGCCGCGGAACACCGGCCTGTAGACGAAGAAGCCTTGCGACTTTCCATCGAACGAGAACGGCGACGTCACGACCGCGTGCCCTTCGTCGCGCGCTTGTTCCGCCGTGGCCCGGCGTCGTGGCACGGCGGCCATGTTGAAGCCGATCGTGACCCGATCGATCTCGACCGGCTCGATCAGGCGAACCACGTAGGCCACGTCTCCGGACGAGGCGGGACGCACGGCCGCCCACGTTCCGTATTCGGCCTGCAGGCGCTCGTTGAATTCCTGAAAACCGGACCGCGGCACGACTTCGATGAAGCCGACACCCGAGAGCCCGGAAGAGCCGTCGCCGATCGGATGCCGTTTGAAGTAGTCTCGCCAGTCGCTCTTGGCCGGGTCTTTCTGTGACGACCATAGCGCGGCCGCGCCATCCAGCACGCGAACGCCGTCCTGCACTCTCCGCGCGATGGCGGCGTCGATCTGCTCCGCGTTCCAGAGAAATCGCTCCTCTTCGCCGCGCATGGCCACGCTGTGGGCGATGCGCACGGCGAGTGCGGTCAGGAGCAAGCCGCCGAGGAGAAAGAGGATGGCGGGCCAGAACCGCCAGCGATCGGGCGGCTTCTGCGGCGCCGTCGTGGAGCGCGAGATCGACGCGGTATCGCGCAGCACCGCCTCCGCTTTCTCGCGCTCGGCGGTGACGCGATGAAAGTCCTCCATCGTGCGGCGGAACTCCAGCAGCGGAATCACCTGCCGCGCCAGGCGCCGCAACGCCTCGAGCTGTTCGCTCGTGAGCCGGCGCGGCTTGCGGTCGATGACGCACAGCGTGCCGATGTGACGTCCGTCCGGCGTGACCAGCGGCGCACCCGCGTAAAAGCGGATGTGCGGAGGGCCGATGACCAGCGGGTTGTCGTTGAACCGCTCATCGAGCGCGGCGTCCTCCACGACGAAGACGTCGTCCTGCAGAATCGCGTGCGGACAGAATCCGACTTCGCGCGACGTCGCCGGGATGTCGAGACCGACGCAGGCCTTGAACCACTGCCGGTCCGCGTCGACGAGGCTCACCAGCGAGATCGGCACCTCGCAGACGTACGACGCGAGGCGCGTGATCTCGTCGAACTCCACTTCCGCCCCGGTGTCGAGGATCCGATACTCTCGCAGCGCGGCGAGGCGTTCCTGTTCGTCGGGCGGAATCGGCGCGGATTTCATGGCAGCCATCCTTCACCGAACGCGTCCCCGTCGAAGGGATTGGTCATCCACTTCATGGACGCGGCCGGATCGGATGCGGACACACGATTCTTGCCTGATCTCTTCGCGCGGTAAAGGGCTCGGTCGGCGCGGGCGATCGCGCTCTCCACGCCTTCCCCATCGCGCATGGCCGCGACGCCGGCGCTGAACGTCGCGGAAATCGTCGTCGCCGGCGTCACCCGATGCTCGACGAGGCGGAACTGGCGGAGGATCTGTTCGAGCCGGATCACGGCGACCGCTTCGCTGACGTTCTCCAGCAGCAGCACGAACTCTTCGCCGCCGTAACGCCCGGCGAGATCGTGCGCGCGTACGCTGCGATGCAGCGTCTCGCTGAGACTGAGCAGCACGCGGTCGCCGGCGGCGTGGCCGTAGCGATCGTTCACTCCCTTGAACTCGTCGATGTCGATCATCGCGAAGCAGAGGCGCTTGCGGCGCTCCGGCTTCGCGGCTGCCGCGACGGCCGCGGCCTGATCGAGAAACGTGCGCCGCGTGAGCGCGCCCGTCTGCGCGTCGCGCTCGACGAGCGCGCGCAGCCGTCGGAAGTGATGCAGTCTCGAGCCGACGGCCGCGAGCAACACTTCCGGAGGGATGGGCTTGCGCAGCACCTGCTCGCCGCCGACCAGCGTCGTCAGCAGCGAGTCGTCGAGATCGTCGCGCGAGGTGACGTAGATGACGGGGATGGTATCGAAACGGGAGTCCTGCCGCAGAAAGCGCGTGAGCTCGACTCCGTCGACGTACGGCAGATGCACGTCCATCAGCACGAGATCGGGAGGCGCGTCGACGAGCGCCGCCTCGAACTTTCGCCCGTCCGCGCAAATCCTCGGCGCGTATCCGCCGGCGCGCAGCGTCCCCGCGAGCGCCGCCGCCGACACGGCGTCGTCTTCCACCACCAGCACGCGCGCGGCCGTTCTCGCGCCGATGAGCATCAGCACCTGCGACGCGAGCGCGCGCCAGTCGCCGTTCTTCTCGCAGAGCGCGCTCGCCCCCGCCCGCAGCGCGGCGATCTTCGCGGCGAAATCGTGCGTCGCGCTCAGAGCGATGATCGGCATCCGGTGGTCGCTGGCGCGGATTTCCTGCACGATCTCCAATCCGCAGTCGCCGGGGAACTGCAGGTCGACGATCGCCGCGGACCACGGGTGGAGCGAGAGCGCCGTCCGTGCCGCGACGCACGTCGCCGCGCCGAATGCGTCGACCCGGATCTGCGCGAGCGCCGTATGAATGTGCGTCCGCATCGACGCGTCCTGCCCGACCACGAGCACCCGCGGCTGACTTGCTTCTTCTCCATACAACTTCTGCATCCGAGGGAGGGTGCCAGCGCAAGGTTACAGTTTTACTAACGGAGCCCCTGATCCTGAGCCGCAAAGACGGCGCATCGCGAGAGCAGCTAACGATGAAGGATGAAGGATGAAGGATGAAGGATGAACGATCCCAATTCCGTTCATCCTTCATCCTTCATCGCTCATCGTCGCGAACGGCCCGGTCCTCGATGGAATGCACCATTGTTATCAACAATGCCATGACCATACGCACCACCGCCGGCCTCCTCCACGCCACGCCGCAACTCGAAGGCGAGGGGATGCTCGTGACACGTCCGTTCCCCACTGCCCGCCTCGATCAACTCGATCCGTTTCTTCTCCTCGATCGCATGGGTCCGGCGACGCATGGGCCGGGCGAGGCCAAAGGCGCGCCCGATCATCCGCATCGCGGGTTCGAGACGGTCACGTATGTGCTCGAAGGCGCGATCGAGCATGGCGACTCGCAAGGCAATCGCGGACGCATCGGCGCGGGTGACGTGCAGTGGATGACGGCCGGGTCAGGCGTCATTCATTCGGAAATGCCGTCCGAAGAGATTCGACGCGACGGCGGTCGAATGCACGGCTTTCAGCTGTGGGTGAATCTGCCGCGGCGCGACAAGATGATGAAGCCGCGCTATCAGGAGCTGCGCGCGTCGGAGATTCCGACCGCGAAAAGTGCGGACGGAAAAGTCGCCGTCACCGTCATCGCCGGCGACTCCCTCGGCGCACGCGCGACGATCGACACCCGCACGCCGATCATCTACCTGCACGTCCGTCTCACCGCCGGCGCGCGCTTCACGCAGCCGATTCCCGCGACGTACAACGCGTTCGCATTCGTCCTCGGCGGCGAAGCGAACTTCGGCAATGAGATCGCGCGCGAAAACGACATGGTGGTGTTCGAACGCGACGGCGACGAAGTATCGATCGCATCGGACAACGGCGCCGAGCTCCTGCTCATCGCCGGCGTTCCGCTCCATGAGCCGGTCGCGCGTTATGGACCGTTCGTGATGAACACGCCGGGCGAGATCCGTCAGGCGATGATCGACTATCAGACCGGCCGGTTCGGATAGATCCGTTTCACGGGACATTCCGCGATCTGCCATCGTGCTGTCCTGAAACGCGAACACGATGACCTCTCGCCAGATCAGACGTGATGCGATTTCTTCCACGTCCTCAGGCTCAGCAGTGGCAGAGCGATTGCGAAGAGGACGCATCCGAGGAGATCAGGTCATGAATCGTTGGCTCGCGTTGGTTGCTGTCGTGCTGCTCGTTGGTTGTGCATCTTCGAAGCCCGCCGCGCAGGCGGAAATCGATCCCGTCACCGATCCGACAGTCGTCGGCGCGGTGAACGCCGCCGCGGTCGAAGGCTCCGCGGAAGCGGAAGAAGCAGCGCGACAGGGACGAAAGATCGGGCGTGTCGTCGGCGTGCTCGCCGCGGTCCTCGGCGGCCCGCAAAGTGAATCGCTCGATGACACGATCAATCGGTATCGCAACACGCGCGACGCAATCACGGCGACGAGCGCCGCGATCGGTGCGACGAAGGGTGCGGTGAACGGAGCGAAGCGCGGGTTCGTGTTCGACCAGCAATTCGCGGAGTTGCACGACATCAGCGGCATCGAAGCGACGCGTCCCTTCCCCGATCAGATCGATGTGCGGATCGCGAAGATGCCGAACAGCGACATGCTCGCGACGATCGCGCTGGTATTCATCGGACGCGAGGAGCGGATCATTCACATTGAAGCCGCCGGCTCCGCTGCGTCAGACATTCGCGACTCTTTGATCGCCCTCGGGATGAATCCTTCGTCGCTTCACAGCCATCAGAACGACGAAGAGAGAGGGGTCGTTCTTCACGTGGGATACGTGTACTGAGGATCTTTGGACTGCGGCAGCTAACGCTGCCGCTTTTTACACCGTGTAGAAAAGCGGTGGCGTAGCCGCCGCAGTCCAAAGCAGCGGCGCCGCCGAAACCACCCGCTCACCGCACGCCCGCATCAACGAACGTTAGCTTCACTCACTGCGGCGCAAGGCAACTTCGTCCTCGATCTCATCCCAACCGAGCGGAGTGACACCCGATCGCATGATCTCGGAGCGAAGCTCGCGCAGGCGGCGGCCCATTGGTGTTTTGGCTTCGGTGCTCGTTTGAATCGTCACATGCACCTCAGCGTTGTCAGGCAAGTCGACCGGCTCTTTGAGGCGGAGTACGCCGTTCTCGTAAATCGCATCGACATCGATCGTCGTCGTGTTCGCCACGATCTAAGTGTACCGATTCGCGAACAGTTTGGGAGAGCGCCTGATCTTCGATACGAACAGCACCACCGCCCCCACCACCCCGCTCACCCCACACGCCATCCACAGCAACGCCTCGCTTCGCTCGTACAGCGTCGCGCCGAGGATCGGGCCGGCGAGCATGCCGATGGAGTACGTCAGCATGTGCAGGCCGTGGTAGCGGCCGCGCGCGTGTTCGGGGGCGAGCTCGGTGATGTACGCGCTCGCCATCGGCGCGAAGATCATCTCCGCGATCGTCCAGATCGCGACGGTGATCGCGAACGCGAGGAGCGTGTGCGCGAAGCCGGTGAGGGCCCAGCCGATGCCCATCAAGGCGTAGCCGATGGCGATGACGGGAACGTGCGCGAAGCGCTGCAGCCGGAGCGTCAGTGCGATCTCGAACAAGACGACGAACAGGCCGTTGATCGACATCAGCATTCCGTACTGCGACGGCGTGAAGCCGTGGCGCGCGAGATGGATCGGCAGCGTCGAGGACATCTGAAAGTAGATCCACGTCATCGAGATGCTCGCGAGGAGAAAGATGACGAGTCTGCGATCGGCGAAGGCGGTGCGAAAGCTCTCGCGATCTTCGGATTGATGAATGCCGTGCGGCAGCGCGACGAGCGCGATGATGCCGAACGCGAACGAACTGACGGCGTCGCCGAGGAAGACCCAGAAGAAGGAACGTTCGGCGAGGAAGCCGGCGATGGCGGGACCGATGGCGAAGCCGAGGTTGATCGCGAAGCGGTAGAAGCCGAATGCGAGGACGCGCTGGTCGGGCGCGACGACGTCGGAGAGGAGCGCGCTCGATGCGGGGCGATAGAGCTCGGTCGACAGGCCGGCGGTGAAGACGAGCGCGACGATCGAGGCGAAGCCGTGAACCTGCGAGAGCGTGAGCATCGTGGCGCCCGACGCGAACATCGACAGCGCGATCGTGTTGCGCCGGCCGATGCGGTCGGCCAGATGTCCGCCGAGCATCGACGTCGCGAAGTGTCCCGCGCCGTACGCGCTGATCGCGAGGCCGCTTTGTGCGATCGAGAATCCGCTGCGCGTCAGATAGAGCGCGAGCATCGGCATCACGAACGTGCCGAAGCGATTGATGAACGTGCCGGCGAAGAGAATCCATGCGGAGCGGGGAAGTTTGTTCACGCGCTGCACGATCGGTCCGGCGGCGCGGCGATTCAATTACCTGACAGGTAATGGCCCACGCGCGGCGCGCGATGTAGATTGCTGCGCATGACAGAGCGCTCGATGGAAGCGGACAGCGGATTCGGAACGTTGCTGCGCGAGTGGCGGTCGCGCCGCCGTGTGAGCCAGCTCGACCTCGCCGTCGAGGCGGGCGTGTCGTCGCGGCACGTGAGCTTCATCGAGACCGGCCGCGCGCAGCCGAGCCGCGAGATGGTGCTGATGCTCGCGCGGGTCCTCGACGTCCCGCTGCGCGATCGCAACGAGCTGCTGATGGCGGCCGGCTACGCGGCGATGTATCGCGCGACCGATCTCGGCGCGCCCGCGCTCGAGCAGGCGCGCCGCGCGCTCGATTTCATGCTGCGCCAGCAGGAGCCGTATCCCGCGATCGTCGTCGATCGCGCGTGGAACCTGCTGAAGGCGAACAACGGCGCGGTGCGTCTCGTCGAGACGTTCACCGATCCGTCGGCCGCGAGCGAGTGGAACGGCAACGCGATGCGTCTCATGTTCCACCCGCGCGGCTTCCGTCCGCACATCGTCAACTGGGAAGCGATGGCCGCCGCGCTGATTCAATGGCTGCATCGCGATGTGCTGAGCGGAATCGGCGGCGCTGAAACGCGTCGACTGCTCGACGAGTTGCTTTCCTATCCCGGCGTTCCGCCGCGATGGCGGACGCTCGACCTCGACGTCTCGACCGCGCCCTTCCTCGCGATCGACTTCCGCAAAAACGATCTCCACCTCCGCTTCTTTTCCACGCTCACCTCCCTCGGCACTCCGCACGACATCACCCTGCAGGAGCTGCGCGTCGAGGCGTTCTTTCCGGCGGATGCGGAGACCGAGGCGTCGCCCTACTGGCGCGCCTCATGACCCGCGCCCGAGCCCGAGCCCGCTTCCGAGCCCCGGGGCGGGGGATGCAGTCGCTTCGCTAGCCGCCCACCCCGGGCGCGGAAGCCGGCTCGGGCTCGGGCGCGTCCAAGCGCATGATTCAAGGCACCGCCTGAACATTCACCAGCATGTTCGGCCGGAGGTTCAGCGTCTCGAGTGTGACCTTCGAAATCAGCGCGTTCACTTTGTCCGGAAGCTCGGCGCGCTCTTCGAGAATCGCACCGAGCGTTGCGCGCGGACGCAGCCGTACGTAGCGCGGCATGTCGCCACCCGCAACCATGCGGTACCAAAGCGTCTCACCCTGCAGCTTCGATTGCTCCGCGGCGACCGCAGCCTCGAACGCCTTACCCGCGCCCTGGTGCAACTCGATGGTCATGTACTCCGCGCGCAACACCGGCGTCGGCACACCATTGCCGCGCGAAAGGGAGGGCAGAAATTCGTAGACGCCGTTGCCGACAAACTGCGCGTGCGGCAGCACATTGATGATGTTGTCCCGCTCATCCTCGGCCGGCGACACCGGATTGCTCAAGCTCGCGGCCGTGTGACCGAACGTGGCGTAGATCAGCCAGCGCTGACGCTCCGTCGACGCCCACACCGTCCAGCTGTACCACCGAAAGGTATCCTTCGCCTGCCGGTGCCATTCGAGATGTCGGACGTACCCCGCCTCGAGATCGACCGTCTGACCGTCGTTCGCGCGAAGAACTGCGATGCGCGCAAACGGCCCGGGCTCCGATTCCGTTTGCGCGAGGAGCGGCGTAGCCAAGAGCAGCGCGAGAATGCAGAGTCGTTTCATGCGCACACGATCGGTCCGGCGGCGCGGACGATCAATTACCCGCCAGGTAATCGAAGCCGGAGCGAACGTAGTTGTGGTGACCGCTGCCTCAGCGGTCACAGCGCCGCCCATGGCGGCGCCAGCGGCGCTTCGCGCCGCCGCGACCGCTGAGGGCAGCGGTCGCCACATGAAGCAGCGCATGGATCATCGCATCCAGAACTCCGCTCCGTTTTCACTGAACGCGGGGCGGAAGTGTTCCTGGATGTAGCGCCACACGAGCGGCGCGCGTGCGGAGTTGGGGATGTTGTCGACGTGGGTGATGCCGCCGGGGAAGAGGATGAGCACCGCGCGTACGCGGCGATTGTGCTCGAGCGCGGCGATGATCTCCCGCTGCGTCGACTCGCGCTCGCTCATCGCGACTTCGATCATGCGCGACGGTGAGTCGCGGTCGAAGATGTAGTGGAGCGAGCCGGCGCCGGCGAAGTCGTAGAACGTTTCGTTGGGACGCAGCTGCGTGGTGAGAAAGCGTTGCGCGGATGCGAGCGCCTTCGCGGTTGCGGGGTTCATGACGGCACCGCGTGCTCGCGGGGTTCCGCGGTATTCGACGAAGCCGGAGGCGACAATGCCGTGTGCGCGGCGCAGCGGCGTGGCGACGTCGAAGAGATGGGTCGTCGGTTTCGCGATGAGCGCGACGATGATCGAGAGTGCAATCGCCAACGCTCGCGAGTGGCGTCGCGCCGCGACGATCGCGCCGATGAGGAACGGCGCGATTGCGAATGCGAAGTAGTCGTGCTGGCGGACGACGTACGTCGCGCCGGCGAGGGCGATCCATGCGGCGACGAGCCAGACGGCGTCGCTGCGCCGCGCGCGCAGCGGCGAGAGCGTGAGCGCGACGGTCGCGCCGATGAGCGCGACGAACCAGAACAGGCCGGCGAGTGTGTTCGCGTCGCCGACGTACGCGATGATGCCGCCGAGGGTGTGCAGTCCGTGCGGGATGTCGATCGGGCCTGTCACGTACACGCTGCTCGCACCGAGCACTTCGGCGAAGGTCGCGTGGAAGAAGTCGTCGAGGATTCCGAAGAGCGCGAAGATCGCGACGATCGGAAGCGCGGCGATGCCGACGCCGATGAGAAACGGACGAATGGCGCGCGCGCGGATCGCGGCAAACGTTGCGACGCATGCGCTGAAGATGGCGAAGTCGACGCTCGTGATCGCGGCGACGACGAGCAGGATTCCGGCGACGAGAAACCAGCGCCGCGCGCGGAGGCGCGTACCGGCGACGGCGCACGCAAGCGCGAGCAGCGCGGGGACGATGCGGAAGAAGATCGCGTTGAACGGAAAGAGCGCGAGCGAGAGAAAGACCGAGAGCAGCGCGAGCTCCGCGCTCGTCGTCGCGGCGAGCGCGACGAAGTAGACGGCCATGATCGAGAGCGCGCCGAGGACCTGGCGGGTCTTGAGGATTTCGCCGAGGTCGTCGCCGAGCGTCTTCATCACCGCGACATCGAGCAAGCCGTCGGCGAGCAGGCCGTGCATCGGGACGATGTCGCGATACGGGCGCTCGCCGCGATTCATCTCCGAGGCGGGGAGGAGGGAATGCGCGTCTTCGAAAACGTCGAGGATTGGTGGGTTCCAGCCGACGAGCGCCATCGTGTATGCGGCGGCGGCGATGGGAAAGAAGACGTAGGTTTTGATTTTTGAAAGCGGCAGCGTGGCTGCCGCAGTCCAAAGGAGGATCCACAGCACCGCGAGAATGCCGGCCCAGCGCGGTTCGAAGAATCCGATTTGAAAGATGAACGCGAGCGGCGCGGCGGCGAAGGCGCGTGCCGGTCGCAGGAGGCGCAGCGCGAAGAGGATGATGGCGGCGCGAAGGAACGTCGCGGCCGCGGTGCCTCCGAAGTTCAGGTCGAGGAACGCGAAGTAGAGCGCGAAGAGCGTTGGAATCAGCACGACGTCCGCGCGCGTGAAATGCGGATCGAGGCGGCGCAGGAACACGATCGCGGTCGCGACGACTCCGTGCAGCAACACGTGACGGACGTTGCCGAACGTCATCAGCGTCAGCGGCGCGCTCGCCAGCGCGATCGCGCACGACCACGCCACCCAGCGGCGCTCAGCGATGACGGGCGCGAATCGCCCGAAGATGAGCGTGATGATCGCCGGGACGAGAATGATCAACAGAAGCTGCGCGGCATTGATCGACGCGCTCAAGCCGATCGCCTTCATCGCGCCCGGCAAATCATCCGGCGACGCAGGTCGCACGACGCGCGGCATCATCCCGATCGCCAGCGCGAGTCCCCAAATCGCGATCGATGTGCGAACGACCGATTTCACGCGCGCGGATTGTACGAGACGTTAGCGGAACGCCGCCGGTTCCGCGAGCGGCAAAAAGCGTGATAACCCGTTCGCTGCATCGGGCGCACCATTCGCTGCATCGTTGATGTCGGATCGTCAGCTCGTCACTACGCTCCTCATCGCGTGAAAGCTGTTCTCGTTTTTCTCCTGATGATGGCGGCGGGCTGCGGCGAGTCGCCGCGGCCCGTCGTCAGCAACGGCGCCGCGCTGTTTCGCGAAAACGGCTGCGCGACCTGCCACGGCGCGCGAGGACGCGGCGACGGCCCGTCGGCGCGCGGAACGGCGATCCATCCGCGCAATCTCTCCGACCGCAATTCGTATCGCAACGGCGCGTCCGCCGAAGCCATCGCCAGGACGATCGCGGGCGGCATTCGCAACGCGGACGGCAGCGGCATGCCGGCGTTCGCGCACATTCCGGCAGACGAGCGCCGCGCGATCGCGGAGTTCATCGTCACCCTGCAAAGGAGAGCGGGCGTCCCGCCCGCCCTACGGGAGGCGGGCGAGACGCCCGCACTCCTACGAAAGGACAAATCATGATTCTCGGACTCGTACTCGCCTTCCTGATGGCCGCGCCAAGCGCATCGAAGATCACAGTCAGCGATGCGTGGGTGATGGCGCCGATCGGCAAGCAGCCGATGACCGCGGGCTTTCTCACGCTGCACAACAGCGGCGCGGACAGCGCGCTCACCGGCGCGAGCTGCGACGCGATCAAGGATCTCGAGCTGCACAAGATGGAAGAGTCGGGCGGGAAGATGCGCATGACCATGGTCGAGCGCATCGCGCTGCCGTCGGGCGAAGACGTGCGGCTGCACCCCGGCGGACTGCATTTGATGATGATCGGCTTCACGCGTCCGATCAAAGAAGGCGACGTGCTGGTTGTGCGGCTGCGCTTCGCCGACGGATCGACCGCCGACGTGAAGATGCCGGTGCGAAAGAGGGAGGCATGATGCGCAGAGCTCTCGCCGCAACGCTGCTCAGTCTCGCCGCGTGGTCGTGCGCAAACGCGCCCGTTCCGAATCGCGGCGGCGACTTCACGCTCATCAACCAGGACGGACAGCGGATGTCGCTGCACGACCTGAAAGGAAAAAGCGTGCTGCTCTTCTTCGGCTACACGCATTGTCCCGACGCGTGCCCGACGATGCTCTCGAAGCTGACGCGCGTCTACCGCCTCCTGGGCGATCAGAAGAAGCTCGTGCAGACCGTGTTCGTGAGCGTCGATCCCGACCGAGACTCGCCGTCCTCGCTGAAAGAGTACCTGTCGAATTTCTCGATTCCCGTCATCGGCATGACCGGACCGAAAGCGAGGATCGACCAGGCGATCAGCGCATACGGCGGCAGCTACGAGATCACGCCGTCGAAGTCGGCCGCGGGGCCGGCGGTCGCGCACACGACGTGGCTGTATCTCATCGACAAAGAGGGACAGCTGCGAGCGCAATTCGAGCCGGGCGAAGACGCGGAGAAGATCGCGGGCTTCGTGCGGCAGGTCACGGATTGACCATGGACCGGCGCGTCTTCTTCGGCACGCTGACCGGTGCAACTGCGTTGGGAGCAATCATGCTGGCGAGCAAACGAGAGATCACCGGACCGGTCAACGTCGCGGTCGTGATGACCGAAGGCGCGACAGTGATCGATTTCGCGGGACCGTGGGAAGTGTTTCAGGACGTCGATCACTCACCCGGCTTTCATCTCTACACGGTCGGCGATTCGACGGAGATGATTCGTGCAACCGCGGGGTTGCAGATCGTGCCGTCGTACACGTATGCGACGGCGCCGCCGCCGCGGATCGTCGTCGCCGGTGCGCAGTCGGGGCGCTCGCCGGAGCTGCTGGAGTGGCTGCGCCGCGTGTCGAAGACGGCTGACCTCATGATGTCGGTCTGCACCGGCGCGTTTTTGTACGGAGCGGCGGGACTGCTCGACGGCCTCAGCGCGACGACGCATCACGACTTCTACGATGAATTCGCGCGGCGATTTCCGAAGGTGAAGCTCGTGCGCAACCGCCGCTTCGTGGAGAGCGAGCGCGTGATCACCGCGGGCGGACTCACGTCCGGAATCGACTGCGCGCTTCACGTCGTCGCGCGCTACTTCGGCGACGACGTCGCCGCGCGGACGGCCGAGTACATGGAGTACCAGTCGACCGCCTGGCGCACGTGATGCGGCGCGCGTCGACATCGCTCCTCGCGGCGCTCGCGGGAGTCTTCGCGCTTGCGGCTTTTCTCGATCGCGTTCCCGTAGCGCGGAGGGCAACGCCTCCCGCGCTTTGCAAACCGGCGATGACGGAGCACGAGCATGCGGCGTCGCATCGAGGCGTCCACCAACACGGTGCGCATGCGGCGTCGCATCGAGGCGTCCATCAACACGCTGCGCATGCGGCCGAGCATCACGCGATGCATGCGGAGCATCAGCATTCGCAGCAGCATGAGCATCACGTACACGACCAGCTATTGCCGATGGAATTCGAATCGTTAGCGATCGACATTCCTCATTCGCCCGCGGAGATTCTCAAACAGGATGCGTTTGATTCGCCGGTCGCTTATGCCGAGGTCACGAACCACTGAAGCGCATCCGCCCGAATAATCTCCGGCACTTCGTGATCGCCTTCGAAGATCTTGAATTTCACGTCGTAGCCGGCGTTCATCAGGATCTTCGCAATGCGGCGGCCGCATTTGTCGATCGGCAGAATCGTGTCGTTCAATCCGTGGGAGAGGAAGATGCGCGGCATTCCGATGGGGCGGCCGGCGAGGTGGAGAAACCCCGGGGAAAATGCGGCGACGGAGGAGAACAAGTCGCCGTTCATCAGTCCCCACGATAATGCGGCGGACGCGCCGTCGGAGAATCCGGTCGCGGCAATCCGCTTCGCGTCGATCGAATAGTGGGCGAAGATTTTGTTCAATGCGCGGTCGATGAACGCGAGGTCGTCGGTCTCGTCGCCGAAGACGACGCCCCACGTCTGCTCGCGCGAGTCGGGCGCGAGCACGATGACGCCGGCTTTGTCGGCGTGCGTGAGCCAGCGTTGAATGCCGCGCTGTCCGTTTCCGGTTGCGCCGTGCAGATACAGCATCAGCGGTGCATTCGGCTTCGCGGACGGAGGGACGTAGTAA
>Ga0209468_1000077_pt1 | contig 48066 bp, 47 predicted proteins | sample GraSoiAngelo_102_FD_185871 | JGI IMG/M metagenome (GOLD analysis project Ga0209468, IMG submission 185871) | Grasslands soil microbial communities from the Angelo Coastal Reserve, California, USA - 14_0903_02_40cm (SPAdes) (version 2) | ecosystem: Environmental > Terrestrial > Soil > Grasslands ...
CTCTTTGAGGAGGTCTTCCGCCCGGAAAGGCCCCACGAAGTCCGATCCGGCCACTTCAACCTCTCTGCTCTTGACCAGCATCCGGGAAATCGACTCTCGCAGCAGGCGATTATCAGCTGTTACAAAAACGCGCGGCTGCCGCTCTACAACTCCGCCGCCGCTCACTCGCGCGGCAGTTTCTTTGGTTTCTGTATTTGTCCGGAGATCCCCTTTCGAATGGTTTCTCTTTGCGGCCGGCTCGGCTACATGCAAAGTCTGCTGCGTTCCTACACTCATCGTGGAACATCCTCCAGGAGCTTGTGCTCTAAGGCCTATACCAAACGTCGTAATTAACGATGTGCTAGAGACCCACGCGTTCACCTCACTGATGCAATTTTGCCGCCGCGCCTTCTTTCCGCCCGTTCCCTTCCTCTGCTTGAAACCACTGGCAAAAGCACCATTTAAGTCCTTAGGTGTGATTCACTCCTCCCCTTCCTGGTCTCGAATTGGTACCAAATGCCACTCTCCGCCTCAATTTGGAACTACTTTCGTTCTTCTCCTCTCTCCACAAGCGGGATACCGGAGAATCTTAGGGATTTGAAGCGCAGTGGCGTAAAATGTCTTTTCGGTGAGCCGAGTGAGAGCGCTGTGAGAATTCTATTCGTGGCATCGGAGGGGCTGCCGTTTTCGAAGACAGGCGGCCTGGCGGACGTGGTGGAGGCGCTGCCGAAGGCGCTTGTGGCTCAGGGCCATGAGGTGGCGGTAGTGCTGCCACGATACCACGGAACGAAGGCCACGGCGGTGGTGATGCCTAGCCTGACGATTCCAATGGGCGGGGCGCGGCTGCGTTTTCCGGCGATCGCTGATGGGGCGATGTTGAACGGCGTGCGGTATTTTTTTGTGGAAGATCCGCCCTATTTTGACCGCGATGGATTGTATGGCGGGAGCACTGGAGATTATCCGGACAACCCGGAGCGGTACGCGGAGTTCTGCCGCGCGGCGATTGAGATCGCAAAGCACATCTGGCCGACGGACCTATTTCACTGTCATGACTGGCAATCGGCGCTGGTACCGGTGCTGCTGCGGACGTCATACAGCGACGACCCACTGGTGAAGGACATTCCAGTCGTTTTCTCGATTCATAACATGGGGTATCACGGGCAGTTCACGAGGGATGTGCTGGAACGCGTGGGGTTGCCGGCGGCCCTATTCCATCCGACGGGGATTGAATTCTTCGGTAGCGTGAACCTGTTGAAGGGCGGACTGGTTTTTGCGGACTATTTGACGACGGTGAGCCGGAAATACGCGGAAGAGATTCAGACGCGGGAATATGGGCATGGATTGGATGGAGTGGCGAGGAGCCGCGCGGACCGGCTGGTAGGAATTCTGAATGGAGTGGATTACGCGGCGTGGAATCCGGAGACGGACAAGCTGATCGCGGCGAATTATTCGGCAAAAGATTTGGGCGGGAAACAGGTGTGCAAGGCGGACCTGCTGGAACTGTTTGGATTGCCACCGGAGCACCTGAGTCGTCCGGTGATCGGGATTGTCTCGCGCTTCGCGGATCAAAAAGGATTCGATTTGATTGCAGAGAAGGCGCACGAATTGATGCGCGAAGATTTGGAACTGGTGGTGCTGGGGACGGGCGAGCGCAAGTACGAAGACTTGTTCCGAGCGTTGGCCGCGGCGTATCCGGGGCGAGTGGGCGTGAAGATCGCGTATGACAACACACTTGCGCATAAAGTCGAAGCCGGAGCGGACATGTTCCTGATGCCGTCGCGTTACGAACCGTCGGGGTTGAATCAGATGTACAGCTTGAAGTATGGTACGGTGCCGATTGTGAGAGCCACTGGCGGGCTGGATGACAGCATCGCGCTGTTCGACGTGGAGCACGGGACGGGGACTGGGTTTAAATTCAAGGAGTACAGCGGCGAGGCTCTGTTGTTCGCGGTCCGACAGGCGCTCCACCATTATATGGATGAGCGAATCTGGAAGCGCATCCAGTTGAACGGGATGGCTAAGGATTTTTCTTGGAAGACCGCTGCCGGTGAGTATGCGAAGCTGTATGAGGCCGCGCGAGTCGCAAGAGGATTTTCGCCATCGGTGAAAAGTTCTGGAAGGGTCGCTCGGGACAAGGCGCAGCCCGTGCAAGTGGAGCAAGCCTCTGGAAGCGCGGGCCAAGCCGAGGGCGCGGCAGGGAAAAAACCACAGGCTAAGGAACAGGCCCCTAAGAGTTCGGGACAAGCGGCAAGAAACCAAAAGCGGGCTGGAACATCTAATTAAATCGTTTAAGGAGACAATAGGTGGCGGCCCGCTATGGCGGGCAAGCTGCTGAGGACAAAGGACATGGCTGACAATACAATTCAGGCTGCAACGGATGGAAACTTCGAAGCCGAGGTTTTGACGGCTAGCAATTCGCAGCCGGTGATGGTGGACTTCTGGGCGGAATGGTGCCGCCCGTGCCACATGCTCGCGCCGACGGTGGCAGAGATCGCCCACGACTATGCGGGTAAGCTGAAAGTGATGAAATTGAACGTCGATGAAGCGATGAATTCAGCGGGCCGGTATCGCGTTCAGGGAATCCCGACTCTGCTGCTGTTTAAGAACGGGCAGGTCGTCGAGCAGATTGTGGGAGCAGTACCGAAAGAAATGATCACCAAGGCGCTGGAACGGCACATCGGGTAACCTTGCAAAAATAAAGAACGAAAGGCGTGTCGTGCAGGCAAAGGCGGCACGCCTTTTTGTTGTTTCATGACTCTCTGAGAAAATTCTGCTCATGAAGAAAAACGAACAAGGCGTTGTGCGTTGTACCTGGGCGGCGAATGAACTGAACATTCCTTATCACGACAAGGAGTGGGGTGTGCCCGTTCACGACGACCGCAAATGGTTTGAGCTCTTGATTTTGGAGGGTGCGCAGGCGGGGTTGAGCTGGGATACGATTTTGAAAAAACGCACGCGGTACTACGAAGTGTTTGACGGATTTGATCCCGCGAAAGTGGCGCGCTACGACAATAAGAAAGTCCGCGGACTGCTCCGTGATGCCGGAATCATCCGCAACCGGTTGAAAATCGGCGCGACGATTGCGAATGCGCGGGCCTTTCTGGAAGTGCAGAAGGAATTCGGCACGTTCGATGCGTACGTGTGGCGCTTCGTCGGCGGGCAGCCCAAACAAAACGGCTGGAAAAGCCACAAGAGTGTTCCTGCAAAAACTGCCGAATCCGACGCCCTCAGCAAAGACCTGCAGAAGCGCGGCTTCCGGTTTGTCGGATCGACCATTTGCTACGCACTTATGCAGGCAACGGGAATGGTCAACGATCATCTGGTAAGTTGCTTTCGGTATCGAGATTTGTCGAAATAGAGGTGAGCGTGGCGCTTGCTTGCGTTGAGGGCGAGGCGAGCGTACGATTCTAAATTGTTGTTTCCCGCAAATTCCCGCCAGTAATTTTCCTCTCAGGATGTGACAGAGAGGGAAGGGTGCGGCCCCGATCCATTGGGCGCCAGCCCCGACAGGCCTGAAGGTGTGAGGAGAGGGCGAAGAATGAAATCCGTCGCGGTGGTGGGCGCACAGTGGGGAGATGAAGGAAAGGGCAAAGTCGTCGACTATCTCTCCGGTTCTTTCGATTACATTGCGCGCGTGGCCGGCGGACACAACGCCGGGCACACCGTCATCATTGGAAAAGACCGCTATGTCCTTCAACTGATCCCCTGCGGAATTTTGCGGCCAAAACAGCATGCAGTGATTGGAACAGGCACGGTGGTTGATCCAGCCGCACTCGTTGCGGAAATTGAAACGCTGTGCAAGGCCGGAGTGAGCGTGAATGGCCGCCTCCATGTCAGCAATCGCGCGCATCTGATTTTTCCATATCATCGTGAATTGGATAAGGCGGCGGAGGGCGCTCGCGGCGCAAACAAGATTGGCACCACTTCGCGCGGCATCGGCCCGGCCTACGAAGACAAGATGGCGCGGCGCGGGCTGCGGATGTGCGATCTGCTGGAGCCCGCGCTGTTTCGAAAGAAAGCCGCGCACGTGGTTACGGAGAAGAACCGGCTGGCGAAGGGAGCGTACGGCGCGGATATCGATTTTTCGCATGAGGTGGAAGAAACGCTGAAACTGGGCGAAAAGATCCGTGGATACATTTGCGATACGGCGGAATTATTGAACCGCGCTCTGGACGAAGGGAAATCTGTGCTCTTCGAAGGCGCGCAGGGGACCATGCTGGATATTGACCATGGAACGTATCCTTTCGTAACGTCGTCGAGCGCGACGTCAGGAGGAGCGGCGACGGGCGTGGGCGTGCCGCCGACGAAAATCAAGCACGTGCTTGGAATCTCGAAAGCCTATACAACGAGAGTAGGAGGCGGACCGTTTCCGACGGAGATGCCCGACCTCGACGCAAAAGAAGTGCGGGAACGCGGAAAAGAATTTGGTGCGGTGACGGGGCGGCCCCGGCGCTGCGGCTGGCTGGATTTACAGGTGCTGCGCTACGCGAAGATGATCAATGGGATCGATTCGCTGGTGATTACCAAGCTGGACGTTTTTGATACGCAGCGGGATATTCAGGTGTGCGTCGGATACAAGTACAAAGGCACGCCGTTGAAAGAAATGCCTGCGCTCGCAGAGGAGTACGAGCACGTTACGCCTGAATACAAGACACTCGCTGGGTGGAATGAGACGACGTACGGCGTGAAAGATGGCGAGAAACTTCCGAAGGCGGCGATCGGCTATTTGCGATTTGTTTCCGATTTTCTGCAGGTGGAAATTGGGATGATTTCGACGGGGCCGGAACGGGATGCGACGATCGTGCCTGCAGGGACGCTGCTCTCGCGCTGGCTGTAGAAAAAGAGAAAGCATTAACACCGAGATCGCAGGGAGAAGAGCGAAAGCGTAGAAAGCGGCTGCGGGTAAGTCCGCCGCCACGAAACGTCACTCATGCTCAGCTACGAGCAAGCCCGGAAGAAAGTCATCGAACAGGTTGGGAAGAAAAAAGGACCGCGCGCAATCGCCAGCGTGAGCGTGTGGGATGCGCTGGGATTGGTGTTGGCGCAAGACGTGAAGACGGATCGTGAGTATCCGCCGTTCGACCGCTCGACGCGGGATGGGTATGCGGTTCGTTCGAACGAAGTTTCGCCCGGCGCACAGCGAAAGTGTGCAGGAGAAATCAAAGCGGGCGATGTGGTGAGGGAATCGTTGGCTGAGGGAACTTGCTGGCAAATCATGACGGGCGCGGCCGTACCGTCAGGCGCAGATGCGGTGGTGATGATTGAGCACTCGAGCCGCGAAGGCGATTTTGTACGATTCGAACGAGCGGCGCAGCGAGGGCAGAACATTGTGTCGAAGGGGAGCGAGGCGGCCGCCGCGCAAACCATTTTGAAGGCAGGGATGAGGCTTGGATTTGCGGAGCTGGCGCTGGCAGCGCAAGTCGGGGCGGCGCAATTACAATGCGCGCAGCAGCCGCGCGTTGCAATTCTTTCCACGGGGGACGAGGTAGTTCTAATCGACGAAACGCCGGGCCCGTTTCAGATTCGAAATAGCAACAGCGTCTCGCTTGCCGCGCAGGTTCGTATTGCCGGTGGCGAGCCGGTAGTGCTGGGGAATGCCGCGGACCGCATCGAGGATTTGGAGGAAAAAATCGAGCGTGGGCTGAAAGAAGATGCCTTGGTGCTCTCAGGCGGCATCTCCCTGGGGAAGTACGACCTGGTGGAGGGCGTGCTGAAAGCCGTGGGCGCGGAATTCTTTTTTGATGCGGTGGCAATCCGGCCGGGGAAGCCTGCGGTGTTCGGGATGTGCCAGGGCAAGCCGGTGTTCGGTTTGCCGGGCAATCCTGTTTCGACGATGGTGACGTTTGAACTGTTTGTGACGCCCGCGATTGACTTGCTGAGCGGAGCGGAAGCGCGCGAGTTGCCGCTGGTCGAGGCGCGCCTAGCAGCACCGTTGAACGAGAAATCCGGGCTGACGCATTTTTTGCCGGCGCGCGTGGAGTGGCGTGAGCAGGTGCCAGAGGTGAAAGCTATAAGATGGCAAGGCTCCGGCGACATTGCCGCCCTGGCAAGCGCGAACTGCTTCCTGGTGGTCCCGACGGATCGAGAAAAGATCGAAGTAGGCGAGAGCGTTTTCGTATTACTCAGGAAGGACGTAGTCTAAACGAGACTAGATGACCAAACTGTCGCACTACGGAAATAAGGGTGAAGTGCGGATGGTCGACGTGTCCGAGAAGGCGGTGACAACACGAACCGCCGCGGCACGGGGTTTCGTAAAGATGAAGGCGCGCGTGGTTAGCGCGGTCCGGCGGTTGAAAAACCCGAAGGGCAATCCACTGGAAGTCGCGCGGATTGCGGGAATTGCGGCGGCCAAGAGGACCGCGGAGTGGATACCTCTTTGTCACCCACTGCCCCTGACGCACATTGATGTGACCGCGCGGCTGTGCCAGAATGGCGTTGAAGTGCAATCCACAGTGACCACGGCCGCCCAGACGGGCGTGGAAATGGAAGCCCTGGTCGCGGTTACCGCAGCGGCCCTCACGGTCTACGACATGTGTAAAGCCCTCGATAAGGGGATGGAAATCACGGACATTGTTCTCGTCGAAAAGACGGGCGGCAAGAGCGGAGATTTTCGCCGGCGGATGGCGCCTCAGAGGCGCGCGCAATGACCACGGCAGGGCACAAAACTATAAAATTGCTCCTGGCGGAGGACAACCCGCTGGTGCGCGAGTTGATTGTGAAAGGGCTTGAGCCGTTCTGCCAGGTGGAGGTCTCCACGGACGGAGCGGACGCGCTCCTTAAGGTTGTGGATACTCCTCCCGACGTGATTCTCTGCGATTACAAGATGCCCGGCCTGGATGGCAGGCAGCTCTTTGAGAAGCTGCGCGCGCGCGAGTCAACACGGCACATCCCTTTCTTATTCATGGCCAGTCGGCCGGACATCGAGGAACGTCTTAGGCCGCTGGTGGATGGCGTAGAGGATTTCATCCCAAAACCATTTTTGATTAAGGACCTGGTGCGCATCACGAAAAAAGTGGTCGATCGCCTGCACCTCGAAAAGCTACAGAAGAAAGCGTCACGGCCCGGCGTTATTCAGGGTCGCCTCGAAGAGATGAGCATGATCGACCTGATGCAATCGCTGGAAATGGGGCAGAAATCGTGCCGGTTGATCGTGCAGAGCGGCGGCGCGCAAGGCGAACTTTATTTCGCGGGCGGGCAATGCCGCGACGCGAAAATCGGCAAACTCGAAGGCGACAACGCGGTCTACAAAGTCGTGCTATGGACGGCGGGAGAATTCGAGATCGATTTCAACGCTGCGAATGCCTCGACTAGGACCACCACGACGCGCAACACGACCGGTCTATTGATGGAAGCGATGCGGCTGATGGACGAAGCCAACCGCGATACGGTCGAGACGCAGTGAGTCTCAAAAAGAAACCTTCCTGATGCGCGTTGCAGTCCTAACGATCAGCGACTCCGTGACAAAAGGCGAGCGCGAGGATTTGTCCGGCCCGGCCGTTGTCGCATTTTGCCGAGGACTGGGCTGGGAAATCACCTCGATGCTGCACGTCTCGGACGATCCCGCAAGCATCCGCGAGCAATTGCGCACTGTGGCGGATTCCGGCCGCGTGGACGTGCTCTTGACCACAGGCGGAACGGGGATCGGGCCCCGGGACAATACGCCGGAAGCGACTCAGGCAGTGGCTGACCGGATCGTGCCCGGACTCTCGGAAGAAATGCGGCGCAAGGGGCTGGAGAAAACGCCGACGGCCGTACTTTCCCGCGGAACTGCTGCCGTGCGAACGAAGACGCTGATCGTCAATCTGCCCGGAAGTCCCAAGGGTGCCGTGGAGTCCCTCGAAGTCATAGCGCATCTGCTCCCGCACGCCGTGAAAGTTCTACGCGGGGCGCGGCACGACTGAGTCGCCCAAATTCAGCATCCACAGAATCCAAAGCAATCGAAAACGCCACAATCCTCGATGGCCGCGCCGCTGCGCCCGTGAGCTGTTACCCGCCGGCGATGGCCCCGATGATCAGAAGCGGCTCCGCTCCCGATGCGACTGCATCGGGAAGTGGAGTATCCGGCGGCTCGAGAGAATAGTCTTCCGCGCAGGCGAAAAATCGCAAGAACGGACGACGCTCTTGCGTGACATGATCACGGATAGTGCCGCGCAGCATCGGATACTGCGCCTCGAGGGCGTCGAGCACCGAACGCTGCGTGACCGGACCTTCGACGTGAAGCTGAATCTCCGGACCGACCCGCGCCAGCGCTCTCAGATGGCCCGGGAGGACAACGCGAATCATGGCAGCGTCTGGACCTCGACAGAAAGCACGGCCGGAGGTGTTCCACGATGGGAGTCCAACTGTCGCCCGCATCCGCGGAGCCGTACACCTGCCCGCCCGTGGTTCCGAAATAGACGCCGCATTTATCGAGCGAGTCTACGGCCATGGCGTCACGCAAGATGTTCACGTAACAATCTTTTTGCGGCAGGCCTTTGGTCAACGCTTCCCATTCGTTGCCGCCGGATTTGCTGCGGTAGACGCGCAGCTTGCCGTCGATAGGGAAGTGTTCGCCGTCGCTCTTGATGGGCACGACGTAAATGGTTTCCGGTTCGTGGGCGTGAACATCGATCACGAAGCCGAAGTCCGTCGGCAGGTTGCCACTGACCTCTTTCCAGGAGTCACCGGCGTTGTCGCTGCGCATCACGTCCCAGTGCTTTTGCATGAAGAGGACATTCGGGCGCGAGGGATGCATGGCGACGTGATGAACGCAGTGGCCCACTTCAGCAGTGGGCTCGGGAATATATTGCGAGTAGAGCCCCTTGTTGATGGGCTTCCAGGTCTTACCGCCATCGTCGGTGCGGAATGCGCCTGCGGCTGAGATGGCGATGTAGATTCGCTTGGGATCGCTCTTGTCCAAAATGATGGTGTGCAGGCACATGCCACCGGCGCCGGGCTGCCAGCGCGGGCCTGTTCCGTGGCCTCGGAGTCCGGCGAGTTCCTTCCAATTCTTCCCGCCGTCCGTCGAGCGGAATATGCCAGCGTCTTCCACTCCGGCATACACGGTGTCCGGATCTGTGAACGAGGGTTCAAGATGCCAGACGCGCTTGAACTCCCACGGATGCTGCGTGCCGTCGTACCACATGTGAGTCGTGAGAGGCTTGCCGGTTTCCGCGGAGGTGTCATACACGAACTTATTGCTTTCGCCCTTGGGCGGCCCCGGCTTGGGGTCTTTTTCGTCCGGTGGTGTCCCTGGCTGGGTCCAGGTCTTGCCGCCGTCATCGGACCGCTGAATAATTTGCCCGAACCAACCGCTCGTCTGCGATGCATAGATCCGATTCGGGTCGGCGGGCGAACCCTTGAGGTGGTACATCTCCCAGCCCGCAAAATGCGGGCCACTGACCTCCCACTTTTGGCGTTTCCCGTCTGTTGTCAGGACGAATGCGCCCTTGCGTGTTCCAACCAGCACCCTTACCTTGCTCATCTCTCACTCCTTTGTGTGAATTGCGTTTGCACTCGAGCGAACCAAACTAATCATTCAGAAGCGGCTGGCCGCAATCGTCCGTTTGCGCTAACTACGAAGAGGGAGGAGCGTGCGCAGCCTAGGATCGCGTAAGTAAAGTCCTGCCCAGACCAGCACGCCGAGGGCGACCGTGACGAAGTAGGACGGGTCGCCGACGCGCACATTGCTGGCGGTTGCGCCGCCGAGATAGGCGGTCATCAGGATTGCGCCAAGATAGGAAGTCCGCGGAATGACGTAGACGAGCGTGCAGGCAATCTCGAGAATCCCGAGAACGATAATCTGACTTTCGGGATACCCATAGTGAGCAAAACCCTGCACGACAGGCGCCGGCTTCAGCAATTTCATAACGCCGCTGAAGAGGAGCAACAGCACAGGAAGAGCGCTGATGATACGTCCGGCCCAGAGCTGTTTCTTAGAGACGGATGTGGATTGAGCATCCGATGACATGAACATTCCCTCCAGGGCCATCTTAATCGGTCATTCTGCCTGCGGCCCCGATGCGAAAATCCGTGCGGGAGAAACTATGCCAATGTTACTTGCAAAATGCAAGCGAAAATATGCTAGAGTGGAAATGTGCCAAGGAAAAAGGCCAGTCCCAAGCGGCGGTCGAGGTGTCCGCTGAATGCTTCGGTGGAAATACTCGGTGACCGCTGGTCGCTGCTGATTATCCGCGACATGATGTTGCGGGGGTTCCGGACCTACAAAGAGTTCCTCGACTCCTACGAGGGAATCGCGACGAACATCTTGGCCGATCGTTTGCGGAAGTTGATAGCTCATGGGATTATCACCACTCAGAGAAACCCATCGGACGGACGGAAAGTGATTTACTCGCTCACGCCGAAGGGAATCGATCTAGCGCCGGTCCTCACGGAAATGGTGCTGTGGGCCGCCGCGCACGAGGACACTGGCAATCAAGCGCTTGTCCGGCAAATCCAGCAGGACAAGGAGAAATTCTTGAATGCCGCGTGGCAACGCTGGGCCGAAGCGAACCGAGCGCTGAGGCAGCCCTAAGTCATTCCGACCGCAGTGCTTCCGTGACGTCCACGCGCGCGGCGCGCGCCGCAGGCAGCACGGACGCTACAACAGCGGCAGCCAGCAGCACGACCACTGATACAACTACAGGCAGACTGCCCGGCATCTTCACATCCTCGAAAGAGCTCCGCGCCAGACGCACCAGCACGTAACCACATGCGGCGCCCGCGACGACGCCTCCCGCCGCCATCACAGCGCCTTCCGCAATGACACTCGCCAGGAGTTGCCGAGGCTGCGCTCCAATCGCCAGCCGGACGCCGAACTCGCGCGTCCGCGCGCTAACGGAAAACGCCAGCACGCCGGCGACGCCGACCAGCGCAATCGCCAGCGCGACAGCCGCAAAGACCCCGAACACAACAGTGTTAAGACGATCCGGAGTGAGAACCTCAGCGCGAACGTCTTCGAGGGTGGCGGCGCGTTCAACGGGCTGCTCCACAGACATGTCGCGAATGATGCGAGTCACCGGTGTGACCAGCGAATAAGGATTTGCACTGGTATGGATGAAGAGACGGCCGCCAAACATGGGGCCCTCTTCAAAAGGGTTGTAGATGGTGAGGATGGGTCCAGGAACGACGTGTTCGTCGTCAATATCGGCAGCGACGCCGATGATGCGGTGCGGCGCGACGCTAATCCCGGGAATGAACTTCATCACCGGATCCGTCCAATAGACGTGGCGGTTGACGGCGTCCTGATTGGGGAACATGCGCTGCGCGAGAGTCTCGCTAACGATAACGACGGGCTCCTTACTTTGACCATCGAGAGCATTGAAATCACGGCCGGCGATGATGGGAACTCCGAGTGCGGCAAAGAATCCAGGCGAGATGGTGCGCAACTGCGCGCGAGGATCCTCTTCGCCGGGGGCATGAACATGGCCGTCCGCCGAGAACTGGAGACCGGGGCCAAAGCTGCCGGCATCGCGCCAGGGAACGACAATCCCGAAAGCCGTTTTGTTCACACCGGGCAGCGCTTCAATCCGGCGAATCGATTCCTTATAGAAATCAACCACTTGCTGAGGCGTTTTTCCGTAGGACATTGCAGGAACGTTGATAGCGAGGACGTGGCGTATGTCGAGGCCGGTCTGCGCCGATTGCAGCGACAGCAGCGTCTTAACCAAAGCGCTGGCGCCTGCCAGCAGCACGAAAGACGCGGCAATCTGCGTCACGGCGAAGATACGCAGCCGGCGATTCGTACTGCCGGTAATCCGCACGCTGCCGTTGGAGAGACTGATTCCTTGCGAGGAGTCAGCCGACGGCAGACGCGGGACAAAGGCCAGCAACACTGCCGCGACGACCGCCAGCGCCGCCCCGACCCAGAGCATACTCGAATCCACCGTCAGGTCCAGCGCGCGGACGGAGAACCGCGAGGCATACCGCGCCATGATGTCAACCATGGGCCGAGCGCTCAGCACGCCGAGGGTCGCACCAGCACCGCAGAGCAGCAGGCTTTCCGCCAGCAGGACCCGCCGAAGCGCGCCGGTGGTTGCGCCGAGCGCCGCGCGGATCGACAGCTCGCCCTCACGCCGGACGGTCCGCGAGAGAATCAGATTGGCGACGTTCGAGCAAGCGATGACGAAGATGAGCGCCGAAGCCGCGAGCAGCACCAGCAGGACAGTCTTTGCCCGCGAGGTGATTTGGTCGCGCAGCAGCCTAGCCTCGATCCGGAAGTCCGCTTGCGCGGGATACTCTGCAGGATGCGCTTTGACCATCGCCCCATGCACGGCGCGGAGTTCAGCGCGCGCCGACTCGAGAGTTGCACCGGGAGTGAGTTTGCCAAAGAGTTCCGTCATGCGGTGGACGCGTCCGTTCTGCATGGTCGCGGAGAGATGATGCGGGCTGGTCACAATGTTGGCAATGATTTCGGTATTTGTCGGATATTGGACAGAGGGTTCGAGGACGCCGATGATAGTGGCAGATCTATCGCCGAAGCCGCTGCCGAGGCGAAGGACCTTACCGATGACGGAAGGATCGCTCTTGAGAGAGCCCGACCAGAAATGATAGGTCAAGACGACGACACCAGGGGCCTTAGGACCGTCGTCTTCCGGGCCGATCAGGCGACCTAGGACGGGATGAAGGCCAACCACGTCAAAATAGGAGCCGTTAACGACGCCGGCGCGAACTTCGCGGGGCTCGCCGAGGCCGATCATCGTGAAACCAACCACGGAGAACTCGCCGAAGGAGCCGAGCGTTTTGACGCTTGCGCGCAGGTCCTGAATTTCCGGCACGGAGAATGGGACGCCCCCGGGGCTGATACCAGGCGCGCTTTGCTGGATGTAGATGAGCCGGTCCTCGTCACGGTTGACGAGTGGCCGAAGGAGCACGCCGCGCACCAGGGTGAAGATAGCGGCGTTGGCGCCGATGCCGAGGGCCAGGGTGAGCACTACGGTGATTACCAGCCCTTTGCTGCGCCCCAGCGACCGAATAGCGAATTTCAGGTCGTTCACGAAGGTCAGGATGGCCTCGCGCGATGGGGAATCTTTCTTTTTGCTCTCGCTCATGATGGCCTACTCCTTTGAGTGTGTTGCCACATGTGCCGCCAGACGCTCCGGGCTTTGCGTCCAGCCTGCCTCCATCCCTGCCAGATAGAGGACGGCTTCGGCGGTTGACTTTATAACGCGCGAGCACAAGATTTGTTTCGTCTTACACCTTGCTCGGCAAAGGTCACGGTGGTCAGCACTTCAAACATGGGTTGCCCGCCGCCGCGCCCCCATTGTGCCACACGCTTTGCGTCTGTCCAGACCCCGGGGTTGTCGGCTGTCAAGCGTTCTTGTGGTGTCCCTAGGGGAGCTTTTCAGGACGTTGGCCGAATTGTCCCTGCGGACTGACCGTTTAGGCTGGCCGCATTTGAGATTCTTAGGTTGACCGATTGCTGATTCAAGTCAAGAATGCTTGGACTATGGCAAGCACCACCGCGCACAACCTACTATGTGACAAGAAACTGGCCGTCTTGGGCATGGGAAAACTTGGCGGGATCTTGCTGCGTGCTTACTTGAAGCAGCAACTCTTTTCGCTAAAGCACGTTACCGCGACGGTGAAGCACAGCGACAAGGCTTCAGCGCTGGCCAAGGAATTGGGCGTGTCCGTAACCACCGGGAACCGCAAAGCGGTCAAAGGCGCAGACATCGTGCTCCTCGGCGTAAAACCGCAAGTCGTAGGCGAAGTGCTGAAAGAGATTGCGGCGGAGTTGAATGAGATGACGCTGGTCATTTCTGTGGCTGCATCGGTGCCGACGAGCTACATCGAGCAGCGACTCAAAGGCAAGGTTCCGGTGGTGCGCGCCATGCCCAATACACCGGCAGCCGTGGATTGTGGAATGACGGGTCTTTGCCGCGGGGCTCACGCAGGGCCGGAGCATTTGGAGATGGCGCGCGCGATGTTCGATGCTGTCGGCCGCACGGTAGCCGTGGACGAGAAAAATATGGACGCCGTGACCGGGCTTTCCGCGAGCGGCCCGGCGTTTGCCTACATCATCCTCGAATCGCTCGCCGAAGCGGGCGTTAAGGTGGGTCTCCCGCGCGATGTAGCGACTCTGCTTGCGGCGCAGACCATGAAAGGCGCAGCCAGCGTGGTTCTGGAAACCGGCGACCACCCCGCGCTCCTGAAGGACGCCGTTACAACTCCCGCGGGATGCACCATTGACGGAATCATGGAATTGGAAGAAGGCAAGCTCCGCGTGACGCTCATCAAAGCGGTCGTGAAGGCCACCAGCCGCGCCGGAGAGCTGCTTTTTGAAAAGTAAGCCGGCGCCAGATTGACACTAGTGGTAGCATGCTCCCTGCGAGGGAGTGATGCAGAGCGCGTACATTCCAGTGTTGATTTACGCAGTGCTGGCAAAGTTCATTCGGCCGGCATCCACCTCGTTCGGCGCGAAGCTCAAGCCTTATGAGTGCGGGATCCCTCCGGAGAGCGATTCACGCGGGCGATACTCCGTGCGGTTTTACATTGTGGCCATGTTGTTTGTGATTTTCGACGTGGAGACGATGTTCCTAATTCCGTGGGCGATTCTGTACCGAGGATGGGTCGCTGTGCATCAAGGGCTATTCGCGCTGGTCTCAATGGTACTGTTCCTCGGAATCCTCCTTGTTGGTTATTTGTGGCTTTATAAAAAGGGTGCCCTTGAGTGGGTGTGACGCCCGATTCTCCTCTCTTCAATCCCGCCGTCCCGTTCGCAAGTTGTTATGATTGACTCGGTTGGCGGCGTGTGTTAGAAACGCGGCGTTTGAATATTCGGCTGCTTCGCTGTTGCAGTTTGCGAACCGCAAACGCTTCGTCGCAGCCTGTCGCACCCCGGGTCCATGGCTGACGAGCCCAAGGAACCTAAACCGCCTCAAGTCCCCACGGGCGAAAAGCCCGCTAGCAGCACGCCTGCTGTGTCGACTCCTCCTGCCAAGCCCGCGGACGCGAGCGCGCCGGCGGCTCCACCGAAGCCGGCGGCTCCCGTTCCTCCCAAGCCGCCCGTAGTTCTGCAGACTCCCCTCGACAATGAATTGGTCAAGCGATTTCGCGCCACGCTCGGCGCGGCTCTTTTCGAGGCCATAGAAGACCGCAAGCAGGCCATCCTGACCGTGGAGCGCGCCCGGCTGGTGGAAATAGCCCGGTATCTGCGCGACGAAGAAAAATTCGACATGCTTTCCGACTTGACCGCCGTCGATTGGCCGAAGCGCGAAAAGCGGTTTGACGTGGTTCTCGATCTGTACTCCTTCGCGAAGAACGAACGGTTGAGGCTGAAGGTGCATGCCGCGGATGCTGAAGAAGTTCCCAGCGTCGTGAGCGTCTGGCCCGCGGCGAACTGGCAGGAGCGTGAAGTATTTGACATGTTCGGAATTGTTTTTTTCGGGCATCCCGAACTGAAACGCATTTTGCTGCCGGACGAGTGGCAAGGCTATCCGCTGCGGAAAGACTATGACATCTTGCAGCAGGATACTGCCTGGGTGCGCGAGAATCTTGGAATTGAGAGCGGTCAGTAATGCGATTTTAGCCGCACAAGGAAACGACTCTGAAGGTCGACACCACAAACGATCCTAAGACGCTGTTGGGAGCGGATGAACTGGTCATCAACATGGGGCCGCAGCATCCGTCCACCCACGGCGTGTTGCGCGTCAAGCTGAAACTCGATGGCGAGCGCGTGATCAGCTCGGAGTGCATCATCGGGTATTTGCACCGCGGCGTCGAGAAAATCGCCGAGAACCGCACGTATCAGCAGTTTGCCCCGTATGTTGACCGCATGGACTATGTCGCGGCTGTCAGCAGCGGCTTGGGATATTGCGAGGCCGTGGAAAAACTGCTGGTCGTGGAAGCCCCGCCGCGCGCTCGTGTGATTCGCACCATCTTGACGGAGCTACAGAGAATCGCCAGCCATCTATTGTGGCTCGGCACGCATGCTCTAGACATCGGCGCGCTCACTCCGCTCTTCTACTGTTTCCGCGAACGCGAGGAAATCCTGAAAATTTTTGAAAAGTACTGCGGCGCGCGCTTGACCACTCATGCCTTCCGCATCGGCGGGCTGCAGTACGAGGCTTACGACACCTTCGAGAAGGATGTTGAGCGATTCTGCAAGGATTTCGAATCGCGCATCGTGGAATACGAGGATTTGCTCACGCAAAACCGCATCTGGATCGGGCGGACGAAAGGCGTGGGAATTCTGACGGCGGCGGACGCCATCGCGTTTGGCGTGACCGGGCCAGTGTTGCGGGCCAGCGGCGTGAAGTGGGACATCCGCAAGGCCGCGCCTTACGCGGCGTACGATCAATACAAGTTCGAGATTCCTGTCGGCACAACCGGTGACACGTACGACCGCTATTTGGTCCGCATGGAAGAGATGCGGCAATCGCGTCTGATCTGCCTCCAAGCCATCGAAAATATTCCCGCCGGACCAATCATGGCGAAAGTAGGAAAGGTACTGAAGCCGCCACCGGGCGAGGTTTATCATGCGATCGAAGCGCCCAAGGGCGAAATCGGCTATTACGTTGTGAGCGACGGCACCGTCATGCCGTATCGCGTGCACATCCGGCCGCCTTCCTTCATCAATTTGCAAGCGTTCGACCGCATGGTGCGAGGACACCTGGTTGCTGATGTGGTGGCTATCATTGGCACGATCGATATCGTGCTGGGAGAAGTCGACCGGTAAGGGCGCGGAGAAAAAGACCGATGACCAATCCGATTATTCAGGCGACCATCGAGTTCTTGAAAGCTTTCTGGGCGCCGCTGCTTTGTGGCGTGGCCATCGTAGCGGTTCTTCCGCTGATCGTCGGCTACATCGTGCTCGTGGAACGCAAACTCATGGCGGACATGCAAGCCCGGCTGGGGCCTATGCGCGTGGGGCCGCATGGTTTGTTGCAGCCGATCGCCGACGCGGTGAAATTGCTCATCAAAGAAGACATCATCCCGGACAACGCGGATAAACTCGTCTTCTGGCTTGCGCCTGTGCTCTCCGTCGGTGCGGCGCTGCTTTCGTTGGCCGGCTTGGCCATTGGACCGGCATTCCAAATTGCGCAGGACATCAACATTGGCATCCTCTTCGTTGTGGGTGTCAGCGCCCTGGGAATTTTCGGCATTGTGCTGGGCGGTTGGGCGTCGAATAGCCACTATTCCTTGATGGGTGCGCTGCGCAGCTCGGCGCAGTTGGTGAGTTACGAGACCGCCGCGGGAATGGCGCTCGTAAGCGCGCTTTTATTTACCGGCACGCTAAACATTAAATCGATCGTGGAAGCTCAGAGCAACGAAGGCATTTGGTTCGTGATGCTTGCGCCGGTGGCGTTTTTCACCTACCTTGTTGCTTCTATAGCGGAAACCAACCGCGCTCCGTTCGATTTGCCGGAGGCCGAATCCGAGCTCGTCGCCGGGTATATGACGGAGTTCAGCGGATTCCGCTGGTCGCTCTATTTTCTCGCGGAATACGCCAACATGATCGTGGTGGCGTCGGTCGCTACGACGCTTTTCTTAGGCGGGTGGCTGCGTCCTTTTTCCAAAGTGCACGAGCTTCCCGGCTTTCACTTGCTGAATCTTCTGGATTTCGTCCCGGTTCTCTTAATGGTCGCTATCGGTGTCTATTGCCTCCAGCGCACGCCGAAGCAGCCAACGCGTGTTCAACAAATGTTCATGTTCGCCGTAGCGGGATTGTGTTTTGTCTTGGGCTTGGTCCTCCTCGTGCCGGTCGTTGTGCCCATCGCCAAACCGTTCTACGCCGGCATTCACGGCGGCTTCTGGTTCATTCTCAAGGTGAGCCTGTACATCTATTTTTTCATGTGGCTGCGATTCACCATACCGCGCTATCGCTTTGACCAGCTGATGCGACTTGGCTGGCATTTTCTGATTCCCCTGTCCATCGTTAACGTTTTGCTGGTCGGCGTGGCCCTGATCGCCGGATCGTATTTTCACTTGCAGGGATGGGGGCTGCTTCTGGTAACGACTCCCGCGGCCATCATTACGTTGATTGTCGCGTTTCTGATTCTGGCGATCGAGAAAGAGCATGGCGCGCCGCAGGATCAATCTGCCGCTTCGGATTTCTATGCTGGATAAGGTCCTGTTTTATTTCTTCGCCGGTACCGCCGTGGCCAGCGGCGTGCTCATGGTGACGCGGCGCAATGTAGTGCACAGCGCCATCTTCCTGATCACCGCGCTGCTTGCCACTGCGGGAATTTTTTTGCAATTGCGTGCGGAATTCTTGTTTATCGTCCAGATTATTCTTTACGTCGGCGGCATCATGGTTCTGTTTGTCTTCGTGATCATGCTTGTCAATCTGGACGTGGCGCTTCAGCAGATCCAGTTTGCGCGGCAGAGGTGGGTGGGGCTCTTCGTCGCGCTGGCACTGGCCGCCCAAGTCAGTTTCATGTTCTGGACTTCCGGAAAAATGCCCGGGCAGGGTCTGCCGGTCCTGACCGCTGCGGCCGCCACGAAGTTGCCGCCCAATTCCGAGGCCGTGGCGCGCAGCCTGTTCGAATCGTATCTCTTGCCGTTTGAAATTGCGTCGGTTCTTTTGCTGGTGGCCATGATTGGGGCCGTTGTTATGGCCAAGAAAAGGGCGTAACGCAGCGATGCTTTCGATCGAACACTACCTGTTTTTGAGTCTCGCGCTCTTCATCATCGGCGTGGTTGGTGTCGTCACGCGCCGCAACGTCATTGTCGTGCTCATGTCGATCGAGCTGATTCTCAATGCCGTGAACATCAACTTGGTGGCCTTTTCCCGTTTGTATGGTGATGTGGCGGGACAGGTCTTCGCACTTTTCATCATCGCAGATGCTGCCGCGGAAGCCGCCGTCGGCCTCGGAATCATCATCGCTTTTTTCCGCAACCGCGAAACAGTGTTGGCTGACGAGATGGATTTGCTGAAGTGGTAGACGACAAGAAAGAAGAAATGAAACCGGCATGACGCCCACGGGCTACTTTCTCGATCATCTCTGGCTGATCCCGCTGTTTCCTCTAGCGACAGCGGCGCTGATGCTTTTCTTTGGTCGCCGGCTTCCGAATACCGGCGTCAGCGTGCTCTGCGTTGGCAGCGTGGGTTTGTCCTTCCTTTACGCGCTGGGCGCTGTGTTTCAATTGCTGGCCGCCGATCCGGAGCATCGCGTCTTCCAGAAAGTGCTCTTCGAATGGTTGACGCCGGGTCCCATGCAGATGACTGGCGGACACGCCATCCGGTTTGTCGCGGACTGGGGATACCTTCTCGACCCTCTTTCCTGTGTCATGGTTCTCGTCGTCACCGGCGTCGGTTTCCTGATTCACGTTTACTCCATCGGCTACATGGGGCATGAAGGTGGCTACTACCGTTTCTTCGGCTACATGAATCTCTTCATGTTCGCCATGCTCACGCTCGTCCTCGCGAACAACATGCTGCTCATGTTCGTCGGTTGGGAAGGTGTCGGCCTCTGCAGCTACCTGCTGATCGGTTTCTATTTCCTGAAAAAGTCTGCTTCCGACGCGGGGAAAAAAGCGTTCATCGTCAACCGCATCGGCGACGCTGGATTTATCCTCGGGATTCTTCTGACCGCGGCGACCTTAGGCACCATCCGGTTTACCTCTCAGGGCTTGCCGGATGCGGCGGACGCTTCAGGAATTGTGCAGGCACTGAAGTCAGCCGCGGATGCGCACGCATTGGCCTTCGGCGCGCCGGTGCTGACAGCCATCGCACTCTTGCTCTTTATCGGAGCGATGGGAAAATCCGCGCAGATTCCGCTCTACGTCTGGCTGCCCGACGCGATGGAAGGCCCAACGCCGGTGAGTGCTCTGATACACGCCGCCACCATGGTGACCGCCGGTGTCTACATGGTTGCCCGCATGAACGCCATTTACCAGCTCGCCCCGTTTGCAATGGATGTCGTGGCAGTGATCGGCGCGATCACCGCCATTTTCGCGGCGTCCATGGCGCTCGTGCAGAACGACATCAAGAAAGTCCTCGCTTATTCCACCATCAGCCAGCTTGGCTACATGTTTCTCGCCCTGGGTGTGGGCGCTTTCGCCGCCGGAATCTTTCACCTCATGACCCATGCGTTCTTCAAAGCACTGCTGTTCCTTGGCGCTGGCAGCGTGATCCACGCGATGTCCGGTGAACAGGACATACGCAAGATGGGCGGCTTGTGGGAAAAAATTCCGATTACCGCGAGAACGTTTGGGGTCGCGACGTTGGCCATCGCGGGGATTTTTCCCTTCGCCGGATTTTTCAGCAAAGATGAAATTCTCGGCCAGGCCTTCGACCGCTTTTTCCTGTTGTGGATTATCGGCTTCATCACCGCAGGAATGACGGCCTTCTACATGTTCCGGCTGTTCTTTCTTACGTTCATTGGATATTGCCGTGCCGACGAGCACGTTGTGAAGCACATCCACGAATCGCCTCGACCGATGGTCCTTCCGCTCATGATTCTCGCCGGATTCTCAGTCATTGGTGGTTGGATTGGGTGGCCGGAGGTCTTCGGAGGAGAAAATCGTTTTGAGCGCTTCCTTGATCCCGTCCTGATTGGCGTTATGCCAGAGACGGGAACGGTCAAGATCGCGCACCATGCTTACGCCAAAGAGATTCTATTGATGGTGGCGTCGCTTGCAATCGTCGGTTTAGGATTTTGGCTCGCATACGAATTCTATTGCACCAAGCGTGTCGCGCCGGAGCTACTCGCCAGCAGGCGGCCGGCATTGTACCGGTTGCTCCTCCACAAATATTACGTCGACGAAATCTATGACGCCGCCATCGTGGAGCGCACCAAAGACCTCGGCACTCTTCTCGGCCGCTTTGACGCCAACGTGATCGACGGTGTGGGCGTCGATGGCGCCGGCTGGCTCGCCCGCTTCGGCTCCACTCTATCCATGTGGTGGGACAAGTGGATCATCGATGGGCTGCTGAATTTCAGCGCCAAGATGATGCAGCTTTTCAGTTATCCGGTGCGTTTGCTGCAAACCGGGCTTTTTTCCAGTTACGCGATGCTGATTCTCGTCGGGCTCGTCGTTCTTCTGGCGTATTACGGGCACCATGTGCAGGTATTGCTGCGCAGCGTGCGTTGAGAGGCGATAAAGAATGGACTTTTTTGCACATCACGTCTTGAGCGTCGTCCTGTTCACTCCGCTCGTGGGCGCTTTGCTTCTGTTGCTCATTCCCCGCGAAAGCGAGCAAGCGCATAAGATCGCTGGCAACATTTTTGGCGTACTCGGTTTTCTGGTCTCGCTTCCGCTGGTCCGCTGGTTCAAGCCAGAGTGGGGCGGCTTCACCCTTGAGGAAACCGCCGATTGGATTCCGTCGATCGGCGCGAAATATCATCTCGGAATCGACGGCATTAGCCTTTTGCTCGTCATGCTTACCACTTTCCTCGGGATGATCGCCATCCTCTCGTCGTGGAGCGCGATTCACCAGCGCACCAAGGAATATTACATTCTTCTTCTCCTGCTGCAGACGTTCCCATGTACTTCTTGATCGGCGTCTGGGGCAGCGATCGTCGCCTCTACGCCGCCATCAAGTTTTTCTTGTACACCCTCGCCGGATCGGTCGTCATGCTTCTCGCGATTCTGGCGCTTTACTTCTATGCGCCTGTTCCTGCCGGTGGGACGCGCACGTTCGACGTTCCAACGCTTCTCGCGGCCGCGCAGCACTTTTCCGATCCGTTGAAGGTGTGGCTCTTCTGGGGATTCTTTTTCGCGTTTGCCATTAAGGTTCCCATGTTCCCGTTCCACACCTGGCTCCCCGATGCGCACACCGAAGCTCCCACGGCCGGTTCCGTCATCCTCGCCGGCGTCTTGCTGAAAATGGGCACCTACGGATTCATTCGCTTTTCGCTGCCATTGCTTCCGGCTGATCCGCTCCTGCGCCACAAGATCATCCAGATCGTCATCGTGCTCTCCCTGATCGGCATCATTTATGGCGCGCTCGTTTGCCTCATGCAGAAGGACATGAAGCGCCTCATCGCCTACAGCTCGGTCAGCCATCTTGGCTTTTGCACCCTGGGAATTTTTGCGCTCACGCCGAACGGCCTTTCCGGCAGCGTGCTCCAGCAGATCAACCACGGCATTTCCACGGGCGCGCTCTTCTTGATCGTCGGCGTGCTCTACGAGCGGCGTCACACGCGCTTGATTTCGGAGTTCGGTGGCCTCGCGACGCCCATGCCCAATTTCGCCGCCATCTACCTGATCGTCAGCCTCAGCTCCCTCGGTATGCCCCTTCTCAACGGCTTCATCGGAGAGTTCACGATTCTGCAGGGCGCATTTCAGGTGAGCAAAGCCTGGGCCGCCTGGGGTTCGCTGGGCGTCGTGCTTGGCGCGGCGTATTTGCTCTGGCTCTATCAGCGCGTGATGTTCGGCCCGGTCACGCAATTCGCCAATGAAGATTTGCCGGACTTGAACCTGCGCGAGTACGCCACGCTCGTGCCGCTCGTGATTCTCGCTTTCTGGATCGGCATCTACCCAAAGCCGTTCTTCACCCTCATCGAAAAGCCCGTGCAGAAAATTGTCGAGCAGGTGAATCCCGGTTTCTACCAGGCCGAGCATGCGAAATTGCCTCCACCGGAACTCCCGGCCGCTATGGCGGAGACGAAATAGCCCGCCCGCATGAACATCTCGATTATCAATTCGATTGTCAGCTATCTTCGGGGCGACGGCGCCGTCATCCTTCCGGAGATCGAGCTCGTTCTCTTCGGCCTGGGCATCCTGATAATCGATTTCTGGATCGAGCAGAAGGAAAAATACATTAACGCCGGCCTCGCGCTGGCGGGCACTTTGTTCAGCGCCTTTACGCTGTGGAGGCTTCGTGCCGCAGTCGTCGCCCGAGGCGAATTCTCCGGATTCCACGATTCCGTCGTAGTCGATCCGTTCTTTCTTTTCTTCTCGATTCTTTTTCTTGCCGCCACCGCGCTTGTGATTTTGCTATCCGTGAAATTCCTGGACATCGAAAGGGAACAAGAGGGCGAATACTACGCGCTCCTTCTGTTTGCCTGCGTGGGCATGATGCTCATGGCCTCCGGGATAGACTTGATCGTCCTGTTCCTCGGCTTGGAGACCATGGCTCTCAGCTTCTACGTGCTCACTGGTTTCTTGCGCCGCGAAAAACGTTCGAACGAGGCCGCCCTGAAATATGTCCTGCTCGGCGCCTTCAGCTCCGGAATTTTGGCCTATGGTTTTTCGATTCTATACGGCCTGAGCGGCGCAACGAACCTTGGAAACATCACCTCAGCGCTGGCGCGCCGCGAAAATCTGGTGCACGTTGTTGCGCTCAGCCGTCTCCCGGGAGCGCAGGGCCAGCAGATGCACGACCTGCTGGCAAGACAACTCCCCATTGCGTTGAACTTCGACCCTCTCACTCTCCAGCTTCTCCCCATACTCGCGTTTGTTCTCGTTGCCGTCGGGCTATTCTTCAAAATTGCCGCCGTACCTTTTCATCAATGGGCCCCTGACGTTTATGAGGGCGCGCCGACGCCTGTCACTGCCTACGTCAGCGTGGCCTCCAAAACCGCGAGTTTTGCGCTGCTTCTGCGGCTGTTCATTTCCGTTTTTACTCCCGCGCAAAAAACTTCCCAGGAACAATGGATGTACTTAATCGCCGGCGTTGCCGTTGCTTCGCTCACCTGGGGCAATCTTGCTGCGCTGACCCAAACGAACGTAAAGCGCCTGCTCGCTTACTCCTCGATCTCCCACGTCGGCTACATCCTGCTCGGCCTGGTGGCGTGGAACAAAACTGCTTTTACCGGCATCGCCTTCTACTTGCTGTCGTATGTGTTCATGACCGCGGGCGCATTCGCGGTCATCATTGTGCTTCGCCAAAAGGGGCTCATCGGCGAGGAACTCGAGGACCTGAACGGTCTCTACCAGCGCAGCCCCGCCGCCGCTGTCCTGCTGCTGATCTTCATGCTCTCGCTCGCCGGTATTCCGCCCACCGCCGGCTTCATGGGCAAGTATTTTATTTTCCTTTCGCTGATCGAAACGCATCATCCGGTGCTCGCGGTCTTTGCCGTTCTGTATATCGTCCCTGCGCTTTACTACTATTTTCGCATCGTCGTGCACGCCTGGCTCAAGCAGCCCGGCGAAGCCCCCCGTCCCATCATGACCAGCGCGCAGATCGTGGCGCTCACCGTCGCAGTGTTTGTCACCCTCGCCGCGGGGTTGTATCCTGAGCCGTTCACGCGGCTCGCCCAATATGCCTTCGGACAATAAGCCGGAAAACTCCGAATCAACCTCTCCCGTGCGTGAGAAAGCAAAAGACATTTCCAAGCAGGCCGCCATTGCCATGGAGCTGCCCCTCGTCCTCGTTTCAGCCGTGGTTGTCGGCGGCCTCCTCGGCTATTTTCTCGACCGCTGGCTTCATACCAAGCCGCTTTTCCTTCTCGTGCTCGGTGGCATTGGTTTCTATGCTGGCGTGCGCGACGTTCTCCGGCGGCTCGGAGGAAGCGGCGATGGCATCAAGCGCAGATGATTCTTCGCCCGCTGCCGTCACAGAGCGGCGCATCTCCTGGCTGACGCTCCTTGTTGGCTTGATGGCCGCTATTCTGGTTGCCGCGCTTCGCGATCGCTTGTGGGGTGCGGGTCTTGCAATCGGCGCGGCGCTCTCCTGGCTCAATTTTCGCTGGCTCCGGCGCGGTCTGGACACCCTGGTCGCAGCCTCCACCGCCCAAGCCGAAAAGAAAAAGCCTGCCGTCCCTCTCCTCAGCTATTTCGGCATGCTCTTTCGCTACGGGTTGATAGCCCTCGCCGTGTATGTTATTTTTATTTATCTGAGAGTTCCCCTTGTAAGTATGGTTGTGGGTTTGTGCGCTTTGGGAGCCGCAACAATCGCGGCGAGTGTGTACGAAATCTTGCATTCTGCGGATTAGCGAATGACCGAACACGTTACCGGACTGACGCAACTGGTGAACCACTATCTAGGCCATTTTGCCCTGGCGTTGCTCTCGTGGTTTCACATCGCATCCGAGAATCCCGAAACTCCCATCCCGGAACATGTTGTGATGGGATTCTTCGTGTTGATTGTTGGTACGTTATTGGCGCTTTTGCTTCGCTCTCGCCTTTCCGTGGAGCGCCCTGGCGCCTTTCAGCAAGTCGCGGAATCCGCTTGGGTTTGGGATCAAGGATTTGCTGGAAGAAAATGTCGGGCACGAAGGGTTGCGATACGTGCCCTGGGTCGGCTCGATTTCCGTATTCATCCTGCTGGCCAATCTTTTCAGTGTTTTCCCGCTTTTCGCGGCGCCGACCGCCAACGTCAGCGTCCCCTTGGCGTGCGCGATTCTTACGTTCATATATTTCAATTGGCAGGGAATCCGGCATCACGGCCGTATTGCCTACGTCAAGCATTTCGCGGGCCCCGTTCCACTGCTTTCCCCGCTTATCTTTCCCGTCGAGATCATCAGCACCTGCGCTCGTGTGCTCTCGCTCACTGTCCGTCTGTGGGCTAACATTTTTGCTAGCGATCTTTTGTACTCGATCTTTTTGAGCCTCCTGATTGCCCCCACGCTTTGGGGATGGCACAAGACCCCGGTTCTCGGAATTGTGCTGGCTGTTTTTCCTGCCCTTATTCCGCTCGCGTTTATTGGTCTGCATGTTTTTGTGGCGATCATTCAGACCTATATATTTACGGTGCTCCCTTCCGTGTATTTGGGAATCGCCACGGGGGAAGAGCACTAGGCGTTTGCTTGCGTTTTTCTTAGGCCAAGTCTGTTGTGCCGTTCCAGTGTGAGCCCGGCTGCACGGTGTCCGGGAACCACCTCCTGGCGGTGATTCACAAGGAGGAAGTGATGAAGAAGTGGATGATGGTGTTGGTGGCGTTCGCGGCGGTGATGTTGATTGCTCCGTCCGCGTTCGCGCAGGAAACAGGAGCTGCGGCAGCCGGAGGCAAGGGTCTCATGGCTATTGCGGCAGGCTTCGGCATGGCGCTGGCGGCCTTTGGCGGCGCGCTAGGGCAAGGCCGCATCGCTTCGGCGGCCTGCGAAGGCATGGCCCGCAACCCAGGAGCGGCAGCGGCCATCCGCGCGGCCATGATTCTCGGCCTGGTGTTCGTCGAGACTCTCGCGCTGTTCACCCTGGTTATCATCTTCGTGAAGATCTAAGGCCCTGAAAAGGCATTCCAAACGGCCCGGCGGCCCAGGCCTCCGGGCCATTTTCATTTTCGTGCGCGTTCCACCCTCGAACTCGTTCCCGAAGCCCTCACAAATTCTTCTGGACTTCCCCCACGTATCTCGTAAACTCTCTCTTGGGGATTACTCCGAAAATTGGAAAAGGCGGCGCCTTTTCATTTTCCACCGTGCTTTTGATGGCCGCGCGCTCCTTAGCGTCCCGCTTTCTTCTCTGGCACTTTGCCATCTGCGCGCAATGGTCCTGAAATAGTCGAAAACATATCTTTTAGAATCAATCACTTACGAATTGCAAATTCTGTAAGCCCTTTGTTTTTTGGACATTCATACAAAATGCCCTGGGGTACGGCGGTAGGCACTCCTGTTTGTAGGGGCGCAGCAAGATGCGCCCCGGCTCCCCAACACTGCAAAACGGATGTACAGTCTAGCGCCCGAGCAGTGTCGGCTGCAGAATGAAGTTCAGCACCTGGTTGGGGAACAGTCCAAAGTACAGCGTGCCCGCCACTGTGAACGCCAAAACAAAATTAACGGTTAGCGGAAATCCCACGTGGGGAGCCGCCGCGGCTTCCGCGCTGGACTCGCGCATGTACATCACCACGATCACGCGCAGGTAGTAGTAAGCCCCGATTATGCTGTTAATCGCCATCAGCACGGCGAGCCACAGCAGGTGCGAATTCACTGCGGCCTTGAAGATGTAGAACTTGCCAAAAAATCCCGCCGTCACCGGCAACCCGAGCAGCGAGAGCAAGTACACGCTGAGCGCCGCCGCAATCCATGGTTGACGCTGCGAAAGCCCCGCGTAGTCGTCCAGTGAAAGATTCTTTTCGCCCGTGCCGCCCAGTTGCGAAACGATCGTGAACGCCCCCAACTTCACCAGTGCGTAGCTCAGCAAATAAAAGAGCACCGCCGCATACGCCGGCCCCGCCTCCGCCGCTCCATCGCGCGCCATGAACGTGACTGCCGCAAAAGCCACCAGGATATAGCCGGCGTGCGCGATCGAGCTGTACGCCAGCAAGCGCTTGACGTTCGTCTGTACCAGTGCGCCCAAGTTGCCGGCAAACATCGTCAGCGCCGCGAGCGCCCAGAAAGCCCAGAACCAGAAATGCGTGGCAGCAGGCACCGTCGCAAAAATGCGCAGCAGTAGCGCAAACGCCGCCGCCTTCGGTCCCGCGGAAAACAGCGCCGTCACCGGCGTGGGCGCACCTTCGTAAACGTCCGGCGTCCACACCTGGAACGGCGCCGCAGCTACTTTGAAGCCGAGGCCTATCAAAATCATCGCCAGTCCAAGCTCGAAATACGTGCTATGGAAAAGCTCTTCGGAGCCCATCCCGGTCAGCTTGGTCGTTCCGCTCGCGCCGTACACCAGCGCAATCCCGTAAAGAAAAAAAGCCGTCGCAAACGAGCCCAGCAGAAAATATTTCATCGCCGATTCGCTGGACTTCAGTGAATCGCGGCGGTAGCCCGCCAGGACATAGCTGGAGATCGAACTCATTTCGAGTCCGATGAATGCGGTCAGCAGCTCCTGCGCCGAAGCCAGCACCCCCATCCCCGCCGTGGCAAACAGCAGCAGCGCGTAAAATTCCGCGGCGGGAAGCCGCTCCCGCTCCAGGTACGGCCCCGCCGCCAGCACCACCAGAAACCCCACCGTGCCCACGAGCAGCCGGAAGAAGAAACTGAACGAATCCGACTGCACCAGCCCGTCGAAGCCCGGGCCCGCATGCATTGCCGAAGTCACCGCCGCGCCCGTTCCCGCCAGTGTGCCGATCAACGCAAGAAACGTAAAAAAGTGCCGGCTGCGCACAAATGGCTGCATCAGCATCGCCAGCACGCCGAAACCGCACCACACCAGTTCCGGCAGCACTCGATACGCATCAATAACGCGGGGTAGCATCTAGCGGGTTCCCAGTCTTTCCGTCAAAGCGACTTTTGTAGCCGCGCTTGAGGGAATTTGCTTAGCCCGCGTCGTGGCTCCATCTGTCGTAAGCACATTCGGTGCAACAATGTTCGGCGCCGCAGCTTCATACGGCCGTTGTGGTTCGACTTGATCAATCACGTCTTGCGCCGCCGCCGCCGTCCGCTTGGTGATAAACGTCGAACCGATGCCCATCCACAATGTGACGACCGCCACGGTCGCCAGAATCCACTTCTCTCGCGCGGAGGCATCGGGAAGAGTGCGGTTTTTCTCACGCGTGATCTCGCCGAAGAACACCCGCTGGTACGACCACAGCAAGTAGCACGCAGAGAGAATCACGCCGAGCGCGGCCCAGGTAGCCCAGCCCCAGTGCCGCTGATACGTGCCCAGCAGGACCAGGTATTCGCCGACGAACCCATTGAGCATCGGCAATCCCAGCGACGAGAGCGCCACAAACAGAAAGAATGCCGCCAGCTTGGGCATCGGCGTAGCCAGCCCGCCGTACTCGCTGATTTCAAACGTGTGCCGCCGGTCATACAGCATGCCCACCAACAAGAAGAGCGCGCCCGTCGAAATTCCGTGCGCCAGCATCTGGTAGACCGCGCCCTGCATGGAAATGTTATGAAACGCGAAAATGCCCAGCACCACGAAGCCCAAGTGGCTGACGGAAGAATACGCGACCAGCTTTTTCAAGTTTGGCTGCACCATCGCCACCAGCGCGCCATAAATAATCCCGATGATCGCCAGCACCGCCACCCAGCCTGCTGCACGCCGCGAAGCCTCAGGGAAAAGGGGCAGGCAGAAGCGGATCATTCCGTACGTGCCCATCTTCAGCAGCACGCCTGCGAGCATCACTGAGCCGGCCGTGGGCGCCTCCACGTGCGCATCCGGCAGCCAGGTATGCAGCGGGAAGAGCGGCACCTTGATCGCGAACGCGAGAAAGAACGCCAAGAAGAGGAGCATCTCGGTTCTTGGCGCGAGCTCCAGCCCGCCTTGCGACGCCGGCGTATGCAACAGCGTCTGAATCGTCGGCAGATCGAATGTTCCCGTGGCGTTGTACAGCCAGATGATCCCCACCAGCATCAGGATCGATCCCGCCATGGTGTACAGCACGAACTTCACCGCCGCATATACGCGCCGCTCATGCCCCCAAATGCCGATCAAAAATGCCATGGGAATCAGCATCACTTCCCAGAAAAGAAAGAAAAGAAAAAGGTCCAGTGAGAGGAACACGCCCACGACGCCGACTTCCAGCATCAGCAGCATCACGAAAAATTCTTTCACACGGTGCTCGATGCTTTTCCAGGATGCCAGAATGGAGATCGGCGTCAGGAACGTCGTCAGGATCATCAGGAACAAACTGATTCCATCAACGCCCAAATGGTAATGGATGGGCGGCTGGTTGATCCACTTGAGGTATTCCTCAAGATGATACCCAGCCGCGCCAACCGGCACTGCGCGGATCATCAGCAGCGAAAACAAGAATTCGGCCAGCGAAACGATCAGGGCAATAATTCGGATGAATTTGTGATCGTCTCCGCGCAGCAGCAACAGCGCCAGCGCCCCCACGGCAGGGAAGAAGATCAGCACGGAAAGCAAGTGTCCGCCGTGCAGCATCAGTGCACCATCCCGACAACTGCTTTTCCGCCGAATGGCCAGAAGAAGATGACTGCCATCACCACCAGCGCCCCGACCACCACCCACACCGCGTAGCTGCGCGTGTTCCCGGATTGCGCATGGCGAACTCCGTCGCCGATGGCGGTCGCGCCTTCGGCAATGCCGTTCACCGCGCCGTCGATTCCGGCAACATCAGCCGCTTTCCAGAGCACATTGGTCGAAATCCACAGCAGCGGTTTGACGATCGCGGCAGCGTAAAGCTCGTCCACGTAATACTTGTTCAGCAGTGTGGTGTACGCGGGCTTCATGGACTTGGCGAGTCCGTCCGGTTTTCCAGGTCGCTTCCGATATAGCCAATAGGCAACCACGGTTCCAGCAAGCGCAACCACGACGGCGATGCCGGCAAGCCAAAGCTCAAGCGAGTGCGCCTCGGCTTCGGCGCTAACAGAGAGAGGTTCGAGTACACGAAATTCTGCAGACCTGTAAATGGGACTGAACACAGGTTGCAGGAACTTCGCAAAATAATCCGTTCCTCCCGGCAGGAACGCAGGCGCGGCCAGCCAGCCGCCAACAATCGAGAGCAGAGCCAGTATCATCAGAGGCGCCAGCATGTTGTTCGGAGACTCATGCACGTGAACGTGATGCTCGTCGTAGCGCTGCTTCCCGTGAAACGTGAGGAAGATCAACCGGAACATGTAGAACGCCGTCAGCAGCGCGGTGACCAGCCCGAATCCGTACAATACGTATCCGACGTTGCGGCCGCCATATTCATTCTGGAAAGCGCTTAAAAGGATCGAATCTTTGCTGAAGAATCCAGCGAATGGCGGGAACCCTGCAATCGCCAGCGTGGCCGTCAGCATCGTTACGTACGTCCAGCGAATCTTCTTGCTGAGACCGCCCATGCGGAGCATGTCCTGCTCGCCGCCCATGGCGTGGATCACGCTGCCAGCGGCTAGGAAAAGAAGCGCCTTGAAGAACGCATGCGTCATCAGGTGGAAAATCCCCGCAGAAAAAGCGCCAACGCCGCATGCGAGAAACATGTAGCCCAACTGGCTGACGGTGGAGTACGCGAGAACTTTCTTGATGTCCGTCTGCACCAAGCCGATGGTGGCAGCAAAGAACGCCGTCGCGCAGCCAACGATGGCGACCGCCAGCATCGCCGTCGGCGCACGCGAAAAGAGCATGTGCGAGCCACCACGTATACGCCCGCGGTCACCATCGTCGCCGCATGAATCAGTGCGCTGACCGGCGTCGGCCCTTCCATGGCGTCCGGCAGCCAAACGTACAGCGGCAGCTGCGCTGACTTTCCGCACGCGCCCATGAAAAGCAGCAGGCAGGCGATCGTGAACGTTCCAAGATGCCCCATCGCATCAGCAGGCCAAGGATCCGCCTTTGCGAAAAGCTGGACGAAATCCAAGGTCCCGAAAGTCTTGAACAGCAAGAACATCCCCAGCATGAATCCGAAGTCGCCGATGCGATTGACGATGAACGCTTTCTTCCCCGCATCCGCAGCAGATTTCCTCAGGAAATAAAATCCGATGAGCAAGTAACTGGAGAGCCCCACGCCTTCCCACCCAACGAACAGCAGCACGTAATTCGCCGCCAGCACCAGGATGAGCATGAAAAACATGAACAGGTTGAGGTAGGAAAAGAAGCGGTAGTAGCCGCCTTCATGCGCCATGTATCCGGTCGCGTAAATGTGAATGAGCCAACCGACTCCGGTCACCACCAGCACCATCACGACCGTGAGTTGGTCCATCTGCAGATCGAAACCAGCGCGGAAATTGCCCGTGGCGATCCAGGTGAAGAATTCCTTGCGAAAGAGAACCCTACCCGACTCGAAAAACTCGCGGACCGCTTCAAGCGCGCCAAGAAAAGAAAGCCCCGTCGAGCCGATGGCCACCCAATTGATAATCTTATTCGGCCACTTCGCGCCAAAAATTCCATTCACGGCCGAGCCCAGCAGCGGCAGCAGCGGAACAATCCACAGGTATTCGAGCATCGGGTATTTCGGCATTAGAGTTTGAGCAGGTCGACGCGTTCCACGTTCAGTGTCTGCCGGTTGCGCGCAATCAAGATGATAATTCCCAGCCCCACGGCCGCTTCCGACGCCGCCACGACAATCACGAAAAGCACAAAAACCTGCCCATCGAGTTTTCCTAGCGCCTGGCTGAACGCTACAAACGCCAGATTGACCGCGTTCAGCATCAGCTCAATGGACATGAAAATCGTGATGATGTTGCGCTTGAAAATAAACGCAAACACGCCCAGCCCGAAAAGGATCGCGCTCAGGATCACGTAATAGTTCGTGGGTACCATCTCAGCTTTTCTCCCGCTGCGCGAGCACCGTGGCTCCCAGCACCGCGACGAGAATCAGGAACGAGGTCAACTCGAACGGGTAAACGAAGTCCTTGAAGATCATGTTCGAAATTCCGAGTGTCGAAGCAATTTCTCCCGTTTGCGGCGCGGCCTGCACGCTCTCCGTTGACTTCGCGATCGTCGCGGCCACAAAGCCAGCTAGTGCCACGACCAGGAGCAACCCCGGCGCTCCCGCCATCTTGGAAATGCTGGTGTGCTCCTCCACGCCCGCGTTCAAGAGCATAATCACGAACACAAACAGCACCATAATCGCGCCGCCATAAACAATAATCTGCACGGCGGCCACGAATTCTGCGCCCAATAGCAGATAGAGTCCCGCGAGCGCAACCATGACCACGATCAGCGACAGCGCGCTGTGAATCGGATGCTTCTGCAAAATCAAGCTGACCGCGCCAATCACGGCCAGTGCCGCCAGCACAAAGAAAACGACGAGTGCCGCTGTCATTTCGCACCCCACGTCATTCTCGCCAGAATCACAAAACTGGTGACAATCACGTTCACGATCGACAGCGGCAGCAGCAATTTCCATCCGAACGCCATCAATTGGTCATAGCGGAAACGCGGCAGCGTCCCGCGCATCCACACATACACAAACAGAAAAACAAAAATCTTGGACAGCAGCCAGAACGGCGCCTGAATAAACTCATTCACGTTTGGGAACAAAACAAAAACTGCGCCCAGCCCGGCAATCACCGTTCCAGCTCCCGGCAAAATAAGTCGCCCGAAAATCGTCTCGTAGCGGAACCCATCCCAAATCACCCACAGTCCGAAGGGAATCAGGATGGCCGACGGCAAATAATGGGTAAACGTCCACGAGGCGGGGAAAGGAGACAGCCATCCGCCGAAAAATAGAATCGAGCACAGGCACGAAACCGTGATCATGCTGGTGTATTCTGCGATGAAGAACATCGCGAACTTGAAGCTGGCGTATTCGGTATGGAAGCCCGCGACCAGTTCTGACTCCGCTTCCGGCAAATCGAACGGCACGCGATTCGTCTCCGCGACCGCCGCCACGAAAAAACAAAAGAAACCCAAAATCTGCGGCCACACGTTCCAGCCAAAAATCCCGCGCTCCGGATGGTGCGCCTGCGCCTCAATAATTTGTTTCAAATTGAAGCTGCCCGCCATTAGCAGTACGCCAACTACGGACATCGTGAGCGCCAATTCGTAACTGATCATCTGCGCCGAGCTGCGCAGGCCGCCGAGCAGCGGATATTTGCTGTTCGAAGACCATCCTGCCAGGGCCACGCCATAAACGCCCATCGCCGTGATGGCAAACAGCGCCAGGATGCCGATATTCACATCAAGCGGCGCAATTCCCAGATAAATGTCGTGATTGAACAATCGAATCGGGTCAGGGCCAAACGGGATCAACGCGATAGAAGTCAGAGCCAGCGCCAGAGCCAGCAGCGGTGCGAGATAGTAGACAAATTTATCCACGCCCGCCGGAGTCGGATCTTCCTTAAAAAGAAATTTCACGCCGTCGGCCAACGGCTGCAGCAATCCGTGCGGCCCCACACGATGCGGACCCCAGCGCGATTGCATGTGCGCCACGACTTTTCGTTCGAACCACGTCAGATACGCGTTCACCGTCAGCACGATGAAAAGTAACAGCGCGATCTTGACGACCGTGATAACCAGCTCGGCGTTCGTCGATAAAAAGGCAGTCACGGCTAGGCCTTGGCCTCCGGCAGGGATTCCATCATGGTGCAGAAACGCCCCAGCGTTCCGCTGGTGAACAAAGTGTCCTTCGCAGGTCGAATCAATCCCACCGGCACGTCGTAAGGCACATGCCCGTTCCGCGCAAATTCCACGCGCGTCGCCTCCGCACCGCCCGTCAGCAGTCCCGCCGGCTGCACGTTGTAGCCGCTCACCGCCTTACGAATTTCTTCAAACACCACGGCCGGATTCTTGTAATGAAACGCTTTCCCCAGCCCCAGCTTTTCCAGTTGATGAGACAAAATGCGCAACAGATCGAAGTCACTCCGTGGACCCATCACTTCCGCGCCCTTGCGCAGCATCTGAATTTCGCCCGAAGTGTTGGTGACTGTTCCGTCCTTTTCGTACGCTGAAGTTGCCGGGAAAACGATATCCGCCACTTGCGCCGTCTCCGTCAGAAACATTTCCTGGACGATCAGCAAGTCCAATTTGCCGCGCCCAAGACCCAGCGTGCCGAAATGCGCCAACGGATTCGCGCCCATCACGTACAACGCCTTCAATTTTCCCGCCTGCGCCGCTTCCACCATTTGCGGCGCCGTCAGCCCCAGCTTCGGCGGAATCGGCCCGCAGCTCCACAACTCTTCAAAGGAGGTGTGCGCGTGCGGACTACCCACGTACGCGTATCCCGGCAAACGGTCCGGCAACACGCCCATGTCCGCAGCGCCGCGCGAATTCGCGTAATCGCCCAGCACCAGGTAGCGCGTCTTACCCGGCAGCTTCGAACCAAACGCGACCAGCGTCGCAATGGCGGCGCCGGAAATTTCCGCGCCGAAAACAACGGCAACATCGCTCTCCGCCTCAAGCCCAGCCTTCAATTGCACAAGTTGTTCCACAAGCTCCGGCGCGAGTTGTCCTTCCTCATGCGCCAGCCACCGGAGCACAACCGCTTCCTGGCCGGCCGCCACTTTCACAAACTGCGTGGCCCTGCGCTTCAGCTTGATCTCGTTCGCATTAATGACGAACAGCTTGGTGCCAAAATGGCGGATGCCGCTGCGAATCTGCCATCCGACGAGCGGGTTCTGGGTTGTTGGATCATTTCCTACCAGCAAGACGGCCTTCGACTGATACAACTGCTCCATGGTGAGCAGGGAATCGCCGGCGCGCTCGCCCAGCGCAGTAATTAATCCCGTGTAATCCGCCGTGCGGTGGTGGTCGATGTTGTTCGTTCCAAACGTGGTGCGCGCCAGCTTTTGCAACAGATAATTCTCTTCATTCGAAGTGCGGTTCGAGCCGATGAAACCAATCGCGTCCTTGCCGCCAGAGTCGTACGCCGCCTTCAGCTTGGTTGCCGCGGCCAGCGCCGCTTCTTCCCAGGAAACCGGATATAGCCTGTCGCCCTTGCGAACCAATGGCTGCCGGATGCGTTCGACGTGCTTGGTAAAATCAAATCCAAACCGCCCTTTCACGCACAGAAAATCTCCGTTGATTCCGCTCAGATCGCGGTTGTTCGAACGCAGAATCTCGTGATTCCGCACGCTCAGCGTGGTCTTGCAGCCATTCGAACAGTGCGTACACACCGTCGAGACGTACGCCATTTCCCACGGCCGCGTCTTATACCGGTACGTTCCGCTGGTCAGAGCGCCCACCGGGCAGATATCGATGCACATTCCGCACTCTTCGCACTCCAGGTGATCCTGGCGATTTGGAATGATCACGCTGTTCGCCCCGCGCATGCCCACTCCGAGCGCCTTCACGTCCATGCCTTCATCGCAAACGCGCACGCACCGGAAGCATAGAATGCATCGCGGCGCATCGTAATAAACCAGCTCCGACCATTTTTCTTCCGGCCGGTGAATTTTTTCTTCCACGAAGCGGCTGGAGTCCGCGCCGTAGCGGAACACCATGTCCTGCAATTCGCACTCGCCGCCTTTGTCGCACACCGGGCAATCCAGCGGATGATTCGTCAGCAGGAATTCCAGCATGTACTTGCGCGCCTGACGCACCTGCTCAGTATCCGTTCGAACGATCATGCCTTCCGTCGCCACCAGTGTGCACGCCGTCTGCAGCTTCGGCGCTTTTTCCACTTCCACCAGGCACATGCGGCATGCCGCCTGCAGAGACAGTCCGGGGTAGTAGCAGAAGGACGGTACTTCCGTCCCCATGCGCCGCGTCGCTTCAATCACCAGCGTTCCTTGCGGCACCTGCACTTCGCGTTCGTTGATTTTCAGCTTGATCAGTTTCTGTTCGGCCATGGATTCCTATCGCGATCCAACCAGCGCCCCCGCGGATTTGTACGGGCAGCGCCCCCTCAGGTGATCTTCGAATTCACCGCGCCATTTCTTCATGATGCTGATCGTGGGCATCGCCGCCGCGTCTCCGAGAGGGCAGAAGGTGCGTCCCAGCATGTTCTTTGCCAGGTCTGCGATCATGTCAATGTCTTCCACGCGTCCCATGCCGGCGTGAAAGCGCTCCAGAGTCTTCCGCAGCCAGGTCGTCCCCTCGCGGCACGGGATGCACCAGCCGCACGATTCGTGCGCGTAGAAGTGCATAATCCGCCGCGCCATATCCACCATGCAGGTGTCTTCGTCCATGATCACCATGCCGCCGGATCCCAGCATGGAACCCGCTTTCGCTACGGAGTCATAGTCCATCGCAATATCGATTTCGTCCGCGGTCAGCAGCGGACAGGAACTTCCTCCGGGAATCACGGCCTTCAGCTTCTTTCCATCAGGGATTCCTCCGGCCACGTCGTAGATGAACTTTTTCATGTTCATCCCCAGCCGCACTTCGTAGATTCCCGGCCTGTTGACGTGTCCCGCGACGCACAGCATGCGCGTGCCGCCGTTTTTCGGCGTGCCGCGGCTGGCGTATGCATCGCCGCCTTCGCGAATAATCGAGGGCACGGCGCTCAGCGTTTCCACGTTATTGATGATCGTCGGGCATCCGTACAATCCCACCACGGCCGGGAAGGGCGGCTTGATCCGCGGATAGCCGCGCTTGCCTTCCAGCGACTCCATCAGTGCGGATTCCTCGCCGCACTCGTACGCGCCTGCTCCAGTGTGCACCAGCAAATCGAAATCAAATCCCGAGCCGAGAATATTTTTTCCCAGGTACCCGCGCTCGTACGCTTCGGCAATCGCTCCGTCCACGATGTCCAGCACGTAGCGGTATTCTCCGCGGATATAAATAAAACCCTGGTGCGAGCCGATGGCGCGTCCCGCAATCACCATTCCCTCGATCAACTGGTGCGGGTCCATCTCCATCAGCGGACGGTCCTTGCACGTTCCTGGTTCGGATTCATCCGCGTTGCAGATTACGTACTTGGCCTTCGGCGTGTCCTTGGGCACGAACGACCACTTCATTCCCGTAGGAAAGCCGGCGCCGCCACGCCCGCGAAGGTTCGATTTCTTCACTTCCTCGATGATCGACTCCGGCGTCATCTCCTTCAGCGCTTTCTCCAACGCTTTGTAGCCGCCTTGCATTAGGTAGACGTCGATCTTGTGCGAGTCCTTCATCCCCCATCGCCGGCTGATGAGCGGCGTTTCCAGTTCGTGCCGTTCGTGCAGTGCACCGGAAATCACCGGCTCGGGCGCGGGATGTTTCCCGGCATCGAGTTCCTCGATAATGCGGTCAAACTTAAGCGGCGTGAGGTTTTCGTAGAAATCGTAGTTTACCTGCATCGCGGGCGCACCTGTGCAGGCGCCGATGCATTCCACTTCTTCCAGCGAGAAAACTCCGTCGGCGGTGGTTTCCTTGTGTCCGATCTCCAGCCGCCTCTTGGCGCGCTCCAGAAGCTCGTTTCCGCCTTTCAGCATGCACGCCACGTTGGTACAAATCTGCACGTGATGCTTGCCCCACGGCCTGCGGTGCAGCATCGAGTAGTACGCCAGCGTCTCTTCGATCTGCACGTTGTTCAGGTCCAGCTGCCGTCCGATCTCCGCGATCATCTCGTCGCTCACACAGCCGTACTCGTCCTGCGCGTACATCAGCATGGGGATCAGCGCGCTGCGCTTGACCGGATAGCTGTTCTGCAGCTTCTCAAATTTGGCCGAAAGTGCTGGGGAGAGTTCCATGATTACCTGTCGACTTCTCCAAGAACGATGTCGATCGTCCCGATGCAGGCGATCACGTCCGAAATCAACTGTCCTTCAATCAATTTCGGCAGCGCCTGCAAATTAATGTAGGAAGGCGAGCGGAAATGCACGCGGAGCGGCTTTGGCGAGCCGTCGCTGGCCACGAAACAGCCCAGCTCTCCGCGGGGGGACTCCACGGTAACAAATGCTTCGCCCGGCGCCGGCGAAAATCCTTCCGTAAAAATCTTAAAGTGGTAGATGAGCGCTTCCATCTCCGTCTTCATCTTTTCGCGCTGCGGCGGAATGATCCCCGGCGCGTTCGCCTTGATTGGCCCTTCATCTTTGATCTTGTCGAATGCCTGACGGATGATCTTCAGGCTTTCGCGCATTTCCGCCACGCGCACCAGGTACCGCGCGTAACAATCCGATTCCGTCCGCGTCGGCACGTCAAAGTTGAATTCCTCATAGCTCGAATACGGAAACGCTTTGCGGTTGTCGTAAGCCACGCCCGCCGCGCGCAGCGTGGGCCCGCTCATGCTCAAAGCAATCGCATCATCCAGAGAGATATATCCCACGCCTTTGGTGCGCCCGATCCAGATGCGGTTTTCCGTCAGCAGCGTCTCGTATTCGTCCACGCGGCTCGGCATCATTTTCAGGAACCGCTCGACCGCTTGCCGCCAACCGGCCGGCGGATCCAGCGCGACGCCGCCGATTCGAATGTAGCTGGTCATCATGCGTTGGCCCGTAAATAGTTCGAAAATCTTCAAAATCTCTTCGCGCTCACGGAAACAGTACAGAAAAACCGACATCGCTCCCAGGTCGATCGCATGCGTGCCAAGCCACACCAGGTGCGAAGATATTCGCTGCAGCTCCACCATCATGACGCGGATGTATTGCGCGCGCTTCGGCACTTCCAGCCCGAGGAGCTTTTCCACCGCCAGGCAGTACACCAGGTTGTTTCCGAGCGGATTCAGGTAATCCATCCGGTCGGTCAGCGTAATGGCTTGTGAATACGTCTTGTCTTCGCAGGACTTTTCAATTCCGGTGTGCAGGTAGCCGAGATCAGGAATGGCTTTCACCACCGTCTCGCCGTCCAGTTCCAGCAAAATCCGCAGCACCCCGTGCGTCGACGGGTGCTGCGGTCCCATGTTGAGGACCATTGTTTTTGCCGTTCCGACTGCGGTCTCAACAGTGGTCATGGCGTGCTGCTTTTCCTGAACAATTCACCCGTGTTTGGCACGTCTCGATAGCCTTCCACGGGATAATCTCTGCGCAAGGGATGGCCCTCCCAGTCTTCTGGAAGTAAGATGCGCCGCAAATCCGGATGGCCCGAAAAGCGAATGCCGAAAAGGTCAAAAATTTCCCGCTCCAGCCAATTCGCGCCCGGCCACACCGGAACCAGTGAATCGACAACCGGATCGTTGCCGCTAAGCCACGCCCGCAGCCGCACTTTTTCTCGCCGCGGGATGGAAACCAGGTGATAGTTCAATTCGAATCGCGGCTCCGCGGGATAGCGGTCCACGCAAGTGGCGTCGGTCAGGAAGTTGTACTGCAGCTTGGCGTCTTGGCGGCAATGTTCTGCTGTGGCTCGCAGGAGTTCGCGCGGCACCACGATGGTGGTTTCTCCCCGGAATTCAAGCACTTCCGCGACCGCTTTCGGGTTCCACGAACGCAGGCACTCAGCGACAACATTAGCGTTTTTACTGGCAGGCTCCGTCACGATTTAGAATCCCACTTGCGCCGTCTATTTATGCCAGTCCAGCGCGCCCTTTTTCCAAAGATACAAATAACCGACCAACAGGATGGCGATGTAGAGCATCATCTCCCCGAAGCCGTACCACCGCAAACTGCGAAAAATGTAGGCCCAGGGGTATAGGAAAATGGCTTCCACATCAAACAAAATGAATACCATCGCTACGAGGTAAAATTTAACCGAGAAGGGCTCTCGCGCGTCGCCCGTGGGCTCCATGCCGCATTCATACGGCTGCTGCTTGGCCCGGCTCGGACGCCTCCAGCCCACTAAAACGGAAACAGTTGTCAACGCACCGGCGAGCACCGTGGCAATGAGCAGGTGTAAGAGAAGCGGAGCATAGGTATGTAATCCGGAACCACTCATAGGCGAAGAGTTATAATAACGATTCGAGCGCCACTCGGTCAAATCGCGACGGGAGAATGCTGCGAAGGGCCTTAAGCTTTTGCAGGTCGGGACGAGCAGCGAAATGCTTTTCGGTCACAATTCGAACGTGCAGGCAGGGGGCACGACCTATCACGTGCAAACGGAAGATCGCGGCACCACCAACGCGCTCATTGATACCACTGTTTATTTTAACGGACGTGTCTTGCACCGCAGAACGAATAACTATTTTGATCTGCTTCCGCTGAGTCCCCACCGCGAGCAAGCCCTAAAGCAGCGTCTCGACGAACAGCATCGTGCCGTTGTCGAGGAGCTTCGAACGGGTGCGCTGCATCTCGCACTGCCGCGGGAAGAAAAGGCTGCTCCAGCATCGGCCAAACCGGCAACCGCATCCGCAACTGGAGTTCTCTCCCTGGAATTGCTCAATGCCAAGACCTGGCTCACCGGCAAACGCGCCCTCCTGCAGATTGCGGTTCGAAATGAAGCGCACCAGGCAGTGGGCAACGCTACTGTGATTGCCCGCGTGGATGGTGCTGCTGAGGCCACCCAGTTTTCCGCCAAAACCGGCGACTTCGGACATGCCCAATTCGAGTTTGATATGCCTCGCCTTGCAGGTGCCGAACCGGCTCTGGTCATCGAAGCATCGAAAGGAAATGCTCGGGGGCATTTGCGCTTTCAGTTGCGCAGCAAGCCCCGCGTGCCTTCGGCCAGTTAGCAAATGCAGACAACCATTTCCATTGTGGTGAACGGAGAAAATCGCGCTGCACAGCCCGGTGCCACGGTCATAGACTTGCTCCACGACCTGGGACTCGATTCCGGGCGCGTAGCCATCGAGCGAAACCTGGAGATTTTGCCGCGTCCGAAATGGACCGAAACCCGGATTGCACCGGGTGACCGCTACGAGATCGTGCAGTTTGTCGGTGGCGGCTAGAAGGCTCTCTTCAAAGATCAAATTCCTTTCAGCAGGTGCCCCATTTTTCGTTTTTTCGTTTTCAGGTAGGCGCGGGAAATTTTTGAAACGCGAGGCTGGCATGGCACGCGTTCGACAACGCGAATCCCCGAGCTCTCGAGCTGGCGCACTTTTTCCGGATTGTTGGAAAGCAGGCGAATCTTCGTCGCGCCAAGTTTTTTCAGGATTTGCGCCGAAAAATCGTAATCGCGCGCGTCCGCGGCGAATCCCAGCGTTTCATTGGCTTCCACCGTGTCCATGCCGCCGTCCTGCAGTTCGTAGGCCCGCAATTTGTTCATCAATCCGATGCCGCGGCCTTCCTGCGGAAGATAGAGCAGAATCCCTGAGGACGCTTGCCCGATTTTTTTCAGCGACAATTCAAGTTGCGCGCGGCAATCGCACCGCAGTGAAGTCAGAACGTCGCCGGTCAGGCACTGAGAGTGAACGCGCACCAGCGGCGTGGACTTGCCGTTCATACTGCCGCGTACCAGGGCGACCGCTTCCTCCTGCAGGCCTCGCCCCTGGAAGCCATAAATGGTGAAGCGCCCGTAGCGTGTGGGCAACGCGGCATGCGCGACCATTCGCACGCCGGTAGCTTTCCTCTTCGGCTTCTTCTCTTGTCGTGATTTTGCGCGCATGGCGAAACGAGAAGTATAGCAGGGACTCTTGTGGCGAACCGATTCGGCTGGCGCTGCCATGGCTGATTCCTTCCCCCGTTTCCTGCGCGGCCCCATGCGAATTCTGCCATCTTTACATCCAGCGGCGGATTGATTAGCGTTAGCCTGGGACTCGCGGCGAAAAAATGGAAACAGCTATACCCATTCGTGACCTCCTGTTCACCCTGCTGCTGAAGGTGGGCGTAGCCTCGTCCATCTCCGCGTTGCTGGCGCGGTGGAACGCTTTTCGGCGCGTGCTCTTCACCGAGGAGCGCGACCCCGACCAAAAACTCAAGTTGATGCTGTTCATGACACCGGCGCTGATCGTCGGCGTGACGTTGCGGCTCGTGGGCGGTCCCTCCTACGCCTTTGCGGATTTGTCGCTCGAAGGCGCTTTTCTGATGGGACTGCTCGGTGGGCGCGTGGTGGGGCCGATCGGTGGCGCGATCATCACCATTCCGGCGCTGATTTCGCACGAATGGCTCGCCATGCCCGCGGCGTCAACCGCGGGGCTGCTCGGCGGGTTGATCCGCCAGGCGATTCCCAACAAGGAAGATCTCTGGAATTTCGGCCCGTTCACGTTCCTGAATATTCCGAAAGCGACGATGCGCCTGTTGCGCAAAGCGGAATTGTCATGGGAGATGGCCCCACTGGGTGCGTGTGTGGGCCTGGAGCTAGGCCGCGTGGCGCTGGTGCTGGCGACCAAACCGAAGTGGCTCTTCGCGGTTGACTCGCACTGGGACTGGTGGCTCGTCCTGGTGCTGATTGCCACGCTGATGTCCGTAGCCTCGCCGCTAAAAATTTGGAACAACACGCGCATCGAGATGAACCTGGAGCAGCACCAGCAGTTGCTTCTGAAAGCGCGCATGGACGCGCTGTCCAGCCAGATCAATCCGCACTTTCTGTTTAACACGCTGAACACCGTTTCCGCGCTGATCCGCTTCGATCCCGATTCGGCGCGCGGCGTGGTCCTGAAGCTGAGCAACATTCTTCGCCGACTCCTGCGCAAGCACGAAACCTTTGTGCCGCTACGCGAGGAGTTGCAATTCATCGACGACTATCTGGACATCGAGGTGGCGCGCTTCGGGAAAGACAATCTGGACATCGTGAAGCACATCGACGAAGCGGCGCTGGAATCATTTGTGCCCAGCATGCTGCTCCAGCCGATGGTGGAGAATTGCCTGAAACATGGCCTCGCGCCGAAGCTGGGCGGCGGGAAAATCGAACTGCGAACAACGAACAGCGACGGGCGTCTGCGCATCGAAATCGAAGATAACGGCGTGGGTATCTCGGAAGAAAAAATGCCGCATGTCTACGTGGAAGGCATCGGGCTGAGCAATGTGCGCGAACGGCTGCGCGTGCTGTACGGAACCGATTTTCATTTGGACATCGAGAGCCGGCCGGGTGAGGGAACCGTCATTCGAATTGAGATCCCAGAGTTGGTCTCGACAATGCAGGAAGTCCGATGAGTTGGATTTGGTTGTAGATATAGCAAGACAGGAGCAAACTAAAGACGTGGCCCCTCTCAATGCGCGGCCTTGGAATCCAATGTCCCCTGGGATGGGCGCTTGGCTATCTGCTGGTTCTGATGCGAAACTATAGGGAGAGCCCCAGTGCTGAACGATCGTCACGGGGTGTACAATGCATGAGGAATTGTGAACAGTATGAAATCAGAAAACGGAAAATCAGTGGTGGCAGTACGCGGCCGTGGGGTACGAGCTACGCCTGAACAGGCGCGTGAGATGTGCACCTGTGGGCATCGCGCCTCCAGCCACGCGGCGCTGAAGTATTCCTGCCAGGCCCCCGGCGATCACAAAGGCTTCTGTCCTTGTATGCGGTTTCTCTCGGCGAAAGAATGGCGGGGAAGTAAGGCCAAGGCCTCGTAGCAAATCCTCCGCACAAAGATTTGCAAAGCCGCGCTAAGCGACCGCCGACGAAAGAGAAGCAACCCTGCGTGCTTGACGAATTCCCCGCGATAAATCGAATTGCCCAGTTCTAGGCTCTTGCGGACTTGGCGAGGGGCCGCGCCGTCTTCGATTCCCAATTCTTCCGCAACTCTTCGCGTTTTTTGAGCACGAAGGCCTTGGCCCCTTCGAAATTGGCGTAAACGCGCGTGCCCTTGATGGTGTTACAGGGGGTGCAGCAGGCTACCAGGTTGCCAGGTTCTTTCTTCCCTTTGCGAGCCCGCGGAACAACGAAATCCACGCGCATGACCAGAGCGTTCTCAAAACTGGCGCGTCCGTCCAATCCGCAGTACTGACAGCGATAGTCGTCGCGTTCCAGAATCTTCACGCCTTCTTGCAGGGTTACCGGCGAGTCCACCAGGGATAGGGTCATCAGGCTTAGTGGCATGAGGGTACCTCCAAAAGCGGAAATCTTTGTGAGCAGGCGGGAGCTTGCGACTTCCACTTTCCTTGCGCAAGACCATAGGGCTGTGCGCGTTTCGTGTCAAGCCGAGAAACGATCTTGGCAGTGGGTCAATCTCCGGTGACGACTAAAGATTCACCAGAACGCTCCACCTTTAGTCCGGCCCGATATTGCGATGAGACGGTGTCTATTCGTCGCGCAAGGCCACCATGGGGTCCACTTGTGTCGCGCGTCGCGCGGGGATGTAGCACGCAAGCAACGCGGACAGCAGGAGCACTGCGGCGACCGCGCTGATGGCCGCAGGATCGATGGCGTTGACTTGATACAAGAGGGTCTTCATTACGCGGCCGACAAAGTACGTACCGCCCAGGCCCACGCCCAAACCAATCAGCGCGAGCAGCATTCCTTCACCAAGCACCAGGCGCAGCACTTCCTGCGGACCGGCGCCGAGGGCGATGCGTAATCCAATTTCGTGCGTGCGCTGCGCCACGGCGAACGACATAACGCCATAGATACCGATGGCCGCGAGCAGAAGTGCGAGGCCGGCAAAACTGGCGAAGAGTACGGTTGAGAAGCGGTCGCTGGCCAGAGACTCGTGCACCAGCTGATCCATAGTTTTTACCTGGTCGAGGGGAAGATCGGGATCCATAGTGTGGAGCACCGCGGTAATGCTCTTGGCCATGCCGGCGGGATCGCCAAAGGTGCGCACCGCCAAGCCCGCTTGCGGCCAGGGGGATTGCCAGAAGGGGACGTCGATTTCCGGGAATCCCTCGCGTCGGACTCCGCCGTTGTGAACGTCACCGTAGACCCCGACAATCTGCCATTCGATGGGCGGGCCGAGCTTGGTAACACCCGGTATCAACTGCTCGACGACAACGCGCTGCGTAAGGGGATCCACTTTGGACAGGTATTTCTTCACGAACGTTTCATTCACGATGGCGACGCGTACGCCGCCCGCGGCGTCTTGTTCTGTAAACGTGCGGCCGGCAATCATGCGAATCCCAAAGGTGCGGAAATATTCGGGAGTGACCATATTGAAGCCGGCGCCAGGACGCGCCGACGGGTCGTCAACGGCCTGCCCCGCGAGATGGAAAGGCATTCCAAAGTTCGTGCCGATAATGGGCATGCCGGTGGAGGCTGAAACTGCGGTGACGCCGGGAAGGGCGCCAATCTTATCCAGGAACTGACGATAGAAGACGTTGATTTGTCCGGCTTGGGTGAAACGATCGTTGGTCACGGGCAGAAAGAACGTGAGGATGTGGTCTTGCCGGAATCCGAGGTCCACACGCGACAATTTCCAGAAACTGTGAATGATGAGGCCTGCACCAGACAGCAGCGTCAGTGCCATGGCAAACTCGACGACGACGAGAGTACGGCGCAAGCCTTGACGGCCGGCGGAGCTCGACGATGAGCGCCCGGATTCCTTTAACGTGTCGCTCAAATTGAGCTGCGCGGTTTGCCACGCCGGAGCGCAGCCAAACAGCACTCCACAGACGATGGATGCGGCTAGGCTGAAGAAAAGCACCGGCAGATTCAAGCGAAAGTCGGCTTCGGACGGCAGAGTAAAGGGCGGAATCATGGCCACGATCACTTTGAGCAAGCCCCAAGCGAGACTTATGCCCAAGACGTCGCCAATCAAAGACAACGCAACACTCTCGGTCAGAAACTGACCGAAGAGTTGCCAGCGTGTTGCGCCGAGCGCGGCGCGGACGGCTATTTCCCTTTGCCGCGCAGTGCCGCGGGCGAGGAGAAGATTGGCGACGTTCACACAGGCGATCAACAGGATGAAGCCGACGGCGCCCATCAGCAGCCAGAGGTTCTTGATGGTGTCTTTGCTGATGAAGTCATTCTGCAAGGGCTCGACGGCCGCGCCCCATCCCTTGTTGGATTTTGGGTAGACTTCGGCGATGTGGCGTGTGACGGAGTCCATGTCCGCGTTGGCTTGCTGGATTGTGACTCCTGGTTTCAGGCGGCCCATCACCAAAATAAAATGAAAATCGTGGTTGATCTGTTCCGGCTTGAAGGCCAGCGGAACAAACAACTGATTTTCCAGGCGATCGGGCTGCCCTACCGCCAGGACTCCCACAACAGTGTAGGGCTCGCCATTGAGTCGGATGGGCTTGCCGATGATGTCGCGATCGCTCCCGAAGCGCTCCATCCAGAGCCTATGCGTCATGATGACCACGCGGTCCTTGCCGACCTGCCCTTCCTCCGGTAGGAAATCCCGTCCCAGAAAAAAGGGAGTTCCCACCATGTCGTTGAAACCGGGCGTGGTCAGCCGAGTCTGGATCATTTCGGGATGGTCGGAGCCGGTGAGCGCGAAATTCCCGCCCGTCCACGCGCACATCGATTGAAAAACAGTGCTCTGGCTTTTCCAATCGAGAAAGTCGCCGGCGGAGACGCCATTGCGGCCGGCATTGATCTTCGACCAGACAATGACAAGCTGGTCCGGATTGGGGTAAGGCATGGGGGAAAGCAGAGTGGCATAGACCACGCTGAAGATGGCGGTGTTCGCCCCGATACCTAGCACTAGCGCGAGCAGGGCTACGGATGTGAAACCGGGATTTTTGAGAAGCAGTCTGAGGCCAAAGTGAACATTGCGCGCAAAGTTAGCCATACTGGTACCCCCAGCTTGCCAGTTGACCACTCGTTGAAAACTATAGACGTTTTGTCGGCCGATTTGTTCCGAACAGAACTTGAAATTTTAGCGATTTTTGTCGAATTGATGCGTCAGTGATTTGGGAGCCGCGAGGCGCCAGGCGGCTTCGAGGGCGCGGCGCAGCGTAGGCCTTCTGGCTCCTTTCAGTCGCACGTTCGTGCAGCCTCGACGTCCCCAAGCTCCCCCGCAAGGGTTGAACACCTTGGGCTGGGCTTTGACGAACGTTTCCTGCTCCACCGGCGTGAGCTTGACCATGCCCCAGCCATTCTCGGGGTAGCCAAGAGTGGCAAAAATCTTTCCGGTCACGCGAAAATCCGGATGGTTCATGTGGGCGCGCTCCTCGGTTTCGGGGAAGCTCAAGGCCAGCCTGCGAAAGTCTTTAGGGGTCATGGGGCAGCCTCCGTTTCGAGAAGTATCGGACCACAAAAGCAGCGAGAAAAAAGATCTTGACAGGGGCCTGAAAAGACTGTATATTCGGTAACAACAGAAACAACGGACGCAACGAAAGCGATGGCAACGACGCCAGCCACGGATAGAAAAAATGAGTGAACCCGCAAAAAACACGCTAGCCCCGGTGGCCCAGAAGTTCATTTTGCATTGGGGAGAGATGGGCACGAGGTGGGGCATCAACCGCACCGTCGCGCAAGTGCATGCGCTGCTGTTTTTGTCGCCGCATCCGCTGCCCGCCGACGAGATTTCCGAGACGTTGGCAGTGGCGCGGTCGAATGTGAGCACCAGCCTGCGCGAGTTGCAGGGGTGGAGAATTGTGCGCGTGGTGCACGTGCTGGGAGACCGGCGCGACCATTTCGAGTCGATCAAGGACGTTTGGGAAATTTTCCGGATTGTTTCGGAAGAACGCAAGCGGCGCGAGATCGATCCAACGCTGAATGTGCTGGCGGAATGTGTGCGCGAGATCAAGTCCAGTCCGCAGAGTGATGCGTATACGCGCGAGCGGCTGGAAAGCATGCTGGAATTTTTAACAGCGATGACGGGGCTGTTCGAGGAGATCATTCGTATGCCGACGGGCGCGTTGAAGGGCGTTGTGAAACTACGCGGCAAGGTGATTACGCTGCTCGGGAGTGAAAAGAAGAAGGCGGCGGGTTGAAAGTTAAAAGCTCCGAGAGAAAAAGGAAACGGATAACGCGGAGACGCAGAGGACGCGGAGATTCGCAGAGAAGAGCCGAGCGCGATAAGGAACCGCAGGTGGATCATGATTTCGCTGGTGAGTGAATACACGGACGGGAAGGGACGGCACGCACGAGGTTGGCTGTTTTTTGATGCGGAGTGCAAGTTCTGCACGCGCATCGCGCGATGGCTGGCCCCGATTCTGGAGAAGCGCGGGATGGCGCTGGCGCCGCTGCAGGATCCGCGCGTGGGAGCGCTGCTGGGATTGGCACGCGAGGACTTAATGCGCGAAATGCAATTTCTTCTGAGTGACGGAAGCCGCTTCGGCGGAGCGGATGCGGCGGTGGCGCTGGCGCGCGAGATTTGGTGGGGCCGGCCATTGGTATGGATCTCGAAAATTCCCGGGATGATGGAAATTCTGCGCAAAGGATACCACTGGGTTGCGGCGAGCCGGAGTTGCGCGGCTGTCTCTTGTCCGGCGAATGAGCCCTCGCCCCGAG
>Ga0209468_1000083_pt1 | contig 46766 bp, 54 predicted proteins | sample GraSoiAngelo_102_FD_185871 | JGI IMG/M metagenome (GOLD analysis project Ga0209468, IMG submission 185871) | Grasslands soil microbial communities from the Angelo Coastal Reserve, California, USA - 14_0903_02_40cm (SPAdes) (version 2) | ecosystem: Environmental > Terrestrial > Soil > Grasslands ...
CGTGATCCCGGCCGTTGCGACGATTACGGTCAAGAACGGCCTGATCACCGCCGTGGTGTGAGATGCCGAAAACCGCCGAGGACTACGCCCGCGATCTCATCGGCTCCCAGGCGATGCAGATCATCGGCCTGCGCGCTCAACTCGACGCCGCCCAGGCACAGATTCAGAAGTTGGAGAAGGCGCTCTTCGAAGCGAAGGGCGGACACGAACCGTTGCGCGCCGTTGAACGGGCTGCCGTCGAGCGCACGACCGAGACCGGCTGACGCTACATGCCCGGCGGCGCTACCTCCGGCACGGCGACGCTCATCACGTCACTTCCTTACAACGACGCCGACACCGTCCCGACCACTGCCGGGCTCTGGTACCGCTACACCGCGCCGGCGAGCGGGATCCCGAACGCGATCAGTGTCTTTGCCTACGCCGCGACGCTCTCGAATCAGCGGCTGCGCGTCTTCTCTCCTGATGCAGTTACGGCGTATCCGGCTTCCGACCCCGGGAACTGGGTCAACAGCCGTCCTCTCCAGATCATGCTGGAGGCCGGTGTCACCTACTACCTCAATGTCTATAACCAGACCGGCGCCTATACCCTCTCAGTTATCGCCGGACCAAATGACTTCGTACCTGTCGGGGCGCTCCTCGTCCCCAACGACGTCCCAAATTACCCGGCCGCGATCCTCTCAGCGACCGACGGCCACGTCCTCCGCTTCATCCACCCGTTCCCCTCCGGCGAAACCGCTGACGTCGGCGCCTCCGGTCCCACCACCGGGCGCATCCTCGCCCACAGCCGGAATTTCTTCCAGGATCCTCTGGGGCCGCAGACCGGCGGCGACGGGCACCTGAAGCTCTACTCCGCTCAGTTCGAGCTGCTGGCCGATCTGCCCTATATCCCGCTCGGTGATTCCTTCACCGCCCCGATCCGGTGGGGCCGGACCAGCGGGTTGTTCTACGTCATGCAGGCAACCGACCCCCTGAACGGGGGAGACGGCTCGGTCACCACCGTCACCGCTGACGGCGCATTCGGTCCGACGACGTGGAACCTGTCGAATACCTGGAACGTCGCGAGCATCGCTCCGTCCGGGAGTGAGACCATCCTCTACGGCGCCAGGAACACCTTCGGGACAATCAATACGCTGGCGCAGTGGGATCTGGTCAACAACGTCGCCTTGCCGGATCTCGCCCCAGCCGTGTCGAGCTTCCGGATTCAAGACCTGCTGGTTTTAGGCGACGACACGATCCTGGTCGCCTATGTCTGGTTCGTCGCCAACCACACGCCAATCCTCCGGCGCTATGCCCCTGACGGCACGCTCCTCAACACGTATACCCTCACCGGGAGCCAGTCGACAGAGGTCCGTCTCGCACGGGCGTTGAACGATCCGGTCTCGTTCTGGGTCTGGACCCGGACCAACGCGACTGAATCCCTCTCCGGCCCGACGACCCTGAACAAATTTTCGAACCTGCAGGCTGACGACGGGACGATCCTCCTGACCTTCTCCCAGCCGCAGTTTACGCACGGAGGCTACCAAGGCGCCAAATCAGCTACACCGCTCGCCCGCTTCGGCGCCGCCGAGTCGTGTCCCTTCCTCATTCTCCGGGAGGAGATCCCGCCGGCCGCCCCGATCGAGCCGCCGGAACCGCCGCCTATGCCGCCAGCCTGTGTCCACGCCTGCGTCGTCACCGACCCGGCGCCGATCTCCGGCGGCGGCCAGGGCTGCCGCGCGCCGGATGCGCCGGCCGTCGAATGTGACTGAGATGCGATAGGCTGCCTCAATGCCCTTCCAGAACATCACCCTGGCCGCCCTGCAGGCCCGTCTGGCGCAACGCTACGAGCAGGCGACCTTCTGGGCACCCGCCTCGGCGCAATTCGCCCTGAACGAATCCCTGCGCCTCTGGAACCTCATCACCGGCATGGCTCGCCACACGGTCAACGTCCTGACGGTCGTCGACGATCCCTACATCGTGCTGAACATCCCGGCGACACAACAGTGGCTGAAGGTGACCCGCGTCAGCGTGCCGGCGCCGTTCCGCGAGCTCAACCCGACCTCGCTCGCCGGGCTCGATGCCAGCTTCCCAGGCTGGGAGAAACAGACGACGCTGACGGCTTCGGGTGTGGGGACGGCGCCGCGGTACTGGGCGCCGGCCGGGGTGACACGCCTTGCTGTATTCCCGGCTGACACGGCCGTTATCAACGGTGGGAATGGCCCGCGAACACTGGCCGTCGATGGCATCTCCTGTGCCAGTGTCCTGGTTGCTCCTGATGACTTTCTCGACCTCGGCGACGAAGAGCTGACGGCGATCCTCGGCTACGCGCTGCATGTGCTCAGCTTCAGCAAGGGCGCCGACGCGCTCGCCGGGACCAGGCCGCTCTATCTCGCCTTCCTGAAAGCGGCGGCGGATCGCAATGCGGTCTTTGCGGCGTCGAGCTTCTACCGCAAGATCATCGGACTCGACTGGACCCGGCTGGCCTACCCGCTCCGGGCTGCATCATCAGTGGCCGCGGCTGACCAACTGATCGGAGAGGGCGGCAATGGTAGCAATGGACAGCGGGGCGGGCGAGGCGGGCAGGGCGGACAGGGCGGGCCAGCCGGCCAGCCGGGCGTATCACCTGGCACCTGAGCACCACCGCAGAAATGGTACCGAGCGGCGACAGGTTGAGCGCCGTCAACCATATCGGCCGTCTCCCGAATCGTCGGGGCCAGACCGGTCACCAGAGCCGCCAGAGCCGCCCGACATCGAGGCATTCAACCGCCGGTTCGAGGACACGCTCAAGCTCGTCGCAGGCGGGAACGATCTACTGGAGGTCACCTACCGGTGTCTGCGCCTCGCGGCTGATCTCAACCGGATCTACCGGACGAAGGGGCAGCCCTACCAGCTGGCCGATTTTCCGCTGGACGACCCGGTCATCCACACCCTGCGCCAGCAGGCCGACAACCTGGAGGTCTTCCTGAAGATGCAGATCGAGGCGATCACGCAGGAGAGCCAACGTCACGAGGATCACGAGAAGCGCAAAGGACGCGAGGAGCGCAAGGGACGTGGAGCACGCTGAGCGCAAAGGACGCGAGACGCACAAGCTAGAATCACCCGATGCCGCTCGCCACGACGACCGACGCCGACGTCCTCGCTGACCTCGAGTGGCGGCACACCGAGGATGCCACCTTCAGCTCAGGGCTCTGGACGCTTCCGGAGATCGCCAACTACCTCACCGAGCGGCAGAACCGGTTCAACGCGGCAATGGGGCTGGTCTTCGCGCGCGGCACCATCGTCGTCGACGCCAACAGTAAGGCTGCACTTCCGGCCGACTGGATTGCAACGCGGCGTGTCTCCTGGCAACCCTCTTCAGGCAGCCTCGCCGGGCGCGCCTTCTCGGTCAACCGCGGCGACCGCTTCACCGACTACGCGGTGCACCAGGCCGGCGCGACCCAGCCGCTCTCCTATGACGACCACAGCGGCGGCACGCGCGTCCTCGAACTGCTGCCGCCGTCCTTCGCCAGCTCCGGGAACATCGATCTGCTCTATGTCTCGACCCTGACGGCGCTCGCGCTCAACCCGGCCACGCCAGTCGCCTTCTCGGTGCCGGTCGACTTCGTTCCCTACCTGGTCTACGGTGTGATGGCAGACATGCTCGGCAAGGCCGGCCGCGGCCAGGATCTCGAGCGGGCCAGATACTGCGCCGCCCGGTGGGAAGAAGGGCTCGCGCTCGCCGCGCTCCTGCTGGAAGGATTCGCCTGATGGTTTGTGCCTGTCTCGATCTGACGACGCTCAGTCTCTTCGTCAGCGTCCCGGTGATCTCGACGCTCCTGTTCCTGTGGATCGTCCGCGAGTAGCAGGGAGCAGCAGGAAGCAGCAGGGAGCAGCATTGCAGCTCGCGATCTTCATCGTCATCCTCATCTTCGCGCTGGTCGCGGCAACCGCGTGGTTCGATCGCGATCGAGATTGAGGAAGTAGCTGCTTGAGGAAGTAACTGCCTATGCCGCAATCTCCCCACCCCGTCCAGTCCGCTCCCGAGTCTCCGGCGCTCGATCACCTGCCGTTCGAGTCCCTTCCTTTACCGATAGGCAACGCCGGCGGCATCGACCTCATCTCGCAGGTCGACCAGCTCCCACCCGGCGGCTTCTCGCGGCTGACCAACGCCGTTACCTCGCCCGGCTCCGGGATCCACACCCGGCCCGGGCTGACGCTCGCCGGCACGCACGACGTCGTCCAGCCGATCCACTCGCTTGTTCGCATCAACGATCCGTCAACCGATCCGGCGCTGAACTACTACGTCACCGGGATGGGGACGATCCTGCGGTGGGCACCGTCGGGCACGCCGCCCGTGACCGTCCAGACCGGCTTCAGCGGCAACCCCCTCACCTTCGCCGTAGCGCCGGACGAATTCAGCCACACGCCGTTTGTCTACGTCGGCGACCGGACGCAGATGAAGAAGGTGAAGGTCACGACCGGCGCGACCTATCCGATCGGCCTCGCGGCGCCGGCTCAACCCGCCACGGTCGTACCATCGACTGCGCTCAAGACCGGGATCGCCGCCTTCGACACGAGCGACTCGACTGAAGCCGGCCGGTGGCACAAAGGTACGCTGACCCAAGGCGCCGATGCACCGGCGATCACCGACATCGCTTCGACAGGAACCATTACCGGGACCGGCGGCGTGCTCATCACCACCAATCCTGGTTCGGTCGCCGGGGGGTATCTCTCCTATGCCTTCTGCCGCTTCCAGCTGCCCGACGGCAGCAACGCTCCGCGTGACCTCTCAGTCCTTCCGGGCGGGATCGACGTCACCGACGACGACATCATCCACGTCTGGCTGAAGTTCAACCGGCCGGACCATGTGCAGGAGGTCCGGATCTATTTCCAGTGCAGCCCGTTTCAGGACGATACGCTTCCCGTCGAAGACAAGTACCCGGTTCCCGGAATGCCGCCCATCGCCGGGACGGGCTACGACGTGGCCGGCATCGCCGGTGCGGCAGCCTACATGCGGGCGTTCCGTCCGAGCGATTACACGCAGTTCGTCGCGGGCGCGGCGACGGCGCTCGACGCGGCGAGCACCATCCGGACCAACAGCCTGCTGGCCGGCTTCACCGAGCCTGCGACGAGCAGCGCCGACAGACCGAGCGACGTGCTGCATCCGCCCGGCGAGACCACCTGGTCGCAGCAGGGCGCGCCGGCCGGATCGACGGCATGGACCGAGTACGGAAAGATCGGCGTGCCGCTCCGGCGCTCCGATTTCATCAAGATCGGCACGGCAGGGGCCCCTGGAACCGACTGGTCGACGATCTATGCGATCTGGATTGTCCTCACCACCCTCGACAGCTTCGCCGTCGACTGCGGGCTGGACGACTGCTACCTCACCGGCGGCTACGACCCGGACACATCCGAGCCGGACTCGACCCCGTATGACTATCGCCTGGTGAACTACGACACGGCGACCGGCGCGCGGTCGAACCCCTCGCCGGTGATGACGGCCACGACCGACGTCATCCGGCAGAAGGTGACGATCACGCCGGCTGCTGCCTACGGCGTCGCCTCAGTCCGGCAGGAGGCGTACCGGCGGGGCGGCAGTAACGGCGGCGACTGGTTCTTCGTCTCGGCCAACGCGGCTGACGGCGGCGACATCATCGACACGGCCAGCGACACGCTCGCCGCGGCCTCTCCGTCTCTCCTCACCGACAACGACCAGCCGGTCACCACCGTCGCGGCCGACGGCTCCGCGATCTACGCGCAGCCCGTGCAAGCGATCTTCGGTCCGATCGAGGGGTATGTCTTCGCCTGCCGCGATCCGAACCGGCCCGGCACGCTCTACTGGTCGAAGCGTGACGAGCCCGATCACTGGCCGGCGGCCAATCATCTCGAGACCTGCCCGGCGTCTGAAGAGCTGATGAACGGCGCCGTCTATGGGGCGCAGGGGTTCGTCTTCTCGCGCGAGCGGCTCTACTCGATCCAGGTCGACCTCAGTGGCGGCAACGTCGTCACCCTGCCAACCGACTGCGACAAGGGCATCGTCAGCTACACCGCGTTCGCGGTCGGCCTCGGCGGGATTTTCGGCGTCAGCCGGCACGACGTCTTCATCACCACCGGCGGCGCGCCAAAAGTCCTATCCAAGCTGATCGAACCGCTCTTCAACGGCGAGACCGTCAACGGCTACCTGCCGATTGACTTCCACTACCTCACGGCGATCCGGCTCGCGGTCTACGGCGACGATCTCTGGTTCGGCTTTCAGGACACCGGTGGCAACCGGGTCTGGTGGGTCCACTCGCTGACCTATGACACCTGGCGCTTCGTGCAGTTCGGGCAGCCGGCCTGGCTGGTCTACCCGGAGCCGGGCGACAACACCACGCGGCAGCTCGTCGTCGGCGGCACCGGCAAAGCCTATGTCCATCGGGGCGTGACGGACGACGCGATCGGCATCACGGTGGCCGCCCGCACCAACGCCGACGTCTTCGGCAAGCCCAGGCAGGAGAAGCTGCTTGGCGACGTCGCCGTGCGCGCGCAGATGGCCGGCGGCACGCTCACGACGACCGCCCGGCTGAACGCGGACACGGTCGCCAACGTCGGCGTCGCGGTCGTCGGTGCGGCGACGCTCAGCCGCTACGTCTTCGATCTGTTCGGGACCACGCCGCAGCACGCCGACAGCCTCAGCTTGGAATTCGGCTGGACGACTGACGTCAGCATGAGCGAGCTACCCTACATCGACCGCGTCACCATCGACACCGCGATCCAGCCCGCCGTGACGATGAACCGCGCGACGACGTGGCAGCCGGTGAACAACGTCGGTGAAGGCTTCGTCATCGGCTGCTACATCGACTCCGATACGGGTGGCAGCAACCGGACGATTCTCGCGGAAGGCTTGCTGAACGGCGCCACCGTCGCGCTCGCCACGCTCACCGTCAACTCCAATCACGGCCGCCGGCAGTGGTTCTCGTGGCCGGCGCAGCATGTCGACATGGTGCGGCTGCGTCCGACCGGCGATTGCGTGAGCTGGATGCTGTTCGGCCAGGGCTGGATCTGCGACCCCGAGCCGCCCCGCATCTCGAAGTGGAATTCAAATTTCGAAGACGAGAGCGACCAGTACCTCACCGGAGTCGACCTCACCGCCGACACGTTCGGCACGACCAAGACGATCGAGATCCGCGTCGACGACACACTCGTCAAAACCACCACGATCAACTCGACTGGCAAGCGCGTCCACCACATCACGATCCCGTGGACGCGCGGGCACATCTTCAATTTCCGGGCGACAGACGACAACATCGGGCTGCTCTACAACCACAAGTGGTATCTCGATCAGGAGCCGACCGAGCTTGCCAACCTCAATCAGAACTACACGGTCCAGGGCACGCTCGCCGACAAGTGGTTGAAGTACGTCATCGTGGAGATCGACACCTTCGGACAAGACAAGGCACTCGAGATCGAAGCCGACCACGTTGTTATCCACACCGAGATCGTCAACACGACGAACCGGCACGTCCTGCAGATTGCGTTTCCTGAAGTGCTCGGGCGCGTCTTCCGTCTCTACCCGACCGACGACGTGCCAGCCCGTCTCTACAACCTGCAGTGGGGATTCGACCAGGAGCCGTATGCCCTGACCCGGTTTGAGTCACAAGAACAGCCGGATGGAATCCACGACTATCACATCCCGATCGACGGGCAGATCGCGATCAAATCGACTGCGCCGGTGACGCTCACCGTCACCGGCTACGGTCAGGACGGTGTCGCGCTGGGCGGCTCCCACGTCTATACGCTGCCATCTACCGGCGGTGTCAAGGCCATGCTCAGCGCGCACACATTCCTGACACCGCAGAAGGGGCTGCTCTTCAAGTGGCTGTTCACCGCCTATGCCCCCTTCTGGCTCTATACCGAAGAGAGCTGGTTCACGATGCAGGGACTCAGTGGCGGACCGACGAGCAGGGTATTCGTCGCCGGCAACGATGATCTCGATACGGCCCGCGAAATGCGGGATGCGTCCCTTACAGCGAGCCGGATAGGCGGCGCCATCCGGAGCGTCTGATGGGCGGTTACAACTTCCTCACCCAGATCCGCGACAGAAGCGTGCGCGATGCGCTCAAGTCTCTGATCGATCGCGTGAACATGCTCGAGACCCAGGCCGCCACGATCGGGACGCTCACGAAACCACTCGACACCAACCTCAACGCAGCCAATCACCGCCTCACCGCAATCGCCAACCCGACGGCCGACACCGATGCCGTCAACTACATCACGCTCAAGCGCTACGTCGATGCCCGGCTGGTCGCCTCCGGCCTGACGGATGCCGCCGGCAATGCCGTCGCGCCCACCGACACCGACAACGGCCAGACCGCGGCAGGCATCGCGGCGGCCGGCGCCGACGGTCACCCGGCCGTGTCAGGGCTCACGGCCTATAACGCAGGTCTGATCATCGGCGGCGTCGCGCACGAGTTCCCCGCCCTGGTCGCACCGGCTGTGGACGAAGCGACATTTGACGCCAACCGGCTGGAGCTGCTCCGGCGCACGATCTGGCATTTGATCCTGTTTGGCTTCACGGCGGGCCGGCAACAGAACCCGAGCGGAGTGCTTTCGACCGACAAGATCGCGCTCATCGAAGACGGCAACATGCGGAGCTTCGACTTGTATACCGGGACGTTCGACGTGGGGATGACGGTGCAAGCCCTGCAGGTCTATCCACCGCATCTTTCAGCCGATGACGGGATTGCCGACTAGAATCAGCGCGATGGTCCGGATGGCCTGGCGATGATGGATCGCTACCGCGCGCGCCTGCTTCCGCCCGGGGAGTGGCACCGGCTCGATCCGCAGCTCACCCCTTCGCTCGATCCGCACCGTGCCCTCATCGTCGTTGTTGAAAACGAAACCGGCAACATCGTCGCCCGGTGGATGGCATTCGACACCGTCGCTCTCGAAGGGCTTTCGATCGATCCGGCCTACCAGAAGCATCCCGGCGTCGCGGCCCGGCTGATGCAGGCCATGACCGCCGCGCTGGTCGAGCGTAACATTCCCCAGGCGATTACGATGATCACCGCGCCCGAGGTCGAACGGCTCGCCGGGCGGCACGGATTGACTCCCGCGCCCGGCCGGCTCTGGGTGCTCGATCTGCGTGGGTTGCTCGAAGGCGGACACGAAAGGACAGGCTGACTATGCCGGCTGTTCCGTTCATCGTGCAGGGCGGCCTGGCGGCCGGGTCCGCCATCGCCGGGCACTACGCCAGCAAGTCGGCGGCAGCCGGCGCCATGAATCGCTCCCCGGAAGAGCAGGCCGCCCTCGCCCGGCAGAGTCAGGCCGCCACACAGTCCGCGCAGTTCGGCAACCAGTTCAGCAGTCTTGCGCTGCCCCGCGTCGGCCAGGCGCTCAACTACTACGGCACGCTTCTTGGCGGCAACCGCGCCGCCATCCGCGGCGCCGTCGCACCTGAGACACAGGACATCAACGAAGCCTACCGGGGGGCCGATACCAGCCTCGGCCGGACCTACATCCAGGGCGGCCAGCGCGAGCAGGCGCTCGCCGAGAACGCGCGCGCGAAGGCCGGTCAAATCTCTCGGCTCATCGGTGGCGTGCGTCCGATGGCGGCACAGGGGCTCAGCCAGCTGGGCCTCGGTGCGGCGCAGGCCGGCCAGCAGCAGCAATACATCGGCGGACTGCTCAACCAGGGGCTGCTGCAGCAGGGCTTCCAGAACCGGCTCCTGGGACAGCAGGCCGGGGCGAATGCCGCGGGGCAGTGGGGCGGGCTGTTCGCGCGGCTGTCGAGCGCGCTCGGGCCGCTCGGGCAGAAGAACGCAGGGACCGGAGGGACCACCAGTGGGAAAGGTCCAGCTATCCCGAGCTACTTCTTCAATCCGAGCACGCCGACCGCTGAAGGGCAGGGTGACTTCTACCAGCCGACAGGCGCGTGGGGGTAGGAGGAAGTCGAGGGAGTAGACGATGGCTGACGGGCAAGGCGGCGGCGGCGGGCAAGGCGGCGGCGGCGACTTCTCAGCCTACGGCTGGGGCCAATCCCTCTCGGACATGCTCGGCGGGTATCTCTCCGAGACCGACAAGATCCACCAGGAGAACGAGCAGCGCAACCAGTTCAACGCGCAGCTCGAACAGCGCGCGCTCGAGCATCTCGCCACCTCCGACGAGCCGACAATCCGGGCGTCAGCCGTCACCGCCATGCTCACGCCACGCAAGGCGGGTCCGGGCGTCTTTGCGAAGTGGTTCAACCAGCAGCAGGCGCATCCGGCCTTCGACCAGGTGCAGACCATCCTCGGCCAATCGGGTCAGTCACCGTGGCTGACACCGGCGGGGAAAGCCTCGGCGGAGTACGAAGGCGCAACACTCGGGAGGACGAAAGGGATCTTCGGCGCCTACAAGCAGTACACCGGGCAGGAGCCGCCGCAGGGGTTTGTCGAACGGACCCTGCAATCAATGGCCGGCGGCGCCCAACGCAACCTGCCGCTGCAGTCCGGCAACATCGGACGCAAGGGACCGGACGGGAAGGTCGTCTACGAGCCCGGTTTCTTCGATCCGTCGAGCGGCGAGTATTACGACCAGAGCTACACGCCGGTGTTCGACGCCGTCGACTTCCGGCGCACACAGACCGGTTCGTCCGGTGCCGGCGACTACATCTGGCGGCAGCGAGCCGACGGCAAGTACGACGTCCTGCACAAGAGCGATCCGACCACGGTCCTCGGCACGACTGACCAGCCCTATCTGATGCCGCCCGGGCCGGCGCCTCTGCTCCTGCAGCCAGGACCGAGCGGCGAGCCGGCGCAGACCGTCGTCGGCGGACGCAAACCGGGTGAAGCCGCGGTCGCCACACCTGTTCCCGGCACCGGCCGCGCCCCTGAATCGCTCCGCCAGACCTACGACCGGCTGAACAATCTCAAGAAGGAAATCGAAGCCGGCGCGCAGAAGGAAGACCCGAACATCCTCGGCCGTGATCGCTCGGTCTGGGAGCCGGCCCTCGAGTTCTATGCACGGAAGAACGGCTACCAGAGCTACGGCTGGATCGTCGATCAGCTGAAGCAGATCGACGAGCAGCTGCGGCAGCGCCCGCAGGACCAACAACAGCCGCAGGCCGGCGGACCACCTCCCGGTCCGATCACACAGACGGCAGCTGCAGGTGGACGAGGCGGACGAGGCGGACGGACTGCACCAGCAACAGCAGGCGCCGGCCGAGGAGCCAGTCAAGGCGCCGGCGCCGGACGCACCGGCAGCGCCACCACCACCGGCTTGTCGAACATCGACGTGCAGAAGGTGCTGGAGCTGCTGCGGCAGCCGAAGCCGCAGGGGCAACCGCAGGGGCAGCAGCCGCAGCCATGAGCCGCGCGATCAACGACCTCGCCCCCCGCTTCCGTCCCATCGCGTGTGAGCTGCTCGCCCGGATCGTGGAAGCCGGCATCCCGGTCCTCATCGTCGAGACGCTCCGGACGCCGGAGCAGCACGCGATCAATCTCGCCAACGGCACGAGCTGGACGGAGCATTCGAAGCATCTCGACGGCCTGGCGATCGATCTCTGTCCCTACAAACTCTATGACCTGCACGGTCCCGACAAGTTGGAATGGCGGACCGACGATCCGGTGTGGGCGGTGATGGCGACGATCGGTCGAAAGCTCGGGCTGCGGTGCGGCTTCGACTGGAAGCAGAAAGACTGCGGCCACTTTGAGTTCGTCGATCCGCCCGGGAAGCACGCCTGATGCCGCCGCAGCTACCCGAGGGACCGAAGCGCACCGAGGACATCGACCTCAGTCAGAATCCGCTCGCCTCCGCCGAAGACTTCGCGCGCGTGATGCGGCAGCTGTATCCCAGCCTGGCCGCCGAGCCAAACGATTACCGGCTGACGCACGCGATTCTCCAGGTCAAGCCGGAGTTCCGCGCGCATGTCGTCGATCCCGGCGGCGAGGAGGATCTCGGGCTCATCGGGCCGCCACCGCCGCCGATCGCCGCGCCCGGCGAGCCGGCACCGAAGCCCGAGACCACCCGGCTCTCGAAAGCCGAAGAGACCCGGTTCCAGAAGTGGGCGGCCGCCAACAAGATCACCGACCTCGATCATCCACAGAGCTTCTACGACTACCGCGGTTACTGGAAATCGACCGGCGGCAAGCCTCGCAAACCCGGCGACCACTTTCCCGACACGTTCAAGCAGCACGGCCATCCGACCTTCTCGGTCGAATCGCAATACGCCACGCCGAACGACCCGACCGCCGGGCGGTGGCTCGGACCGCCTGGAGAGGAGCGGTATCAGGGACCAGGCGGCGAGATCCAGCCGGAAGGGATTCCGAACCCGACGCAGTTCGAATATCCGGTCGAGGGGCTGGCGGGCGTCGAGCAGCGGACCCGTGCGTTCGTCGATCGGCTCGGCACTCCTGGCCGCCCGCGCGTCGATCCTCGCACCGGGCTGACCTACCAGCCGCGAGTACCGTTCGCCAGCACCCTGGCAACACCCGTGACGGGTGCGCTCCACGCCGGAGCAGAGCTCGGCGCCATCAACCTGCCGCCGCCGCCGCCAGGCTTGTTGAGCACGCCACCATCGCCGCAGGAGTACCGCCGCCTGCTCGGGCAGCCACAGAGCTACGCCGACATCATCGCGGCCAGCAACGCCGCGGCGGCAAACCCGCCACCGCCGCCGCAGACCGGTTCAGAAGTCGCGGGCCATCTCGCCGGTGCCGCGCAAGGCGGGCTGGAGATGATGACACTCCTCATTCCAGAGGGGCTCGCCGCCGCACCCGCAAAGACACTCGCCGGCCTCGCCATCGGCATCCCGCTGTATCACGCACAGCACGCGGCGGGTGAAGCGCTCGGCATCTCACCCGGCTACAACGACCTGCAGGCCACGCTCGGATCGATTGTGGGCGGCTGGCTCGGCGCCGAACGGATCGGCGGCCCGCTCGGACGGGGGATCGAGTACCGACACAACCTGCGCGACTACCGGCGGAGCCTGCCCGAAGCGCGCGCGCAGATCACCGCCGAGTGGCAGTCAGCCATTCAGGATGCGGCGAGGGAAGCCAACTTCGCGGCTGCCCAGAAGATTGCGGTCGAGCGCGGCCGGCGCGGCGCCTGGCTGGGTCAGTTCGATCTCGATACGCAGGCCGGGCTGGATGACCTGCACAGTCTCACGCCGGAGGAAGCCGCAACTCTCCCGGAGCACTACTGGCAGCGCTGGCTCACGGCCAACACGCCGGCGGAGGTCACACGCGAGACGATCCCGGCGGCCAACCGCGTCATCCGCGCCGATCAGCTCCGCAAGTCTGCAGACGAAGTCGGCGACCTCACCACCGCAACCAAGGCCCTCTACGACCGAGCCGAGCGCCTGGCGAAGCTGAACGCCGCTCGAGGTCTCCAAACAACCGATCCCAGCCAGACCTACGACCCCACGACACGCGAACCGAGAACCCCGTTCGAATACTTCGACCGGCTGAGGACGCTCACCGGCCAGCAGGCGCTGCCCGGCTACCAGCATCTGTCCGACTACCTCGACATCTTCCAGAAGATGAGCGTCGAGCAGCAGCGGCAGGTCGCTGCGGGCTGGGAGTATCCGGGTGCGGAGAAGTACTACCCGGAGTGGCCGCCGCCGGGCGCGCCGCCGCCTGGATCGAACGGGCCAGAAGGCGGCACGGGCGGCACGGGCGGCACACCACCGACACCACCAGGCACCACCGGTGGTCCTCCGACTCCGCCTGAGCCGCCGACCAGTGCCGGTCCGCCCCCGCCGTTCGACCTCACCCCGCCCGGCGAGACGCAGGAGCAGCCGCGGCTGCCCTTCGAGCGACGCTCCCGACTCCGCGAGCAGCGCAGCTACCTCGCCGCGTATCGCTATACCGCCGGCCGGATGGCCGACGAGATGGAGAACGTGATCTACGAGAGAGGTGGGCTGGTCAACGACCACCTGACCGGGAACTACTACTACGTGCCGCCCACGCCAGGGTCGCCGATCTACCACGACGTCGTCGGACGCGAGACGCGCAACCCGCCCAGCCGGAACTACATCACCTCGATCATGCGGGCGTTCGCCGACAGCGGCGGGGCGCGGTCGTCAGACGGCCTCGACACGATGACCTTGTCGCGCCTGCGGCAGAATCTCGGCTTCAAGACCGACCTCTCGGCGAGAAAGGCTTACGACAACTGGGCTGACGACGTGCACCGTGTCGTGGATCAGAGGGCCCGGCAGATCCACGCGGATCCCAGCTACAACTTTCTGGGGCAGGAGGGGCGGGCGCCGGAGCCTCCCACTCCACCTCCTACGCCGCCGCCCGGGCCGATCGCCGAAGAGAAGATCCCCGAATTCATGCAGGGGACCGAGCCGCCGGAGGAGACCGACGAGCCTGGGGTGAGCGGCGCTCGCGTCGAAGGCCCGCCAGGCTATCTCCCCGGCGAAGGACGCATCCGTCTGGGTGGCGTCAGCGCCCGCGGTGCCAACATCCTTGGCACATCGCTCTACGAGCACGAAATGTTCGAGACGGTCGCACGCGAACTGCTCCAGAACGCGCTCGACGAGCCCACCAGCCACGTTGTCGTCCGCATGTCAGCTGGCAACGCACAGACAACGCCGTGGCTTGAAGTGCATGACGATGGTCCTGGAATGACGCTCGATGAGCTCGAAACCGTTTTCTCCAACGCCTTCGAGAGCGGCAAGGGCAGCGACGTCAGTGCCAGCGGCGGCTTCGGGATCGCGAAGATGGCGCCGCTCAAGGGAGCGAAGAGCTTCCAGGTGACGTCAATCGTTGACGAACGGGTTCCACCGGAACAGCAGCAGGCGACTGGCTGGCGCCGTATTGTTGACGCGTTGGGTGTGCCGACGGCGTTTGAACGCGTCATCCGAATGAAGCACACCTGGATCGGGACGAGCGAAACCGTTGCCGGCGAGGCCGGTACGGAGCGCACGTCCGTTCAGGTCGCCAATGATGTGCCGACCGGCGTCAGCGTCAAATCCTGGTTCCCGATGAATTCAGTCAGCCGGTCGCACCTGGCGCGTGTCGTCAACCGGCTCTACTCGATCGTCGGCCACTCGGCGAACCTGCCGCAGCGCGTCCGCTTTGAGATCCATGAACCGCTCGACTATCCGCAGGGCCAGATCAACATTCGTGGCAAGGATGTCGAGCCGCCGGCTCCCGGCAACATGCAGCCGATCGAAACCCGGTCGGCGCCATTCGGCGAAACCGTGCTCTACAAGCCACGCGAGGTGGTGACACAACCGGGCCTGACGTCCACGCCCGGCGGCGCGCCGACCTACGAGCCGAACATCATCGCACCCCGCACAGGCGTCGACGTGCACGTCCTCAACAATGGCCGCTACGCCTTCACCGATACGGTCGGCACCGGGCTCGGCTCACCGGAGTTCCAGCTCCCGAAAGCCGTCGTCGTCGACATGCGGGTCAACATCCCGGAGGGGCAGGAGGGCTACCCGTTCACGGCCAGCCGCGACCGTCTACGCTGGCAGGCCCAGAGTGCCGTGACTGACTTCGTCCGAGAGACAGTCATCGCCCCGGCCAGGCAGTTCTATCTGGAGGCGATCAACCAGGCATTCGACAACATCCCGACGCTGCCGGGCACTGGATCGGTCATCTATGACGTCGGTAAGCGCTACACACCGGCCGAATACGCCGAGGTCACCAACCACCCCTACATCCGCGGCTTCGCTCGAGTTGTCGAGGATGGCGTCCGCGAACTGTCCGCCCATCTCTACCCGGACCGCGCCGGCCAGGTGAAGAAGACCGGCCTGCTGTTCCAACGCGATGATCGCGGCAGCAGCCTCGGCGGCCTGAACATCAAGCGTACGCCGGCCAACACCGATTCAGAGATCGCGATCACCGTCAACCCCTTCACGCCGTTCTTCCATGACAGCCCGGAGAACGTCAGTGTCGAGCAGATGGCCGGTGAGCTCTGGCACCTGATCCTGCACGAGACGACACACGTCAAAGTACGATCAGAGGGTGCGGGCTTCACATTTGAAGAGGTCGTCAACCAGGGCAAGGCCAAACTCATCGAACGTCACTATCTACCGCAGCTCGAAGCGCTGCTGAAAGACACGGTCTACGATGCGCTCGAACCCACCGAGTACCCCTACGGCACAAGAGGCACGTACCGTCCAGACTTTACTCAGCTCCATGAGCGATTCCTTGAGAGTCGACGGCGCGTTGCGGGCCAGCCTGACCCTCTCTTCGATGCTCAAGGTCAATCAACAGGATCCGCGGCTGAACTCCGAGGCGAAGGCGGCGATGCGGCGGATCGTGGGCCAGGTGGCGGAGAAGCTGAATTTGCAGGTGCCGGGGCTGAACGTCCCGGCGGTGAGCCAGAACCAGAGTCAGCGCCAGCCACCGAGCCCGGAGCCGAGCGGCCCGCCGCCGCCCCTGTAGGCGAGGGCGAAGGCGAGGCAGCGGCAGGCGCGCCGCCACCACCCGTCACCGAGGAGCAGCCCTCTCTCCCCGGCGCCGAATCAGTTCGTTCGACCGAGAACCCGACCCCCGAGTTCGAAGCCCCCTTCTCGCTCACGCCAGAGACCGCCGAACCGTCCACTCCAGCCGGCAGCAAGCAGCCCACTCTCTTCGAGCGGCTCAAAGGCGAGGAAGGCCACCTCATTCTCAACGCCAGCCCGACCAAGTCCTCGATGTCGCGCTGGCTCGATCGCAACCGGGACGAGCACGGTGACACCGACTGGTTCCAGCAGGCTGAGGACGCGCTCAGAAGCGGCGACCCGGAGACCGCCTGGCACATCGCCGGCATCGCGGCGGCTCAATCGCAGGGCGGTCCGGTCGCCGCCACACCGCTCTCAGGCCAGACCCGCGAGAGCGCGCGCGACAGCCCGCCGCTCGATCCGAAATCCCCTGAAGGCAAGGCAGCACGCGCGCGCGCCGAGGCGCTCCTGGGCAAGCCGCTCCCGAAAAACGTCGGCGTCAACGCCGCGGGCTACGTCGTCTTCGGCACCGGGAAGAAGCTGCGTGCGCTCACCGCGCCGGCCACCGATCTGCTCCTCGGCCGGCAGCCGGTGAAGTCGATCATCGACGCGGCTGACCCACAAAAAATCGTCCTGGTCGAAGGCAACCGGGACACACAACTCAGGCTCTATCGGCAAATCGCCGACCAGATCATCAGCTCGATGCCGCGCGACGTGACCAACGCGCTGACCGACCTCCTCGACATCAAGGATCCGACCGAGCTGGCGAAGCACTACACCCGGACCGTCTCGAGCTGGGGCCGTGGCCTCCGGATGCTCAAGGACTGGCAGGACGCCAACTGGCAGTCGATCATCCATCTGACGGAGGAAGGGCTCGGCGGCGACGTCATCCCGATGGGCGCCGACACGGCGAGCGCCTTCACCCGCTGGTTCTACGAGGAAGCGACGCCAGCCCAGATCGCCGACTGGGAGAAGGTCAGCGGCTTCAAGTGGCCGGACAACCTCCGGCTGGAAGGCGAGCAGCGCACCCGCAGCCGTGCGGCCGAGACCTATCTCAAACGGTGGTGGACCCGGAACGAGCAGCGGCGGGCACGCCGCGACGCGACGGCGAAGACCCTTGCCGAGATTGCCGGCGACAACGCCATCGATCGCGCGGTGCTCCAGAGCGCGCTCGAACCGGCGGGCGCGAAATCACGCGGCACGCTCGACGCGGTCGAGAACACCAGCCGTGCCTTCTCGATCAGTCAGGTAGCGACGATGATCCGCAACAGCTGGACGCAAGGCGGACGCTACGGCACCGGCGTCCTCGACGACACGCTGGGCGGAATCATCTCGATGGGCCTGGGCGACATGGCGAACGCCGAGCGGCTGCTCACGCGCGCACGCGAGACAGCGGTGAACGTCGTCCGGCCCGGGACATCTGCTCTCCCGCTCCTCAAGCACCCGTGGGAGAACAGCCTGCAGGCGATCTACGACTTCACCGCCGAGCGCCTCAAAGACCTGCCGGAGGGCGATGCCAGGCGGACGCTCGGCGTCCTCGACGAGTTCTCGCCGCGCGCCGCCACCTTCCTCGGCAGCCTCACGCTCGAGCAGGGCGGCGAAGGCGTCCCGGGCAAGGGACCGGTCTCAAAGAACTGGTTCCTCAACAAGCTGCTCGATCCGCGTGTCCGGAATGTCGTCACGGTCCTCAACCGCGTGCAGGAGTTCACCTTCCGCGGCATGGTCTTCGACGCGACGATGCGCGAGCAGCTCCGGGCGCTCGGGCACGACCCCGACGAGGCGCTCGCCGGCGATCCCCGCGAGACGCTCATCGATCTGCTGGGCGAGAAGCAGGTCGACCGCATGGTCGGCGCTGCGGTTGCGCGCTCGCTCGACTACACCTTCGCCGCCAATCCCTACCCGGGATCGATCCCGGCGCAGATCATGGAAATCTTCACCGGCAAGGCGTGGAGCCCGCTCGCCCGGATCGGCTATCCGTTCCCGCGCTTCAACCTGGTGAACGCGCCGCGCTTCCTCTGGGACCACGCCCCCGGCGCCTTCGTTATCGACCTGCCGGCGCGCTACGCCAGTCTCCTCAGCGGCGGCAAGGGCATCGGCCGGCTCGCCCGCGGCATGGAGGGCGCCCAGATCGAGCGGGAGTTCCTGCCGAAACTGAACGCGAACATCGGCCAGGCCGAGTACGACATGGCGACGGCGCAGTCCGACTTCGTCAAGGCCAGGGTCGACGCCCGGCAGGCGGCCAGGCAGCTGAAGGTCATGACACGCAAGGCCGAGCAGCAGGGGATGTTCCCCGAGCTGCACCAGGATCTGATGGACCTGCACGCGCGCCTGATGGAGCGGGTCAAGGCCGGCGAAGAAGCACAGGGCCGTCACCGCCGTGCGGTCGACGAGCTCAGAAACTTCCGCGCGCAGGAGAAAGTCCTCAACGAGAAGCTGATCAAGATCAAGGAGATCGGCGCGCCGGCGTCGATGGCCGAGTACTGGGCGCGGCAGGCGACCGGCGCATCCATGTTCATCGCCGCCTACACGATGCGGGACCAGGAGGGCCAGGAAGATACGAAGTGGTACGAGTACAAAGTCGGCGACCACACGATCGACCTGCGCCCGTTCGCACCGTTCGTGCAGTATCTCCTCCCCGCGGACATCGTCCGGTCGGTCTACAAGGAGACCGACTGGGACGAGGCGCACGACCACGTCGCCGACTACTACAGCCAGTACCCGGACCGGAAGGGGAACCCGTTCTTCGCCGCTGAAGCCTGGGCGAACGCGCTCGAGCAGTCGTATCACGGCAAGTACACGCCCGGCGCGCTCGGCCGCGAAGGCGCCGCCGCATTCCTGTCGATGAGCCCGGCCGCCGGCCTGACCTCCAGCCTGATCGACCTGGTGCTCGGCCGCTGGGAAGGCACGCCGCGCGAAGGCATCGTGCAGAAGGCGAGCGGGGTGCTCCTCGGCGTCATCGGCCAGTTCCTCGGCCGCTTCTCGGTGCCGGCGCAGATGCCGAAGGACGTCATCGGCCAGTTCAGCGAGGAGGAGGCCAAGGCCCGGATCCCGCAGGAGACGACCGTCGAGAACCCGCACATCACGGCGCCGGCCTACGAGCCGTTCCTCAGCCACATCCCGTTTGCCAGCCGCGCGATCCCTGAGAAGGTGAGCCCGCTCACCGGCGAGCCGATGCGGGCCGTGAACCCGATCCTCCGGGTCACCGCCGGACTGACCGAGCGCGAGCGCAACCGCTTCGACGCCGAGATCAACCGGACGGGTATCTCCTACGCGGCGATGGTCCCGAGACAAATAGGCGACCGGGAGATCGACAACGTCGTGGCGAAGAAGTTTGCCGAGGTGCTGGCGGATAAGATCGGGCCGAAGCTGCTCGACAACGAGAAGTACCTGAGCGCGACGCCAGACGTGCAGCGCACCTTCATCTCGAAATACATCGGCCGGGCGAAGCTCAAAGCCTATGTCGAGGCAGGAAAAGAACTCGACCTCACCGCCCGCGAGACGATGCAGAAGCTGGGCCCGCGCGCGGTGGAGCAGCGGCGCGAGATGATCCGGCACTGGCTCGACACGCTGAAGAAGGAGACGCTCGAGGACCACCCGGGAGCAGGAGGGCCGGCGGCGAGTGCGCCGGGGGAGCCGGGAGAGCCGATTCCGGAGCCGTTTCTGTCGGGGGACATCCCAGGCGTAGGAGGACCGCCACGCGGATTAGGTGGTCCGCCTCCGCCGCTCTAGGGTTACTTCGCAGTTACCGCAGTTACTTCGCAGTTACTTCGCCATCCCCAGCGACAGGATCTTCAGAATCAGCGGCGTCGCGCTCTCCTCGACCTTCTTCGCGGTCTGCTCGGCGTCCTTCACGACCTGATTGATCTGGCTCTGGATTTTTTCGGTGTCGTCCTTCTGCTCTTGACGCAGCTGCTCAACGGCGTAGAGTAGTTGATCGAGCTTCGCGTTCACCGCCGCGAGATCGGTTGATCCGGTGGGCTGAGGCTCTGACGGGCTGACTGGAGCCGGCATCGGTACCGGTGGCAGGGTAGGCAGTGCCGGCTCCAGCGGCGGCGGCTCGCGCCAGTCACTCGCCAGCCGCCTCCCCGGTTGAATCATCCAGTGCGGCGTCGACGGTCCCTCTCGTCCCGCTCCCAGCACATCGACCACCGTCCCGTCGCGATACATGATCGCGTCGACCGCGAACCCCCGACAGTTGTTCCCGCCTTTGGCAATCAGCCCCGCTCCCTCCGCTGCAAGAGCAATCGCGACCCGGCGCGTCACTTCCCAGCGGTTGCACTCCGGCTGGCTTGGGTCCGGTCCGGGCGCGTCCGGATCGAGGTGGAGTTCGTTGACGACCTGCGCCTTTGCGGCGGCGACGATGTCGGTGTGATCGATCGCGTGATCGATCGCTTGCAGGCCAAAGGGGTAAGCCGGCGTCGCCCAGAGCAGCCCGACGACCAGGACGAGCCACGCCAGCAGCATCAGGACGACGGCGTCCCAAGGGTTGTCGCCAAATCGGTGAGATCCTCCCATTGATCCTCTTCCTCCGGCAGATGAAAGGGTTCGCGGACCGGACTCGATGGAACCTTGTCCATCGGCGTGATGTCAACGTCTTCCATTCGTCCCCAGTCCCGGCCGATCTTCAACGCGACGTCGATCCGGAGCGAGTCGCCGATACCCCACACTGCCGGGCACGGCTGGCGCCACTCCGGCCGGCGCATGACGTCGACCGCGCGTCGAATCAGCCGGTCGCACGCCTGGTCCGGACACTCGAACAGCATCGAGTCGTGGATCGGCATCCGGAACGGCGTCCTGCCGTAGTAGAGGTCGCCGATAAAATCCTCGCTTTCCGGATGCAGCAGGTCGAGCTGCGCCTCCTTCAGCCGCCCCGCCGCGATCGACTGCGGGTAGAAGGCAATCGCGCGCTTCGCATCCTCGCCCTGGATGACTTTGAACGGCCGGCTGTTCAACAGGACGATTCCCTTGGGTCGGCCGCTGGCGTCAATCAGCCCGCGCTTCTGTGCCCACGCGACCGCCTTGCGGTACTCCATCTGCGCCAGCGGCTTGTAACCGAGCACGCCCCAGAACCAGTGGCGGTAGCCATACGGGTGGTGCCTGCCTGAGCGCGTCAGCAGGTCGTGGTCGTCTATCGGCGGGCCGCCGAGATAGCCCAGGCGCTGCGCGGTGTCCTTGACCCAGTCGTGAAACTCCTTCAGCTTCGGCGCGACGGCGTAGTAGAGCGCCTGCACTTCCTCGGCGTCTCTCAGTGCCGGGTAGACGTCGGGGAACTGCTTCCACATCCCAAACGAGGTCAGCCCATACGCATTGCCGTGGACGCAGCGCTTCGCCTTGTCGTAGGTGAGCGGGTGCTTCTTCTTGATCTCCTTGAAGTAGAGACTGAGGTCGGCGTTGCTCCACCCGAGCGAAGCCGGCTTGCCGAGTAAGTGACTCGCCAGGTAGGCGTGCACACCGAGATAGGCGAGCCGGATGTAGTCGGGGTCGCCCATCATCCAGCCGGTCTCGATGGCTTCGATCCCGGAGTAGTCAATTTCTATGAGTCGGCATCCAGGCGCGGCGACGACGCAGTGCCGGAACCCCGCAGCGAGACTATCCGGACCGGTCTTGTCCGCGACGACGTTCTGCAGGTTCGGGTTGACGCAGCTGTCGCGCAGCGTCGACGGCCGGTGCGTGATCCAGGGGTGCAGCCGGTTGTCGCTCCAGATCCGCTTCCGCGCACCTATCACGTAGGTCGCGTCGACCTTCTTGACTGCCTTGTAGTCGAGGATGTCTCGATACACCGGGTTGCCGGTTTTCTTCCACAGCTTGTGGAGCGTCTCTTTGTTGCCGGTGTCTCTCCGGGTCTTCTTCGCCTTGCCCGGCTCCTCGCCAGAGTCTCGAATGAACCGGATGATCTGCTGGCTGGCGTCGGGGTTGAACGGGAGCTGCCAGAACCAGCGGCGCTCGCGCCTGACGACTGTGACGACCTCCGGCTTCGGCGGCTGCCCGTCGGTGAACAGGTCCGGCTCGACCAGATATTTCGGGCACTTGTGCTTCGGCCCGACGCCCTTCTCCTTGCCGCAGGTCTTGCAGACCTTCACGGCGACGTCGATGGCGCGCTCGACGAGCGTGATCCGTTCGGCCAGGTAGTCGGCCTTCGCGGTGTCGCCTTTCTCACGCGCCTTGCCGAAGAGCCCGGCCGGTGGCGTCGGCGGCTCGCCATTCGGTCCGGATTCAGGCTTCAGCTCGTACCCTCCCTTCGGCTTGAGCGTCCCGGCGATGTCCGAGTCACCGAGCGCCGCCAGGCGGGTTGCTGCTTCGCCCTGGAGCTTGTCGTGGAAGGCATCCAGCGTCGGGACATCAATCAGCAGCCCGACGTCGTGCGCCGGCCTGAGACAGTACTGCTCCCGTAGATGCGTGTGCCGGTAGAACGCTTCCCACATCCCTGCATCGAGTAAATCCTTCACGATGCCGTGGCCGCAGCGGACCGTGTGGATGCCGTCCCAGACGCCGTACTCGGCTTCCTTGCCCTTCTGCTTGCCCAGGTGCTTCCAGGCCCTGCAGACCGAATAGAGCGGCGCCCAGAAGCCCAGCCCCAGAGGGACGTCGCTCTGCAGGTGATGCGCGGCCCACATCAGATCCCAGATCTCACCCCGGCCGATGACCTGATGTCCGGCGAGCCGCAGCCGTGGCTCGTCATACGCCTTGTGCCACATCAGGACGGTGCCGGCCTGAGCCAGCAGGTCGTTGATGAACGGGATGTACGGTCCCTCGTAGGGCACCGTCATGCCCTCGTCGCTGCGGTAGGCAAAATTGACCCGGTCGATTTTGGTCGAGGTATCAGTCGTCGTGAGCTCGCCTTCGTCCCGGCCGCCGGCTTTGTCCGGCGTCTCGATGTCGACCGCGAGCCAGACGCCTTCGGGGTTGCGCTTCAGCTCCTCGAGGTAGACCGACGCCCAGAACCTGAAGGCGAGCGGCGAGGGATCGAGGTGCAGCGTCGCTTTTGGAATGAGCGGCGCGACCGGTGAGCCAGGGCCGCCGCGGGCGATCGACCTGGCGCGCTCGAGATCGAACCGGACGACGTCGGTGAGGTTCGTCGCGCCGCGCTGGATGTAGCTCGGATGGTAAGTCGGGACCACGAACTTGCCGGCGGCCGGCCCGTATTCCGCCTGCTGCACGGTCCCGTGGAAGTCCTGCACGCGCACGCCCTCGACCCCCCAGAGGTCGAGCACCTGCCGGAGTGCAACAGCTCCCAAGGTGACGATGACCTGGTGCGGCTCGGCGAGGATCGGCGAGAGGTATTGCGAGCAGTGCGACAAGGCGGAGTGCTGCCACGGCGCGCCGTCGAGCCAGTCACCGGGCGGCTGGCAGGCGACGCAGTTGTGGATGCGGACCGTGTCGCGGTTGATGCCCGCACGCTGGAGCAGTCGACTGAGCGTGCCACCCGCAGCGCCTACGAACGGCAGCCCGGTGATCGCCTCGGCCGTGCCGAGCCCTTCACCGACGAAGAGGATGGGCGAGGTCGGCGGGCCGACCGGGTAGGAGAAGCCGAAGCCTTTCTCATACAGGGTGCAGGATTCACAACTCGGAGGCTTGGCGAACTTCGGCTGGCGCATGGGCAGTTACGGACGCTTCTCTTTTCGCCATCGTCGAAGGACTGCTGCAATCCACTGCCGGAGTTGCTGGTTGCCGTCGACTTTCCATCGGCGCGGATACTTCTTCACGGCGTCTCCTCCGGCGGCGCGGCGCCGGCGGGCTGCTTCTTCGGCGTCGCGGCCTTCACCATGCCATCGTGCTCAAGGGCCATCCGAACTCTGGCGATCGTGTTCGCGAAGTACACCGACCGTGCGTCCGCGAGGTCGGCGGCCACGACAATGACCCGGCGCCCGTTGCCGATGTCGAACACGACCGCTTGCTGATCGTCGCTCACGGCTCCTCCGGTGCGGCGGCGCGGGCGGGGTCGTTCGGGGTAATCAAGCCACTCCACCGAAACAGCCAGTACGCGAAGGCGTAGACTTCATCGTCTGGTTCGCATGACAGGCTGGCTCCGCCATAAGGTCATCGCCTGGTCTAAGAGTGCACGCGCGGTCGGGTCCATACACGCAATCATGATCGGACCGGCATGGCGGATCGAATGATTGCCGACCATCGACTCCCCTGCGGGCGTCGGCGCGGGCGGCGTCCACGTCGGCAGCCCGAGATACGTCCGCGTGTCGTGACAGAGCTGGCATTCGCAGCGCGTCGACATTCCTTCCTGATCGGCGGCTTGGCAGTGATTGTCGAGGTACCGCTTGAGCAGCTTGTCCGCTCCATCCTCCCCGGCCGGCCCCGTGCGCAGGGCGGCCTCGACTTCGGCCCACGGCACCCACGGCCCTTGCGCCTGCCGCTCAAAGACGGGTCGATCGCCCCATGCCGTCAACGTGAACCGCTGCTGCTCCAACCGCCGCAGGGGGTCGCTCATGGCGTTCGTTTCTCCAGGATTGTGGTGTTCGTCACAGTACCGCCAGTCTTCGATCGCGCCAGCGTCCATGGTCGGCCAATCGTCCTGATGGTCGGCAAAGCTCATGGCGTCTCCTCCGGCGCGGGGCCTTCCAGCAGACGCAGTAATCGGGCGGCTTCCTCGCGGCTGAGGGGGCTGGTCGCCGATTGGGCCATCCACGAAATCAGCGTGCCGATGGTCGCTTCGTGTCGCGCGACGCGCTGGGCTACGTCCGCGGACTCCCCCAGACGCGCCACGAGCAGGGCGTGCCATTCCGTGACGGCGCGATCCGCTAGGCGTTTCGTCTGCGCGCACGCGGTCAGCACGTCATCCCAGGTCGCGTGGTCGGTGAGGTCGAACACGGCGCGGAGCGCCGTCACCCAGCCATCCGGCGGCACCTGGTCGCGGCGTCTCGGCTGATCGTCGCTCACGGCTCCTCCGGTGCGGCGGCGCGGGCGTGAACATGGGGTTGCGCCGTGCGCCAGCAGTCGCCACAGAGTTCCGCGCCTGGGAGATCCGTCCAGCGCAGGCCACACCCGACACAGCGATGGTGGTGCGCGACATCCGGCGCGGCGGCGTGTGCCTCACAGAATGCCTCGTCGCGCGCCAGTGCCTCCATCGCCAGGCGCGGGATCGCGTGTGCGGACGCGCCGGTGGCGCTGAGGATGTCGCACAGGGCCTCCCGCAGCGCGTGGGCGCGCGCTTCATGGTCCGGCACCGCGCGCAGGGCGGCCTCCTCGACCAGCAATAACTCGTTGACGAGCGTGGAGAGCGCCTCGTCGACCAGCAATAACTCGTTGACGAGCGTGGAGAGCGCCTCGCCCCACCGTTCGCGCGCCACGGCATCGGCCTGGTGCAGCATCGGGGTGCTCCGAATATCGTCACGCAGATTTGCCAGCCGCGCGCGCAGGGGAATGCGTTCCATTTCATCATCGGTCAATGTCGGTTCGGTCATAACGTCTCCTGTAGCAGCGCGGCGAGGCGACCGACGAAGCATGTCGGCGCGTGCCCATCGACCTTCACGATGAATTCGCAGTAGCCGCAGCGGTCCTCGATCCCGGCAACCGATTCGGCGTCCACCAGCGCCGCGATCTTCGCGCGCAGCGCGTCATACCGGCCCGCCAGCATCTCGAAATCCCGAATCATCTGGGCCTGGGCGTCAGCGTCGATCATCAGGGCGTCTCCTGTTGGCAATCAGGGCACCCGTATACCGCGATCAGGTGACGACCGAGCCGATGATCGCAGGCGAGCGCCTCTCCGAGGGTGAAGTGCCGCTGCCCGCAGTCCCGACAGCGTGGAGTGTGCGTGTCCCGATCCGAGAGCCGATCCAGCGCCGCCGCGACCCCGACCGGGCGCGCGATGAACGACGGCGGACGAGTGAGTCTCCTCACGGCGTCTCCTCCGGCGTGGCGGGGCGGGCGGCTTCCAGCGCCCTCATCACATTCGACCGCAGTCCTGCGTGCTCGCAGAACCGGACGATGTGTTCCCACTGCACGAGTTCGTCGCGGCGATCGATCTGATCGGACGGCACTTTCGAGAGTCGCACGATGAGCCGCCGCGCCAGCATGTAGCAATCTTCAAGCGACATGCGATATTCGTTTTTGCCCTCCGGCGCCGCACGCAGGGCGGCCTCGACGTCGTTCGCGCAGTCGTCATAAGCGCTTATCCGGTCGGGTTCAACCCGCCACGCTGCAATCAGCGCCAGCAGCCGCGCGCGCAGGGGATCGATCACGGCGTCTTCAGCCCTCGATGCCAATACAGCACCTCGCTCCTCGGCGTCACCTTGAACCACCGGCCGCAGACCGGGCAGCAGCCGCGCATGTGCAGCCCGGTGTCGCGGATGTCGGTCGGGCGCATCCCGCTCCCTGCACAGCGGCTACCGGTCAGCCGGCGCCTCCCGATACGCGATCACCGTAAAGTAAAAGCCGTCCTCTGGCCCTTCGGTCAGCACCGCGAAGACGACGCCGCCTTCCTGCTCAATCGCGTTCAAGATCACGGCGAGATCCTCGTGACTGGTGACGTGCCGCACATACCAGTGTTTCAACGCGGCGCCTCTGCCGGCTTCGCCTGGCACTCCACGACCGAGTGAAACTCCGGCGCACCGCACCGCGACGTGTATGTCACGATGTCCTGGCCGACGGCGACGGTCATCGTGCAAGGAGTTGTCACGGTCGCGACGTACAGTTCGTGGGTGGTACTGTTCGCCGGGCAGTGGCCGCAGGCGTCCGGCGGCACCGCGAGCGCCAGCAGGAGCAGCGTCCAACTCAGCGCGCGCATCAGCAATACCGCAGCGTCACCAGGAACACCACTGCACCGAGCAGGAAGTAGGCGACCGGGTGGCTCGACAACTTCAGGTGGTCCGCCAACTCCGATAACTTCAGCACTGATAACTTCAGCACCGTCGTCTCAGCCCTCGAAGACAGGCGGCGGCCGGTTGTGCGCCCAGCCGATCGTGGCGGCGTAGCCGCAGGGGCAATCGACACCAAACTCCCAGGGCGATATGCGGGTCACCGCGACCGGACGGCGGCAGCGCTCGCAGGGTTCCTGCGCCGGCTGCACCCTGGACGGCTGCGGCTTCTGTGGCTCCTGTGGCTTCTGTGGCTCCTGCGGCTTCCCGACCTTAGTGGTGCCGGTCATACTTTCCAGCCCGGATGGCGTTCTGCGTGTCTCTGCCGACCGGCTTGAGCTGCGCCAGCTCCCAGGCTTCGCGCTTCCGGGCGCGGCGCAGGCGCCAGCGCAGGACGAGGCGGCGGAGCCAGCCGATCAACGCCATTACCAATTTTCATCCGGCACCCGACGCTGCACGTCCACAATCCCCGCCCGCAGCTCGGCATACGCATAGATCCGCAGCTTGTCGCCCATCATGTCGAGCACCTGCGGGATCATCGGCGCGACGTAGGTGATCTGCCCGTCCTCGGAGAAGACCGCCATGAAGGTGTCTCTAGGCTCGTTCAGGTTGCGCTGGATCTTCACCACGCCGGCCCACTGGAGCGGGCGCCACTGGAGATCCTGCTTGCGGACGCGCTTCTGCTCGGTCTGTGTCTTTCTCAGTGGCATTGGGTTGGCTCGCTCAGGCCCTTGGCTCGCTCAGGCCCATCGTGCCAGCTTCGGGTTGCTGCTGCACCGCATCGCGAACTGCTGCTCGGTCCCGACCAGCTTCAGCCCCTGCGGCGTCCGGCACCGGCTGAGCGCCGTGTACAACATCCCCGGCTGGCTCCAGAACTGGCTGTGGTAGACGACCTGCACCCTGTCCAACGTGAGCGACTGTGTCTTGTGCACGGTGCTGCCGTAGGCGACGCGAATCGGCATGTATCTCACCCAGCCGTCGACGTCCGCCCTGGGCGCCTTCACGCCTTTGTTGCCGGTCGCTGTCGATTTCTCCTTCATCACCTCGATGACGTCGACCTCCTCGCCGTTCCTCATGAGCTGCACCCGCGCAATGTGCGCGCTGGTCTGCCCGAGATAGTGGGCGAGATCGCCGTTGGCATACATGAGCGGCATCGGTCCGCGGTCGTCCGGTCCCTTCGGGTAGCGCCGGTTCGCCAGGAGCATCACCAGCGCGCCCGCCTTCAGCTCGAGCCGATCGGGAATGTGCTTCCACTCGCTTGCCTGCTTACCGTGCCGTTCGGCGACGTAGACGTCCGGCTTGGCGAGCAGCTGCAGCATCCGCAGCTTGTTGTGACGATCGACCTCGTCGTTCTTGGCGAAGATGGTCGTGCCGTCCCACTGGCTCTCCTGACTGCGACTGAGCCTGGATCCGAAGTAATCGAGCGCCGCCTTCCCGTCGCCACACCGCACCGCGTGGAGCGCCTTGAGGAAGGCCGGGTCGGTCTGGCGCCAGATTTTCATCAGCTTGAGCGTGTTCGACTCAAATCGATCCCACACGGGAGATTCGAACACGAACGGCGCGTTGACCGGCGGCAGCTGGAAGAAGTCGCCGACGATGGTCAGCCCGAGCGGGGTCTGGCCGTTCTCGACATACCACTCGTTGAGTCCTTCGATGCAGGTGACCAGGATGGTCAGCTGCTCGGCGTCCATCATCGAGACCTCGTCGACGATCAGCCGCTTGTAGCCAGAGTTATAGAGGCGCTTGAGAAACACGCCCAGGCGGCCGACTTCGTAGGCGCTCCGCAAGTCCCGGGTGTCGTAGAACATCAGGTTCGAGTTGATCGTCGTGACGCCTTCGCCGAGGTTCACCGCGGCGATGCCGGTGGTCGCCATCAGCAGCGCGTCGTCATACTCGGCCACGCGGTTCTGGATCAGGGTGGTCTTGCCGGTCCCGGCGACGCCGGAGATGTACTGGAAGACCGGCTCGGTCAGTGGGTCGAGCGACACGACGGGTTCGTCGGCGACGCTGGCTTCCGGAGTCACGGCAGCTGTGCCCTGACCATGCAGTCCTTGGCTTCGAGCAGCTTCCGGAGGCCCACGGTCCGCTCCGCTCCCGGCTGCACGTTCTCAACGGACCATTCGGCGAGGTCTTTGAATTCCGCCGAGATCTTCTGCAGATGATCCGGCAGGTGGGCATACTGGAAAAATTTCAGCAGACGTGCGGCTGGCTCGTCGATCATCGGCTCACCTCAATTTGACAAAGCTCGCTCTCGGCCCCTTCGCCGTCGTCGTCGGCACGAACGTCACCCGCGTCCCTTCCTCGATCCGGGTCCACGTCTCGTCGCCGACGCAGTCCGAGAGATGGAGGAAGTACTCCGTCCCGTCCTGGGCCTTGACGAACGCGAACCCTTTCTTGTCGATGCGGCGGATGACGATGCCGTCGATGCGCTCCTCGGCCTGCCCGGGCGCCGAATCGTGTCTTGGCATATCAGCTCTTGGCATCATGGTCGTCTCTGTCTCCGTCCGGCGGGTAATACTCGTCCGGCCCGGCCGGGCTGTCGTTGTCCTGCTTCGCGGCCATCTCTGTGAGTGCCTGATCCGGTTTCTTATCAGCATCGATCGGCTTCGGGTACACGATCGCCGTCAGCTCCTCGATCGGCGCGCCGCCAAACGCATTGAAGATGACGGTCGTCGTCAGCGTCAGCTGCCACAGGCCGGCGGGCTGGCGCGGGTCGACCACCGGCGCGACGTCGGCAATCGTGAAGACCAGCGGCAGGCGGGGATGGAACTCCGCCTTGACGCCGGGGAAGAGCGGGCGCCTGAATCTATCCAACAGGGGTGCGGCCTCGCGTGCCATACGGTTAGCCCTTTCTGCCCGGCCCATGAACGCGGGCCGCTTACCAGGTGAGATCGGCCGCGTCACCGTTTTCGCCGGGCGGGTGCTGCTCGGGGAGCACCTCGACGTTAGTGGTCCCATCGCCAGATGCGCCCGTCGGCGAGCCACCACCGCTCGGAGGGCGAGCCACACCACGCTTCTTCCCTGCTCCTGCCGGGGCTGCCGGCTTCTTCTTCTTCGGCTGCACGCGCGACTTGTTCGCGGGCCGGGCGACCTGCGCCGGCGGCGGTGGCGTATCGAGCCGTCCGCCAGGCGCATTCGCCGCCGGGTAGTTCGTGCCAACCATGACCTTCTGCTCCAGTGGCTCCACCTTCTCCGCCGGCTTTGCTGGCGTCGTCAGTTTCTTCTTCGCCTTCCGGTCGGCGAGCGCCGCCCGCACCAGCTCGAAGGCGACGCCGGCGAGCTCCAGGTTGGCAGTTTCGAAGAAGCGGAGGACCGAGCGGATCTGTGCCGCCGGGGTCGCCGCCTTGGGTCGAGGCATCGGTTACGTCCTTTCGTTGTGAACGGGGGGAACGCAGGTGAACTCCGTACGGAAGCACCTGCGCCACAGCCGCGTCTAGAACACGCCCCCCTGCTGACTCGCTGCTGGCTCGCTCGAACGGATTCGCTAGAACGGCACGTCGCTCAGCATCGCCTCGGTCGGCTTCAAGAACCGCTCAATCTGGAAGAACCCGCGCAGCTTCGCCTGGCACTTCTTGCAATAGGCCAGGTCGCTGTACCCACCCGGCTGCCCGTTCTGCGCCGGCAGCCGGAAGCTGCTCGTATAGAGGCGCTCGCCGCAGCCCTTCTGCCCGCTGGGGTCCAGCATCGAACCCCGCATCGTCGGGTCGCTGGGGTCGTGGACGTAGCGGACCTTCTCGGTGTTGCAGTAGGCGCTCAGGCCGTGCTCGGCCCGGAACACCTTGCCTGCGGCCCACTGCAGGCCGGCGATCCACTCGGAATTCTTCGTGAGCGGGCCGGTGTACTTCATCGACTCGCGGAGCAGGTACGCCATGTCTGAGACCAGCACGCGGGGTTCACCCTTCCTCGAGCGGTTCCGCGGCTGGTTGCTGATCGAGGTCGCGACCGGCTGGCCGTCCTCGGGCGTGCCGACCACGATCAGGGGGTCGTCCTTGTCGAACCGCACCCGGATGCGCTGGACGAGCAGCGCCTGCTGCGGGTTGGCCGGGTCCGCGACGGCGTTGCCCTGTGCGTCCTTGACGACCTCGTCGTAGGTCTCGACGAGTTGTGCGATCGTCGACGGGATGCGGAAGATGTGCGTGCCGGGGAAGAGCGGCGGCAGGCCGACTCCCCCCATCTGTTCGGGTAAGTCGCTCGGGACGTCGTCAGAAACTTCGTCCCGAATCTGAAGATTGTTGATCCCCCGCGGCCGCTGTTCGTCGTCGTGATTCGCCATCGTCTACGCTCCTGTTCCTGTTCTACTGTTGCCTACGTATTGACGCATTCTGCGCGTTGCGTGCGCCGTCGCCGTTCCGATTGTCGGTGGCAAGTCCGACAGCGACGCGCGCCGGTTTGCCGATGCCACGTATTCAGGGAATCGTAGGGGTGTCCTTCAGGGCAGTGTGTCTTCCGTGCGTTGATCGCTGAGAAGCCGACGCCGCGCAGCAGGTTGATCTTCTGTGTCACCGGCTCGACGTGCGTCGGATTGATGCAGTGCCGCACACGGCAGGTGTGATCGAGCTGCCGCCCAGCAGGGACCGACCCGATGAACAGCTCGTACGCAACCTGATGCCCCCACCGCAGCCGGGGTCGCTTGCTGCCGCGCCGCGGCAGATAGAACCGCGCGTAGCCGTGATCGCCGATACCGCCGGTGTAGAGCCAGCAGCCGGTCGGCGACTGCTCGATACGACCAAGCAGCTTCTCGAATGCCGCCTCGATGTCGACCGGGTCGATCATTTCTGCCCTCCGGCAGACGGCAGGGGCGGCCGACCGCGGCGGACGGCTGATGTCTTCGGTGGCACAGCTGGAGCCCCTGACGCAGCCGGTGCCTCTGCTGTCGGCGATGCAGCAGCAGCAGCAGGAACCAGATGCAGGCCGGCCTGCACTGGCGCATCTGGCGCAGCGACGACCGGCTCACGGTGCGGGACGGGCGCTGCGGCTGGCGGAGTAGGCGCTGCAGCCATCGGTGGCGGAGGCACACCGATGCCAGCCATCGACATCGGCGGCATCGGGACACCGACCGGCGCCTGTATCGGCGGCGCTCCCAATGAGACAGCTCCAGCAACCACCGGCGGTGGCGTCAGCGCCAGATGACTCGGGTGGCTTCCTGCCGTGACGCCGAGCGATGCCTGCGTCTCGCTCAGCACATCTTCCTCGCCGTCATCGGTAAATGGCACCAGCGCTGGTGCGTCTCGATACTGCTCGCTTGCCCGCGCGAGACTGCGCTGCAGCGCTTCGTCCATGCGGCGGAAGAAAAACTTCAACGAGCAGGTCGAGAAGGGCGGCTGTCCCTCCTTGTCCTCCAAGTACGGCGGGAAGTCGCCCGGCTCCCCTCGCGTCTTGGCGAGATGCGGGATGTTGCCTTCGTTCGGGTGCGCGTGCGTCTCCAGCCAGATGCGGAACTTCATCGCACCGGACGGGGTCGGCACTTTGGTCAGATTCAGGCAATTTCCCAACCAGGCCGGGACATCAGCCGTCCGTGCGGTCCCGGCTATCTTCGGTCCGAACACCGCGATGTTGGCTTCATCTGATCCTCGGTTCTCGAGGAACGTCGCGATCGGTGGAACGACCTGATAGGGGATCTTCCGCATATTCGCCAACCATGACGCGACCCGGTTTTGGGCAAAGCCGTAGTGCGGCATCGAGTTCGACCCGAAGACCATCGAGCCTGAGATCACCTTCGCCGGGGCACCGCGGAGCGAGTTCCGGTCACTCCCGCCCATTTCGTCGCGCGCGGCACGTTCGGCCATGTCCGTCATAATGTGATCGCTCATCGCCGTCACCGAGTCGAACACGTACAGACCGACGTGGCGGAAGCCGGGCGAGCGGATCACCTGCTCGTCGACCTTGCTCCAGTTCTGCAGGGTGACGAGCGTCCGGCACTCCGGGCAGGCATTCTGGAACGCCTCGAGCAGGCGCCGGTTGCTGACGGTCCGGACGATATGGCCGTTCGGGCAGTAGATCACCCAGCGCCGTGTCTGTGGCGGGACGAGCGGCACGTACGGATCGGCAAAACCGGTTTCGACATTGTCGATTTTCTCGGGCCAGTACCCCAGCGAACAGAGTTCGGCGGTTTCGAATGGCTCGATCCGGTTCCGAGGCGTCCAGATTTGGGCGATGCCGAGCTTGGCGAGCCGGATGAGCTTATTGCCGAAGCCTCCAGCATCGAAGTGATAGACACGGCCGATCCGGTGGTAGACCTCCCAGGCATACTCGATCGCTTCACAGACCTGGCTTGTCTTCCCCGCCCCAGAATCTCCCACCAGTCCGGTAACGGCGTTTGCTTGGCTGGAGACTTCGGCGAGTGCCGCCATCCGGGCCTCGGCCTCGGCGGCCGCGCGCTCCTGCGCGGGGGTGGCGCGGGTGGTTTCGGCGAGGTTCTGCGTCGAGCCTTTCGGAGTGGTGTGGACGGCTGGCGCGGGCGCGGCGGTCGCCGGAGCCGGAGCCGCCGGAGCCGGAGCCGCCGTGTTGGTCGGTCTGGTCAGCTCCTGCTTCGGTGCCACCTGCGGAGCCGCCTGAGCCGACGTTGGTTTCTTCTCTTCCTTCGGCTCCGGCACGGCAGCCGGCGGCATCGGCCGGTTCGGCGGCTTCGGACCAGCCGCAGCACCAATCGGCGCAGGGTCGGCTGGCTGCGGCGGCGGCGGCGGCGGAGCGGGTGGCGGTGGCAGCGGGTTGGGCATCGGTTGTCTCTTCTCCTGTTCTCCGGTAGTCGTTATTCGTTGTCTGGCGAACCCGGGCCTCTCGAGACGCGGCCGACCGGCTGGTGGGGCTGGAAACTCCCTCTGGAAAAGTCAGGGCGTGGGCCCTCATTCACAACCGGTCGCGGCTCCTGCGAAGGCTGGCGCGGCGCAGGAGGCTTTCTAGACGGCGGCTGCGCCGGTTGTGGTGCCTGCTGTGCAGGTGCTGCAGGCTCCATCGCCCCGTCCCAGGCGTTCCGCAGGTCGTGATACTGGCCGCGAGGCGGCTGCTCCGGCTGGGCGTACGGCTGCCGCGGCCGCTCGCCGAGCCGAGGGATCAGCGGCCGCGTCAGCGGGATTCCGGCCCGGCCGGTCATCTGCTCCAGGTACTCGATTCGAACCTTCTGGTCAGCGACCTGGCTGGTGAGTTCGTTCACCGCATCGATCAGCTGGTTCACCCGGCTCGCCGCCTCTTCAACCACCTGGAGCCTGTCTTCGGCGACTGCCGGCGCGACGAGCGCCTGCATGACGGCCTGCGTCACATCTTCGATCGATCGGAACCCGCTGCCCAGGACCAGCGGTACGGTTTCTCCAGTGCCGGTCGCCTGCAACACCAAGGTCAGCGTCCCGTCCGCCTCGCCGTGCGCGACCAGCATGATCGGGCGCGGGAGGTTCGTTGAATCGAGCGCCTTTGCGAGCGCCTTCGGATCGTCCGTCCTCGGCGTGGCAGGCAGCGGGGGCAGGGGCATCAGGCGTTCCCCTCCAACTCCCCGATCGCATACTCTCTCGCCCGGTTCAAGTGCATCATCATCTCGTCGGTCCCGCCCACGTCGGGATGCGCGGCCTTCAGCTTCTGCCGAAAGCGCTGCTGCAGCTCCTCGACGGTCACTGTCACGCCCTTGCTGAACCCGAACACCGCCCGCCAGTCCGCCGCGGTATCCGCAGGCAGCGCCTTGTACCCTGCCAGGGCCTGTTCGATGGTCCCGACGCCGTAGCGCTGGATCCGCCTGAGCGCGTCGATGTGCGCGGCGAGCGCCGCGATGTTGTCGGCCACTCTCCTGTATCGATCGCACGCGAGCACCGTCGCCCGCCCTTTGAACCGGAAGTAACACGCGGCGCCGGGGTCGTCTGGCTCCTTGTCACTCCGCGGCCGGCCGTCGAGTCTCAGCTCGGCGTTGGTCGACAGCACGGGTGCCTGCCCGCCGAGTCGTTCCAGCTCCTTCTCCAGCCTCACCGTCGCATCGAAGATCGAGAGCGCGACGGTCCGCTGCTTCCGCACCGACTCGGTCTTGAGCTGACCCTGCTCCACGATGGTCCGGGTCGAGTCTTCCCATTTGGTCCGCCGGAAGTCGGCAATGACGCGACGACCGGGCACGGTGCGCGCCCAGCCGATCGGCCAGGCGAGCGGCCAACGCGGGATCGCCTGGTGCTCGTCCGGCTCGTCGGCGGGTGTCACGAAGGGCACGACGCTGCCACGCACACTGTTACGCATCTTCACCCCCCGCTTCCTCTTCCCCGACTCCTTGACTGACCTCCGGCTTCCAGCCTCTCGCCTCGGCCTGCACCCGTTCGGCGGTGTGGTGCGGCTTGCGGTAGAGAAATGCCCCGCTGCCGACCGGGTCGCGCCAGCTCTCAGCCTCCTGAAAGCAGATCGGGATGTTCGGGCACGGATGCCCGTCATAGGGCAGGCAGCGGAAGCTCCTGGGAACGACCGTCTCGACAAAGGCATGGAACGCCGGGTCGCCCCAGCCCTGGCCGGCGTTCTTCACCTGCCACTCGTAGATCGCCCAGAGCCGCTCCTGCCACAGCTTCTCGACGCAGATCAAACTCCGCAAGGCCATGTCCAGCTGGTCCCGCTTCTTCGGGATCGGGCCGACCTGCGCCATCGTCTTCGTCAGGTGATACGGGTAGTTCTCGGCCCAGTAGCGGACGATCCACTCGCTTCGGGACATCCACGCCGGCTTGCCCGGGAAGCCGTCGTCGTCGGCCTCCCAGATGCCGATCTTGCGGTAGCGGCTGTCCCTCGACTTCGGCACCCGGTGCTTGATGCCCTCCCGGTCGACATACTCGTAGGCCGGCAGCCAGTCGCCGAAGCCGAGAGGCGGGTTCGCCGGCTCGTGGTAGGCGTAGCAGAGCGGCGACTGCTGCGTCTTGGGCTGGTGCTCCTCGTAGGGGTAGTCCCGCTTCCACTGTCCCTTGACCAGCCCTTCGATCCGGCAGTGCGTGATCTCGACGCCGTGCCGGCGTTCAGCGCCCAGCACCCCGACTAACAACTGGAGGTTTCGCTCGAACTGCTCCTGCCACGATTTCCAGGCCACCGAGGCGGTCTTCAGCTCGACGTAGCACCAGGCGTGATCGATCCGGCGCTCGAGGAGCAGGTCGGGTCTCGACTCGATGCCGATCCCGCCGCACTTCCTCGTTGCATGTTCGCGGAAGCCGCCGATCCCGCTGCCCAACCCGCAGCTGCAGGCGTCGACCCACTCCTGTTCCTCCTCGACGGCGACGATGAGGTATTCCTGCAGCACGACCGGGAGCCGACACAGGCACCAGGCCCAGACCAGCCCTTCGATGAGCGTGGACTGCTCCTGGATCGTCCGGGCGAGCTCGGCCTGTGCGTTCGGGTCTTCCTGGGTGATCTGCAGCAGGCCGCTCAACCCGATCACCCGCTGGTATTCCTCGACCGCCAGCCCCGCGGCCCAACGGACGACTTCGTCCGGCGCCCGCTCCGGCTGCATCCCGGTCTTCAGTCGCGCGTCGAGGATCCACTGGCAGACCTCGGCAATCGCCAGGTGCGTGTAGATGCCGGTGGTGAGCGGCAGGGATTGCGCCTTGCGGCTGAAGCCCATCCCGTAAGGTCCAGCCCTGTACTCAATCCACCGAGCCATGTCGCACCCGTTTGTTCCCCGCTCATGCTCACTGCGGGAAACCAACCAAAGTACGAGCGGCGGTTCTGCTGTCGTCGCTGCTGCTTCAGGAGTTGGAGTTGTCATTCAGGCCATCCGCCATCCGCCGCCGCATCTTACCCGGCCTGCTGCTGCGCCTCCAGCAACACCCGCTTCGCCCCCGCCATCACCTCGCTCGTCCAAGGAATCGATCCCAACTCGATGCAGTCGAAGAACAGCTCGAGGAGATCCTGCATCCGTCTCGCTTCCTCCGTGTCTCTGACCAGCACCTTCCAGTTCATGCCGCGCCAGCCTTTGTACTGTCCTGACTTGGGGTCGAGCAGGCTGAGGGTGACGCGGACACGGATTGGCTGGCCTCTCTTCGCTGCCTGGCGCGCGACGTAGTCGAGCGAGCGGTCGGGGCGGTCCGACATGCGGTCGACGCCTTCCCACTCGGGCCCAACGGTCTCGCCCGAAGACGCCGTCGTTGACTCGGGTGGATGGGGAGCGTCGACCACGGCACTTTTCTACACCGAACCCTGACCACAGGTCAAGTGGTCGGTCAAGTTTGGTGAGCTGTTGGCGACGAACCCGAGATTTCCACAGGATCCACAGGATTTCCACAGTGGTCGGCCGAGGCGGATCACACCATTAGTTGTGATTCCGTTCGTTCGGGAGTTGGAGTAGGCTTGCGCGTTTCCGGCGCAGGCGAACAAGCGCCCTGTACGCGACTAGAGCCGGACCCTGCTGGCCGCAGACATCCGGCTCCCCGCTCTCAACAACCCTCAACCACCTGCACGGAAGTGAGGACCGATGAGGAATACTACAGCTAGGTCAAAAGATCAAGAGGAGAAACCCAGCCCCTCGCGTATCCCTGCACCAACCCCGCCAGAGAATCAGCTGCACCCACAGGTCTCACTGGAATTCACACACGGAGATCCGCTCGTCGACTTGATTCCGTTCAGGCAATCGACCCTGTTTGGCGGACCTGGCGGCGCGGGAAAATCGACCCTCCTGAAGCAGCTCATTCGGTGCTGGTACACGGAGCAGCCATTCCTCAATCGACCAGCACACAAGCCGGCGCATGTCTACTACGTTGAAGGCGACCGATCGCAGTCCGCCAAGACGTTCTACAAGGAGCTGGGTGGGTTCGACGACGACGTCACGTTTTATTCCATTATCAGCCGAACATCAGGACTCCGCCTGGAATGGATTTCCGAGCCGGACAACGCCGCTGCCCTGCTCGACCATGTTCTGCTGAAGCTCCGTCCCATTCCCGGCTCGGTGCTCATCATCGACCCGTTCTCCCCGTTCTTCGTCAAGGGCGAGGATGGCGACCGGCGTGCGGTTGCGGCCTCGATCATCCGGCTTACGCGCGCGCAGGAGGACTACGGGATCACGACGATCTTCCTCCAGCACTTCAACAAGGAAAAGACCGACCGGGGCCAGCGTTACGCTCGGCCTTGGGAGCGGTTCAACGGGGCCGGCGCCTGGTTCCACTTCTCGGACAACGCGCTGTGGATCGTCGACCCAGCTCCCGACGCGAAGGAGAGCTGGTACGAGTTCGGCTGGAAGCCGCGGCACATTCCGTGGGGAATGGCACGGCTCACTCGGAACAACAGCCACTTCGAGTTCTACGCGGGCGCCGAGGCGATCGATCCCCGCGATGTCCAGTTCTATGGCCTCGTTCCCCTCGTCCCTACTTGGCGCAGCGAGTTGATGGAAGCCGCCGAAGCGGCCGGTATTCCCGAAGGAACGGCTCGCCACAGCCTCGATCGTTTGCTGGCCGGCGGCTGGGTCGAGCAGCCTGCACACGGCCAGTACCAAAGGGCGAAAGCAAACTAAAAACGAAGGGCGAACAAAAAGCGGGTAGGGTGGGTGGGGGTGTAAAGCTGGCAAGATGAGAGAATCCTACCTTGTACGTACAATGCGCTGGCAATTTGTATGGCAGAACTGCCTCATCAGCGGACGGTACGTACTCCTGATGAGCCGGAGTTGCAGGCAAATTGCCAGCCAAATTGCCAAGCTGAGTTGGATAGGGCAAGTACTTGCGTACACCGGCTTTAGTGCTTCTGCTGAGCCGGATTTGCCAAGTTAGATACCCCACCCACATGCGCGCGCGCGATCTCTATTGGAGGAAACCTGATGTCTAGCGAAAGTCGGGAAGGAACCTGCATCAATCCCACATGCCGTCGTCCACTCCACAACGTGTATTGGGAATCCCTAGATGACCGCTTCTGTTCAGACAGCTGCCGGCTTCTCTGGGAACGGGCACAGACGAAGAACAAGAAGCGCGGGTATCAACGACAACAAAAACAGCGTGATCGTCGGAAAGGTCTGCGGAATTTTCGCTAAGTTTTGTCCTTGATCTCCACAATCTCCGTCCCCGCCGGCACCGTCCTCGCGACCCCGGCGGGGCAGTTCTCCCCGATCTCCCTGTCGACCAGACTTCCGTGGATGGGGCACGCCGGATTGATCACAAACCTGGTCCTGTAAGGCTTCTTCGCCGGTCGGACCGCCGCTCGATGTTCCGGGCTGCAGAACGCTTCCCCCGCCGTGTCGAACGCGCGTCCATTGACCGACTGTCCTCTGATCCGGCACCGGCACCCCTCCCTGACGACGGTGTTCCTCGCGGCCGTCCAGCCCTGGGGCGCGAACGCCATCCGCCCGGTGGTCTGGTTCCTCAGCGCGATCCCCTGCCGGTAGGTCGGCACCCAATCGACCGGCGCCGCCTCGCCGTGCCGATCCAGCTGGCCGTCCTTGTTCTCGATCGGGAAGAGATACAGCCCGACCCCGAACGTCGAGTGGCAGCTGGGGCAGCTGAACCTCCCCGTGCGGAAGTTATACGGCCCGGCATCGAACCCCTTCTTGTTGCGCCGTCCCGGCACCTGGCTCCAGTTCCGCCCCACCGAGTTGAGATAGAAACACTCGCCGCACTGCGGGCACTCGAGATCCAACTCGTAGACCCGGCCGAACAGCCGGTCACCATCGAGTCTGTGCGTGAACATCGAACCTCCCGGCATTCATCCTAGCGGCCGTCCTGGACTGCCTCCTGACGGCCTCCCTGGCTGGCTAGAATGGCCCAGGCGCGGCGATCGGCAGGCGGGGCGACCTCCAGGCCGCCCCTGCACCCTTCTCGCTTCCTGCGTCATCTCCCTGCTTCCCGCCTCACTCCACCGGCGGCATCCCGCTCGCCTCCCGGATGGCGGCCGAGACCCGCTCCACCTGGTCAATAGCGTCGAAGACATGCTGCATCGCGGGGGTCCGCGGCAGCAGCGGCTTCACCCGCCGCATCATGGCGTCGTACATCAGCACAACCCCGCGCATGACTTCCGGCGGCAGCTCTCGCGCGTCGACCAGGCCGCCAGACAGGCCACCCGTCGCTGTCGTCACCGCCAGAAACGCATCGGTCGCGACGATCGTCACGGTCATCGCGTCGTGCTGGTCGAGGTTGCTGTAGACCATCTCCACGGCCGATGCGAGCTGGTGCCGCTGGTTCTCGTGCCGGCTGTCCTTCTCGCGGGGCGATTCCTCACTGCGTTTGGTCATTTCGGCTTGCCTCCGTCCTCCTTCGCCCGCACGTAGTCGTCGCAGGTCGGGCAGTACAACGCGCCGCTCTCCCTGTGGAGCAGCGTCCCGTCGGTCGGGCAATGCTTCCCCCTGGCGTGCGGCGCGTAGCTCACGCCGGACCACTTCGGGTCGAATGTCGCGTCACCGGGCTTCTTTCGCGTCGGATGTCGTCCGTGCATAGCGCCTCATCCTTCCTGTTTCCTGAAACGAGCAATAGCTGGCGGCGCCGACCACCAGGTGGTCGACCAGCTCGATCTCGAACAGCTCGAGCGCCGCGTGAATCCGCCGGGTCAGGGTCCGGTCCCCAACGCTCGGCTCCGGATCGCCCGACGGATGGTTGTGGGCTACCAAGACCCCGTGCGCGTTCGCACCAAGGGCCGCCGCGACGATCGCCCGGATAGGGACGTCTACCCGGGTCAGCCCGCCGCGGGCGACTTCCTGCACGCCCAGCAGCCGGCGGCCGGCGTCGAGATGCAGGGCGATGAAAACCTCCTGAGTCTGGGTCTGCAGGATCGGCACGACGACGGCCGCCGCCTGTGCCGCCGTCGTGATCTGGTTGCTGTCGATGAGGACGCGAGCCGGATGCGTTCTGTAGGTAACCTGGAGCTCGCGCGCGTAGTGCGGGCCGTGCGGTCGTCTGCTCACGGCTGCACCACAAACTCAGTGACGGTGACGTCAACATCCCATTCGCTGTCGTTGCGCCGTCCGTAGCAGGCCATCTGGTAGTCTCGAATGTGTTCGCGCATCACCGCCCAGGATGCCCGCCGGGCCGATACCGGGCTGGCGTACACGCCGCTGATCGCGATGCCACCTTCGCAGTCGTGGGGGCGGTTGTATTCGCAGGCGACGACGTAGATCGTTTGACCGGCCGTTCCGTTCTCAGCCATCAGAGCCGGCCCTCCGCTTTGCCGATGACGAGATCAATGTGCTCGCGGTCCTGCTCGGTGAGCGTCCGGCGATCGGCGAATGCCTTGAGCGTGCCGAGCATGTCGGGCGCCGCCGCGATCAATCGGGCGTTCGCGTCCGTCTCACCCGCCCGCAACGTCACAATGGCGACGGCCTGCATCTGCGGAAGCGTCGTCCCCGACGAGACCAGCAAGCGGCTCGGGCCGCAGGTACGTCCGTCAAGCGGAGAGACCTGCCACGGTCCCGGCGTATGTTTCGCTTGTTCGCTCATACGCCCGCCTCCTCGACCAGCTGCTTGACCTCCTCGAAGGTCCGCCCGAACGCATCGTTCCAGCCGGTGAGCGTCGACGCGGTGGGGTTCTTCTCGTGCTCGGTGCTCCAGCGCGCCCAGGCTGCACGGAGCGCCTGCTCGGCCGGCACCGAATCCGGGCCGGCCGCGTAGCACTTCACCAGGGCGCCGACGAGACACCAGCTGACCGCCTTGGGATCGGTGGCTGCCACGTCATCCCCGAACTCATCTCTGGCGTAGGTCCGCTGCGTCCACTTCGACGCATCGGTGAGCAATTCGCTGATTTTCATTTCCGCTTCTCCTTCTCCGCCTTCTCTCTGGTCTTCTTCCGCTCCGCCCGCTCAGCCGCCGACAACTGGAATCCCGGCTTCTCGCCTCTCGCCTTCCGCGCCGCGGCGCTCGCCTTCGCCTGCTTCTTCCTCGCCTGCGTCGTGAGCTGGTCGCGCTGGCGCACGATGAGATCCCCGACAGCCGCCGGCAGGACGACGCGGATCGGGCTGTCGCCGGTCCGCTGCAGGAACAGCGTGAAGCGCGGCCGGGCCTTGTCCTCGTTGCCGCTGATGACTTCCCGCTCCCGTACCGTCTGGACGATGTAGGTCCGCATCCCGCCGATCCCGAAGGGCGGCGCGATGTTGACGATCGCCGGCTTGGTCTTCAGGACGTGCTTCAGGCCGTCCAGCAGACCGAAGGCGCGATCGAACTCGTCGGGCATGGCCGAGGAGCCCGCCGGCGCGGCAGGCTCTCGGAATCCGGTCCACTCGTCATTCATCGTGTTCTTCTCCTGTTCCTTGCTCCGCTGTCCTTTCTCCGTTTCCACTCCAACCAGATTGCCGCCTGCAGGTGGCACGGACTGACGTCCAACCCTGCTGCGGCCTGCCGATACGCCGTCGCAACCGCTTCGTACTGCACCGCGGTCCCTGGTCCGTCGTCGTCCATGTCCCCCAGCGCGGCGCCGCTCGCGTGCCGATCGATCACGACACTCCAATCGTTGCCGCTCAAGGCTTCGGCAAACGCGGCCACCTTCGGCGCGTTCTGGAAGTAGTAAGCCGGCGAGGTCGCGCGCTGCTTCAACACCCTTCGAGCAATGCGAAGGTTCCGCGCGGTGGCGCCGCCTGCCGGCTTCACGCGCTTCAGCCCCGATACCAACCGCTCGGCGATCGTCCAATTCACCGACCATTCACATTGGGGACTGATCGCCGCGACGATCGCGGCGACCGTCCGATGGTCGTAGCTCCAGGTCCGGGCAGTGCGGTCCACCAGCTCGCGCGCATCGAGATACCAGCGGCGGCCGGCGTCCCGCTCGTCGGATGAGAGATCCGCCCAGATGCGGAGCAAGCGCCCTCGCATCCGGGCGGTATCGGCGGGCGAGAAACGAGTCGGGTAACTCACGTTCGCCGAATCCCTTCCGGCCACACTTCCAGGCAGAACTCACAGGCCGAGCAGAACGCGACACCCGGCACCCGGATCAATCGGATCGGGATCTCCTGGTCGCGGCGCATGTAGGGCAGCAGGTAACGCTCGCCCTTGACGATGTGTTCCTGGAGGTCGAGCGGCGCGCCGCATTCGGGGCAGCGGACGACGATTGTCTTGTCTGCCTTGTTGTCGACCGGCGCGCTCACGAGATCACCGTCACGGCCAATCCGTAACTCGTAACCCGCAGCGCCGCGACAAGGTTGCAGGGTTTCCCGTCGACGTAATAGACGGCATCGGCTCCAACTACATACTCGTCACCCGCGCCCATGAACGAGGTGATCGAGCCGTCGACGCAGAACTTCCCCGCGGCGTCCTGGTCGCACCGGAACATTCTGAGGACGTGATAGAGCTGGTCGGCTCGTCCGATCCAGCCGTTCGCGCCGTGGTCGCTACTCGTGGGGAGATACGCTTGTGCCATCCGCCATCCGCCTTTCTGCTATTCGATCCGGTCCGTGCTGATCGTTAGGACGGTGTGTCCATTCGGGCAATCGTAGCGATCGGCCTGTGCATCGTTCTCTCTGTCGTGCAGCGTCAATCCGATCGCTCCGATGAAACGGAGCGGCGCGAGACAATCGGGACAGCGCACGCGGTCGGGTGTTCGTTTGAGCCGTGGTTTCGTCGTGACCATCCGCCATCCGCCGTTTCTGCCCAGCCCGCAGCAGGGCGCCGCGGGCCGGGCTGATAACTTACTCCAACTTACTTCGCCGCCGCACCGCGCGGTTCGATCACCGTCGCCTTGAGCGTGTCCTGGTGTGCGCGCTGGAACGTCTTGATCCGGTCGATCACGGCGGGGACATACCTCTCGTCGCCGTACTCCAGGGTGGTGTAACTGTCGTCGTCGTCGTCGTCGGGATCGGCGTCAGGGTTCTTGATTTCCACGTCTCCGTTGAACAGCCCGCGCATCGTTAAGTTGGTGCTGTCGTCGATTCCGAGCACCTGCGCCGCGCGATCGGCGACCGGCAACTGTATTTCTCTGACCCGCCCCGCGATCTCTGCATCAACCGCGACGGTTTCCTCGTGAAAGTCGATCCGCCTGTTGGGTGTCGTCAGCAGCACGATCCAGCCGGCGACACATCCGGCCGTGCCGCAGGCCGGTGCATCGTTTTCGGGGTCCAGTCCGCTGGCGTCGAGGAACCTATCCAACCGGCTTCCGTGCAGCAGCCAGTGACCCATGTCCAGCCGCCGCGGTTCGTTCTCGATGCACGCGATCACATCCGATAGCAGATCGTATGCGTTGGCCGCGTCCGACTTCGGCACCTGTGGTTTCCCGTTCTCATCTCTGGTTTCAATCACGCTCATCGTCGTTCGTCCTTGTTCTGCCGGCCGGCGAGTCCGGGAGGACCAACCGGCCGGCTGCTATGCCGTTCGTCGTTCCTGCGGGCGCCTACAAGGTTCTGCGTGCTGTCTCGATACTGGCCGCGTCCTGCCGGAGATCCTGCGCCTTGCCGTCCTGCTCCTCGTACTCCCGGTAGGCTTCCAGGATCAGCTCCCGCATCCGCTCCTGTGCGGTCGTGTCCATGATCGGCCGCAGCAGTGCAAAGCTCCTGCGTTCGCCATTGACGCTGTACTGGCGATTCGGAAACGTGACGTTCCGCCCGTTCCCTGCGTGCCGCTCCCAGATGGCGAAGCCGATCAGCTTCAATCCGGCGAGCGGGCAACACTCCGGGTTCTCGCATCCGCCGAAATGCAGCTCCGCATCAGCCAGCTTGGCATCAGCCAGCTTGCCGGGCGGGTTCCCCCTGTCATTCGGGATGATCTTGACGTGCATCGCGTCTATCTCCTGTTCATGCGGCGAGACTCGCCGGATCGCCGGGCTTGGGAACCGGCGGGCCGCATTGCCGGCGGCCGGGCAGCCGCTCGAATGGCTGCCGGCCTGCCGTCCCTCTGCGTTTACCTGTCGGATTGCCGGTCGTCGTCCTGTGGGTCGTCGTCGTCGTCGTCGTACGGTGTCGTGATCGGTGTTCCTGGCGGCAGGTCGTTGATCGTCGGCGGCTCGCGGTCCCGGTAGCATCGGGCCGGCGACAACTTCGCTTCAGGCGGGTAGCGGTAGCTCGCCGGCAAGCTCACATCCCGCACGTAATCGCCGCCGGCCTGGACGTATCCGAGCATCCGCTCGACGTCCTGGGCCGGTGCGAGGAACCGCACGGCGCCGCATCTCACAAGCAGACATTCGAGCCGGGTGGCGTTGTCGGCGGCGAGAGTCTTCACCTGTGCGGCATCGAGGAACCCGTAGCGGGCCTGTGCTGCGGCGATCGCGTCGAGGGTGGCGGGTAACATGATCGGTCGCATGATCGTTGGCTCCTGGCCGGCAGAGGCTCTGCTCTGCCGGCCTGCTGGTCGAAGGTTTAGAAGTCGAGCACCTTGGCCGCCGCGCGGTCCAGGTCGAGCCGTTCGTCGGCATACGGGCTGAGCTGCGACAGTCGCGTCAGGCCGTGGACGATACCCCACGCGGTTCGCGGGTTCCGGTCGTGCTGCTCGGCCATGTCGTACGCGTCGCCGAGCTGCTGGCGCGTGGCGATCTCTTTCTTGAACAGCAGATCGATCACGTCGTCGCGTTTCGGGCCGAGCTGCCGGACGTGCGCGGCCTGAAGCTTGGCGGTTTCCTCGGTCGCGCTGAGCTGTGCGTAATCCGAGAACACCGTGCCGATCCCTCTCGACCACTCCCGCTTGATCCGGTCCCCGAAGTGTCGCGCGCTGAACGTCGCCAGCCGCCGCGCATTCCAGATGATGAAATTTCCGCAGATTCTTTCGCACAGGCCGAGCGTGAGATCGAGCTTCTTCGCCCCGACCTCACTGTTCACCAGCAGCACGAACCGCGTCAGGTGCTCGCCGGGCGCGGCCGGGTCCGCGATGCCGACGCTTTCGTTCTGCAGGCAGATGTAGGCATCTCTGTCGCCGCTGAAGCCCGCGCACGGCTCTTTGGCGCCGCCAAAGTCCCCGCGGCGGTACACCATCGGCGCCTGCCAGTCCGGGTTCTGCTGCTGCAGTTGCCGCAGCCGGTCGACCACGTTCGCCGTCAGCACTCGGCTGTAGCCCGGCGAGGTAAGCGCTCTGAGCTCCAGGTGCGCTGGCGCACCGTTGGCCGGCTTCTGCTGGATGTAAAGCTGGTGACTGGCCCGCGGCGCGACACTCAGGCCGTAGTTCAGGCAGTCCGCTGCGAGCGTTGCGGGCAATTGCCTTAAATACGCTGCTGGGGAAGACGCGATGGCGGCCGTTTGGGTCAGACTCCAGTGGGTTAGCTCAGCCGCGTTGCCGGTCTTGCCGACGACGGCTAACCCGTTCTCTCCGTTGGGGATAACCCGGATCATGTCGGTGTCGACTTGCACCGTTCGGCACTGCTGCGCCTCGGTCGCAAGGTGCTGGTGCATGGCGTCGAGTGTCGAAAATCGTTCGTCGTCGGGGCGGGTGGCCCATTGCCGATGCATCGTTAGATCGTTTGCCATATCGTGCCAACTCCTGTGGTCTGGCTGTTCTCACTACTCATCCGTTGGCCGGCGGGATGCTCGGCCGCGGGCTAAGATTACGCTCAAGACCTGTCAGGTGTCGAGCGGAAAGTTGCTGGGTGAATAGACTGGACAGTTACCGAACAGATGTGGTAGGGACTTGGCATGACGACACGGACGCGGACACATCAGGTGAGATCGCCACTCCCAGGACGAGTGAGGGTGAGCGGCTGGCACAAACTGACGCTCGACGAGGTAGCAGAGATCCGGCGGCTCGCGGCGGCTCGCGGCGGCTGGCGTCGCGCAGTCTTCGCTTGCTGGGCTGTTCGAC